>Ga0310697_10005112_pt1 | contig 12743 bp, 7 predicted proteins | sample 172DNAGHGlowgp2_FD_203883 | JGI IMG/M metagenome (GOLD analysis project Ga0310697, IMG submission 203883) | Sheep rumen microbial communities from Palmerston North, Manawatu-Wanganui, New Zealand - 1728 DNA GHGlow gp2 (v2) (version 2) | ecosystem: Host-associated > Mammals > Digestive system >... | reverse complement strand
GCGCGAAGAGATCGGAATGAACCGGATCCATCAGGTCGAGCAGGTTTCCGTCGTAGGAGTAGGTGGCGTATGCGTTCAGCACCTTCGTCGGATAGCGGTGGCGGCGCGTGGCGAGCTTCACCACGTCCACGTATGGCTCGAACAACGGCACGTCCTCGGGGCGGATCCACGTTGCGCGGATGAACTCTTCCCACTTGCGGCGCGCGTAGGTGGTGCGGCAGCGGAACACGCTGAAGTCGAACTTCGCGCCAATCCCGCTCTGGCGGATGCGGTTGTGTCCGTGCAGGTTGTCGTGGAACTGCTGGAACGGGCACTGCCGCAGGCAACCGCTGTTCGCCTGGATGCCGAGTATCTTGCCGTGCGCCCGAGCCCATTCGGAAAGCTCCTTCATGTAGTCCGGTTCGCGGTGGCGCTCGCGGCTCGCGTAGAAGGAATCGAAGAGCTCGTCCACATACTCGAAGCCGGTCGTGCCGTGTATGCGAAGGTTCACGCTTCCGCGAATCTTCACCTGCGGAAACCGCTGGCGCAGCACGGTGGCGATGAACGGCGAGGTGGTGGTGACGATGTCGGGGAAAAGCCCGCGCCCGTTCATGTCGATGAGCGTCGCCTCCACGAAGTCCGCCAACTCCTGACTGATGGCGATGTCGCCGTAGCAGTTGCAGTTGAAGAGCGTGTCCAGGAGGATGCCGTTCTCGCGGCACCAGCGGAGGTCGGCGTACAGGCGCTCGCGCAGCTCGTCCGTGAACTCAGGCGCGGGGCGACAGCTGAGCACACCCGGCCACGCAAAGAAGACCTCGCGGATTCGCGCCAGGTGCGGCGCACAAGCCTCTATGAAAGGCTCGTTGTAGAAATGCCCTACGGCCAGGTTCTTGAGCGGGTTTGCCATGCGCAGATTATACCACATCCGCCGCCCGGTGTGCTATAATGTCCGCCATGTCAAACGAACATCGCAAGGGGCCGCGCGAGCTTTGTACCGGCGGCGAGTGGATATACGGGCGAAATCCCGCAGTGGAGGTGATGCGCGCCGAGAGGCGAGCGATCCGCGAGGTGGTGCTGCCGCCATACGACAAGAACGAGGCGGAAGAGATCGCCTGGCTGCGCCAGACCGCGCGCCAGCGGAACATCGTCGTCCGCGCCGAGGACCGCAAGCGGCTCGACATGCTCACGCGCGGCGGGCACCATCAGGGCGTCGCCCTCAAGACGGACGCCTACCCGTACGTGGACTTCGACGACATCCTGCGCGCCGTGGAGGACGACGAGAACGCCAAGGTCATAATCCTAGATCACCTGGAAGACCCGCAGAACGTCGGCTCTATCCTCCGCACCGCCTGCGCAATTGGCGCCACTGGCGTGGTGATTCCCGAGGACCGCGGCGCTGGCGTCACCCCTGCGGCAGTCCGCGCGTCCGCCGGCGCAAGCGAGTACCTCAAGGTCGCCCGCGTGGTGAACCTCGTGCGCGCCATGAGGCAGCTCAAGGACGCCAACGTGTGGCTCACCGGACTCGACTGGGGCAAGGACGCGAAGCCGTACACCGAGATCGACTTCAAGGGCCGCGCCGGACTGGTCATAGGCGCGGAGGGCACGGGCATCTCCCGCCTCGTCCGCGAGACGTGCGACTTCATCGCCGTCCTTCCAATGCTCGGCGAGATCGAGTCTCTCAACGCCGGCGTCGCCGCCGCCATCTGCATGTACGAGATGATCAGGGAAGGGAAAAGGCAGTGAAGAGCATCTTTCCAATCGTTGCCGCGCTCGCATCGGCGGTAGCGTGTGCGGCGAGCGCGCCGGCGGACTGGCAGCCTGTCCGCACGAACGAGATCGCCCGATGGAAGGCCGAGTGCAAGGCGCCTGACGGCGTCGTGGCCGACCGCGCCGCGCGTACCGTCACCTTCCTCATGGAGGCCACGGGCATCGACCCCAAGGATCCTATCGAGTTCCTCGCGGTCGGCCCGCTATCGGATCGCGCCTACGAGTCCTTCGGCGTGACTGTGGCCTCGCCGGACGCGATCGCATCGGCGATCGAATCCGTCGGCGTTCCGAGGGGCGTCCCCACCGCACCGTCCCTCGCCCGCTTCTGGCCGCAAGGTGAGCGACTGACGCTGACCGCAACGCCATACGGCGAAAAGGCGGGCGCGGAGCCTATCACGCTCGCGAGACTTCTCTCCGACAAGCAGTCAAGGGAGAACGGCGCCGTCCTCGAAGATCCTCTCGTGTACACGGGAGGCGCGCGCGACGAGGCCAACCGTCCTGTGGCCGCCACCAACATTCCATGCGCGGTCTTCGCGCTCTATAGCCACGGACCGTCAATCCTCCAGCTTAACGGACTCTTCGACCAGTCTTCCACCTATGGCAGGTTTTCCGCGGGGATGCCCCTCAAGCCCGGCGCGTTGATGGAGATGAAGCTGACGTGGGACGGCACGTCGCACGTAAGGACGCGCACGCCCGCGATCTCCGCCACCAACATCGCCGAAGTGCTCCAGTCGCTCCAGTCCGACGCCAAGCCCGGCACCGACCTCTTCGTCACGCCGGTATTCGACGATTCCGTAACCGTAGCGCGCGCGGCCGAGATCGCAAAGGCGTTCGACATGCTCGACGGCAACGGGCTCAAGATGAACGGCGTGGCCGAGGGTCAGTTTTTCCACAAGGCATTCCTCCCCGACCCCGCCTGGCGCAACCGCCAAGGCAGGCTCTTCCAGCCCTTCGAGATACGCCTCGCGGCCGACGGTTCGCGCTCCTTCACGTTCGTGGATGAGGACTGGAGCGGCGACGGGCTCGACCCGGTGCTCAAGCCGAACACGCGCGCGATTTCAGACTGGTCCGAGCTTCCCGCCTGCCTCGCGCAGACGGGAGACAGGGGCGCGAAGATCACGGTCGCGTTCGTCTATGCGCCGGCCGACACGCCCGTGACGCGCCTTTCTCCGATCGTCAAGGTCCTCACCCCGCGCATCGGCACGTTCTACGTGTTTCCGGAAAGCCCCTGATTCCTGCTCAGTCATCCGCCCCAACGTAGACGAAAGGTATGCGGCCAAGCGGCTCAACGACACCGTGGTCGTAGAAGTCGAGAGGATCGTGGCATGTCTCGGTGGAATCCACGAACTTGAACCCGAAGCGGAACGTCTTGCCAGTCAGGCCCAGCGCCTTGCGCGGGACCTTGAGCGTCATCGAGCGGCCGTCTAGCTCCATCTCGCCAAGCCCGTTGACGGCCCTGCCGTCAACGAGGATGCGCATGAAGTCCCCCTCGCCAGGCGAGCCTGCGATCGGCATCTGCGTCTTTACGCGGAACACGACGCTTTCCGCGTCATGGGACACGTCGATCCATTCCGGCGCGTTGCGCTGGGTGCGGTTCACGTAGTTCGTGCCGTAGCCGGCATGGTCGCGCGGCATGGCGGAGTCGGCGAAGCACCGGTAGCGCCGGCGCCTCATGGGCGGGTTCGGCGCCGCCTCGTCCGCGATTCCCTTGAAGCGTCTCACGTTGTCGCGAAGCTGGAGGAAATAGCTGTCGCCATAGCCGCCGCGCATCATCTCGATGTCGCGCGAATACTCGAAGTTGGCGCAGTCCACGAACATGATCGGCCGGTCCGGGCGCCCCTTCCACCGGCCCGCGATCCATTCGTTCCACCCCGTGACGAGGACGATGTCCGGCTTCGCCTCGTGCGCACGGTTCCACTGCTCCTGGAAGTTGTATCCCTTCTTCCACGCGTCCGGCGCGGGGTCGTTCGCGCCGTCGTGGAAAGCCCGTCCCCTGTTGCCCTTCTCGCCGTACATTACGGAATCCCCGAAGCGGCACGTGGGATGCTGCGCCACCGAGACGTTCATCACGCTCTTCGCCACCTTCTCGCCGCGGAACACGCGCTGCGGACGCTTGAAGTCCATCCACGGCCAGCCGCCTCGCTTGTCGCGCTCGTTCGGCCATTGCGACTTCACGATCGTGAAGAACGCCCTGGTCTCGTCGTCGCAATCTTCCTCCTTCGCCACGATCACGGGCTTGCCGTCCAGCGAGAACCAGACGTCCCTGGCGAACCCCGGCCTGTATATGGCGTCGTAGATTCTCCTGACCGTCTTGCCGGATGCAGTGTTCGTGTAGAACATCGCCTTCGGGACGCGCCAGCCCGCGTCGTGATATTCCTGGAGGACGCGCATCACGAGCTTCGCGTTACGCTCGTAGATGGCGGCGTTGGTCGTGTCGAAAAAGAGGAAGTCCACGTCTGCCTGCATTATGAGCTTCATGTGGCGGCGGACCACCCATTCGTCGTTGGAGAAGTAGTAGCCGAACAGCGGCTCGCCCCAGTGGTGGTAGACGCCAACCCCGCCCCAGCACGGGGCGCTTGGCTTGCGCCCTGCGTCCGGATCGGCGGCAAGTATCTTCGTTACGTCGTAAGGCCCCTTGCGCCCGTGCTCTCCAAGCCACAGGAAGTAGAACAGCCCCACAAGGCGTCCGTTGTCGGCGCTTGACGCGAGCCCAAGCGCAAGCACCAGCAGGCACAGTATCCTTTTCATGGCCGTTTCGGACTCGTAGCCACTACCTGCCGCCAGGAACCCTGAACTTGAAATACAGGGGACGATACACGCCATCCATCTGCGCCACCTGCGTGAACGAGCCCTTCGCCTTGTCGTAGGCGAAGCTCGCAACGCGCCAGTCCTCCTTCAGGCCCACGAGGCAGAACTTGCCGCCAGGCATGAACTCGAAGTCGCGCGGGTAGGCGCCGCCGACCTTGGCGTTGTTCAGGAACTCCATCTTGCCGGTCGCCGGATCGATGTTGAACACCGTGATCGAGTCGTAGCCCGACCGGCTGATGTCACGGTTGGAGCAGAAGAGCTGCGTGCCGTCCTCCGATATCTTGATCGCCGCAGCCTTGCACGCCTCCATCGCCGCGCCCTCCAGGAGCGGGCAAGTGGCGACGTGCTCGAAACCGAGCTTCGTGTAGCGGAAGCTGGCGACGAGGTTGTGGAGCTCGAAGATCACGAACGCGAAATTTCCGTTCGGATGGAACACGATGTGGCGCGGGCCGGCGCCTGGCGCGAAGGCGCGCGTGTCGATGGTCATGAGCGGCACCTCCTTCATGCCCCGCTCGCGGTTGGCGAAGTCGTATGCCTTGATCTTGTCGAGCGAGAGGTCCACCACGAGCTGGTACTTGCCGTCGGGCGTGACGACGGAGCAGTGCGCGTGCGCCTTGTCCTGGCGCGGCTTGTTGGGACCGTCGCCCGAGTGCTGCACCTGGAACCGAGGATTGATCGCGTCGGGCGCGCCCGCGAAGGCGGGGTCGATCGACCCGTCGGGGGCGATGTTCGCGTAGCCAGCCGTGCCGCAGGAGTATTCGGCGTATACGAGCGCTCTCTCGGACGGGTCGAGGGCAACGTGGCATGGGATCGTCCAGCCGGTGGGTATCGCGTTGAGGAATTCCAGCCTGTCGTCCCGCACCGCGAACGCGGCAAGGCCTCCATTGCGGCCGCGCGGACCGAACGATTCGCGGCCCAGCACGGTGTAGAGGCGGGTGCAGCTGCCGTTGAGCGCCATGTATGTCGGGCTTTCGAGCGTATCCACGACGCCCCGCAGGCGGAAGTCCCCGGTCTCAGAGTCCGACTCGAAGATGTGTATGCCCTCTCTGTGCGTGGCGTCCGTGTAGCTGCCGACATAGGTAATGTACTTCATTCTAATCTCCTGTCGCGCGATTATACCATATCCAACGCAGATGTGGTATAATATCCGGCCAAAGAAAAGAAAGATTAGAACCATGGCAGACATGCATCCATATCGTACCCATACCTGCAACCAGCTCCGCGCCGCTGACGCGGGCAAGACCGTCCGCCTCTCCGGCTGGATGTTCCGCCTCCGTGACCACGGCGGGATACTGTTCGTGGACCTGCGCGACCACTACGGCATCACGCAGGTCGTGGTCCACCCCTCCCGCAGCTTCTTCGGGCAGGTCGAGAAGGCGCACCTGGAATCCGTCATCACCGTGACGGGCGAGGTGAAGCTCCGCGACCCCGAGACGATCAACCCCGACCTCCCCACCGGCGAGATCGAGATTGAGGCGAACGAGCTCGTGATGGAAAGCGCGAGCGCCGTCACGCCCATCTACATCCCAGACGAGAAGGCCGACGAGAGCGAGGAGATGCGCCTCAAGTATCGCTTCCTCGACCTCCGCCGCGAGAAGCTCCACAACAACATCATCCTCCGCTCGCAGGTGATCCGCTTCCTGCGCGAGCAGATGTGGGCCAAGGGCTTCAACGAGTTCCAGACGCCCATCCTCACGGCCTCGTCGCCCGAGGGCGCGCGCGACTACCTCGTGCCCAGCCGCATCCACCGCGGGCAGTTCTACGCCCTGCCGCAGGCGCCGCAGATGTTCAAGCAGCTCCTCATGGTGAGCGGCTTCGACAGGTACTTCCAGATCGCGCCGTGCTTCCGCGACGAGGCCGCGCGCGCGGATCGCTCGCCGGGCGAGTTCTACCAGCTCGACATCGAGATGTCCTACGCCACGCAGGACGAGATCTTCGCCGTCGTGGAGGACGTCGTGGGCAAGACTTTCGCCAAGTTCTCCACCTGGCAGTGCAACCCGGCCCCGTGGCCGCGCATCAAGTACCGCGACGCGATGATGGTCTACGGCTCCGACAAGCCCGACCTCCGCAACCCGCTCAAGTGGTTCGACATGTCGGACTTCTTCGCGAAGGCGAACTTCAAGGCGTTCGCCTCCTGCGTCGCGAACGGCGGGCTCGTCAAGGGCCTGCTCGTCAAGGGCATAGTGGGCGTCGAGGCGCGCACGTGGTACGACAAGCGCGAGGCGTTCGTCAAGGAGAACGGCGGCAAGGGACTAGGCTACATCTCCTGGACGAAGGAAGGCGAGCTGAAGGGACCGATCGCGAAGTTCCTCTCCCCCGAGCAGCTCGAGGAGATGAAGGCTCTCGCCAAGATGGAGCCGGGCGACTGCCTCTTCTTCATGGCCGCCGACGTGGACGAGTGCCACCGCCTCTCCGGGCTCGTGCGCACGAACATCGCCGACAACATGACGAACGACATCCGCGAGCACGGATGCTACAAGTTCTGCTGGATCGTCGACTTCCCGTTCTTCGAGAAGGATCCGGAGACAGGCAAGATCATCTTCTCGCACAACCCCTTCTCCATGCCGCAGGGCGGGCTGAAGGCGCTGAACGAGGTGGCCCCGCTCGACATTGTCGCCTACCAGTACGACGTCGTCTGCAACGGCATAGAGCTTTCGTCCGGCGCCATCCGCAACCACCTCCCCGAGGTGATGTACAAGGCGTTCGAGATCGCCGGGTATCCGAAGGAAGTGGTGGAGCAGAAGTTCGGCGCGCTCCACAGCGCGTTCCAGTTCGGCGCCCCGCCGCACGGCGGCATCGCGCCCGGCGTGGACCGCATGGTGATGCTGCTCGCCGACACGGCGAACATCCGCGAGGTCATCGCGTTCCCGATGAACCAGAAGGCGCAGGACCTCATGATGAACGCCCCGAACTTCGTCACCGAGCAGCAGCTTCGCGAGCTGCACATCAAGATCCGCGGCACCAACGAGGGCGAAGCGAAGTAATTGCAGGCAAGGCTGGCCAGCGCATAGGGAGAATACACCATGTTTAGCAAACTGTTCTCGATCGAAACCAAACCCGGTGCCTTCTTCCGGCGCATCGACTGGACTGCGTTCTGGAGCGCCACGCTGGTCGCCTTCCTCGTCTACTTCTTCACCCTGGGGCCGTCAGTCGGCCTCGAGGACTCCGGCGAGCTCGCCACAGCGGCAGACCATCTAGGGGTGCCCCACCCCCCGGGCTACCCCTTCTGGTCGCTCTGCTGCTGGATATTCTGCCGCCTCTTCAGCTGGGTCACGTACATGGGCCAGCCCACGCCCGCGTGGGCCGTGAGCCTCTTCTCGGCTGTAGCCGGCGCGTTCGCCGCAGGCTTCACCGCCATGCTCATCTGCCGCAGCGGGTCCGACATGCTCGACTCCATCGTAGGCGAGGAGAAAGATGACGGCGGGCAGGCCGCGGCGCAGAACACCGCCTCGCCGTTCACCCCCTCAACCTTCAACTTCCAGGTCGCCTCCCAGCGCAACGCGCTCATGGCCCTCGCCGGCGGCCTCGGCGGCTCGCTCGTGTTCGCCTTCTCGCCAGTGGAATGGTCGCAGTCCACGATCGTCGAGATTTACTCTCTCAACGCCCTCTTCCTGATGGCCGTGTTCCTGCTGTCCTACCGCTGGATGCGCAAGCCGTCCGACAAGATACTGTGGCTCACCGCGTTCGTGTTCGGCCTCGGCCTCACCAACTACCAGGTTCTGCTCCTCGCGGCCGTCCCGCTCGCGATCATAATCGCATTGAGGAACATCCGCCTCTTCCGCGACTTCGCCCTCATTCTCATACCCGTCGGCCTCACAGCCAAGGTGCTGCAGATCGGTTCTCTCCAGCGCGCGTCCAGCGCGATGTCCGCCGAAGTGATCAACAAGTTCGAACCGCTCGCGAAGACGGACTCGTGCCCCAACGAGATCGTCCTCTGGATCGGATGCGTCCTCCTCGTCGCCGCGCCGGTCGTCGGCATCGTCCTTCGCCGCCGCGGGATCGAGGGCAAGAACCTTCTCAAGTCCATGCTCGGCACGGGGTTCGCCGGAGCCGCGCTGATGGTACTCGCCGCCACGGTGTTCGCCGGGGCCGCGACATGGACGGACATGGACGAGCAGGCCATCGCGCCGCTCATCGAGCCTTCCACCTACGCATGGATCGGCGCGCTCCTCGCGGCATGCTGCGCCTGCGCCCTCGGCGCCGCCTTCGCTCCCAGCGAGAAAACACTCGCCGACAGGCCCGTATGGAGCTGGCTCGCCGCCGCCGCAGGCTGCGGGCTCGTCGCCATACTGATAGCCTCCGGCATGAAGGCGGCGGGCAGCGCAGGCTACTCGGGCGAGCCTTTCGCGTGGGGCAGACCCACCCTGATGCTGCTGGCCGGCCTCGCCGTCGTCGTGGGCCTGGCGCTCACCACGCCGCGCGGCCTCGCCTTCGCGATCCCCGTGGTGGCCGTGCAGTCCACCGTGTTCATCCTCCTCTCCAAAGGCGCGATGAACGGCCTCACCCATCCGGCCAGCTGGTGGTTCGCCTGGCCGTGCGTCTGGAATTTCGTCCTCCTCGGCCTCGCCGGCGTCGCGCTCCCGTGCGGACGCTCCATCGCCCCGGCTATGCTCTTCGCCGAGCTTGGCGTCAGCTTCTACGTCTACATGCCGATCGTCAGCGATCTCCGAAACCCGCCTATGAACTGGGGCTATCCCCGCACGTGGGAAGGCTTCAAGCATGCCCTCATGCGCGGACAGTACGAGGCCATAAAGATGCCGGACTTCTTCTCCAAGTCCGGCCTGGAACTGTTCATGAAGCAGCTCGGCTTCTACTTCCAGGACCTTCGCATGCAGTTCACGCTCGTCGCCGCCGCCCTCGCGCTTTTGCCCTTTACGCTCTGGAAGCTAGTGGTTCGCGACGCTCGGAAAACCTTCAGCGCAGCCTGGATCGCCACCGGCCTCTATGTGGTCGTGGCTGCCCTCGTCGTCGTGTTCTCGGAGCTCTTCGAGGGCCTGACCGACGGCGAAGTGCCCCTCCGCCTCGACAAGCTGCTCCTGCTCGCCCTCGCCCTCCTGGCCTCCGTCGGACTCGTCGCCATCATCGTCAGGCAGGTCCTCGTCGTGGTCGGCATGGTCCGCGGCGCGTCTGCCGCAAATCCCACAATCCCGCAATCCCAGTTCTCGCTTCGCTTCCTCGCGGACGACATCTCACAGCAGTGGCTCATCGCCGTTGGAGCGTGCTTCGGCCTGATGTCGCTCTTCCTCGTGGCCCTCGCCGGAGTCAAGGGCGATATCCAGGACGGCTTTATCCAGAAAGTGAAGTTCATCTCGTCCCACGGCATGTTCTCCCTCTGGATCGGCTACGGACTTGTCGTCGGCCTCGTCGTGGCAAACAGGCTCTTCGCCCGCCTTTGGCCTGATCGTGCCAGGCTCCGCCACCACCTGTTCGGCATCACGTGCGTCCTCGCCACCCTTGTATCCGCCATCCCGGTGTACGAGAACTACACGAACGACAAGCTCGTCTTCGCCATGGGTTCCGCCGAGCAGAACGGGCATACCTTCGGTTGGCAGTTCGGCAACTACCAGCTTCGCGGTGCGAACGCCATCCGCGAGGAACTGTCCCCGGACGAGGAGCCCCTTCCCAACCCGATGTGGCCCGAGGAAATGGAGCCGTCGTCAATCTTCTTCGGCGGCACGGATCCGGGGCGTTTCGTCCCCACATACATGATCTATTCCGCCATGGTGCGCCCGGACGTCTACCTCATCACGCAGAACGCCCTCGCCGACGACACCTACATGTCCGTTGAGCGCGACCTGTACGGCGACGAGATCTGGATCCCCGCCAAGGAGGATTCCGCCGAGTCGTTCAACATATACGTGAACGAGGTGCAAAACGGCAAGCGCCAGGCCAACGCCGATCTAAAGATAGAGAACGGACGCGTCCAGGTCACGGGTGCGCTCGGCGTGATGGAGATCAACGGAGTCCTCACCAAGATGATGTTCGACCACGAGCGCCTGCGCCACGCCTTCTACGTGGAGGAAAGCTACGTCATCCAGTGGATGTACCCGTACCTCACGCCGCACGGGCTCATCATGAAGATAAACCCGGAGCGCGACGCCCTCAACAACACGATCGTCCGCAACGACATGGAGTTCTGGGACTGGTACCAGCGCCGCCTCCTACGCGACCCGGCCTTCCGCCGCGACTTCCCAGCGCAGAAGTCCTTCTCGAAGCTCCGCGCCGCCATAGCCGGCCTTTACGCGCGCAGCGGACAGATCGCCGTAGCCGGACAGGCTTTCCGCGAGGCCGTGCTCCTCTATCCCGCCTCGCCAGAGGCCACGTTCCGCTACGCGCAAGACATACTCATGCCGGCTCGCAAGTGGAACGCCATAAACGACTTGCTGGACTACACCGACCGCGTGGATCCCAACAATTCCCGCACGAAACAGATGCGCGACTACGTGAAGCGCCTCCAGCCCGTGACCGAGGCCATCACCCGCCTTCAGGAAAAGGCAGCCACGGCCAAGGGCGGCCTTACCGTGACCGAGAGCCTTGAACTTGCGCAGCACCATCTCTCCATTGGCCACGCGACCATGGCGGCGAACACGGTCCGCAGATTGCTTATGAAGCCTGAAGCGAACGACTTCAACATCCTCTATCTCTCCGCCACCATCCTGTACCAGTGCGAGCAGCGTCGCGAAGCCGCCAGCACGATAAAGCGGGCCTTGCCGCTCGCGAAGCAGGATCTTGAGCCGCGAGTCCGCCGCGAAATCTGGATCATGTTGGTCGCGGGCGGGATGATGCCAGAGGCCGAGACTTGCCTCGTCGAATATCTCAAATCCCAGCCATCCGACGCAGAAGGTTGGCTCCAGCTGGCTCTGGTCGAGGACAAGCTCAACAAGACTTACGAGGCGCAGAACGCGATCTATCAGGCGTATCAGGCGAACCAGCAGCTCTTCAGCAAGCGACTGCAGTCCAGCGAGCAGCTTCAGAAGATAGCCGCCCCGCTCTTCAAGCGCCAGTAGCAGGCGCGGCAGCTCACATCACAGCGCGATAGGAACGGCCTTCATCTCGACGCTTACGCCGGGCTGGCCGTCCACGGCGTCGATCATGCTGTCCACGCCGCCGGGAGTGGTGCAGTCGATAATGCCGTCAAGAGTGTCGCGTATCACCTCGGCATCGTCGCCAGAATAGCCAAGTTCGCTCGCCACCCCGCGAACGAGCGCGGAACGCGCCTGCTTTGCCACAGGCCGCATCTTCATGTCGAGTTCCACCATCTCCCGCAGTGAGTTCGCGTCAGGGAATACTCCTTTCATCTTCGCGACTATCGCCTCGCGCTTCGCCATCATCTCCATGAACTTCTCATGGTTCTTTCTGTCGGCGTCAGAAAGCCCGGAGACGTCGAGCGAACGCAGGAAGTCCATCCTGCTCTTGGCACGGTTTGCCAGCTTCATGCGCATCTGCTGAAGCACGTTAGTGGCCTGCGCGAACTGCTCCTCCGGGAGATGCTTCTTCAGCGTGCCGATGACATCCACGTCCGAGCCGGCCACGACGACCGCACCCGTCGCTGAGAGCCGGTCGCCGCCTGCGGGAAGAACACGCTCCTGCGCGATCGCATTCCGCTTCGCCGCCTCGGCAGCCTTGCGCCGAGCATCCTCCAGCTGCCGCTCAAGTTCCGCGATCCGCTTCTTTGCTTTGGCGAGCCGATCCGCATTGTCGTCCAAGGACTGCCGTGGCACGGCCACATCGGTCTTTTCGTCATGGCGAAGCTCACTGACGACATATCCAAGCACCGCCGCAGCTATGACAACTACAGCCACAATAGCATTCTTCATGGTACGAATTTCCTTTCTGCTTCTCAAGGACAGCAAACACGTCGGCGATATGCCGTCGAATGGTCGGACCGAGGGGATTTGAACCCCTGACCTTTTGCACCCCAAGCAAACGCGCTACCAGGCTGCGCTACGGTCCGCGAGACGGATAAGAGTATATCAAATACTGTTCCGCGATGCAACAGGAAACCAGGGCTGACGCACTAAAAACTTCCGTAAGGGGTCTTTGAAGAGGGAAACGGGATTCCGGCTCTTCAACCGCACCGCCATGCCAGCCGCCTGCGGACCAGCTTCCGGAACGCCTTGGCGTCGGCCTTCAGCGACGTGATGAAGCACCTGCGCTCCGGCTTTCCCTCGACGCCGTTCACCGTGCGG
>Ga0310697_10005111_pt1 | contig 12744 bp, 7 predicted proteins | sample 172DNAGHGlowgp2_FD_203883 | JGI IMG/M metagenome (GOLD analysis project Ga0310697, IMG submission 203883) | Sheep rumen microbial communities from Palmerston North, Manawatu-Wanganui, New Zealand - 1728 DNA GHGlow gp2 (v2) (version 2) | ecosystem: Host-associated > Mammals > Digestive system >... | reverse complement strand
GAGAATAATAAAATTATTTTTTCAAGCAACTACTTCGACGCTGAAGAAATTTCAGTTGTAAGCAACGAAAATTATTATGAATTTGAATTGGCGAAGAGTGATTACGACGTTGACAGCAAATTTACGGGTAGCGCGGAGAAGGACACGATAACAAACAACGGCGACGAAATGATAATCGACGGCGGCGCGGCTAACGATAGAATTTTAAACAACGGCAAAAAAGCCACGATTTACGGCGGCAAGGGCAATGATATTGTTACTCTTTCGGGCGGCAACGGCGGCAATATGTTCGTTTATACTTCGGGCGACGGCAAGGACAGACTTATAAACTTTAAATCGAACGACACAATAAAAATTGCTGACAACTCATCTATCGAGGCGGAAATTAGCGGCGAGGACGTTATATTTAATATCGGCAAAGGAAGAATCACGATTAAAGAAGGAATAGATTTAAGTTCGGGGATAACGCTTGTTGATTCTTCCAATCGAAAGCTCGCTGATATTTCGGGCAACACTTACACGGCGGACGGCATAATTAAAAGCGACACGATAAAGCTTAGAGCTGATTTGGAAGGCGCATTTACAGCTGACAGCTTAAGCGTTGTTGACGGCTCGCAACTTGAAAGCGGCGTAAGTATTAACGCGGGCGCAAAGGGTGAATCGATCGTCGGCGGCATTGGCAAAGATACTTTGATAAGTGGCAGTCAAGACTTCATATTTGAAGGCGGCGCAGGCAATGACGTTTTCATTTATAACGGCGGCTTCGACGGCAGAATCGCCGACTACAGCATAAACGGCAAGGGCGGCAAGGATAAAGTCAGCATCGATTGGAGCAAATTAAAAGAATACGAAATATTGAACGAAAATTTAATCTTGACATTTAACGACGAAAAAACTTTGTCGATTGATAGTATCGAGAATTCAAATATAACTTTTTTAATTCCAGGTACGACTAAAACAAAAGTTTCGAGTTTCAACGACGACGCGATTTTCTCTTCCAAAGGCAAGCTTGCGGAAATCGGATACAATCCCAACGATAAAAGGAATGACGCAACATTTGACGGAAAGAATTATTCAAAGGTCGTGACAATCGACGCGTCGGAAGCGAATTACGAAATAAATCTTGCGGGAAATAAAAAAGCGAATTTGATAACGGCGGGTTCGGACGGCTCGACGATAAACGGCGGAAGAGGCAAGGATACATTGGTCGGTGGCGCGGGCAGTGATATTTTTATCTACGAGAAAAACAGCGGCAACAAAGTTATCCGGAATTACGAATACGACGCGAGCGGCGGCGACGTTATCAATCTTATAGGCGGCGTCAAAATTACGGACATTTCGGACAAGAACGGAAGCAGGATTTTAAGCATAGGCAAGGACAAGATAACGCTTGAGGGCGGCGCAAGTCTTGAAGCTGTAAAATTTGACGACGGGACGGAAAAAATTGCCAAAGACAAAATGTTGATGACTCTCGTCGACGGAAAAGAAACTTCGGTCTCGTTGACATCGGGCTTTTCGACGGACACAATCGACTTTAGCGCGACCGGCAATTACAGCGAAAAAGATTGGATAAACCTTGACGCGAGCGAGCGCAAGCGGGGCTTGACAATCACGGGCGACAACGTAGCCAATTCGCTTGTTGGTAGCAAGGGCAACGATACGATACACAGCGGCGGCGGCAACGATTTTATAAACGGCGGCGCGGGCGACGACGAACTTTGGGGCGACGACGGCGCGAACACATTTATTTTCTACGTAGGCGACGGCACCGACACCATTAAAAACTTCAGCGAAAACGACCTGTTAAGAATTCTTGACGTGAACGGACGCGCCGTTAATTTCAAAGGCAAATACAGCAGCAGTAAGGATACCTTGACGCTCAACGTTACGGGCGGCGGAAAAATTATTCTGACGGGTCTTGCTGACGGATTGGAAGACGGACAGTCTGTTGAGGATTTAACTTTTAATATCAATGGCGATAAACATATCAGCGGCAAGAAACTTAAATAGGTGGGTAGGTTAGTAGGTGGGTAGGTTAGTAGAAAAAAACTAACCACCTAACCACCTAACCACCTATTCACCTATCCACCTAAAAAATTTTTCTCTCTAAAGGCGGAGGGATTTTTTTTGTGCTATAATAAACGAGAAAATTTTTAGATGAAGACAGATTTAACGGAGGATAAATTTAATGCTTTTCTACAAAGTTCAAATGGATTGCTACTGCGCAAAAAATTCAATGGGAGAAATTTCCGAAGACCGCCGAACTTGGCGAATGCAAATGGGCGATTTGAGCGCGGCTCTTTCAGAAGGAATTGACGGTGAAAAAGTTAAAGTCTTCATTCACCGTGCCAGACAAAATTCTTTTCAAATGCTTGTTGCAGTCGACAGCTTTAAGGAAATGACTACCGCAAGTTTGACAGACCTTTTTGAAGATTTTTTTATCGACCATGACGAATTTAGAATTAGAAATATCAAGATTAAAGACTTGGAAGAAATTACTACGCAGAAATTCAGCCGTATTTTTGACAGAGCAAACCGCTCCGATAATTTTAACTATGATTATTATCAAATCAATCAAGATCTTGGACTTGATTGTTTGGAAAATCGAACTTTCAAACTTAGCGAAAGTATTTGCCCCGAAAAACGTTTGACTTTCGACAAAGCAAACGCCAGAGCCGAAAAACTCCTTGCTGACGAAACTTTTAAGGAAGAATTCAAAAGAATTTACGCTAAAGAAAATGTTCACCGCTTTTACGGTCAGCCTGTTCATTATAAAATTCTTGCGGGCAATACCAACGCTGCGCTTTCCTTGACAAATTTGCTTGTCGCCGCGCTATACACCAATAAACGTCTCGTAAGTCGTCGAATCAGTTTAATCAGCAATATCAACGAAAACTGCTATGACGAATCAGACTTTGAAAAAATTATCGAGAACGCGGCGGGCGGCACCGTCATAATCGAACTTAGCGGCGAGCGCATCAACAGTAGCCAATTCGCTCACGCTTACGAGGAAGTTGTTAATTTCGTTGCCGATACTGTTAAACGTTTTCAGCGCAATACGCTTTGTGTTTTCGTTGAACTTGCCGATAAACCCGGCTTTGCTCCGCAACTTATCGCCAACCTTCAGGACGATTTGCATATAATTGAGTTGCATGAAGGCGCGGGCAATCGCGATACCGCATTAAATTATCTTAAAAAGCTGATGACGGACGAAGCCTCCGCACTTTATACTGACGATGAACTTTTGGAGGCAATGGGCGATAAGCTAACCTTCAGCGCGTCCGATATTTACAATATTCGCGAAAAACTTTTCAATAACTCGCTGAAAAATAAAACTTATCCCGCTTATCGCGAAATCGACCGCCTAAACGTCACTGCAGAAGATAAAAAGAATGACGCTTACAAAGATTTTTACGAAATGATTGGGCTTGTTGATCAAAAAGCTCTTATCGAACAAATTATCGCGGCTCATCGCGTTCAAAAAATGCGGCTTGATATGAATCTTGATAAACAAAAAGCGGCGTTGCATATGTGTTTCACGGGGACGCCCGGCACCGCCAAAACTACATTTGCCCGCCTTATCGCGCAGATTTTAGCCCGCGACGGCGTTTTAAAGACAGGGCGTTTCGTTGAATGCGGGCGCGCAGATTTAGTTGCAAAATATGTTGGTTGGACGGCAAAAGCTGTTCGCGCAAAATTCAGAGAGGCTCGCGGCGGCGTCTTGTTTATCGACGAGGCTTACAGTTTATCCGACGGCGACCACGCGACCTTTGGCGAAGAGGCGATAAATACTATCGTCCAAGAAATGGAAAATAATCGCGACAACGTTATTGTAATTTTCGCCGGTTATCCCGACAAAATGAAATTTTTCCTCGACCATAACGAAGGCTTGCGCAGTAGAATTGCTTTTTATATCGATTTTCCCGATTATACGCCCGACGAACTTACGGATATTTTTAAACTTATGGCTAAGAGGCGCGGCTACAAAATTTCTGACGAAGTAGCCGAATATTGTAAGAAAATTTTTAAGCGCGTCGCCAAGAAAAAAAATTTTGGCAACGGTCGCTTTGTTCGTAATCTTTTGGAGCAAGCCTGGCTTAAACAAGCTCAACGAATTCTTAAAGAAAACGAAGGCGGCACCGTCACCAAAGACGATTTAATCAATTTTAAGGTTGAGGATTTTGACGTAAACGTTGATAAAAAGTATAAGAACGAACGCAAACTCGGATTCGTAAGATAAAGTAAAAAATTTTTTGGCAGTCTCAACTTGAGACTGTCTTTTTTTGTGTTAGAATCTGCGCTGGAGGTGTTTTACATGAAAAAATTTTTAGTGGCGGTATTTTTAATTATCATTTTTTCCGCGCAAGCGTCCGCAATGGATTTAAAACTTAATCGCGAGACGGATTGTTTTATATCGCTCGGAGAAAAACAGCTTACTTTAAACATCAAAGGTTACACACATCTTGACGGCGATTTTTCTAAGGGCGTGGCGCAATTCGGCAATTTGTATTTCCATTTTGATTGCAACTTGTTTAACGAAAAGCCTTTCGAGATCGCGGAAAAAGAAGCAAGTCGTTTTGGCAGTTCCGATTTTGAAAATGCGGTTCCCGTTTACGTTTTTGAAGGCGGCACAAAAATTTATCCGATAACGAGCGACGACGGGCGCGAATTTTTTTTATTGGCGACTGAAACGGGCGGCGGCGGCTCAATGAAAGTTATCGGCTCTCGCGACGGCAAGTGGGTTAAATATTTTGATACGCTGGACGTTAAAAGGAATAAACAAATGACTTGGGATTATTATATGAAAAATTTTTACGCTGACGGCGACAAAATAATTTTCGAGTACGAACATTGGGAGACAAAAAAAATTTGCCAAATCATTTATAAATGGGATGATTCAGCAAAATGGTTTGGCTTTGAAATTAAATTTTTATGATTGTAACCACAGCATTTGATATTTTTCCATTTGATTTATCGCATAATTCATCATTGACAGCGCGACTTCCGGATTTTTGCGCAGAATTTCTATCATTACTGTTTGCGAAATCAATAAAAGTTCCGCTTGTTCCGTCAAAATCTCCGCCGAGAGCGTTAATCGCCGCTTTTCTAAAAAGTTTGTCGGATTTACGAACGAATTTTTCCCGATAACGTCAAGCGGATTGTACCAGCCGTCGCCTATATCAACGTTGCGCACCAATTTTCCGCTCATTACAAAGATAAATTTATCGTTTAATACCTTATCAAACAGTCTATCGCCCTCAAAATAAGTGACAATCTCGCTATTATTCGCAAATAAATCAATCGTTCCCTCAAATCGCCCTTGCAATATCGGTAATTGCGATAAAAAGTCGCGGATCTTCATGCTTTCATACTCTGGAGTATTTTTTTCCATTTCCCTTTGCGTTTCAATCCGATTTGAAACGCGATTTTTAAAATCTCCGTACTTTGCATTCCAATCGACTAATATTTGTTGCAAAATAAATTTGTAAAGCCCGCAAAGCCGCTCCACTCCGTACGGAACAAAACTTTTATCGTTGTAAAGGAAACTAAGCGATAAATTTCTCTCCGAATAGCGGAAATAAACGCTTAATTTCATGCCGTGCGCGTCCCATGAGTTACTATAAACTAATTTTTCGCGCTCGCCGCAGTTCGTTTCAACGTAATTTAGCTCGTTTGATTGAAATTCCTTAAAGCTGATAAAGTGATTAAACAATTTACGGCTACTTTCTAAATTCGACCAATCAACGCAACTGTAAGGCTGGGAAATGACTAATTGGCGAAATTGCTTGCGGATAATCTGTTCAATCGTCGAATTTTTATCCTCCACAATGCGAACCGGAATTAAATTAAACGAACAATCTTTACCGGACGATAAAATTTGGCAGAAAAGGCAATCGCGCTGATTACTTATAAGTTGCAACATGAAACCCCACGCAGTTTGCAAAATTGCAGTCAGCATCATGCGATTAGACTGCGCATGGAGGCGCAAATCAGATAAAATATCGGCGGAAATGGTAGTGTGATAAGCTTTTTGATGATAGCCTTCAGAATGAAGACGCTCATAAGGCAATTTCGCGGCGGGAGGCGGATTATTAAGAATTTTAGACCAGTAATTGCGAATTTCTTCCTGATTTTTAATCGGCAAATCAAATTCCGCGCTTTTCTGATTAGAATTGTAAGGAATGCCTAAAACTGCGGAAAAAAATTGCTCTGCATTAAAATATTCGGCGATAATTTGCGCAAAAGTGATTAAAACAGCGCATTCAGAATTTTTATCAGTCTTAAATACAGCAAAACGAATTAGATTATCAAAACGAATATCAAAATCGCGGCGCACATCGGCTTCCAAAATTTTTCTGAACGAATCGTTTAAATCGTCCTCATCAACGTCAGATAAATTGCGGAAAACGACTTCCGGATTAAAAGAATTAACCGGTTTAATAACTTTGACGGTGCGGGAGCCGAGATTACAGAAATTAGCGCGGAGATTTTTATTTTCGCGGATAAAATTCTTGACGACCGCATTAAATTTAACGGGACTAATATGAAAATTTATTTTGTAAAGAGTTTGGACGAAAAAACTAGACGAGACGAAATTTTTAGCGAAGAATTTCTTTTCAGTGGCGTTTAAGTCGAGAATTTCTTCGAGTTTATTAGGATTGTAGCCAACGCCGCCGAAAATTTGCCTACCGTAGGTGTTTTCAAGGACAATTCTTTCAGCGGCAGAGAGATTAGCGTTAAAATCCATGTCGAAGCCTCCTCTTTAGCAAAAATTTTTGATTAGAGTTTAACTGAGCTATCAAAAATGGTCAAGAGCAAAATTTTCAGTGCAAGAATTGAACATTCGTAAGCGGATAAAAAAAAGCCCCGTCAGGGGACTTAGAAAAATTCACTTTTTCCTTGAGCGATAGAAAATCCAGATTGCCAGAATCCAGATTGGCATGACGATAACGGCGGGGCGCATGCCGTCCATTAACGCCATTATAACCAAAATGCAAGAAAGGAAGATTAAGCACAGATAATCGACGAACGGATAAAATAGCGATTTAAATTTCGGGATAATGCCCGCCGCCGCGCAATGTTTGCGGAATTTTAAATGCGTCAAAACGATCATCGCCCAGCTAATGACGATCGCGCCCGTGACGATTGACATCATGTACATAAAGGCTTCATCGGGCAGGACATAATTTAGAATCGCCGCCAAAAGCGTAATCCCCGACGAAATTAAAATGCCGTTGACGGGGACGCCGCGACTTGAAAGTTTTTCAAAGAATTTTGGCGCGTTGCCGCTCTTCGCCAAGCCGTAAAGCATACGGGAATTGGAGTAAATCGCGGAATTGTAAACGCTAACCGCCGCCGTCATCACCACGAAATTTAAAATATTCGCCGTCGAAGTAAAGCCCGCGTTGCTGAAAATTTGCACGAACGGACTAGCCTCTTTGCCAACCTCGTTCCAAGGCCATAACGTCATAAGTACAATCATCGTGCCGACGTAGAAAATCAAAATGCGGTAGATAACCTGGTTAATGGCGCGGGGAATGGTTTTATCGGGATTTTCAGCCTCGCCCGCCGCGATTCCTAAAAGTTCAATGCCGCCGAAACTAAAAAGCACCGGAGCCATTGACATAATCATACCTTCAATCCCGTTCGGGAAAAAGCCGCCGTGATCCCATAGGTAAGCAAAATTATCGGGGAACGGTTTGGGGTCGGTAAAAATATAATAGGAGCCAAGCAGAATCATGCCGACAATCGCGGCGATTTTGATAAACGCCATCCAAAATTCAATCTCGCCGTATGCGCTGACGGTGACAAGGTTAATCACAGTGATAATTATCAGACAGACAAGCACGCCAACCCATTTGGGCAGATCGGGGAACCAGTAAGCCAGATAAATCGAAACCGCGCTAAGTTCCGCCATGCTCACGAGAATATAAAGAAACCAATAATTCCAGCCCGCAAGGAAGCCAGGAAATTTTCCCCAATATTTAGCGGCGTAATAGCTGAAAGAGCCGCTGACTGGCTCCTCAACCGACATTTCGCCGAGCATACGGACGATAAAAAATATTATAATGCCGCCGATAAGATAGCTTAGCGAGACGGCGGGACCTGCAAGCGCGATAGTAGCTGTCGAGCCGTAAAATAAACCCGTGCCGACTGCGGTACCTAATGCGATCATTTGTAAATGGCGGTTTTTCAAGCCGCGTTTCATTTTATTTTCCGACATGATTATTGTCTCCGCTGATTTATTGAATTAAAATATCTCTGAACATTGATAAAATTTCTTGACCGTAGTAACGACCAGGCACAGCCCAACGCCCGTTCAAATCCTGCCACGTTCCGAGAGTGCGCGAGCCGTAAGCTTGACGAACAATTCCGTAACGCGGATCAACGATAGGCATTGTCGGGCGTCGTGTAGAAGAATAAGCTAATAAGTGCTGAATATGTGCGCGAACTCCCAGTTGCGGCGTAGAAAAAAATTCGCCTTTAACGCCGCCGCCCGTCGTGCCGAGTCCGCAATAATTATTCTGTTCGGGGATAACGTCGCCGCCGTAGCGGAAAAATCCCGTCTCCTTGAGAGCCTGCGCAAACGCGACATCAGGACGAATCCCTTCGCGCTTACCCTCTTCGTAGTAGTAAGCGACGATTTCTTCCGCCGAAACTTTTAAATTCGGGCGCGGATTGTTGCGCAGGAGATATTTAACGCATTGTTGTTGAGTAGCCATAGGTGTGCCGATAATCGACGTGTCGGCAGTGGAAGTTGTTCGCGGAACGAAGAAATTTTGCGCTTCGTAATAAGAAATTTGTTCCGACTCAAAGAATTTCATAGTTTCGGAGACTTTCTCGCGCAGAGTAGGCAAAGTTTTTCGTTCAACAGATTTAGTTTCGATTTTTGGGTCATGGATTCTGGCGTCCGCCGTAACAGGAATTGAAATTGCAAATGCGCCGAGCATAGCCGCCGCGATAAGTCTCCTTAAGTTAGTGAATTTCAATATAATCACCTCAAGTCACAGATTTTTTTCATAAATGATTTGCTGTGGCGAAGTATACACCTTTTGAAAAATCGTTGCAAGAAAATAATTAACGTAGTCGCTGAAATAAATTTTTCAACCTTGACTTAGAGCGGCTTAAACGTGATAAAATCTGCGCGGAGGTGTAAGTATGAAGACAAGAAAACTTAGAGATTTGGAAGTTTCAGCGGTCGGTATGGGTTGCATGGGCTTTTCTCACGGCTACGGCGCATGTCCGCCCGAAGAAGAATCGATTCGTTTAATGCGTTCGGCTTACGAGGATTACGGTTGCACATTTTTTGATACGGCGGAAGTTTATGCGGCTTACGAAAATGAAATTTTAGTCGGCAAGGCTTTAAAGCCAATTCGCGACAAAATTATTCTCTGTACAAAATTTATGCCCGAAATTTTTTTGCCGGGTCAAGAAATTCCCGAAGGTAAAACTTCGCGGCGCGGCTTGAGAAATGCCGTTGAAAATTCTTTGAAGCGTTTGCAAACGGATTACATTGATTTATATTACGAACACCGCGTACCGCCTAATCGCGACGTGGCGGAAGTCGCCGAATGGATGGGCGAACTGATTAAGGAAGGCAAAATTCGCGCTTGGGGAGTTTCGGAGGCGACGCCCGAACAGATTAAACGCGCCCACGCCGTTACGCCGCTTACCGCCGTCCAAAGCGAATATTCAATCATGGAACGCAAATACGAGGCTGAAGTTATTCCGCTGTGCAAGGAATTGAATATCGGCTTTGTTGCGTTTTCGCCTATGGCGGGCGGCTTTTTGAGCGGCAAATACACTTCGCAAACAAAATTCGAGGGCGACGACGTTAGACGAGGTATCACGCGCTTTGCTAAGGAAAATATGAACGCCAATCAAGCCCTGCTCGACCTGCTGAAAAAATTTGCCGCAAATAAAAATTCCACACCCGCGCAGATTTCGTTAGCGTGGATGATGTGTAAAAATGATTTTGTTGTTCCGATACCTGGTATGCGGCGCGACGAACGCCTTAAAGAAAATTTCGGCGCGGCGGACATTGAACTTTCTGCCGAAGAAATTGCCACGCTTGAAGCTGCGCTGTCTAAGATAAAAATTTACGGCGACAGGAAAGATAGCGATATTCAAAAGCTCGGCACCGTTAAAGCCGTATCTGTTAACTAAAATTCGCCTAGAAGATAAAACGGTTCGCGTGAACACTGCGCTAAGGCACCCGATACTCAATGTTGCAAGAAATTGTAGGGCTGAAGTCAACCAGCCGAACGCGGCGGATAAAAATCTAGTTGCAAGTTCCCGTTCGTGGAGTAATTGACTAAAATTTTTTGCAAGCAAAAAGCCGCTCGAATTTTGGAGCGGCTCATTTTTATTTTGACGGCTCTTTATCGCCGAAGAACAAGCCCTTGTTAATTATCCACCAGGCAACCGTCCGCATTGCCCCAATAATTTCTTTAGCTTTTGCTCGTTCGTTAGTCAAATTTACTTCTTCAAGGTCGTTGGAGGCGACATGCGGCAATAATTCTATCGTATCGCCGTCAATTTGCCCCGCAACCGAAGCCGTTACAAATGTAGAATTGTTAAAGCCAACCCCGTCACTGTCAAATAAGCTCGGCGCAATCGAATAATATGCAAAATCTTTCGGCGCAATCAGCTCAATTATCGTCGGGACAATCGATATATGGTCGCCTACCGCGTCCGGCGGTAAAATCTCTTTTGTTATCCCCGCACCATACATCACAAACGGTACGCTCTGTTGCTCAAATATCGTTGGGTGCCGCGAAGGATTACAGCGAACTGCATGATCTCCCGTCACTATAAATAAACTCTCCGGATATTTCGCGCTCGCCGCATGAATAAAATTCGTTATAACTTCGTCCATATACCAATAATGCCCCAACTCAATCGCTAATTGGCTCACGTCCTCTATATTCTGGAATTTCTTCAACGTCTCTATCTCCGCGTTCACGTCAAAACCTTCCGCCGCTAAATCTAAACTGTATGGCGGGTGATTTGTCGTCGTCATGATTAAATGTACCGTCGGCGGCTCCTCGTCTAAGTGCGCTAACAACGCATTGAATAAATTTTCGTCCTTCGTCCCCCATGTCGTTTCCTTAGGCGCGTTAAAGTCAGGATAACCATAAAATTTGTCAAATCCCTGCGCGAACGACATCTTAGCTATCGAATCCCAACTAGGCATGCCCCCATACCAAAAATCAATGTTGTAGCCAAGATCCCGTAGCGGCGGTGCCATCGACGTTATGTAAAGCTTGTCGTACGTCCGCGCTTGATAATTTACCTTAATATTTACGTCCGGCAAGCCCGTCACTAATCCCGTTATCGCCGTCGACGTAAAATCGCCGTTCGGCATGAAATTCCGACTGTAATAACAATTTTCCTCCGCTATTAACGATTTTATCCCTTCCGCAACTAAAAGTTCATCGTATTTGCCTAACATTGGCCATTGCATGAACGTTTCTCCTAAAATTATAAAAATATGTTGCGGTTTTTTGATTCGCTCGCCTTTCGCTTTGCGCTCTAAGTACGGAGCAAGGTTTTTTTCCGTAAATTCCTTATTAACTGCAATTATCTGCGCCGATTCAGCTATTTTTTCCGCATCAACTCCCCAAATTTCGCCCGCTTCCATGCGTTTTGCCATCGCTCGCGCTCGATATAACGCTTGCCCATCGTCTAATATGCATTCATTTAAAAAATCATCGTTCGTAACGCCCGCATTCTCCCAATTTATCCCGCTTCCATATGTGAAACTGCCGCCAAACCTAACAAACAACCCGAATAAAAATATTCCGACTACTAAGCCCGCCGAAATCCCCGCTATTTTCTTCTTATCGTCAAAAACCGGCAATGGATACGTTTTTATCAACAAAAATCGACTCAATATCGCTATGCAAATCAAAGTTAATATCAGCGCGACTAAAAACCGCCAAATTATTCCGTAATCCTGAATCAACATCGTAAATACCGATAAAATGTCGTCGTGTAGTCCTTGCACGACCTCCATTCCAAACGTCGCGTGAAACGCCCGATAATATGGAAATCGCAACATGAATAGCATTGAAAATATCAGCGACGCAATTATTCCAATGTACAGGCGCAAACGCACCTTCAGCCCGCCGATTGTCACCAAGATAAATGAGATTAACGTCACCGCGCCCGCCGTCTTTAAACTCAACCGCAAGCCCGTAAACATCGCCGAAATTATCTGCGCGGCGTCGGTCGTCTCGTTCATGTAATCCGACATCAAAAATATAAATAGACCACGATAAATTTCTAGCAAAAGCAGTATGAACAAAAATAATCGCAAGTCGCGCTGGACGCCGTCGAAAAATCTTCTTAGGAACTTCAAGCCGCAAGCCCCTTTCCATAAAATTTTTCGCCATTATATCAGATTTTACGAACTGCGCCAAAAAAAATCTAAAATTACTTGTCCGCCCACTCAATCGCTAAATTTTTTATCAGCGACGCTATCTCATTTTCTTTTTGCTGATAGGTGTGACCCGTTCGCTCAATGAACAGCATTTTATTTTTATCCGACGTCTTCATGTGCGAATTTATATTTTTTAGGAACTTTGTCGGGTCTCCGTCCGTAAATCTGTCGTAAGTTCCGATTATCAACGCGCCGTCGTGCGTTATCTGCTCAACTTGGCTAAAATCGCCGTCAAAATTCGTGTGAACATTATCCAAAACGCCGCTCAACCAATCGTGTGCCGTGTTCGCCGTGCAAAC
>Ga0310697_10005110_pt1 | contig 12746 bp, 10 predicted proteins | sample 172DNAGHGlowgp2_FD_203883 | JGI IMG/M metagenome (GOLD analysis project Ga0310697, IMG submission 203883) | Sheep rumen microbial communities from Palmerston North, Manawatu-Wanganui, New Zealand - 1728 DNA GHGlow gp2 (v2) (version 2) | ecosystem: Host-associated > Mammals > Digestive system >... | reverse complement strand
CTCTGAAGACGGCACGATCGAGAAGATCTATCCTTACGATCACGAGTAAAGTTAAGAAATAAGCAAATGATAAAGAGCTGTCTCATAAATATGGGACAGCTTTTTTGTTGGTTTGTACCAGATATTATGTTCCCGAAAATTCTTCCAATAAAACAGCAGAAAGAGAAATCATTAAATTCAAGTAAATACTTGAATGTACAAGATCGTACACGTACCGGCTGCCTGCGAAGCCTGAAAAGATACGTGCCGGACCCGTCACAGGCGCTAAGCGTTCTCTTTCTGCTATGCGTAATTATACCCGAGGGTTTTAGTAAAGCAAATTAAACCGGGCACGAAGCCCGGCATTAATGTTTTATGGATTCGATTCGGGATTGGAATCAGTAGGAGGAGTTGAGGAGCCGCCTGATTCACCACCGGTGCCGGTACCACCGCCGGTACTGCCGCCGCCCGGCTCTGTGCTGCCTCCTGATTCACCACCGGTACTGCCACCGGAACTGCCGGAGCCAACGTTGGTGCCACCGGAACTGCTGCTTTCACCAGAGCTTTCGCCTGAACCTTCGCCTGAGCCGGAACCCGAGCCCTCGCCGGAGCCTGAGCCGGACTCTCCACTGGCGGGTTCCGTTGTAACGGTTGGTGTGGGAGTTGCTGTAGCCTGGGGCTTTTTTGCCACAGGAGCCTGGACCTGGGTCTTCTTCGGAACCGGAGTGTTTGTCGGTTCGGGAGTCGGAGTAGGTGAAGGCGTATTTGTCGGCGCGGGCGTAGGAGTAGCAGTTGCTTCAGCTTCTGTTGTTGTTTCTTCTGTTGTGGTGGTGGCAGCCGTTCTTGCCGTCGAAGCAGGGTAAGCTGCAATAAGAGTAGGATCAGTCTTTCTGCTGTCGAAGTAGATCGCAAATGCACAGATGCCAAGGATACCGGTGAGTGCAATGGCACTTACGGCTATGCTCAGGATCGTTGCTGCTTTTGCATGAGAAGGCGTTCTTACTGCTTCAGGTTCGGCCTCGTCCTGATAAGAAATGTCAGATGTGACTACATCAGGTTCATCGTAGTCAGCGATGCTTTCATTATAGTTTTCTTCAGTGTCAGGCTCGTATGCCTGGTCTCCGTCTTCATATTCCGGCTCATATGAGGATTCTCCGGACAAGGGAGCTGTTCTGCCGGGTTCATCTGCCTGGGATTCTTCTCTTTCGCCGAAAATGGATTCCGCAGTCTGCCCGTATTCCGTTTCTTCGTAAGCAGGTTCACCTGATTCAGCGGCCGGTTCAGCTTCAGGTTCAGAAACTGCCTCAGATTCTTCGGAAGCTGAAGCTGCGGTGGCTGCGGTGTAATCTTCTTCTTCTGGAATTGTCTCGTAGCCGTAGCACTCGCATTCGTCTTCCTTGGAGTACCTGTCGATGCGTGTCTCATGGCCGTAGTAGGATCTGATCGATTCGTCGGAGGAAGCCGCTCCGCTGCCGTATTTGAAAAATTTGGATTCTCTTACATCGTATTCGCCGGCAACGGAATCGTCACCATATTCAAAATCAGAAACACCAGAGCCCGATGCCTTTTCCTTGCCGGATTCAGGCGTATTGTTTTCCAGACCCGCGAATTCAAAATCCGGGTTTCCGGAATCAGCTCTTCTGTTTTCGTCGTTGTCTGAGAAGGACCTCATTTTATGCCTTTCTTTCGACTTTTAAATTCTTTCTCATTTTGCTTGCGTTGATGTAGAATAAACGCGGACAATTGTCCTATTTTCTAATATCAGTATAAGATTTTGATCTAAAAAGAGAGTGTTATTATCGTGACGATTTATTGGCCGGATTATTACAAAGATTTCCGATGCACCGCAGGAGAGTGCAGACATACATGCTGTGCAGGCTGGGTCATCGGAATCGATGAGGCATCACTTAAGCGTTTTAAAGAGGATCCTGAGGTGGCACGCACGATCTCTGACGGGTGTTTTATCCTGAACGACGACGGAAGATGTCCTTACTTAAGGGACGATAATCTCTGCGAGATGATAATCAAGCACGGCGAGGATTATCTTTGCGATATCTGCAGGGAGCACCCGAGGTATTATAACGAGCGTGACGGACACATCGAGGCCGGCATCGGTCTTGTCTGTGAGGAGGCCTGCAGATTGGTTCTTGATGCGGAAAAGCCTTTCGAACTTATATCTGATGACGGTTCGAAAATTGAACTCCCGGATTACGTTAAGGCAATTTTCGATGATTCAAAACCATTTACTGAAATACTTTCTGAGATAAGCGGCGGAAGAAAGGCAGCATCCAGGCTGAGGGCGGAGATTTTCGACGGCATGGAAGTAATGGATGCCAAGTGGAGCAAGCTGTTGAGCAAACTGATCGAAGCGCCGGTATCCGATGAGGATGAGGCTTATGCGATCACGGAAAACGAGCGTGAGCTCAGGAACTTTGCAGCCTATCTTATGTACCGCTATAAGGGCGCGGGAAGGTTTGCGGCAGAATCCGTATATCTCATCGCAGATCTTATCGTAAAGGGGTGCGGTTTAAGGGATGTGGCAAGAGTTTTCTCCTGCGAAGTCGAATATTCCGATATTAATATCGATGATGCCCTGGAGACGTTCGGCTGACATCGGATCTGATGGCAAAACGACCAGTGTAACAATGTTACACTCAATAAATACAAGCATATGGAGGCTTTTATGGTAGCTGATTACAACAAAATGGAATGGATCCAAAATCCCGGTTTTAAGGGTGGAGAAGGCGTTTTCTACAACAAGGTCTTTACTGACGGCGTAAATAAGATGATGCAGGGCAAGTTAGAGCCCGGCTCATCGATCGGTTACCACAAGCATGAAGGCAACTGCGAGATGATCTTCATCCTTGAAGGTACAGGAAAAGTCCTTTATGACGATACGGAAGAAGAGGTTAAGCCCGGCTTCTGCCATTATTGTCCAGAAGGTCACTCTCATTCGCTCATTAACAACGGAAGCGAAAATCTGATATTCTATGCAATAGTACCCAAACAATAAGGAATAAGGGAGGGACAGATTATGCCACATTCATCAGGCGGTGGTTCGCATGGAGGCGGATCACACGGCGGTTCGCACGGAGGTTCGAGCGGCCCGCGTATCTCATCGCATTATTTTGCAGGTTCAAGACGCTACAGAAGACATCATTACAGTACAGGCCAGGATGAGTATATCTATGCTTCATCGAAGCCTCAAAAGACCAGTATCGCATCGATAGTATTAGTTGCAGTGGCGGGGGCGGTTTTTACCGGCGCTACAGGTATGGGAGTTTTTTCGGAAATTCCAAGAAAGCTTCATGCCCATTATCTTGATTCGCCCGCCGTTCATGATGCTATTGATGCTTTTGCTGATGATGAATCACTGGAAGATGTCCTTGATGATTATCAGGAACTTACGGGCATCTGTCCTGTCATCTATTCGGTATATGACGAAGAATGGGAAGATGAATATGAGGATCTGGAAGCCTATGCATATGACACTTATGTCGATAATTTCAAGGATGAGGATCACTGGGTATTTGTATATTCGGTAAGCTATTACGATCTCGATAAGATCATGGCAGGAGAGATCCCGGATTATTCCTGGGAGGCGATCCAGGGTGACAACACAGATCCGATCCTGACTGAGAGCATGTTCAAAAGATTCGCAAATATTGTTCAGGATGATCTCGAGAATGGAATTGATCCCGGAACGGCATTTGAGGATGGCTTTGCGTATGCTATAAGAGACGCAAAGAACAAATTCAATATTTCGAGTCCCGCCAGCATCTTCAGACTGATCACTTCGATGATCCCGCTTTTGTTCGTTGCCGGAATGTTCGTTCCGGTCATTATCCTTATGATCAGGAAATATAAGAGCGACAAGGATATCGATTACGATGAGGTGCCGTTTGACGGGTCAGAGGGCAAAGTGCAAAATGATCAGCCGCTTACAGCGACTTTTTATACCACGACATATTCTCCTTCCGGAACTAAGACGAATACAGTCACTAAAGCTGCTTCGGTCTTCGGGTTAATATTCATCATTCCGTTTGTTCTTGTCGGAATAGGCACGATCATCGGAGGCATTGCACTTTATTCAGGTGCCGACACTAAGGGCGGCATATTCATGTTGATCTTCGGAATCGTATGGACCTTGATCTCCGTCATCACATTTATCAAGATGATCAAGGCTTTGATCAAAGGCGGAAAGAAAGACAAGACTGATACTGCGACAACAGAACATCCTAATACGGAGTATCCTGATATGAAGCCTTTCGAAAGAGCACCGGTCACGTCATATGCTCCGCCGGCACAGGATGCTCAGAAACCTGAATTCGATCCCGTCTTTTTCAATGACGCCAAGAGCAGCATTGAAGACGATGACGAAGACTACAAGCGCATGAAGCGGCAAGGATTCGAGTAATAAATGAGACAGGACCGGTTCGGATGAGCCGGTCTTTTTTTGTCAGAGTTTGCGGGAGAGCAGCTTGACCAGTTTCTCTGATACATAGCTGCACGCAAAAACAAAAGGGGTGAGCAGGATCATAGTCCAGATAAAGATAAGGACCGTGATCTTAGGCCATGTGATCAGGAATGAGAGTTCCATCGTATTATGGAAAAATATCCCGCTCAACAGCCAGTAGAACACCGAGTTCCTTCCGATGAACGGAATAACGTATCTGCTTAAGTGCTTCATGTTGTCCATGATAAGCAGCACCCCGCATATGAATATAGGTCCGAAAACAACGTCTGTCATGCAGCAGTGATAGAGTATCGAATCACCGATGATGTTGTTTAACATGAACCTCATGTAGATCATGTTTCCGAGGATAAGAAGCGACAAAGCAATGACGAGGGCCTTGGGGAACCTGTCAGCAAAGCCGCGCACCTTCTCATATGTTTTGTGCTTTGCGAAAAGGATCCCGACCGCAAAAAGAGGGAACCACGCAAGCACAAATAAGACCGTACTCAGAATAAAAGACGGGATGTTCACAAATCTTGACTCATCCATGTATTTTCCGAAGATCACAGCGATGGCAAAAGGCGCTGCAACATAGATCAGGATGTCGATGAGGGCATTCTTTTTCCATTTGCGCTCGATGAGCCTGATCAGGGGAAGCAGGAGAATGAGAAGAACATACAGCTTTATAAACCAGCTGAAGCTCACATAGAGAATGTCATCGTTATGTATCAGTGCGAAAAGATTTACGAAGATATACTTCGGCTCGAACTTCCCTGCAAACACAAGGTATGCAATAGTGACCGCCATGACTAACCAGTAGGGGATAAGTGTCTTGATAAGTCTTTGGAGAATGTAGGTCTTCTTCGGAGCATCCTTGCTGATATAAGACTTGTAAAGTCCGTAACCGGAGCAGAAAAGGAACATCGCAAGGCATATCTTGCCCGACGCGCCGATGACGTATGATGCGCCTTCGGTTCCGGGTATTACCGCTCTCCAGCCATCCAGATATTCGACGCCGAACAGGTGGTGGAACATCAGTAGAAGAAGCGCAATACCTTTTAAGTGTTCGCTCTTCGTGGAAGTGATGTCTTTTGAAGCGGGTTCAGGTGCTTTGCTCATTCTTGCTTTTCGTACTTTCTGAAGTCATCAGCGTAGCGCAGATTCGGTTTGATATAAACCGGCTTGGCGTGTCCTGTCGCGAGCATTATCTCGTTTACCATGATGTATGTGGTGCCGGTGTCGATCCAGACATAAGCAAGAGTCCTGTTGTACTGGTCGTATCTTCCTTCGTCGTATTCGAGATAGACGGTCTTAACGTCGGCCAGAAGCTCTTTTAAGAACTTTGAAGCATCTCTGCCTTCTTCGGTGTTCTTACTCTCATCTTCCAGTACGGATTCGGGAGCGTTGATGCCCGTTAAGCGGACTCTTAATCTGTTGCCGTCAGGATCGTGAACGATCAATGTATCCCCGTCGACCACGCGCTCCAGTTCACAGGCAACCAGGACAGAAGGATCGACCTGAAGCTTTACGCCGAAGGGGAGCTCCGTGCCTCCTATATCGTTGCCCGAGAAAACGGAAGCTGCCGTATCGGAGGTCTCTTTATAGATTGTCTGCTGGACCCTGGGCTCAAAGCAGCCGGTAAGAGACACCGCGGTGAGCGTAAAGCATAGCAGTGCAGTAGGAATTAAACTGCGGAAAGATCCCGCAAATGATGTTTTCGCGGGGCAAAAAAAGCGATATTTGTTGGGCTTTATTACATTTTTCATGAAAGTATTTTAATCCATAATTTTTACTGTGCAAAGTCGGGATACCTATGTTAGAATTCTATCCAGTAATTTTGCATATATATATAAGGGGGCGTAAGAATATGCCAAAGAGAGAAGACATCAACAAGATCCTCATCATCGGTTCAGGTCCTATCATCATCGGCCAGGCTTGCGAGTTCGACTATTCAGGAACCCAGGCGTGCAAAGCGTTAAGAAAGCTCGGCTATGAGATCGTTCTCGTAAACTCCAATCCAGCAACGATCATGACTGACCCTGATGTAGCAGACAGAACCTACATTGAACCGCTCAACGTTAAGAGACTTGAGCAGGTCATTGCAAAGGAGCGTCCTGATGCGCTTCTCCCCAACTTAGGCGGACAGTCAGGCCTTAACCTCTGTTCCGAGCTTTCCAAGGCTGGCGTGCTCGAAAAGTACGGCGTCCAGGTAATCGGCGTTCAGGTCGATGCCATCGAGAGAGGCGAGGACAGAATCGAGTTCAAGGAAACAATGACTTCTTTAGGCATCGAGATGCCCAGATCCCACGAGGCATACTCCGTTGAGGAGGCAATCAAGATCGCAGATGATCTCGGATACCCTGTAGTTATCAGACCTGCCTACACAATGGGCGGTGCAGGCGGCGGCCTCGTTTATAACATCGATGAGCTCAAGACAGTCGTAGAGAGAGGTCTTGCAGCTTCCATGATCCACCAGGTACTCGTAGAAGAGTCCATCAGCGGCTGGGAAGAGCTCGAGCTCGAAGTCGTAAGAGATGCCAAGAACAACGTCATCACAGTATGCTTCATCGAGAATATCGATCCTATCGGCGTTCACACAGGTGACTCTTTCTGCTCCGCACCGATGCTCACTATCTCTGAAGACGTTCAGAAGAAGCTCCAGGAATATTCATACAGCATCGTTAAGGCAATAGAAGTCATCGGCGGCTGCAACTGCCAGTTCGCTCACGACCCCAAGACAGGAAGGATCGTTGTAATCGAGATCAACCCGAGAACATCCAGATCCTCAGCTCTTGCTTCAAAGGCAACAGGTTTCCCTATAGCTCTCGTTTCCGCTATGCTCGCATGCGGCCTCACATTGGATGAGATCCCCTGCGGTAAGTACGGCACACTCGATAAGTACTATCCGGACGGCGACTATGTCGTAATCAAGTTCGCAAGATGGGCTTTCGAGAAGTTCCACGGCGCTCAGGACAAGCTCGGCACACAGATGAGAGCCGTAGGCGAAGTCATGAGCATCGGTAAGACATACAAGGAAGCTTTCCAGAAGGCGATCAGATCCCTCGAGAAGGACAGATATGGTCTTGGTTTTGCCAAGGACTTCAACAAACTCTCCAAGGAAGAGCTTATGTTAAAGCTCACACAGCCTTCTTCAGAGCGTCAGTTCATCATGTATGAGGCACTCCGCAAGGGCGCTACAGTCGATGAACTCTATGAGCTCACAAAGATCAAGCACTGGTTCATCGAACAGATGAAAGAGCTCGTTGAGGAAGAGGAGAATCTCCTTAAGGGCGCCGGCAGGATCCCTGATGAGGCTACACTCCGCCAGGCTAAGCTCGACGGCTTCTCTGATAAGTATCTCTCACAGCTCTTAAGCGTTTCCGAGGATCTTATCCGCCGTGCACGTTATGAATACGGAATCAAGGAAGCATGGGAAGGCGTTCATGTATCCGGAACACAGGATGCGGCTTATTACTATTCTTCCTATCATATTGCTGAGGACAAGTCGCCTTCTTCCAACAACAAGAAGATCATGATCTTAGGCGGCGGTCCTAACAGAATCGGTCAGGGAATCGAGTTCGACTACTGCTGCGTTCACGCTGCACTTGCTCTCAAGAAGCTCGGCTTCGAGTCCATCATCGTCAACTGCAACCCTGAGACAGTATCCACAGACTACGATACTTCTGACAAGCTCTATTTCGAGCCTTTGACATTGGAAGACGTTCTCGCTATCCACGAGAAGGAAAAGCCGATCGGCGTTATCGCCCAGTTCGGCGGCCAGACACCTCTCAACCTTGCAGCTTCACTCAAGGCAAACGGCGTAAACATCCTGGGCACAACACCTGAGACTATCGACCTTGCTGAGGACAGAGACCACTTCCGTGCAATGATGAACCGCCTTGGCATCCCGATGCCTGAGGCCGGCATGGCTGTAAATGCTGATGAGGCAATCTCCATCGCAAACAAGATCGGCTATCCTGTTATGGTTCGTCCTTCTTACGTTCTTGGCGGAAGAGGAATGGAGATTGTTCATGACGACGAGATGATGAGAGTCTACATGAATGCGGCTGTAGGCGTTACACCTGACAGACCTATCCTCATCGACCGTTTCCTCCACCACGCTACAGAGTGCGAGGCAGATGCTATCTCTGACGGCACAAACTGCTACGTTCCTGCAGTTATGGAGCATATCGAGCTTGCCGGAATCCACTCCGGTGACTCCGCATGCATCCTTCCTTCAAAGAATCTTGCACCTGAACTGGTTGAGACCATTAAGGAATATACAAGAAAGATCGCAGTCGAGATGCACGTTGTAGGCCTCATGAACATGCAGTATGCGATCGAGGACGGCGTTGTCTTCGTGCTCGAGGCTAACCCCCGTGCATCCAGAACAGTACCGCTCGTATCCAAGGTCACAGGCACTAACATGGTCAGGATCGCTACAGACATCATGACAAGCCACCTCACAGGCAGACCGTCACCCGTACCGGAACTCCACGACAAGGTTATCCCTCACTACGGAGTCAAGGAAGCAGTCTTCCCGTTCAACATGTTCCAGGAAGTAGACCCTGTACTTGGACCTGAGATGAGATCCACAGGTGAGGTCTTGGGCCTTGCCACACACTTCGGTGAAGCATGCTTCAAGGCTCAGGAAGCCACAAAGACAGAGCTTCCTCTCGAGGGCAGCGTACTTCTTTCAGTATCAGACCTTGATAAGGTAGACCTCGTTGACGTAGCTCAGGCTTTCGCTGATCTTGGATTCAAGATCTACGCAACAGGCGGTACATATGACATGATCGTAGGCGCAGGCATCAAAGCCGAGAAGGTCAAGAAGCTCTACGAGGGCAGACCTAACATCGGCGACATGATCCTCAACCGTGACATCGACCTTGTCATCAACACTCCTGCCGGAAAGACATCCTCCCACGATGACTCTTACATCCGTAAGGACGCTATCCGTCAGCACATCCCTTACATCACAACGATGGCTGCAGCAAAGGCTTGTGCAGAGGGTATCAAGGCTGCCAAGGAGCGCCAGTTCGAAGTCAAGGCACTTCAGGACTACCACGCTGACATAAAGTAATAGTTGTATTTTAGTTTTTTAGAACGGCCGGGCTTGTTTATAAAGTCCGGCCGTTTTGCTTAGTGTGTTTTGGACTGCCGCTTCCGGACTTCAGGCGGAATTCTAGGCGCCGCCTGAAGTTTTGCCTGGAATTCAGGCCTTTTTAGCCCAAACTTCAGGTCAAACTCTCGGCGCTGCCTGATGTTTTGCCTGAAGAAAGGCTGGTTTTAGCCCAAACTTCAGGTCAAATTCTCGGCGCTGCCTGATGTTTTGCCTGGAGTTTGCAATAAGCCCATTTTGAACGGCAAAATGAACGGCGCCGCCGCATGTTTTGCCGCATGTTTGGCCCTAAAACGGCATTTTGAACGGCAAAATGAACGGCGCCGCCGCCCAATCTGCCGCCCAATCTGACGCACATACGGCTCCCAAAACTCCGGCCCGGACGGTGCCCTATGAATAATCTGACAATTCTGCCGGAACTTCTGTTTTAGCCTCATTATTGCCTCATTTTGATTTGACAAAAGTTGCTATTTGAACTAGCAAGATTTGCATAGCAATTTTTGTAGAAAATACGCTTTAGGAGACGACACGTTTTCGCGAGATGCCGATAAACATTGGAGAAGTGTTGTAAAAAGTTAGCAATATCGGATTAATTGGCAAATCGCAAAAAAGGTCAAATTTGTTGAAAGCGTATAAATATAAATGAAGATTCCTTGCACTTTGGAGTGTGCACTTTTTGAGGTATTCCTTTTAATATGTTACTTGTACTATTAAGCGAATCGGGAGGTTCATATGTATTTTATAGGTATTGATCTCGGAACATCGGCAGTTAAGCTCCTGCTCATGCAGAGCGGCGGAAAGATTATCAGAACTGTTTCTGAAAGCTATCCCGTTAACTTCCCGCAGACCGGCTGGTCCGAACAGAATCCCGAAGATTGGTTCGACGGCACGATCAAGGGCTTGTCTAAGCTCCTTGAAGGCATCGACGGCAATGAAGTTGCAGGTATCAGCTTCGGCGGCCAGATGCACGGACTTACTCTTCTTGACAGCGAGGGACAGGTAATCAGACCTGCTATCCTCTGGAACGACGGCAGATCCCAGGTGGAGACAGATTATCTCAACAATGAGATCGGCAAGGCAAATCTTTCCAAGTACACAGGCAACATTGCTTTCGCCGGCTTTACAGCTCCGAAGGTAATGTGGGTACATAAGAATGAACCCGAGAATTTTGCAAAGATCGCAAAGATCCTGCTCCCTAAGGACTATCTTGCATACAGACTCTCCGGCGTTTTCGCTACAGACGTTTCTGATGCATCAGGCACGCTTTATTTCGACTGCGAGAACAGAAAGTGGTCAGAAGAGATGCTTAAGATCTTGGACATGAAGGCTGAGTGGCTTCCCGAAGTGTTCGAGAGTTATGAGGCAATCGGTAAGATCCTTCCTGAGATCGCTGATAAGCTCGGAATCAATAAGGACTGCGTAATTGCTGCAGGCGCAGGCGACAATGCTGCAGCGGCCGTAGGTATGGGGATCATCGGCAATGGCGGATGCAATATCTCTCTCGGTACTTCCGGAACGATATTCATCGCTTCCAGCACATTCAAGAATGATGAAGCTAACTCGCTCCACGCATTCGATCACGCAGATGGCGGATTCCATCTCATGGGCTGCATGCTTTCCGCTGCTTCCTGCAACAAGTGGTGGATGGAAGAGATCATCGGCACAACAGATTATTCCAAGGAACAGGAAGGCCTTGAGGCTCTCGGTACAAACAAAGTATTCTTCCTGCCTTACCTCATGGGTGAGAGATCACCTCTTAACAACCCTGACTGCCGCGCTATGTTCGTAGGCATGTCAATGGATACGACCAGAAAGGACATGACACTTGCTGTCATGGAAGGCGTTGCATTCGCTCTTAGAGATTCTTTCGAGTGCGCGAAAAAGATGGGCCTCGACATCAAGAGTTCCTCCATCTGCGGCGGCGGTGCAAAGTCCAAGCTCTGGTGCACGATCGTATCCAACGTTCTTGGTATCGAACTTACTCAGACAGAGAACGACGAAGGTCCTGCTATGGGCGGCGCTCTCCTCGCAGCAGTTGCTTGCGGCGAGTATGCTTCCGTTGAGGAAGCTTGCGCAGCTACAGTCTCAAAGCATGTTTCCGTAGTTCCCACACCTGAGCTCGTTGCAAAGTATGACGAGAGATACAAAGAGTTTTCAAAAATCTATCCCGCAATGAAGGAGGCAGGTTTATGGTAATTTACGAGGCAACATCTTCCAATTTCAAGAAGTACGGAAGAATCGTTAAGAACATCGATTTCGGACCCGTTATCGAAGCGCTTAACAAGATCGCTCTTCCCGCTGAGGGCGTAGCTTATGAGCCTACGGTCGCTTCTCTCGAAGAGGCATCCGCAAAGGTTGATGTAAGCAGACTTTTCGGTGGCGAACTCAAGCTCGAGACAGGCTATTGTGCAGGTCACAATACTCTTCTTAATGCTGTTGAGTATCACAGATCTTCTGAGGTAAACGTAGCTGCTACAGACTGCATCCTTCTTCTGGGATCACAGCAGGATGTAACGGATGATTTCCATTACGATACTTCCAAGATCGAAGCATTTCATATCCGCAAGGGTACAGCAGTTGAGCTTTATGCTACAACACTTCACTATGCACCCTGCGGCATCGAGAACGACGGTTTTATGGTAGGTGTAATCCTTCCTTATGGCACAAACTTCGATCTCGAAGCAGATCATATCGACTGCCTGGCTGATTCAGGCGACGAAGATAAGCTCCTTACAGCAAAGAATAAGTGGCTTATCGCTCATCCCGATGCTCCCGGTGAGAAGGGACATTTCCCCGGACTCATTGGTGCTAATATTGAAGTCAACGTGACTAAAAAACAGATGGAGGAAATCTAAAAATGTCAAAGAAATTATTTAACGCACCCGACGTTAAGCTCGCTATCGTAGCAGTCTCACGTGACTGCTTCCCGGAATCACTTTCCGTAAACAGAAGAAAGGCTCTTGTTAAGGCTTATACCGAGAAGTATGGTGCTGATGACATCTATGAGTGCCCTATCTGCATCGTAGAGTCTGAGATCCATATGCAGCAGGCTTTGGCAGACATCAAGGCTGCAGGCTGCAACGCTCTTTGCGTATACCTTGGAAACTTCGGACCTGAGATCTCCGAGACAATGCTCGCTCAGCAGTGGGGCGGCCCCGTTATGTTCTGTGCTGCAGCTGAAGAATCACA
>Ga0310697_10005109_pt1 | contig 12746 bp, 11 predicted proteins | sample 172DNAGHGlowgp2_FD_203883 | JGI IMG/M metagenome (GOLD analysis project Ga0310697, IMG submission 203883) | Sheep rumen microbial communities from Palmerston North, Manawatu-Wanganui, New Zealand - 1728 DNA GHGlow gp2 (v2) (version 2) | ecosystem: Host-associated > Mammals > Digestive system >... | reverse complement strand
ATTCCCATAAAAAAAGAGGCTTTTGTTTCTAAATCAAGAAACACCGATAGAAATATCGGTGTTTTTTGTTGGCCCCGAACAACTCGCTCGGTTCGCTGTCGCTTTCCTGCGCGGCACTCGTGACAAATCGCCTGACGGCTCTTTTACTCGTAGTCCCATTAAAAAAAGAGGCTTTTGTTTCTAAATCAAAAACACCCATATTTCTATGGGTGTTTTTTTATTCTGCTAAATTTCCAACAGACATTGTTATTCGACGAATACCCGATGCCACAGATTTTTCTTTGTTTATACGCGCACGCATAATTTCGCCAGTATGATATACATGTGTGCCACCACACAATTCACACGATACATCGCCGGCGGTAATCACACGCACAATATCACCATATTTTTCGCCAAACAATGCCATTGCGCCACGCGATTTGGCCTCGTCTATTTTCATTTCTTCATGGGCAACAGGCATATCCGCCGCAATCCACGAATTCACCAAATCTTCAACCTGTGTTTTTTCTTCTTCGGTCATTGCGCGACCAAACGAAAAGTCAAATCGCACAGAATCCGGTGCAACACGCGAACCACGTTGTTCGACATCTGTATTCAGGACCTTACGCAAAGCCGCCTGTAATAAATGCGTTGCGGTGTGGGCGCGCGCAGTCTGGGAACGGATTGCCGCGTTTATAACCGGATTTACCGTATCGCCAACATGGATTTCACTGACAACGATTCCTTTGTGAATAACGATGTTGCCGGCACGTGCAGCCTCGGTCACATTGACAACTGTATTTTCGCCAATACGCAATTCACCACTGTCGCCAACCTGGCCACCTTGGGTGCCATAGAAATTTGTTTTATCCAATGCGATTTCAACATTGTCGCCCGGTTTTGCCGTTTCAACAAATTCACCATCACGCAATATTGCCAATACTGATGCTTTTAAATCCGCCACAGGTGCATATTTAAAAGAATCATTTGTGTCCGGTAATTCACCGCGCGATTCCCACAAAACGCGAGTTCCCTTGGTATCTGCGCGCGAACGTTCTTTTTGTTCCGTCATACATTTTTCAAATTCTGCGACATCGACAGTCATATTTTTATCGCGCAAAATCATCTGGGTTAAATCCAATGGAAAACCATAGGTATCAAATAATTTAAACGCAACGGCACCTGGCAAAACATTGTTTTGAACCTTTGGTAATTCGCCGTCTAATAATTTCATACCACTTTGCAACATGTCAGCAAACGCGTTTTCTTCATTGCGAATAATTTCAACAACATGTTTTTCTTGGCGTGCCAATTCTGGATATGTCGCGCCCATTTCACGCACCAACGCAGGATACAATTCACTCAACAATGCGCCACGATGTCCCAACAACTGACCATGACGCATTGCGCGACGCAAAATACGGCGAATAACATATCCGCGGTCAGTGTTGGACGGTATCACGCCGTCTGCAATCGCAAAACCGACCGCACGCAGATGGTCAGCAATTATCTTGAACGATGCAATATTGTCATTATTGCGTTTGACCTTTACTATGTCAGCCGTTGCGTCCATTAAATGTTGAAACAAATCGGTGTCATAGTTATCCAGTTTGCCCTGTAATACCGATGCCCAACGTTCCAATCCGGCACCTGTATCAACATTACATTTTGGCAAGTTCGTTAAATTGCCATTTGCATCACGATTGTATTGCATAAATACATCGTTCCAAATTTCAACATATCGACCACCGTCTTCGTCCGGACTGCCCGGCAATCCACCCGGCAAATCCGCACCCATATCATAGTGCATTTCGGTACATGGACCGCATGGACCAACATCGCCCGCAGACCACCAATTATCTTTGTCCAAACGGATTGCGTCTTTGCCAGCAATTTTTTTCCACAGTGCAGTTGCTTCTTCATCGCTGACATGTGTTGTCACAACAATTCGGTTTGGGTCCAATTTCAAAACATTGGTTAATAAATCCCATGACATTGTTATCGCCTGTTCTTTGAAATAATCACCAAAAGACCAATTCCCCAACATTTCAAAGAAAGTATGATGACGACCGTCAAAACCAACCTCGTCTAAATCATTATGTTTGCCACCGGCGCGAATACATTTTTGCACGTCGGCAACACGTGGCGCGATTGGTTGCGCATGCCCCAAGAAAATTTCTTTCCATGGAACCATGCCGGCAACAGTAAATAACAATGTCGGGTCATTTGGTATCAATGATGCAGACGGCACAATTTTGTGTCCATGTTGTTCAAAATAATTCAAAAAAACCTTTCTTATGTCATCGTATGTCATATTTTATCCTGTATTTATTTCTTAATTACCCTGGCATTTTATAAATAACACACATATTTTTCAATCATATTTTGAATTTTTTTATAAAACAACACCAAAAAATTTGATATAATGATACACATGAAACCAACGATGATTTTTGCTTTGGCTATGCTGACATTTGTGACATTGATGTCGGCATTTGGCGTGCATTTGGGCGCACCTGTGGCACCGGTGGCGGTGCCTGAAAACATGCTGGGCGATGTGTTGTATGTTTGTCCGGCAATATCGTCTGGTTGGGACAGTGCCGCAGAAATGATGCGTATGATGCAAACACCAATCACAATTGGTTTGTTCTTTGCGTTGGCAATGTTGTTGTTTGCGTGGGGTTGGGGACTGTACCAAAATTTATTAAAAGATAAATTTAACAAGGACAATTTTTTAAAACCTTGGAGTTTTACAAAACTGTTGTTTTGGGTGATTGTTATTGTCGTGATTGTGTCAAATACACCGAATCATTATCGCATTGTGCATGTGAAACACCAGGCTATGAACTTTGTTTTATGCGAAAGCACAACACCAAATACTTGGCCAGATGTGTTAGACGGACGGTGGCCCAAGGCCGCAAAATACGGCGCGGTGACACGATAAAATAATTTTTTTTGCATACTTATTATATAGTGGCGACAATTTTGCCCCGAAATTCTAAAACTTTTTCAAAATACCCTTGACTTGAAATGCGGGATTCTCTATGATTCGGTTGAACAGATCGAGCAATGCCTTTGAAATAGTCGGTTCTGGGAATAAAAATAATGAACACATACGGATTTCAAAGGCATTGCTCGGGAAACTGTCGAGTACCTTAAAAAACAAATCTATGAAAGGAGAAATACCATGAATAAAGCAGAATTGATTGATGCAATCGCAAACGAAGTTGATATCACAAAAGCAACAGCAGCGGCATGCGTTGATGCATTTATCAACACAGTTACCAAAGTTTTGAAAAAGAAAGGCGATGTTCGCTTGGTTGGCTTTGGTACATTTACATCTGCAAAACGCAAAGCAACAACAGGTCGCAACCCACAAACAGGTGCTGCTATCAAGATTCCAGCTTCTGTTCAACCAAAATTCAAACCTGGTAAAGCTTTGAAAGATGCTTTGAATTAAACCAACGGTTTATCTTTGATAAAAAAGGCACCGGCAATTGTCGGTGTTTTTTTGGGTCAAAAAAAATTTAATGTTTTTCTTGATTTTTGTGATTTTTAATATAAAATATAACCATGTTTGCACCCATGGCTCAATTGGATAGAGCATCTGACTACGGATCAGAAGGTTGAGGGTTCGAATCCTTCTGGGTGCGCCATAAATTCAAGGCCGGCTTTTGCCGGTTTTTAATTTATCTGGTTGCAACCAACGGATGAGAACCCGACCAGAGGGTTCGACCCGCAGGCGAAAGGCAGACGGCAGTATGCCGGTGAGCAATAGCGAATGAGCCAAGGGAGTGAAGCAAAGCAAAACAATCCTTCTGGGTGCGCCAGGATAAAAATAAAAACACGGTTTTATGCCGTGTTTTTGTTTTTACTGTTGGAACAACAGAGATACGAACCCGACAAGTTGCAAAGCAACGCAGGGTTCGACAACAAGTAGATTTGATAAGTGAAACGAAATCAAATCGTTACGGTTGCATCGCAGGTGGCATAAGCCACCGAGAAAATCCTTCCTAAGTGCGCCATAAATTTAAAACACCGCGTATAGCGGTGTTTTTTTGTGTGTGAGAATCTTTTTTTAAAACCATTTCCATGGTTGTAATGCCTTTAACAAACTTATTGCGGTTCGTTTGTCTGCGTATGTATGGCCACAGCGCGGGCACACCAAGAACGGTGCAACTGTGAATTTATATTTTTTATATATCAACGACCATATAAATATTCCCAATATCCAACCGGCAACAACCAATCCCCATGCAACATACGCAAAATAACTATTCACTGTGCGGGTTAAAATTTGCACGACCCCCAGGTTGGATTTTTCCAAATCGTTATAAATTTTCACACCCACAGGCCAGCTGGAAGGACGCCATGGATATACGTGTTTTATACCATAATTGGTCAATAATGTTGTTCCCAAACCACCAGACGCGTTGTCTAATTCTTTTTTAATCGCCGCATCGATGATTTTATCAACCTCTATTTGTGTTAATTTTACCAAATCTGTTTGAACCTTGTCCAATTGGCGATTTACCATTGCGGTTGTATCATCGACCTTGGCAATTCCTTTGTTTGCCTGGGCTATGCCGGAATCAGCGGTATCAATTACTTTATCAACGGCATCGGTTTTTACACCAAACATTTTTGCCAAACCAGTTATTTTTTTTGCCCCATCTGTTTGCGCCTTGGCCGCCGCAGTTTTTTCTTTGGCCGCCGCGGTCACATCATTTACCTTATTCACATTTGTTTGAACAATTTTCACTTTGTCTATTGCAATCGCCACAGGTTTTTCCAGGTTTATTGCGTCCTTGATTCCAGATAATAAACGCGCATATTGTTCTTGGATATTTCTTTGCAAATCAAAGAACATCGACACTACCATAGATTTTTTTATCGGTTCGGCATAATGATGTTTTATATACAATGGAAACATTGCAACAAACAACAACCAAACCACAGACACAATCGCAAATACACGTTTTGCGCCCTTTATCACAGATGCTTTTTTTGCAACGGTTTTTGCACCGCCCATATCAATAACTTCGACTTGTTTTTTTGCCATTTTATCCTTCCTTTTTGTTTTTTTATATTTAAATGCTATAAAAAAAACATTGCGTTGCGCAATGTTTTATTTTTTACCTGTATAATTTTTTATAAATTCGGTTTTGAATTCGGCGAAACGCCCCTGCTCTATACTATCCCGAATATCGCGCATTAAATCTTGGTAAAACCATAAATTATGTTGGGTTAATAGAGTTGCGCCCAGAACTTCGTTGCATTTAATCAAATGATGTAAATATGCACGCGATAATTTGCATGCCGGGCAACCGCATTTGTCGTCCAATGGCGACGCATCGTCCCGGAATTTTGCATTACGCATATTCATTGTGCCATGACGCGTAAAGGCCTGAGCCGTTCTGCCGGCGCGTGTTGGCATTACACAATCAAACATATCAATACCACGTTCAACCGCACCCAATATATCCAGTGGCGTTCCAACACCCATTAAATAGCGCGGTTTATCGGTTGGCAAATGCGGTGTTGTCGTTGCAATCATATTGAACATTACTTCTTGGGGTTCGCCAACCGCCAATCCCCCAATCGCATAACCGTCAAAACCGATTTCGGTTAAGGCTTTGGCGGATTTTTCACGTAAATCTGGAAAATCGGCACCTTGGACAATGCCAAAGATTCCGTAGCCGTCGCGATTGACAAAGGCATTTTTGCTGCGGCGCGCCCAATCTGTCACCATATCGACATTTTTTTCCGCACGCGCACGCGTTGTTGGTAATTTTAAACACTCGTCCAAAACCATTGTAATATTAGAATCCAGTTGATGTTGAATATGCACAGAATCTTCGGGGCGCATAAAATGTTTAATACCGCCGTCAATATGTGATGTGAATTCGACACCGTCCGGGCGCATTTTTACTAAATTGGAAAGCGACATAACCTGAAAACCGCCGGAATCGGTTAAAATTGGGCCATGCCAACCACTGAATTTATGCAGGCCGCCCATCTTTTCAACCAAATCGCCGCCCGGGCGCATCATTAAATGATATGTGTTGCCCAAAATCACCTGGGTTCCGGTCGCCGCCACTTGTTCCATAGTAAGCGCCTTGACCGTTGCAGCCGTTCCCACAGCCATAAATGCAGGGGTTTCAAAATCCCCATGCGCCGTATGAACACGTCCGCGTCTTGCGTTCCCATCAGTTTTAATCAAATCAAATTTTAACGACATGCACTTATCCCTTTGTTATCTGATTTTACTTAAAATTATCAATCCATATTTTACGCAAATCAATATCGCCGTATTCGGCACCAAATGTCATAATCGACATTGGACCCGCAAAAAATCCATTTGAACATTTTATTACCTCATCGGCAGTTATAGATTTATCAAAATTCTGAACCATTTCTAAATCATATAATTTACCAAAATCACCATAATGTCCAATCAATACATCACAACGCCGCGTTGCAGATTCCAAAAAATCTGCATCGACCAATTTATGAATATTATAAAATCGTGTCACGACCGGTTGTGTTATTTTATCGATATTGTATACACGATATGCGGTTTTTGCAATCAACGCAACCGCACGTTCCAAGTTTTCTGGGCTGGTTTCAGTATCAATGCCATGAATCCCGTCGTATTCGTTTCCGTATCCAGACATACTCATTCCGTATGTTAATCCGTTTTGTTGGCGGACAACTTCACCCAATTCTTGGACCATATATTTATGGAATTTTGATTCTGCCAAATTCGCACGCATGTTTTCAAATGTATCTGGGCGAATATATGGAAATAAAATGTTTATCCACACGTTTTTCAAACTGGGTTCGTGTAAAAATTTATCGCATGGTGTATATTTCAATTCACGATTTATTTGGACATCGTGTTCTGGTAAAAACGCGAATAATTCTTGCAATTTTTTTAATAATGCGTCGGCATCATCTATACGACCAGATATACCAATTATACAATTTTTTGCCGACAAACGTTTGCGCAACCAATCCAGCATTTGCGCACGCGTAAATGATTTTATGTTTTCGTCTGGACCCAATGTTCTATATGCAGAAAAGCCCAATAAATTCGTATCAACCAAATCACTGAATTTGCGTGAATTGTTACCGTGTGCGCGACGGGATTCATCCAATATAACATTGCGTTCTATATCAATTTTATGTTCATCAAACACAGAATTTTGTAATATATCCGCAAAAACACTCAATAATTTATCCGTATTTTCTGCAATTATACGACCATAGATTTGCAACCAATTATTTGATGTTGACGCATTAAATGTACCGCCCATGTTTTCAACATAATCTTTTAAATCTTTGCGTGTTGGAAAGTTTTTTGTACCCTTGACCAACATGTGTTCGCAAAAATGGGTGATGCCATAGATGTCAGGCGTTTCGTCGCGCGAACCGGTCGCAAAACGAATTTTGACACTAACCGTTTCCAAATCCATAGGGTCCAGAATGACCGTCACGCCATTTGATAATTTATGTAATGTTGGATTAAATTGCATTTTTATTCTCCATCTTTCCTGAATAACAAACAGCAATCGCCATAACTGAAAAAGCGGTATTTTTCGGCGACGGCATGTGCATAGGCAGACTTCATTTCATCAAGCCCCGCGAATGCCGACACCAACATAAACAATGTCGATTTAGGCAGATGAAAATTCGTCAGCAGAATATCCACCGCACCAAATTTATAACCCGGTGTGATAAAAATATTCGTATTATCACAAATTGGAACAACACGCGCACCCGTACCAGATTCCCGCGCACGCATTGCCGCACTTTCCAAAGTACGCATTGATGTTGTACCAACCGCAATTACGCGCGTTGCGTTGTTGATTATATCGGCTTGTTCAGGGGTGATACAACACCATTCGCTGTGCATTTTATGTTCAGCCAGATTTTCTGTTTTAACCGGCATCCATGTTCCAGCCCCGACATGCAATGTGATTTTTACAATTTTGGCACCACGCGCCTCAATCTCACTCATCAATTCTGGGGTAAAATGCAATCCCGCCGTTGGTGCCGCCATTGACCCCAGTGGTTCGGCATATACAGTTTGGTATCTTTCGCGGTCGGCAACCTCTTCATCGCGTTTCATATATGGTGGCAGTGGCATTTTCCCAACATTATTCAACACATCAAAAACATTGTCGCAATCAAAGTGCAACAACAAACCACTTTCTTCGTCTTTATCCAGCACCCGAATTTTTGTGCCGTCGTCCATGGTAAGTGTGTCGCCAATGTTTATTTTATTAAACTTTTTGCACAATCCCCACCAATCATGGTCATTGACCGATGTATGTAGTGTGATTTCAACCCCCGCCACCGCTGCGCGGTCCCCCTCCCCACGCTGCGCTTGGGGCGGAATTTTATTGCCCGCTGTGCGGTCCGTTTCCTCCACAGTAGATAAATTTTTGATTGCATTAAAACGCGCAGGAATCACACGCGAATTATTAAACACAACAACATCGCCTGGGCGCAAATAATCCAAAAAATCGCGAATATGGGCATCGCACATTTGTGCGCGCTCTGCGACCCCGCCGCAAGGGCGGGGTTGAATATTTGCGACAGCATTGGGGTTAACCACCAACATGCGCGAGGCATCGCGTTTTTCCAATGGGTGTGACGCAATCAATTCAGGTGGCAGGTCAAAATCAAAATCAGATGTATGCAGCATTATTTTTTAAACTCTAAACCTTGGTCGGTGTAATTTTCAGCCATTTCTTCCCAGTTTTCCTCTACCCTAACAAACAAATGTAATCGGGCATTTACACCCCATTGATCCTGGATATCGTGACGGGCATCGGTACCGATTTTCTTTAATTGTTCGCCACCACGACCAATTACTATTTTTTTATGTGCATCATTTGCGACAACGATTTTTTGGTATATATCCAAAACACCCTCGGCATCGACATCAACCCGTTCGGTCACGACGTTAATATGATATGGTAATTCTTGGTGAATATATTTATAAATCTTTTCACGCGTCAATTCCGCCAAATACAGATTGTCAGGAACATCAACCGCGTCCGCCGCATCAAATAAATATGGACTTTCCGGCATCACAGACGCCAATGCGTTTAACATTTCATTTATTCCGTCATTTTTTAATGCAGAAATCATGAATATTTCCCGAAATTCAGCCAATCCAGACAATTCGGCAACCATTGGCAATAATTTTGATTTTGATATCGCATCAACCTTGTTTAATGCAACAAACAGATTTTTATGATTCTTTATTTTTTCAATCAATCCGCGGATTGTGTCAGTCACACCATGTGTTGCATCAACCAGTAATAATACCGCATCAGCATCAGCAAACGCATCAAAAGCGGCACCAACCATCGCCCTGTCGAGTCTGCGTTTTGGTTTAAATACGCCCGGTGTATCAACGAAAATCAGTTGTCTTTCCCCAACCATTTTCACCGCACGCAAATTTGTGCGTGTGGTTTGAACCTTGTGCGATACGATTGATACCTTGCGCCCCATAATTTGATTTATCAAGGTGCTTTTCCCGGCATTTGTCGGTCCCAAAATTGAAATAAATCCAGAATATGTCTTTGTCATGCCATAAACAATAGCACACCAATTTCAAAAGGCAATAAAAAACCTTGCAAAAATAATATTTTATTGCAAATATAGGTTCAAAGTGAGAGAGATAAAAAAGAAAAAGGAATTGCGAATATGGAAAACTCTTTCACTTTTGATGAAAAATGGAATATCCGCTTTATGCAACAGGCACAAGTGGTATCTACTTGGTCCAAAGACCCCAGCACCCGCGTTGGCTGTATCATCGTTTCCCCAGATAGATTTGTTTTATCCGAAGGATATAATGGTTTTCCACGTGGCATTGCCGATACATACGAGAGATTACATGACCGCGCATTAAAATATCCACGCGTTGTTCATGCGGAAACAAACGCAATTGTTAATGCAGGTCGAAATGGCGCAAAAATTGATAATGGTATTTTGTTTGTGACCGCCCCACCATGCCCAAATTGTGCAAAAATGATTGTCCAGGCAGGAATTCGTGAAATTTTGTATATTGATTTAGATAAAAATAAAAAGATTCCAGGTTGGCGCGACGAATTAAATATTTCTTTTGATATGTTCAACGAGGTTGGTATTCCAACCATGGCAATTCCTAAAAAATACTTATTCACCAAGACTCAGTTGGACGCAATTAGAAAAAAACAAATAATGAATACAAAATAAACAAAACCCCGGATTTTTCCGGGGGATTTTTTTATTCATCTAATTTTTTTGTCCATTCGTTATCTGGGTAATTTTTACGCAATGTTTCGGCATAACCCGCAACCTGTGCCGGCAAACCAATAGCCGTATAACATTGGGTTAAACGATACAGAGCCTCGGGCACCATGACTGTATCTGGGGCGGTTGTGACCACAGATTGCAATTTCGTTATTGCAGATGTCCAATTTTCTTTGTGCATATCGGTTCGTGCAGAATACATAACCTTGCCTGCGATATAATTTTTCAATATATGGATTTTATTTTCGGCATTTTTTGCATATTCTGTGTTTGGAAAACGTTCAACCAACTGTTCAAACTGTTGCAGCGCATAAACCGACATTCCTGGTTCGCGACGAACATCACTGACCTGGCGATAATAACACATGCCACGCAAATATAATATATACGGCGCGTCAATGTGACCGGGGTGAAAACGCATAAAACGGTCGGTCACCATCAAAGCCCCTGGGAAATCGTCGTCCATATAACGTGAATATGCCGCCATTACCAGCGCATCGGGCGCCAACGCATCGGTGGAATGTTCGCTTTCGGCGGACAAGAATAATTCTGCGGCACGCGAATAATTTTCATCGTTTAATTCGTTATATGCGTCTGCATAGATTTCCGCCATGCTTCGTTCAGGTTCAATATTTTCCCCAGCGCACCCAGCAATAACCCCAGATAAAATCATTAATAACCATATTTTTTTCATGCTTGAATTTCCTTATGCCATAAGGGTATAATACATTTGTTCAAAATAAAAGAAGTTTTTTAACAGGGACGGATTTAAATGAAATTGAGTCGTAATATTTTTGGTGTCGGTGCGATGACTGGCATCAGTCGTATTTTTGGTTTTGTGCGTGATATGCTGATTGCGCGCGTATTGGGTGCAGGACGTTTGTCCGATATATTTTTGGCGGCATTTAAATTACCAAACCTGTTTCGCGACTTATTGGGCGAAGGTGCTTTGTCTGCGATATTTATTCCTATGTTTGCAGATTCCAAACGCGACAGGAATTTTGCAAACAATGTTTTTTCATGGCTGTTGGTCGTGTTATTGGGATTAACCATTATTTTCGAGATATTTATGCCGGCATTTGTCTGTATTTTGGCCCCAGGTTTTTCGGCAGATCCCGGTAAATTAGAAATGACAGTTGTTATTTCCCGTATTATGTTTTGGTATGTTATTTTTATTTGCGCAGCGGCATTTTTATCTGCGGTATTAAACGCGTTTTCTAAATTCATATTGGCGGCATTTATGCCAGTAATGTTAAATATCATGTTAATATGCGCCCTGTTGATGTCGGCATGGTTTGCGCCAACAACTGTTTTATATATTATGGCGGCAACCGTCGTGTTATCTGGGATATTACAGTGTGCAATATTATGGGGACGAATAAGGTCTGGGAATTTTGGTTTGCGCATAATTCGCCCGCGGTGGAACGGACAAATAAAATCTATGTTGCAACGGTTTGGTGTCAGTATTGTCGGCAGTGGGTTTTATCAAATAACAATTATTGTTGGGACATTGGTTGCCAGTTTTGAATCTGGCGCGGTTTCGTGGCTGTATTATGCCGACAGAATTGTGCAATTACCCTTTGCGATGATTGGTTTGGCGGTGGGAACCGTATTGATGTCTTCGATTTCAAATGCGATTGCAGATAAAAATATGCGCAGTGTTTATATCCAACAAAATTCATCAATGCGGCGGTCATTGATGTTAATTATACCATGTATGGTGGGATTGTTCGTTTTGGCAGAACCCATTATTAAAAATCTGTTTCAATATGGCGCATGGACACCTGAATCAACACACGCGGTGGCGGTGGCGATTATGATTCAATGCCTGGTGTTGCCGGCTATGTTGATTTCCCAGATTTACAGCAAAACACTTTACGCATCACAAGATGTTAAAACACCGGTGAAAACCAGTATGGTGTCTTTGGGAATTGCGGCAATTATTTATGTTGGATTATTTTATCATTTGGGGTATTTGGCAATTCCGGTTGGCGTTGTCGTATCGGGCTATGTTAAAAATATGCTGTTGGCACGTGCATGTCGGCGCAAAGGATTGATTCATATCGACGGTCGAACAATCCGCGCAACGATTGGGTTTGTTTTGTGGGCGGTTGCATTGGGCGCAGTATTATGGTTCGCACCAATTGATAATATAATATCTTTGTGTGTTGCGATTGCGGTTTATGGGATTTTATATCTGCCGGTGGCATGGTTCATGGACAGAAAGTTATAAATCAATAATTTAAAGTTGAAAGTGGCATAAAAATATGATAAAATTATCACAGAGAATGTAGGGAGTTCCCATATAAAAACTCCCTTTGAACACAGGCTTTAAAAGGAGAAAACACATGAAAAAACTGGTATCATTGGCGGCTTTGGCGGCGGTGCTGACAGGTTGCATGACCAACCAAGACCCAAATGTTTATGGTTCTGAATCAATGGCCGAAGAAAAT
>Ga0310697_10005107_pt1 | contig 12747 bp, 6 predicted proteins | sample 172DNAGHGlowgp2_FD_203883 | JGI IMG/M metagenome (GOLD analysis project Ga0310697, IMG submission 203883) | Sheep rumen microbial communities from Palmerston North, Manawatu-Wanganui, New Zealand - 1728 DNA GHGlow gp2 (v2) (version 2) | ecosystem: Host-associated > Mammals > Digestive system >... | reverse complement strand
TGCTGCTCTGCTGGGCGGAAAGCACGACCGCGGCCAGGCATCCGGCCAGGATCGTCAAGATACGCTTTACGTTCATGGATTCAGGTTATTGGTTGAGTTGGTATCTGCAAATATCTGATTTTTTTCGTAACTTTCCCCCAACCAAATGACCCATCCATGAGAAAAATCCGCATCCTCCTCCTGCTGGCGTTCCTGCCGGCATTCCTCCCCGTCGCGGCCCAGTCCTTCAAGGTCGACGGCAAGGGCGTCATCCGCGACGCGCAGACCCGCCGGGAAGGCGCCTGGTTCGGCGTCAACTACACGGCGCCGTTCGCCCACGCCTACCGCCAGCTCCACCGCTTCGGCGCCGACATCAAGCAGACCATCGACAAGGACACCTACCACCTCGCACGCATGGGAGTCAACGCCTACCGCATCCACGTCTGGGACTACGAGATCACCGACGGCGAGGGCAACCTCCTTGCCAACGAGCACCTCGACCTGTTCGACTACCTCATCGCCCGGCTCGAGGAGCGCGGCGTCAACGTCGTGCTCACGATGATCATGGGCGGCAACAACGGCTATCCCGAGCCCGGCGAGGACCTGCCCGGCTTCTCCGGCCGCATGAACAAGGCCATCGCCACCAGCGACCCGGACGCCGCCGTCATCGAGGAGAACTACATCCGCAACTTCCTCAACCACCACAACCCCTACACCGGACACCAGACCAAGGACGACCCGATGATCGTGGGCTTCGAGATCAACAACGAACCCACCAACAGCACGCCGGCCAAGGAGACCACCGCCTTCGTGAACCGCATGATCGCAGCGGTGCGCAGCACGGGCTGCAAGAAGCCGGTCTTCTACAACGTCAGCCACAATTTCCAGAACACCCAGGCCTTCTACGATTCCAAGATGGAAGGCGGCACCTTCCAGTGGTATCCGACCGGCCTTGTGGCGAACCACACGCGCCGGGGCAACTACCTGCCCGCCGTGGCGGAATACAAGATCCCCTTCGACGGCATCAAGGGCTTCGACAAGAAGGCCCGGATCGTCTATGAGTTCGACGCCGCGGACCAGTGGGCCGCCTACCTCTACCCCGCCATCGTCCGTTCGTTCCGTACGGCAGGCTTCCAGTGGGTGACCTTCTTCGCCTACGATCCCATCGACATCGCCCAGGTCAACACCGAATACCAGACCCACTACCTCAACCTCGCCTACACGCCCTCCAAGGCCCTCAGCTTCAAGATCGCGGCCGAGGCGATGCGCGCCCTGCCGCGCGGTGTCTCCTACGGCAACTACCCGGAGAGCAACCGTTTCGGCGACTTCTACGTCGAGTACGCGCGCGACCTCAGCGTGATGAATACCGCACGGAAGTATTTCTACTCCAACACCCACGACATCGCGCCGAAGGACGCCGCCGCCCTCGAGGCCGTGGCCGGCGTGGGCAGCTCGCCCGTCGTGCAGTACGAAGGCACGGGCGCCTATTTCCTCGACAAGGTCGCGGACGGCATCTGGCGTCTGGAGGTGATGCCGGACCAGGTATTGCTCTCCGATCCCTTCGCCAAGGCCTCCCAGCGCAAGGAGGTCAATACCATCCTCTGGCACCAATGGCCGATGACCATTGACCTGCCCGACCTGGGCGAGGGATTCTCCTACTGCGAGATCGACGTCCGGACGGCCCGGCAGGGCACGGCTTCGGGCAAGACCCTGGAGGTGATCCCCGGCACCTGGCTGCTCGCCCGCCGGGGGGTGTCCATGGAGTCCGTGGACCCGGAGGCCAGGCTGGGCAACATCCGCCTCAATGAATTCGTCGCCCCGGGCCCGCGGCAGCAGACGATGCAGGTGCTCCACGAGCCGGTCCGCACCGCCACCGCCGGGCAGCCCCTGGCCCTCAAGGCCACGGTGATCGGCCCGGCCGACCCGGACTCGGTCCTCGTCTATTCCTCCTCCCTGACGGCCCCGCGCGGCCGGCAGCAGCCAGGCCAGGGCCGCGGCGCCGTCCGGACGCCCACCCGCAAGATGGTCCGCAGCGAAGGCTACACCTACCGGACGGAGATCCCTGCCGAGAACCTCAGCGGGAGCAGTTTCGAGTATTATATCATCGTCTGGAAGGACGGCCGCGCCACCACCTTCCCGGGCGGAGCCGAGGGCCTGCCTTCGGAATGGGACTTCTACAACGGGGACCAGCAGTGGAGTACCCCTCTGGCGCAGGCTGGATCGCCGGTCCTGCTCTACGCCAACGACTGCTTCAAAGAGGCCGAAGCCTTCGGCGTGGACGTGCGCAACGTCCGGGTGGAGCAGGTCTCCGGGACCGTCCCGGGCACGCAGGCCACCCGGCTCGCATCGGTCGTCCCTCGCACCCCGCCCGTAGCGAATGCGCCCGAGGCCTTCCGCCAGAGCGCCGAGGGAGAAGCCTTCCTGCGCCTGTTCGTGCGGGACCTGCTCTCCGGCCGGAAGCAGGACCTGGCGGGCCGCAGCACACTGTGCATCCAGCTCGAAGGCCATGAAGGCGCGGAGACGCTGCGCGCAGGTTTCATCACCCGCGACGGATTCACCTACAAGGCGGAAGTGCCCTGCCGGGACGGCCTTGTCCGGATCCCGCTCTCTTCGCTGAAGCTCGTCCCCACCGTGCTCCGTCCCGAGACCTACCCGGGATTCCTGCCCGACTACTTCGTCCCCGACCCGGCACTCGCACCCGCCTTCCACGTCCAGGACATCGAGACGCTGGAGATCGGCCTGACGGGCCTGCGTGGCGGCACTCCGTGGTCGCTCTCGCTGCAGAGCGCCTGGCTGGAATAAACTATTTCCCGAGCAGGGCCAGCACCTGGCGGGCGATGGCGTCCATGCCAGCGACGGTGGGGTGTCCTTCCTGCGTGGCGATGCCGCTCAGGTGGACATACGGGATGACGTAGTGGTCGCAGATCACCTTCGTGGATTCGGTGATATCCTCCCGGAGCCCCTCGCCGATGATGTAGTAGATCTCCACGTTGGGGTAGCGCGCCTGCGCCTCGTCCAGGAGGCAGGCGAGGGCCGGACGGTAGGTATAGAGGTCCGCCACGGTGATATCCTCATACTTGTACTCCCCCACGGGGACCCCCGCCCAGCTGTCGTTGATGCAGCCGAAGATCAGCAGGATGTCCGGACTGCCCAGCCGCGGCAGGCGCGTGATGAAGGAGCGGTCGCGGTAGTCCGCCTGGTTGTATCCCTGGAAGGAGACGGTGGCGCCGCTGTAGGAGTCGTTCTTCTCGAGCAGGTATCCCCCTTCGGAGATGACCTTCCACCACCACGTCTCGCGCACGCTCGTGACGTCCGTGCGCTCCGTGGTGCCGGTGTACCAGATGGCGTTGCCCGCCGGGATGTACCCGATGAAGGTCGAATAGGAGTCCCCCAGGATGGAGACCCGCTGGCGCTGCTGGGCGGACGCACTCGCCGAGACGAGCAGGCCGCCGACGGCCAGCGCAAGGATGGATTTACGTATTATATTCATAATCCACATTTTAAATAGATCCTACCGGGTCACCCTGTGGACCAGGCGCACACCGCGCAGGTTCAGCAGCACATCACCCGGCGCGGCATCGCGCACGGCGCGCTGGTCCGCCTGCAGATAGATGGGGGCATCCTTGCGCAGCGGCAGGATCCGCAGTTCGGCCTCCTTCCCGGCCAGGTCCGCGACCCGTACGAGCATCGTCCGTCCGTTCCAGAAATTGTCTTCCACGAGGCGCCCGTCCGCGTAGACGCGCGCGACGTCGCCGTCGTAGTCGACTGCCAGGAACCAATCCTCGGGATCCGCCACCGACGGCACCGGGAGGGTCCAGACCGCTGCCGCGTCGAAATCAGCCTCGGAAGGCTGCTCGGCCACGCCCAGCTGCCCGATACCCACCTCGCGCGCCGGAGCAGCGGGCCGCACGGCCACGGGCTCCACGAAGCCTTCTTCGACCCAGCGTTCCGCCACGAACCGGCGGCCGTCCCGGTAGAGGATGCCGTCGCTGAAGCGGACCTTCCGGTCAGAGACCTTGTAGGCCTGCAGGGCCCGCTCCGGGCTCATCACCACTACCTTGACGCCCCGGATGCGCATCGGCTTGTCCAGCCGGGGACGGTATTCCTTCCCGCCTGCGCAGATGACAGGCTCGATCCCGTCGACGGCAACGAAATACAGCGCCCGACGGAGTTTGCAGAAAGGCTGCGCCGTGGCCCAGTCGATATGCAGCCGCCGGAATTCCAGCCCGAACGGGAAGCAGAAGCTCGCCCCGTCCGGCACGGTCAACTCCTGCCCGCAGAAGGTCCAGGGCTGGTCGCCCAGGTTGGCCATGCGCTCGTAGTTGTTGACGAAGACGAAGCCGCTCCCGCCGCTGCGGCGCGTCGCCGTACGGACAGGCCCATCACCGAATTCCGGCTTCATCGGAGCCAGTTCCCCGCCCCAGTCGCGCAGCATCTGGTGCAGCAGACGGAGGTAGTGGTAGGACTTGTTCGGCTGGCCCATCTCCCCGAGCGGAGCCTGGAAGTCATAGGTCATGTGCGGCATGTCGTTCCAGTTGGTGAAGCGGGAGGCCTGCGTCTCGGCCATCGAGTGCTCCGGGTTGTAGGGATGGGTGCCGCCATGGTACATATAGTAGCCGGGGAGGTTGCTGCCAGAGCCGACCTTGCAGATGGCCAGCGCCAGCGCGTCCCGGTCGAAGATATGGATCCGGCGATGGTACGAGGGCATCATCCCGCCGCCCAGTTCGCAGGTGAAATACGGATATGCGCGGTCCGAGGCGCTCATCTCCGTGCTCTGGTCCGTACCGAACACCTCCGTCGCGATCACGGCGGACAGGCGGCTGTCCTTGAAATGGAATCCGTCCCGGTATCCGCCCGGCATGTCCGTCAGCACACGGTCCCAGAAGCCGTCGGCATAGTCGCCGTAGAGCGGGAGCAGCTCGCCGAAGACGGCCTGTCCCTGCATCTGCGGCCAGCCGGTACGCGTCATGAACGGCAGGTCGAAACCGGCGTCGAGCGCCGCCTGCTTCAGCGCGGCGAAATACGGCCAGGGGCCGCTGCACTCATTCTCCAGCTGCGCACCGATCACGGGACCGCCGTCCTTCCACTGCAGGCCTTCCGCCTGGGCGAAGATCTCCTGGTAGAGCCGCCCCACGGCCGCCATCCAGCCGGGGGCCGTCGAGCGCAGCGCATATTGCGCCGGATCCGCCTCCGCCTTGTCCACGATCCATTCCGGGACACCCCCGTAGTACGCCTCGCCATGGCAGAACGGGCCGATGCGCAGCACGACCTTCATCCCGCAATCCTTGCAGATCTGCAGGAAGGCGCGCAGGTCACGGTCGCCGCTCCAGTCAAAGACGCCCTCCGCGGCCTCGTGGTGGTTCCAGAACACATAGCAGGCGGTGATGTCGATCCCGCCGGCCTGCATCTTCAGGATCTCCCGCCGCCAGTCCCGGGCCGGGACGCGGCTGAAATGGATTTCGCCCATCACGGGCAGCACATATTCTCCATTCAGGAGAATGCCGGTGCCGTCGACCTGCAGGGTCTGCCCGTCCGGACTCACGGCAGTGCCGAACTTGAACGGTTCCGCGGCGCAGGCCGGCCGGACCGGTGCCAGCATGGCGGCGGCCAGGGCCGCCAGCAATAATCCTTTACAACTCATATCTGAATTATTTTGATTCGTTTGAAGGCACAAATCCGGTCTTCTGCATGAAGTGGTACAGCAGCGTGATCCAGTCGTTGACCGGGGCTCCGTCGGACTTGTAACCGAAACCATGTTCGCAATCCGCAAAATAGTGTAGTTCGGCAGGCAGGCCCGCCTGCTGCCAGGCCGTGTAGAGGCCGATGCCGGTCAGTCCCGGGCGCTGGTCGATCTCGGGCGCCACGACGAACAGCGGCGCCGCATCCTCCGGCAGCGTCCCGGGGAAGGTGCCGCCGTAGACAGGCGCGACGAGGTCAGGACGGCTCTCCGCATCGTGGTCGAAGCAGACGGAAGCCGTCACCCCGGCGCCCGCCGAGAAACCGATGATGCCAATCCGCTGCGGATCGATGCCGTACTCGGCCGCATGCCGGCGGACCCAGGCGATGGCGGCCCGGCCGTCGTCGTTGGACATCGCGATTGCCTCTGCGCGGTGGGCCTGGGCCGCTTCGGGATCGGCCTGGTCCGCGGTGGGCTCAGGGAGTCCCAGCACATACCAGAAAGCCTCTTCCGGGGTCTTGGCGAAATGGATCAGGCGGTATTTGAGCACGAAGGCGGCCACACCCCGCTCCGCGAGCCAGGCCGCCACGTTGGTCCCTTCCGCCGAATAGGACAGGATCTGATGGCCGCCGCCGGGGCAGACGATCATCGCCGCGCCCGTGGCCTTGCCGGCCTCCGGCAGGAATGGCAGGAGCGTCGGCGTGGCCACATTGGCCACGTAGGTCTGACCGTCGGCGGGATTGTCCAGCCGGAATTCTTCCCAGTCCCAGGATTCACTTCCGGGAGCGGGTCCTTCATAGAGCGGGATTTCGACTGCCACGGGCGCCTGGGGCGCCTGGCAGGAGGTAGCGGCCAGCAGCAGGGAGAGGGCTGCCAGGGCCGCGGTCAGGAGGGTTCTGTGCATTTTCAAAAGATTTGGTTGACAGGCAAAAATAGTATTTTTTGTCCATCTATTTATTTTATTTCTCTATTTCTTCTGCCTGCCGATTCCCGTAAATTTGCAAAAACCAATCTTCTACCCCTCATGAAAACAATCCAATGCATATGCACCGGTGCGGCCCTCTTCCTGCTGGCTGCCTGCGGCGGGAAAGCCCCGCAGGGCGATCCGGCTCCGCGCCAGATCCTGATCGGCGGAGACATCTCCGAACTGACCTATGTCGAGCAGAACGGCGGGAAATACTACATGGACGGCCGCGCGCAGGATTGCGTCTCCATCTTGCAGCAAGGCGGATTCAACATCGTACGCCTGCGCCTCTACAATGATCCGGGCAATCCGGACTACACCCCGTCCAAACGCCTGCCCGCCGGCATCGAGGACGAAGCCGACATCCTCTCGCTCGCCCGCCGCGCCAAGGCGGCCGGGATGCAGATCGAGCTGACCTTCCACTACAGCGACTACTGGACCAACGGCGGCACCCAGACCAAGCCCCATGAGTGGGCCGACCTGGACTATCCCGCCCTCCGGCAGGCCGTCTATGACTATACCTATAAAGTAATGAAAGACATGGCCGCCCAGGGCACCTCCCCGGAGTATGTCTCCCTCGGCAACGAGTCGCAGGGCGGCCTGCTCTTCCCGGACGGCCGCTACGACCGGCCCGAGCAGATGTGCGAACTCTACAACGCCGGAGCCAAGGCCGTCCGCGACGCCGATCCCGCGAGCCGGATCATCATCCACCTCGACGACGGCGGCAACGTCGACAAATACACCTGGTATTTCGACATCCTGGAGAAGTACGGCGTGGACTACGACGTCATCGGCTCCTCCTATTACCCGTTCTGGACCAAGAAGACCGTCGCCGAATTCGTCAGCTTCGCCGGCAAGGTCCTGGACCGCTATCCGGGCAAGGAGATGATGGTCATGGAGACCGGCTATGCCTGGAATCCCACCCTTCCGTCCGGCTATCCCGGCCAGCTGAAGGACAACGGTCCCTACCCGGCCATGACCAAGGAGGGCCAGAAGGCCTTCATGAAAGAGTTGATCGACGGCATCCGCAGCGACGGGCGCATCCTGGGCTTCCTGTACTGGGATCCCATCTTCATCGAGGTGCCCGGCATCGGCTGGGAACTCGGTGGCGGCAACGTGGTCAGCAACACCACCCTGTTCGACTTCCAGGGCAACGCCCTTCCCGTTTTCGAAGCCTTCAAGCAATAACGCATCTACGCCATGATACGACGAATCCTCCTTTCCGCGGCAGTCGCATCCCTCTGTATGGCCGCAGCCGCACAGTACCTGCCGGTACAACCCAACCCTTACGGAGAGCGCCCGGTCATCGTGCCCGTCCCCACGACGGTCGCCGGGGTCGCCGACCCGGTGGTCAGCCTCGACGACGGCTGGTTCCGCCAGGAATCCCCCGCCGCTGATTTCATCTCAGCGACTTCCAAGCCCGCCGGTTTCGAGCCGTTCACCCTCGTCAATCCGGTCTGGGCCACCCGCACGCCCAACGCCGTGGTCGGCTTCTGGCGTGCCGTGCAGATTCCTGAGCGCTTCGAGGGCCAGCGCATCATCCTGCGCTTCGCCGGCACGACGCACGCCGCTTCCCTCTGGGTCAACGGCCGCCACGTCCGGGACCACTGGGGCTCCTACACCTCCTGGACGGCGGACATCACGGACTTCGTGACTCCGGGACAGGAAGCCCGCATCGCCCTGCAACTGGATGAGCGCAGCACCGGTCTCGCGGCCTTCGTCCGCTTCTCCGCCGACATCCACGGTCACGTCGACCTGTACGCCGTGCCGCAGGCCCATTTCCGCAGGATGCGCCTGCATACCGATCTGGACGCCACCTACCGGGATGCGACCCTGCGGCTGTGGCTCGCGTTCCCGCAGGGCACCCAGGGGTCCGTGCGCGTGACGCTGACCGGCCCCGACGGCCGGAAGGTCGCCACCGCGCCCGCCGCCTTCCGCCTGCCAGAGAGCATGGACGAGTTCCAGTATGAGCTCAAAGTGAAGAACCCGCTCAAGTGGGACGCCGAGCATCCCAACCTCTACAAACTGACGCTCAGCCTGGTGGACGGGCGCGGCCGCACGGTCGAGACGCTGGAGCGCAACGTCGGCTTCCGCAAGCTCGAGCGCCGCGGCAACCAGCTCTTCGTCAACGGCCAGGAAGTCAAGTTCCGTGGCATCTGGGGCGTGGACGACGCCCGGGTGATGCGCGACCTCAACGCCAACCACGTACGGCACAAGTATATGACCGAGGAGATCCTCGACGCCTGCGACCGCTACGGCATCTACGTCCTCCACGAGAACGCGGTCGACTTCGCGAAGTTCCGGGGCGGCGAGAGCCCCGAGTTCGCCTGGCAGTGGCTCGCGCTGCTCCAGGATATGATGGAGCGGGACTACAACCACCCCAGCGTGGTGATGTGGGGCCTCGGGAACGAATCCTACAATGGGGACTTCACCCTGCAGACCCACCGCTACGCCAAGTTCGACGACCCCGACCGGCAGACGATGTTCAGTTGGGCCAACCGGATCTCCCCGGACGAGGATATCCCCTACGATGTCTACAGCTACCACTACGCCCCCTTCCACAAGCCGGACCTGGACCTGTCCCGCTACGGCGTTTCTGTCTGGCACTCTCCTTCCCTGCTGCTGGACCGTCCCGACGCGCCGGCGATGCCGGTTCTGGTGGACGAAAGCACGCACGTGACCATCTCGACGGTCGAAGCCGGACGTGACCCGAATGTCCGCAATTTCTGGGGCGAGAGCATCAAGCACAGCTGGGATGTCTGCTGGAATACACCGGGCGCCCTGGGAATGGACCAGTTCGGCATGTTCACTGACATCCCCGCCTGGGACATGCCGGAGCAATGGCTGATGCGCAAGGCCTATTCCCCATTCGTCATCACCCGGCGCGACTATAACCTGCCGGCACCCGGCCAGCCGCTGGCCGTGGAGGCGGAGAACCGCTTCAGCCACACCGACCTGTCCGAGGTGAGCATCGAATGGAAGACACCGCGCGAGAGCGGCGTGGTGAAGGGCCCGAAGGCCGCGCCGCGCGCCAAGGGGACCTTCTTCATCCCAGCCAGAAACTGGCAGGCAGGTGATGTCGTCGAACTCGCGGTCAAGCGTGCGGACGGCGTCCAGGTCGACGAGTACCGACTGACGGTCGGCGCCGAGCCGTTCCGGCTGCCCGCCCTGTCCGCAGCGCCGCCGAAGGTGGAGGAAACGCCCGACGTGATCCGCGTCAGCGGGCGCGATTTCACCCTGACCTTCGACAAGTGGGCCGGACAGATCGCCTCGCTGGTCTACAAGGGCGAGACCGTCCTGACGGGCGGGCCGCACCTGCAGGTGCTCGGTTCCAACCTCTCCATCGGCGAATTCTGGCCGCAGAGCGTCTCCGTCCGCACGGAAGGCAGCGAAGCGGTGATCGACCTGGACGTCATCTACTCCCCGATCGCCGCGGCCTTCCAGATCCGCATCGACGGCAACGGCCTGATGACCGTCCACTACACGGTCAAGCACCTCCCGGACCCGCCGCCCGCCGTGACCACGATCCCCTGGGGCAGCTGCCACTACGGCGGATACACCGAAGTTGGCGTCGTTTTCACCCTGCCGGGAGAAGTGGACCGCCTGCAGTGGGACCGCCGCGGCCTCTGGACTACGTACCCCGAAGACCACATCGGTCGGGAGCGCGGCGTCGCCTACCGGACGGTGGCGCAGCCGCGCGAGCGGGTCTGGGGAGAGCTCAGCCGCGATTTCAACTGGATGGGCGGCTCGCTGGCGCAATCCTCCGCCTCCAACGACTTCCGCGCCAGCAAAGAGTACATCCGCACGGCGGAAGCACTGCTCAGCGGCCGCACCGTCGGCATCCAGGTCCTCTCCGAGGAACAGGATGCCGTCCGGCTGGAGGCGCCGCGTTTCGGCACCGGCAGTCTCAGCCTCTACATCAACAACCTCTGGAACTATCCCACCCTGGGCGTAGGCAACTGGATGAAGCCGGCCATCGTCATCGGCGACGGCTACACCAACACCGTGCACCTGCGCCCGGTGGACGTGGCGAAATAGCGATTCCACCCATAAACCGTTGAAGTTTAGCCGGATATTTCGTATATTCGGCTAAATTGTTCTTAGACGATGAAAAGGATCCTGATTCCCGCGCTCCTGGCCCTGGCGATGCTGCCGGGCCGGGCGCAGCAGTTCCTCCCCGTCGGGGAGAATCCCCATGGCGTGCGACCGGTCATCGTGCCCGTCCCCACGACGGTCGCCGGGGTCGCCGAGCCGGTGGTCAGCCTCGCTGACGGCTGGCAGCGCACGCAAGTGCCCGGCAGCAACGGCGTCAGCCTGCACACGCGGACCGTGCAGGTCCCGGCCGCATTCGCCGGCAGGCGCATCATCCTGCGTTTCGACAACACCACCCAGGCCGCCAGCCTGAGCGTCAACGGCCACCTCGTGCGGGACTACTGGGGCGTGTCCGGTGCCTGGACGGCGGATATCACGGACTTCGTGACTGCGGGCGAGGAGGCACTTATCTCCGTCCGGCTGGAGCGCAGCGACGGCCTGGGCGCCTTCGTGCGCTTCCAGCCCGTGATCCGGGAAGCCCGCCTGTACGCCGTCCCGGAGCAGCACCTGCAGCGCCTGCGCCTGACCACGACCTTCGATACCCAGTACCGTGACGCGGAGCTGGAAGTCTGGGTCAAGGTGTCCGAACCGGGCGGCGGGAGCCTCCGCCTGTCGGCCGTCGGCGCGGACGGGAAGAGACTGTCCGTCTCGCCCGCCAGCATCAGGCTGCCCGCCGGGATGGACGAATTCAAATACAAGGTCAAGGTCAAGGCGCCGCGCAAGTGGGACGCCGAGCACCCCAACCTCTATGACCTCACCTTCAGCCTCACGGACGCCCGCGGGAAGGTCACGGAGACCCTCGTGCAGCCCTATGGCTTCCGCACGGTCGAGCTCCGCGGCCGCCGGCTGCTGGTCAACGGCCGGGAAGTCAAGTTCCGCGGCTTCTGGGGCGGGGACTCCCCCAGGCAGCTGCGCGGACTCAACGTCAACCACACGCGCCAGAAATGGGCGACGGAAGCCTTCCTCTCGGAGGCGGACGCCGCCGGGGTGTATGTCCTGGACGAGAACAGCGTCGACTTCGCCAAGTTCGGCGCCGAGCTGGACCCGCAGTACCGCTACCAGTGGCTCGCGCTGATGGAGGACAAGCTCGAGCGCGACTGGAACCATCCTTCGGTCGTCATGTGGGGCCTGGGCAACGAGAGCTTCAACGGCCCCAACGTGCTCGCCTCGCACCACTACGTCAAGGCCGAGGATCCCCAGCGGCCCACGATGTTCAGCTGGGCCAACCGCATCCGCCCCGACGAGGAGATTCCCTACGATATCTACAGCTTCCATTATGCCCCCGCAGGTGCGGACCTGGCCGGCTACGGCGTGTCCATCTGGCACTCGCCGTCCCTGCTGGACCAGCGGGCGGACCGCCCGGAGATGCCCGTCCTGGTCGACGAGGCCAACCACGTGTGCATCTCCACGGAGGAACTGGCCCGAGACCCGGGCGTGCGCAATTTCTGGGGCGAAAGCATCCTGGACGCCTGGGAGCGCGCCTGGACGACGGACGGTGCGCTGGGCCTGGACCAGTTCGGCCTCTTCCGCTACCTCGCGGACGACACGCCCGAGATCTGGCTCCTGCGCAAGGCCTATTCGCCGGTGCGCATCGCGCGGCGCGACCTGGACCTGCCCGCTCCCGGGACGGACCTCGCCGTGGAGGTGGAGAACCGCTTCTGCCATACGGACCTCGCGGAGCTGACGGTCCGCTGGACGGCGGCCGGGCAGCAGGGATCCCTGCGCGGTCCGGCCGCCGCTCCCCGCGGCACGGGCACGCTCCACATCCCGGTGCGGGACCTGCAGCCGGGAGACTCGCTGGAACTCGCCTTCATCGACCCGACCGGACTGCAGGTGGACGAATACCGTCTCGCCGTCGGCGCCCGGCCGCCCCGCCTCCCCGCGGTGGCAGCCTTCGCCCCGAGCCTGGAGCAGGATGAGCGGGAGGCCGTGGTCCGCGGCCGCGACTTCGAGCTGCGCTTCAGCAAATATGCCGGACAGATCACCTCGCTCGTCTACAAGGGCGAGACCGTCCTGACGGGCGGACCGCATCTCC
>Ga0310697_10005106_pt1 | contig 12748 bp, 5 predicted proteins | sample 172DNAGHGlowgp2_FD_203883 | JGI IMG/M metagenome (GOLD analysis project Ga0310697, IMG submission 203883) | Sheep rumen microbial communities from Palmerston North, Manawatu-Wanganui, New Zealand - 1728 DNA GHGlow gp2 (v2) (version 2) | ecosystem: Host-associated > Mammals > Digestive system >... | reverse complement strand
CAAAAGTTTCATTACACCATTGCGAGCCCCAGGGGCTTGGCGTGGACGAGGTTTTTCCTCGACTAACTTATTTTACAACGTATTTATCAATCAACTAAGAAAAATACTTAAGTCAATTTGTATTATTTTATTTAAATCACTAAGGTATGAATCGAAAAATTAATTCAATCCAAAAGCCATTAGTTCTTCTGTTCCTGCTTTGTTTGTTCCCACTGGGAGCTTTGGCTCAAAGCATCGTGAAAGGAACTGTAAGTGACGAGTCTGGCGAACCGGTTATCGGTGCCACCGTCAAAGTGAAAGGAAGCAATGAAGGCGCGATTACCGACTTTGACGGTAATTACAGCGTAAAGGCAGCCTCCAATGCTACCATCGCCTTCTCTTACGTAGGTTATGTAACCCAAGAGGTTAACGTAGGCGGAAGAAGTACCATTAACGTCACCTTGAAGGAAGACAACACTACTCTGAACGACGTTGTTGTCATCGGTTACGGTACCATGAAGAAGAGCGACATCTCCGGTTCTGTTGCAACCATCAACAAGGAGCAGATGGAGCGTAAAGTTCCAACTAACGTAGCCCAGGCATTGCAGGGTGCTGCAGCAGGTGTGATGGTCACCAATCAGGATGGTGCCCCTGGTACCAAGTCAGCCATCCGCATCCGTGGTATCGGTACTATCAATGGTGATGCCAATCCTCTTTATGTAGTAGATGGTGTTCAGGTAGGTAGCAATGCCGACTTTGTAAACCCCTCAGACATCGAGAGCATTGAGGTTCTGAAGGATGCCTCTGCAACAGCCATCTACGGTTCTGCAGGTGCCAATGGTGTCATCATGATTACTACCAAGCACGGTCAGAAGGGTAAGATGAATGTCAACCTCACTGCCGACTTCGGTATTCAGACATTACCATGGAAACTCAATACGCTTTCTGGTGACGACTATGCTCGTTCAATACGTGAGTCAAAGGCTAATGACGGTCAGACTCTGAACAACCAGATTTGGGCTGAAGCCTATGACGGCAAGCGTAACTATATCAACTGGCAAGACCAGATGTACCGTACTGGTTTCCGCCAGCAGTATGGTATTTCTGCAAGCGGTGGTACTGACAAAACTCAATACAACTTCTCTTTGGGTTACCTGAATCTGAAAGGTATCATTGTTAATACTAACTACGATCGTCTGACCGCTCGTGCCAGCGTAAAGTCAAAGATTAACGACTATATCGAATTCGGTGGTGATGTCAACTATATGTATTCTACCGTGAAAGGTAACAACATTGGACTTGGCAACAACCAGAACCTCTCATCTCAGCGTGATATTGCCCAGATGGCTCCATCACTCGACTACATTGATGACACGACTGGTGAGCATATCAAAGTAAACGTCGTTAACCCCGACGGAACTTATGGTGCAAGTAAGGCCCCAACACCTGATGGATGGGAAGGTATGACAGCTGGTGCACAGAACCCATATGCCACGCAGATGGAAATCGGCCGTGAGACTCGTAACTCACGTATCTCTATTAACCCATACATCGACATCACATTCCTCAAGCTGAAGGAACACAAGCTGAACCTGCACTCCATCGCTTCTTGGACTCAGACAAACTCTGACAACGATGAGTTCTCAGGTATGTACAAGCGCTACAACATGATTGGTGGTCAGATGACAAAAGTCAACTACGAAGGTCGTGACAAGGAATATTACAGCTTCGGTCTTGGGCAGAGCAAGGGTCTTACAAAGAGCATCGAAACTTACCTGACTTATAACTGGAATACTGATTTCCACAACCTGACTCTGATGTTGGGTAACTCTGTCAGCAAATACGAAGGCTCTTGGGTAAGTGCAAGCGCACATACTTTCCTTTCACCTGACAACCGTTTGATCTCACTGACCGATGATAAGGAATCAATCAATGGTAATGGTGGTTTCAATGCTCAGGTAAAGACAATCTCTTACTACGGACGTTTGGTTTATAGCCTCTTCGATCGCTATATTGTAACAGCTACCGTACGTCGTGACGGTTCTTCTAATTTCTCTTCAAGAAACCGCTGGGGTACATTCCCCTCTGTTGCTGGTGCATGGCGTATCACAGAGGAGCCGTTCATGAAGAATGTAAAATGGCTCGACAATGCTAAGCTTCGTATCGGTTGGGGTCAGACAGGTAACGCTGGCGGTATTGCTGGCAAATCGGTCATCGCCCTTTCATCTGTAGATACCAACTACCAGTTCTACAGACAGGGAGAAGGTGGTGGAACAAACGGCGGTTTCGACCGTGTAACTGGCTTCTATCCCCCTCTTGTAGACTATAACTTGAAATGGGAGACTAATGAGCAGCTGAACTTCGGTCTCGACCTCGGTTTCCTCAACAATGACCTGACTATTACTTTAGATTACTTCACCCGTAAGACTAAAGACTTGCTGATTGACCGTCAGATTCGTAAATCATCCGGTTATTCATCAATGTACACTAACTTCGGTCAGATTAACAACTATGGTTTCGAGTTCTCCGTTAACTATAACAAGCGTCTGAATAAGGACTGGACTATCAATGTTGCCTTCAATGGCTCTACACTGAAGAACGAGATCAAGAAGATGGGTGTTGACTACACCTCTACCTGTGGTGGTAGTAACAGCACTTATTCTGCTGACGATATTGACGGTTCTAACATCGGTGCTGTCAATGGTACAGGTTTCCAATGGGACAACCACTCTATCTGCCGCGAAGGTGAGGCTGTAGGCTCTTACTATGGTTATCGCGTAGCCGGTGTCATCAAGAATGACGAGATGCTGGCACAAGCAAAGGCTCAGGGACAGAAAGACGCCAAAATGGGTGACTTCCTCTTCGTCGATACAGATGGTAATGGCAACTTGGACGATGGAGACCGACAAATTATTGGTAATGGTCTGCCTTCATTCAACTACGGCTTAAATATCAGTGCTACCTATAAGAATTGGGACTTCAGCATTTATACTCATGGCGTATTTGGCATGGACATCCTGTCATACTCTAAGATGCGTATGAGCATCATGAACCCATCGGATGACTCTTGGACTCCTGCATTGTTAAAGGACAGCTATGCTGCTATGTGGAGCGAAACCAATCCTAACGGTAACATGGCTCGTCTGACTCGTCTTGACAACAACAAGAACAGCCGCGTCAGCGATGCTTGGATTGAGAATGGTAACTTCTTCAAGATTTCAAATATTCAGATTGGTTACACACTGCCTCGTGACTTTGTCAAGAAGCTCTTGATCCAGAATGCTCGCGTTTACTTTGCTATCCAGAACCTCGCTACTATTTCTCCATACACCAAGTATGGCGATCCTGAGGTTGGTCAGGGCAATGTAATCTACACTGGTCTTGATACTGGCCGATATGCTTCACCACGTACATTCCAGTTTGGTCTTAACGTCACCTTCTAAAGCATTAATTATAATAAAGAATAAGAAGTAATAAACAAAACAGACTTTATTATGAAAAGAAAATCAATATATAGTTTAATTGCAGGAACACTGGTATTGGCTGGTTTATCTTCCTGCAATAACGACAAATTCCTCGATGTTCCACAATATGACATTCTAGATATTGAGTCTCAATTTGCGGGCGATGAATATGCTTTCCGTGGTTTGAACGGAATATATGTTTACAATAACGTCAGCAAACAGGATAATAGCTGGGGCTTCAAACCAAATCTGTTTACTGGTAGCCACCCAACTATGGATACACAATGTACGGGTTGGGACGTCAAGTTCCTTGACCAAACATGGGATGCTAACGTCGGTGAACTCGGAGAAGGTTGGGCTCATGCCTATGCTGCCATCAACCGTGTTAATCTCTACCTCGACGGTTTGAAGGATGCCGAAAACGTCAGTGCTAATGCGAAGAAATTCTGTGAAGGAGAGGCTCGAGCTCTCCGCGGATATTTCTATTCTTGGTTAGCAACTACATTCGGTCGAGTTCCTATGCTTGCCACTGGTGAAGACTTCGACAATACCCCCAACAAGGCTGCTGCCGAGACCTATGAGGAGATGTGGGACTTCATTATTGAAGACTTCTCCAAGGCTGCAGAGCTTCTGGAATGGACACCATACAACGACCAGTATGGACGTTGCACTAAAGGTATGGCCAAGGCTTACCTCGCTGATGCTTATATGTGGAAAGCTTACCGTTGTCCTGATCAGGCAAATGATTGCTACAGCAAGGCTAAGGCTGAGTTGAAAAGCATCATCGATAGTAAAACCTATGAACTTTCAAGCAACTTTGCTACCAACTGGGATCCAGCAGGATTCTGGAACAAAGAGTGTGTTTGGGCCATGTGTTCTGATGAAGGAAACCAGTGGAGCAGTTGGGGTGGCGACCGTACCATCACTTTCTGTAATCCTAACATGTTCAAGTGGTTCTGCGCTTGTCCTGAGAATGGTGGTTGGGGTGCCGAGTACCTGTCTTGGGAATGGTATGCATGCTACGAGAAGGGCGATACCCGTCGTGATGCTTCTTGTGTAACTGGTGCAGTACCAGAAGAACTGATGGCCAAATATGGCATTGAGAAGTCTGAGAAGGTTTGGGGATACCATCCTTACCTGAAAGATTATGTAGGAACTAAATATGGTGATGCCGCTGCTGAGAACTATGGTCAGGTTGTTAAACCGTTTATCAACAAAGAGGGTGTGCTTTCTGGTACTAAAACCATGCAGTTCCACTTCACCAACGGTGAGTTTGCTCCTGCTATCTGGACTACTAAGATTTGGCGTAATGCTTACGCAGACGGTAACTCATGGGGAACTCAGATGTGGTCACCTACTATCATCTATGGCAAGCGCTATGCTAATGTGCTGCTCGACTATGCTGAGTGCTGCTTCCGCACAAATGAAGAAGACAAAGGATGGGAGGTCATCAATGAGATTCGTAACCGTGCATGGGGTAATCTAACAATAGGACAGGACTACAGCAAGTACTACGCTCATTTCAACAATGTTTATAATGCATTCCCTTGGCAGGGTGACGAGAAGAATCCTCACCCAGAGCTTAAGCCTGCAAATATGACGGAATATCCTATAGGTGTGCTGACTGAAGCTGTTACTGTACCTGATGCAAAAGAATACTACACCAAACTCGCATCTACTCCTAATAGAGTTGGTTATGTTCACACGTCTGAGGCTTGGAAGGTTGCTGTTAACGAGGAACGTCGTAAGGAGTTCAACTCTGAGTGGTGTCTCTGCCCAGACATGATTAAATCTGGCTATATGGAGGATCACATCAACTACAACTATCCAAAGGATGACGGTGGTGATGACTATGCCAACTATCCTTGGTCAAAGCGTACATTTGACTTCGATATCCGTAAGATGGATATGCCAATTCCAGCAGACGAGTTGTTGAAGAACAACCTCCTCAAGCAGAATCCTGGTTATTAAGTCAAACGTTATACCGACGCAAATGACACTACACTCAACTAAATAGCTGGACGGGCCTTATTTTAAAAGGCCAAAGTCGGTTATAAGAGTAAAATTTCCTAAGGAAGGACGCTGCTGTGATTGCAGTGTCCTTCTTTCTTTTTACAAGAAAGATTTGGAAGTTATCTTTTTTCTTTATATCTTTGCATTCAGAAAACTAAAATATGGCATTGAAGAATTGCTATAATTATTGGCAACAGGCGATAATACTACTAATCACAATAAGTGTTTTCTGCTTTTGGTATTTTGCCTTCCCGTATGTAATAGTCATAAGGGAATCACTCCTGTTATTCCTTTGGAACAGCAGCTATTTCATGGAACGCATCGCCATCCCCGGCGGACTGGCACAGTACATCGGAGAGGGCTTGGTGCAGTTTTTCCGCAACCCGCTTAACGGAGCGCTCATCTATGCCTTGCTGTTCGTGACAGAGCAATGGCTGACCAACCAACTGCTCAAACAGGCTTTCCCCACATGGAAGAAAGCCATCCGCTTTGCACTGTCGCTGATTCCGCCTATCCTCCTCTGGCGAATCGCCATGATACCGGAGGTTCCTCTGACTCCGACCATTGCCATCATCATGGTAATGGCACTCATGTTTGGGTTGACCTTCCTACCTAAGAAGATTCGTGCGATTTCTACTTGTGTACTGCTGCCTATTGTTTATTGGCTTACTGGGCCTGCTGCCATTCTACTGGTGTTCTGTGCTGTCCGTTGGATGCCATTAACCGTCATCCTGTTTGCCGGCAGTCTGATAGGCAGTTCGTGGATAGCCCCCTACCCGCTCCAAAAGATTGCCATGGGAATTGACTATTACTGGGGAAAAGAACGAAACATAGGCACCTACGAACAGATGGAATGCGACATGCTGGTGCGGATGAACCAATGGGACAACATCATCAGCAAGTTTCAGTATTCGAACTCAGCAACTGTTGCATGCGCTGTCAGACTGGCAAAATTCGAAACTGGGCAGATAGGTCGCCAGGAACTCTTTTCAAGTATGGTGGTACCCCAGGAACTGCAAAGCGGCACTCCCACCATCTTCAGTTCCAACGGACTGCACCTATCTGTTAACTTCGAAAGTCTTACGGCTGCCTACATGGTGAGCGATATTGCCATTCAGATGTATCTGCCCACCATCTCACAGCGAGCCGCCTTTGAAGCGATGGAGTTTACACCTAACTACAACAAAAGCGGAAGAGCGCTGCAACGACTGGTGCAGACAAATATGATTACTGGCAATTATAAGACAGCATTGAAATATCTCTCCATTCTGGAAGAGACCACTTTCTATCGCGAATGGGCCCATGAGATGCGCCACATGGCGGAGCATCCCCAACTGGTCAAGAAAAACCCGTTCTTCAAACAAGCGCAGGAGGCTTATGCCAATGCGGAAGATATGTTCTTTATATAATGAAGATATGAGGAAACAGGTACTGAACATATTATCACTGCTGCTCCTACTGCTGACGGGATGCCAATCACGACCACAGAATGTCGTGACGACAGACCATCTGCCTGAAATCTATCCTGACTATACCGAGGTCACCATCCCTACCGATATCGCCCCCTTGAACTTTGCCATGACCGACGACGAGGTGACGACAATGGATGTGACCGTGAAAGGAGTCAAGGGCGGTGAACTCCATACCAACGGTGCTTTTGCCGATTTCGACATCGACGAATGGCACCAACTGCTGGAACAAAACAAGGGCGCAAAGCTCACGGTATCGGTGAATGCCGAAAAAGATGGGCAATGGACAGCCTATCGCGATTTCTCCATCTACGTCAGCAACTATCCACTCGGCGAATGGGGCATCACCTATCGCCGTATTCCCCCCAGTTATCAGATTTACAGCAAGATGGGACTCTATCAGCGCTGTCTCGCCACTTTTGAAGAGAAAGCCATGCTGATGAATACCCAGATAAACGGTATGTGCATCAACTGCCATACCCCCAATAAGACCAATCCTGACCAATACGTGTTCCATGCCAGAGGGGCCAATGGCGCTACTATTATCCACCGAAAGGGGAAGGACGAATTATTGCAGGCCAAAAACGAGTTCTTGGGCGGATCGATGGTCTATCCCTACTGGCACCCGAAAGGACGCTACTGTGCCTTCTCAACCAATGCCACCAGTCAGATGTTCCATTTCGCCAACAAGAAACGCATTGAGGTCTATGACGCTAAATCAGACGTGTTTGTCTATGACACTGAAACGCATACCGTCCTAAGGGACACGCTGACCATGAAACTACTATGGGCAGAAAACTGTCCGGTATTCTCGCCCGACGGCAAATGGCTCTACTACATCACTGCCCGGCGACAGCTCTACCCTACCGACTACGACAAGGAGCGGTATGACCTGTGCAGAGTGGCTTTCGACGAGACAACAGGAAAACTGGGACAGCAGGTTGACACCCTCGTCAGGGCAGCCCAGACGGGTAAGAGCGTAACATGGCCCCGTCCCTCTTACGACGGACGATATATCATGTACACCCTGGCAGACTATGGCTATTTCTCCATCTGGCACCCCGAGGCCGACCTTTGGCTACTCGACTTGCAGACAGGCGAAACACAACCGATAACAATGGCGAACAGCGAGGAGGCAGAAAGTTTCCACAACTGGACGGGCAACAGCCACTGGTTCCTGTTTACCAGCCGACGAGACGACGGACTATATTCCCGCATCTATCTGTCGTCGATTGAAGGCGGAAAGGCTACCAAGCCCTTTATCCTGCCCCAAAGGGACCCCAAACGATATTACCGAGAATTATTAGATTCCTATAACACACCCGACTTCACCAGCAGACCAGTAGATACTGATGCCCGACTGATGGGAAGGGAAATAGAATGTATCCAACGTATCATAACTAAAACCAAATGAATAAGAAATTTCTTATAACCGTAACCGCATTATTACTCACCCTGAGCTCGCAAGCCCAGGTAGGCAAGCTGTTTGATGCTGACAAACAATTGTCGAGTAGTTTCACCAGTCAGGTCTATCAGGACCGTGACGGATTTATCTGGGTAGCCACCCGCAATGGCCTGAACAAGTATGACGGCTATCAATTCCAGGTCATCAAGAAAGAGTCTGCCAATATCGGTATGGCCAGCAACTACGTGAACTGCATTCTGCAAGACCGCAACGGTCTGTTCTATATCGGCATGTACGGTGCACTTCAGTCGTATAACAACCACCAGTTCAAGGACATCAAGGTGTACGACCTGGATGGCCACGTCCACCCACCCTACGTCACCTGCCTATTGGAGCGCCAGAACGGCGAAATTCTGATTGGCACATCGGGACACGGACTGCTGAAGCTGACCGACAAGGACAATGCCCACCAGATTGGCGGTGCATTGCAAGACATTGTCGGTATTCACCGTATGATGGAAGACAGTCAGCAGCACATCTGGCTGGTAACCGAGTCGAACGGTCTTGTCTGCTACGACGGCAACAAGAGTGAGCGCTATTTCGACGATAATATATTCAAGAACGAGCTCCGTTCTGTCTGCGAGGGGAAAGACGGACAAATCTATGTCGGAACAGCCCATAACGGACTCTATGTCAAGACGGGAAAGGGCAATTTCGAGCATGTCGCCATCACCGGCAACCTGCCTATCTCAGAAATCTACCGCAACAGACAAGGAGAACTGCTACTGGGCTATGACGGCAAGGGTGTCGCCATTTTCAACCCCCAGACAGGAACGCTCAAAGACAATCCATACAACTGTCAGGAAATCGATCTCACGAAGAGCAAGTGCTACAGTATTGTGGAAGACCAGACGGGTAATGTCTGGCTGGGTCTGTTGCAGAAAGGCGTCTATATGCAGCCCCGTTCCGAGACGTCATTCAACTATATGGGCTATAAGCTGGGAGCGCTGAACTCTATCGGTGAAGCCTGTATATCGAGCGTCTTCGTAGATAGCAAAGGCTGGTCATGGGTCGGCACGGACAAAGACGGGCTCTATTGTTTCGATGAGAACAAACACCTGACTTATCACTATAAAGACCATTTCCCCGGTACGGTGCTGACGATTACGGAAGATCTGCAGGGACGAGTCTGGATTGGTACGTACCGTGAGGGATGCGGATGGATTGACACCAAGACGAAGACACTCCATAAGCAATCCCTTCCCCAGGGTGACGATGTCAGCGTGTTTGGGATGGCATGCGACCCACAAGGTAACCTGTGGCTTGCCACGATGGGCGACGGTCTCATCCGCCTCAACCCACAGACCAATGAACAGAAAGCGTATGTCGTTATAGGGAATGCCGATTCTGACCGTAAGGTGAACAGTATCGTCAACAACTATATCTCCGGCATTTCCATTTCTCCTGATGGCAAACGTGTTTATACAGCTACCACGATGGGCATCTGCTGTATGGATATCGCCACCGAGAACTGGCTCAGTACCTTCGGAGGTAAGAACACCTTGTATTACGGTTTAGCGACACGAGAGGCACGAGAGGCTCACAACAAACTATGGATAGGATCCAACAACGGTCTCTACTGTTATGACCTCACAACGAAGAAACTGGAACATATCAACCAAGAGAAAGGACTGGCTGACAACGGTATCGCCTCCATACAATTCGACCGCGAGGGAATTGCATGGATAGGTACGGACCACGGACTCTACCGCTACAACCCCAAGACAAAACTCACCCAGAGTTTCTTTGTAGATAACGGTCTGCAGAGCAACGAATTCAGCGACGGAGCATCGTGCATCTCAAAGAACGGCATCATCGTGATGGGCGGTGTAGGCGGTATCACTTGGTTCAACCCCTCGGACATCAAACAAAGCGAATGGAAGGCTGACGTGAAACTCACTGCCTTTTTCATCAATGGTGTACGGGTAACTCCATCCACCCAATCGGGATGGTATCAAGTCACCGACACCACAGTGATAGCCTCCAACCGCTTTACTCTGAGTGCCGACGACAACTCGTTTGCCATCCAGTTATCTACCCTCACCTACGATAACCCCGAGCACATCTACTACAGTTATCGCATCAACAAAGAAGAGTGGGTTCAGCTGCAACCTGGCATCAACGAGATTACCTTCAGCCACATGTCGCCAGGCAACTACGATTTCTGTGTCGTAGCCCACCGCAACAACCAGGTCACTGAGGAACGCTGCTTCACGGTATTTATCCATGCGCCGTGGTATCGGTCCCGTATCGCATACCTCATTTATCTGCTGATGGCAGCACTGGCCCTTTGGCTATATCTGAATTATCGCCGTCATCAGGAGCAAAACCGTCTGCGACTGCAGGAGCATATTCATGCCGAGGAGATGGGCGAGGCAAAGCTGCGCTTCTTCATGAATATCAGTCATGAGATACGTACCCCTATGACGCTCATCGTTTCACCCCTGCTCACCCTGATGAAACAAGACGACGACCCACACCGGCGCAGCATCTACGAGACCATCCGCAGGAATGCCGAGCGCATTCTGGGACTGATTAACCAGATGATGGACCTCCGTAAGATTGACAAGGGACAGATGCAGATGAGGATGTGTGAGACCGACCTCATCAATTTCGTGGGCGACATCTATATGCTGTTCACCCAACAGGCCAAGTCGAAGAATATCCAGTTCAGCTATGAGCACGACACCCAGATACTGCCCGCATGGATTGACCGCAACAACTTCGACAAGGTGATTGCCAACATCCTGTCGAATGCCTTCAAGTTCACACCGACAGGAGGTGTTGTCCGCCTCCGCGTCACCCATAGCGAGAAAGAGGCTACCATCAGTGTCTATGATAACGGAGAAAAGATTCCCGAGGACAAGTTGGAGCGCATCTTCGAGCGTTTCTACCAGTCGCCGTCAAGCATCAACGACCGCAATATGGGCACTGGTATCGGTCTCGACCTCACCCGTTCGCTGGTAGAACTGCACCACGGCACCATCTCGGCTCATAACAACGCAGATGGCAAGGGGTGCGAGTTTGTCGTCACCATCCCACTGGGCAACGAACACCTGAAACCCGAGGAGATGATTACCGAGAATCTGGAAATGACTCCGACCACCAGTCTGTTTGACGAAGAGCCAACCGTCGAAGTCCCCGAGCAGTCGGAACGTCCGAAGGGCAACCAGCAACAACTGATTGTCATTGCTGAAGACGACAGCGAGATACGCGACTACCTGGTACAGGAACTGTCAGCCGACTATAAAGTGGTGGGATGCGAAAACGGTAAGAAGGCCTTAGCAGAAGTATTAAAGACCACACCAGACCTGCTTATCTCCGACATCATGATGCCTGAGATGGACGGCAACACACTCTGTTCGAAGGTAAAGACCAACCCCGCCACCAGCCACGTGCCTGTCATCCTGCTCACCGCCAAGAACCGTGAAGAAGACCAGCTGGAAGGACTGGAGACCGGTGCCGATGCCTATATTGTCAAACCGTTCAACATGGACATCCTGCGCCGCACCATCATCAATCTCATCCACACCCACCAGATGCTACGGCTGAAATACGGTCGCAACGACGACTTAGAGAAGAAAGTGGACGATGTACAAATCCAGTCGCCTGACGACAAACTCATGGAGCGTGTCATGCAAGTCATCAACAAGAACATCGGCAATGCCGAACTGAGTGTCGATGATATTGCCGAGGAAGTGGGCATCAGCCGCGTCCACCTGCATCGTAAGATGAAGGAACTGACCGGACAGACACCTCACGACTTCATCCGTAATATCCGCCTGAAGCAGGCAGCCAACCTGCTGACTACCCAGAATATGAATATCACTGAGGTGATGTATGCCTGCGGTTTCAACAACCCGGCATCCTTCTCCACCATTTTCAAGAAATTCTATGGTATGTCACCCAGAGAATATATGAACGAACATAACAATTAAATTAGATTAGTATGAAACGAGTTTTTATTACAGGAATCATCATTTTACAAATGATTGCAATGAAAGCAGCAGTGAAAATTGACAAAATCGAGCCTATCGACTGGTATGTGGGCATGAAAAACCCACAAGTACAACTCATGGTTTACGGCAAAGACATTGCTGCCGTAGAACAGGTCACTACTGACTATGCCGGTGTTCGCATTGACAGCGTAGTACGACTCGACTCCCCCAACTATTTACTGGTCTATATGAATCTGGAAGATGCCAAGCCAGGGACTATGAGTTTAAAGTTGAGAGTGAAGAGTTTAGAGTTGAGAGTTGATTATTTACTGAAGCAACGCGAGAAAAAAGGCAGTGAACGGATGGGATTTACCAATGCCGACGTGCTGTACATGCTGATGCCCGACCGCTTTGCACAGG
>Ga0310697_10005102_pt1 | contig 12752 bp, 5 predicted proteins | sample 172DNAGHGlowgp2_FD_203883 | JGI IMG/M metagenome (GOLD analysis project Ga0310697, IMG submission 203883) | Sheep rumen microbial communities from Palmerston North, Manawatu-Wanganui, New Zealand - 1728 DNA GHGlow gp2 (v2) (version 2) | ecosystem: Host-associated > Mammals > Digestive system >... | reverse complement strand
GCCAATTGAAGTTGACTGTGCCTATCGTCTTTCCGTCGATGGTCACAACAATTTTCTCACGGTCGGCAAAGCCTTTCAGGCGCAGGGTCTTTGCTTCAGCAATCTTCATCTGATAGGTAAAGGCCGTGCGGGTGCGGCGCCAGTGTATGCCTTCATCGCTGCCGTTCCATGAGCCTTGTCCGGCAAAGAAGTGGTCACTCTCCGACTGCTGCTCGCCGCAGAACACCTTGTCTGTGGTGTTTGCCTCCAGTTCCATGCGGGCTTTCTCCTCAGCTGCCATGCGGGCTTGCTGCTCATCCCATTCGGCCTGCGAGTAGAGAGGGAAGTAGATCTGGTAGCGGCACTCGTAGAGCTGATAGAACGGCTGGAGCGTCATACCCTCGAACGACGGGAGGGTCACGCCCTTCAGACGGAACGTCATGGGCTTGCCGCTGACGGGTTCTAAGTGGGTCAGTACCTCATTGGCGGAACCAATGATCGCGGGCATCTGCGTGGCAGGAATCTTCGGACCGTTGGCAATGTGGCCGCCACGGCTGTCGTCGGCATACATACCGTCCTGACGGTCGGTGCCCGTCTTGGCAGCCAATACGATGGGACCGTAGAGGAAAGAGTACTGTGCCTTGCCGTCAGGGGTCTGCATGGCCGTCAGGTGCATGGGCATCTCTACGCGAATCTGGTCGTTGTTCTTCCATTCGCGCTCAATCTCTATATAGCCGTTCTCGGTTTTGGTGTCAACGGCGGAACCGTTGACCGCGACCTTTACGTTGTCGCACCACCAGGGCTTGCGGATCTTCACGCCGAAGTGCTGCGGTTTCTTCATCGAGAGCGTAAGTTCTGTAGAAGGTTCCTGCGGGAAATGGTTCTTCTGTTCGACGGTCAAGCCGTTCCATGTCAGCGTTGAGGGGATGAACAGGTTGACAATCAGGTCTTCGCCCTCGTGGGCATAGATCATCTCGCCGTAGCGGGCGGGGTTCTCCAGGCCAGTGCCCACGCAGCACCACATCGAGGTCTGCGGCTGGGAATAGACGCGGTAGTGACCGGAACGCATGGGGGTGAAGTAGACGAAACCGCCCTGGATGGGGTTCAGAATGGAGAGGATGTGGTTGTAGAGGGCGCGTTCGTAGTAGTCCATGTAGTTCTTGTCGGCTGAGGTCTGGTAAAGCATCTTCGTCAGTCGCAGCATGTTATAGGTGTTGCAGCTTTCAGGTCCCTGCTCAGAAGCCAGCAGACCGCTGAAGTCGTTGGTCGGGTTGAAGTGCTCCCGCATTGAGTTTCCGCCGATGGAGACGCTGCGCTGGTTGATCACCACGTCCCAGAAGAACTGTGCGGCACGGTCCCAGTCCTCCAGTCCTTCGAGGTCGGCAATGCGTTTGTAGCCGATAATCTTCGGAATCTGCGTGTTGGCATGTTTGCCCGTCAGGTTGTCTTCCCGCTTGAGCAGTGGGTCGAGCATCTTCTTGTCGCTGAACTGATGGGCCAGTTTCAGGTATTTCTTGTCTTTCGTGATGTCGGCCACGTCGGCAAACGACTCGTTCAAGCCGCCGTGTTCACTGATAAGCATCTGCTGAATCTGATCGTCGCTCAGTTTTGACACCTCGTTCATCATCCAGTCGGTGAGCTTCACCAGCATGTCTTTGGCATCCTTTCGTCCACATTGCAGCCAGGCATCGCGCAGGCCGGCATAAATCTTGTGTATATTATAAAGAGGTACCCAGCGGTCGTTCAGTCCGAACGAGTTGGCGCGTATGTTGCCCTCTGCCAGTTCCTTCCAGATCTTCCGGCCGTTGGGCACGCCCGAGAGGTAGCCGTCGCTGTCCTGGCAGCGCTTCAGCTCGCCGAGGAAGTAGTCCAGCCGCCGGCCTATCTCCTCGTTGCCCGTAGCCGCATACATATAGCTGAGGGCTGAGAGATAGTGTCCGCCGATGTGTCCGTCCAGTCCGGTGTTCTCCCAGTTCGTGTAATTGTCGGCCTTGGGTGTCAGTCCCGCCTCCTTCATGTAGGGAGCCAACAGGCGGTCGGCATCGAGGCCGAGCAGATAGTGAATGTCCATCTGCTGGTTTTTCAGGAACTGGCTGTCGCCCAACCGGACGCTGCTGATGGGGAATGTCTCAATACGTGTGGGCAGTTGGGCCGAGGCAGTCAGTGAGGCCATGGCCAGTGCCACGATAGTCAGAGTCTTTTTCATATTTATTGTGGGTCTTTGGTTATTTCCTTTTGCAAAGGAACAAAAAAAACGGGAGAAAAGCAAATTTATACAGAATGAAACGATGGTTCGATACAAATTGAGAAAAAAGAGAAACAAATAATTGCATAAATAATGTTTTTCTTGCTACCTTTGCAGTATGAAACAAATCGCATTTCTTACCATTCTTTTTGCGCTTTCTGTGCAGACGCTGTCTGCCCAGCGCGACACGATTGACTTTAGTGGCAACAACACTTCGAGCAGCTACGTCACCTACGACAAGAGCATTTCCATTCCCTTGTCGAAAACCGTCGATGTGCTGATGGCGCGTTACTGTTATTTCACTTCTACCATTGCAGGGCAGGGCACCCTTAACCTGCATGCCGGTGGTGAACGCTGCTATCTGGGCACCGCCAGCGGCAAGGCATGGGCCAACTGGAAGAGTTTCAAGGGCCAGATACACATCTATCCCTATAAGCAGAATTCTCCTTCGGCTGGCTTCTTTGGTGTGGTGCTGGCCCATGGTGGCAAGTCGTTCTCGCCTGAGAACGTTCAGGATGCCATCCGCGACGGCAAGGTGAATAACACGATGGAGCAGAGCCATGTGGTGCTGCATAACGGAGCCACCATCTGCAACGAAGGCAGCAAGAACCTCAGTCATGGCTTCCGTATTGGTGAACTGAACACTGAGGAAGGCTCTTTCATCCAGGGTTACATGAAGAAAGACACCCGTGGCGCCTACTATATCATAGGCAATCTGGGTACTGATGCAACGATGGCAGGCCGTATCGCACCGCCTGACTACAGCGATAGCCACCCCGTGGGCATTATCAAGGAGGGCAAGGGCACCTATCGGCTCACTTGCAACGACAACTATCTCTCCGGTGCCTTGCGTGTGATGCAGGGTAGGGTGAACATCTGCAATGACCGTGCTGCAGCCGAACAGAAGAAACTGCGGGGTGGTCTTGGCGCCCGTCCCAATGACAGCGAAGCCATTGCTTACGTCTTTGATGAGGGTATCTTAGGCGGAACGGGCAGCATTGGCGGCACCGTCGACAACTACGGTACGATAGAGCCGGGCGATGACGGCATCGGTCTGCTCACTATTCGGAACTATCAGACCACCACGAAGAGTGCCCATCTCGTCTCTCATCCAGCCTCGGTGCTCCGTTTCAAGGTGGCATCGGCTGAGAATCATGACCAGATTTCCGTTGGTGGAACGCTGAAGTTTACGAACATCTGCCAGGACTTCTCCACGAGCGACAAGATGCCGGTCGTCCAGCTCTCGCTCGATGAGTCCATCGACGATAGCGGGCTGCAGGTAGGCGACGAGCTGTGCCTGCTCACGGCCAAGGCTAAGACGGGCGACTGGCAGTTCGAATTGCAGCAGCCCGGCAAGTACACCTGGGAACTCGAAGAGCGCTCCGACAATGGCACCTACATGCTGGTGCTCCGCCTTGTCTCGTTGAAAGATGCCAGTCAGGGTGAAGATCCCGGCCAGCAGGACGATGAGGAGAGCACCATGGGTGCTTTCTACGACGACGGCATCGACGACCAGACCGACCAAAACACCCTGCGCTACTATGCCGAGAAGAATGGCAAGCTGATCGGTGCAGCCTACTGCACGTACAAAGGATTGGACAGCGACCGTGCCGAGGGTGGCAAGCAGTTCAACCTGCTCGTGGCTGAGAACGAGATGAAGATGGATGCCCTCCAGCCCAGTCGCGGCCAGTTCAGCTTTGGTGGAGCCGACCAGCTGGTCAGCTTTGCCCGGCAGAACCAGATGACCGTGCGTGGCCACTGTCTCGTCTGGCACATGCAGCAGCCGGGATGGGTGAGCAGCGACGGCAAGAAAAACGACAAGAACTGGACTCGTGCCGAGGCTTTGGCTATTATGAAAGACCATATCAACAGCGTGATGAAGCATTTCAAGGGCAAGGTCGTTGAGTGGGACGTGGTCAACGAGTGCCTGAAGGACGACCAGACCATCATCCGGACTAATCCCAACGGTTATGAGCTTCGTCAGACCGTCTGGCAGCAGGCTATCGGCGACGACTATATCGACTCGGCCTTCGTCTTTGCCCATCGTGCCGACTCCACTGTGAAACTCTATCTGAACGACTACGATGTCGAGCTGCAGGGCAAGGCAAAGTCGGTAGCCTTCTATAATCTGGCCATGCGTCTGAAGAATGCTGGCATCCCCATCGACGGTGTAGGCCTGCAGTGCCACTTCAGCGTGGGCGATGTAGACTCGGTGAAGCTTGAGAGCACCATCCGCCGTTTTGGTGAGGCTGGCTTGAACTGCATCATCACCGAGCTCGACATGGGCATCTCGTCTACCACGTCGCAGAACCTGGAAGAGCAGGCCCGTAACTATCGTGTGGTGACCGACATTGTGCTCAACAACGACAACTGTCCGAACATGGTCATCTGGGGACTGAAGGACAACGACTCCTGGCGCAGTGCCTCCAACCCGCTGCTCTACACGGCTGGCATGGCCAAGAAGCCCGCCTGGTATGCCGTTCGTTCTGCCCTGCGTCATCGCTCATTGCAGAAGGAGGCCTCTGTCCCTTTCGTCGGTAGCTCGGAAGCAGCCGATGACTCTGCTCCCGTCTTCGACCTGAGCGGACGTAAGATCCAGTCAGCATCGCTTCACCCTGGTATATATATAAAAGGTGGGCGCAAGATGATTGTCAGATAAATTTATAGGAATTGTCGCATGATTCATGCCGAATTGTGCAACAATTCATGTTGAATGACAATCAGCTTCGATTCCGAGAACTACTATACCTATAGTAAAAAGGCAAAATAATCTTAAAAGACAACCATATTCCTCAACTACTATTAAAAGGATTTGCAGGTTTCTTTCAGATATACTATCTTTGCAGTACTAAAAGAATAGTACTTAATGATAACTAAAAACTGAAAGGTATGAAAGAAGACACAAGAAGCAAGTCGCTGACCAAGGCTGAGCTGAACCTGATGAACATTCTCTGGGACAAGGGTCAGGCCACTGTGAATGAACTTGTAGACGCGCTGCCCGAGCCGAAACCCGCCTACACCACCGTGCTCACCGTGATGCAGGTGCTGACCAAGAAGCAGGTGCTGACGTTCGAGAAGCAGGGCAAGGCCAACGTCTACATCCCCCAGCTCTCTCGCGAGGAGTATCTGAACAACTTCATGGACGAGACCCGCGACAGTCTGTTCCAAGGCTCCGTCAAGTCCTTCCTCTCCTTCTTTGCCAAGCACGAGAAGATCAGCAAGAAGGAACTGGAGGATATCCTGAAAGAGATGAACGAATAACCATTAAAAAACTACCTTAATCATGACGACAACAATCATTATCCTTGCCAAGCTGATTTTCTCTTCAGCCTTGCTCTATGCTTTCTATTGGCTGGTGCTGCGCAATCGTGCCACCTACACGCTTGCCCGCCTGTACCTGTTACTGATACCCTTTGTCAGCCTGACCATGAGCGGACTGACGCTGAAGGTGCTGCCCCAGTCAGCCCAGCTCGTCGAGACGACCCTCACGCCCGTCGGTTCCTTGTCTCAGACAATCACTTCAAGTCCCTCCCAAGGTGTGAATGCCCCGATGCCCTATGCTGCTGAGCCGGCATCGGTACCCACAGCCCCGTCATCTCCTTCATTAGAAGGACTTGGCGAGACGCTCGGCTTTGAGGGCCAGTGGTCGCCATCTCTCTTTGTTATTCTCCTTTTGGCTTTCGTATCCCTCGTTCTTCTTGCCAGCGCCCTCTATCATATAGCCTACCTCCACTGGCTGGGCCGGCGGATGAAGAAGCTGACGACTGCCGAGGGCTATACGCTCGTCTATTCCTCTAAAGTGCCTGCCCCCTGCTCGTTTGGCAAGACCATCTTCATGCCTACCAACATCACCGACGGGCAGCTCGACCCTATCCTGCGCCATGAGAAAGCCCACATCCGTCACGGCCATTTCGTCGATGTATGGATGATGGAGCTGACCACGCGCCTTATGTGGTTCAACCCCATCCTGTGGCTGGTGCGCAAAGAGCTTGGCAACGTCCATGAGTTCGAGGCCGATCACGACGTGCTGGGCAGCGGTGTCGACATCAATGCCTATCAGACGTTGCTCCTGCAGCAGGTCATGGCCGACGAGAGTGCCATTGCCAACGGTTTCAACCACTCGTTTATTCGTCGTCGCTTTGTCGAGATGAAACACTCCACGGCCGGCACGTTAGGGCGGATTGGGAAAGCCGCTATGTGTCTGTGGGTTACGCTGCTGTTCTGTGGCTTCACTTTTGCGCAAAAGGATGTGACTGACTCATCGGAACGACCGCTGGGCATCGTGGAGCTGGCCGAGCCGCAAGTGTTTACCATCGAGTGTGAGGTTGACCGGCTTGTCGCCGACAAGCAGTTCAATATCTTCCTCTCTGACGACTATCTGCAGATACAGGGGGAGAAACCCGTAGCCACCGTACCTGTGGTCGATGGCAAGTTCCGCTACCAGATTCCCCTGAAGAAAATGACGGCCGGCAGAATCTGCGGCACACGTCCCGGAGCAAAGGGCATCGACCTTTTCTTCGTGCCGGGAGAGACCGTTGAATTGCACTCCATTGCCAACGACCAGTTCATTTTTGAACCTACTATGAACTATGTACGGAAAATCGACCGTGGTGTCTTTGCATTACGCAATGCCACCGGCTGGAAGTCTCCCCATCTTCCTAAACTGAAAGGGAAGCGGTGGGAGCAGGTCTCCTGCATGAGTATGGGTATATCGGAACTAATGGTCAAGGAGGTGTTCTTCGGCAAGGAAGAGACCGTGTTGCGAATCGCGCCTACCGAGTATTTCTTCTGTGACATGTCTGTCATGAAAGAATCTTTTCTCACCGACGGAAAGGGGGGCAAGTACCAGCTGAAACGTGCCGTCTTGGGTGAACTCGGCGAGAACTGCAGCACCGACATACGCACCTTTGGCGGTTACTATGCCTTCGAGCCTGTGCCTGACGATGTCGAGGAACTCAACTTCTTGTCTGCCAGCACCGTAAATGACACCGTCGTAATTGATGGTCCAGGCATCTTCCACATCCGGAAGGCTCCCAAGGCAGTTGCTCATCAGCCGAACTTCCAGGTAGACATCGCCGTGTCTCAGGGCATCAGTGACTGCGGCTATCTGATCTCGATGTATGATGACAAGATGTGCCGTCGCTCCCAGATTGCCGACATCCCTGTGCTCAACAAACATGCCTCCTTCGCTACCTACGTCGACGAGCCCCGGCTGGTAGACCTCACCGCCACCTTCCCCGACGGCAGTATCTGCACCCATTGCGTCCGCTTCCCCTTTGTGCCCGGTGAACATGCCCAGGTGAAGGTGATGAACGGCTCGTTCTTCCTCTCCGGTTCGAAGTTCTACAAAGAGTGGAGCGATGCCGACGAGCTGGAGGAGAATGCCCGCAAGTATCACAAGGAGGAAGAGACTCAGGCCCTCCTTCTCGACTATCTGCAGAAGCAAGCCATTGAAGAAGGTTGTGTGATGCGCTACTTCCAGTACGAGATCCTGCCTCGTGAGACCATCCTCAAGATCATTCCCGACTCGATGAAGAACGGACGGTTCAAGAAGTTCCTGAAAGAGAAGAATGCTTAACTCATTTCGTTAAGAACTGGGGTTATTCTTAATTCGTCTTAATTCGTTGCTTAAAGAAAAAATATTGGAAAGTTAAATTAAAACTAATATCACATGAACAAAAAACTATTATCAATCGCAATCCTTACCATCGTCGCCCTGGCCGGGCAGGCACAGAACAACTTCAAGGTCGACGTCAAGGTGACGCAGGGCATTGAGGACAACGGCTATCTGATCCACCTGTTCGACAGAAGTCAGACACATCGTAACTATGTCGGCAAGATCACGGTCACCGACAAGCGTACCACGTTCGAGACCCATCTCGATGAGCCTTTGGTGGGTGACCTTACGGCCACTTTCCCCGACGGCTCCGTCTGCACCCATTGCGTCCGCTTCCCTTTCGTGCCCGATGAACATGCCGAGGTGAAGGTGATGAACGGCACGTTCTACCTCACTGGCTCGAAGTTCTACAAAGAGTGGGGCAATGCCGATGAACTGGTAGAGAACGCTCGCAAGTTCCAGAAGCAGTATGAGACCGACAACCTCATCCGGAATTACCTGAAAGACCACGCTTCTGAGGAAGGCTGCGTCCTCTACTATCTGAAGTACAACATCCTGCCTGCCTCGCAGGTGATGAAGGTGGTCTCACCGGCTATGGCTGGCGGCCGCTTCAAGCACTTCTTTGCAGACTATCGGACGCAGGACGACGACCAGGTAGAGATGCCCCAGGTCTCTGACATACCAGTTCCCGACGTCAATGCCATCACCGTTCCCGACGTCAATGCCATCCCTGTTCCCAACGTGGTTGTTCCCGGCAAATTCGAGCTTACGCCAATACAGAAGATGCAGGCAGAGCAGAAGCTCATGGTCATCAAGTTCAACATGGAGTGGATTGAAGATGCATACAAATCTCTGGAAGACGAATATTCCCTTTACAGGATGGATATGACGTTCGGACAGATTACCCAGAAGAACAAGGAACTGGACAAGCAGTGGCAGGAGTTCATCAAAATGCTGAAGGGCTTTGACATCCCTGGCGAAGAGGCTGCAAAGATTTATGCAAAGACCTACGAGGAAATACTGAAGTTCTACACTGGACAGGACAAGGTCTTCTTCGAGCTGTACAAAGCCCGTCACTCGCTTCCCAAGTCGGCTGAGAAAGCCCAGAAGGTCATCGGCAAGCTTACGGAGAAATACATGAAGGAGGCAAGCCGGATACAGGTGAAAAAGTAATCCATAATTAATGTCAATAATATAAACCAAAACTATGAACAGAAGAATCTTTTTCTTAGCCATTCTCGTTTTCGTTGCTTTGGCATATTCAGCCCGCATGAATGGACGGGACCAGGCAGACGAACGCAAAACGAGTAAGAAATCAATCGTGTGGGAACAGCCCACCATCGAGTATGGAAACCGCAATGGCGACGGCTACTTCAATTTAGCCCTCGACGTGACGAAGGTGGAGCTGAAGGATCGAGAGACCGTGGTATATATTACCGCCCGTGAGCGTCCTGGCTCTGAGCGCGACGATTACTGGTTCCAGTTTGCTGGCGACACCTATCTGAAAGCTGGCGACCGACGCTATCTCCTTGTCTCAGCCGACGGCGTCGAGCTGAACAAGCACATGCAGACGGGCAAGGACGGCAGGCGTGATATGGCCTTCCACTTCCCACCGCTGCCCAAAGGTATAAGAACGTTCGACTTCATAGAGGGCGACGGAGAGGGAGCCTTCCAGATCAAGGGCATCAAGCCGGTGGAGGAGCGCTGGACACAACTGCTGCCGTCGTACTGGCGCGACGACCAGACAGGCGACTGGGTGATAGCGTTCCTCAACGATTGCGCCGTCTACGACTGCAAATTCTGGAACTACAAACAGCGCGACGTGAACCCTAAGACGGGCGAGGCGAAGATGGTGCTCTGCAACGGCAACGACGAGCTGAAGGTCACAGTAGGTAAGAACAAGAAGGGTATGCGAACGGTGCAGATTGGAGATCAGAAGCATGTGTATTCCATGATTACCAGCCGCAGCTTGCCTGACTATCCTACGAAAGACACGCGAGCTGACTTCGTCAATTCGGGTTACAAGACAGATACCGTCACGCTTGTGGGATGGCTCAAGGACATGCCTGACTACTACAAGAGCCTGAATACCTTCGATATCGGTTACGAGAACCTCATTACCGACGAGGAAGAGAGTGTCCATGCCGACCTGGACTCCCTGGGACGCTTCACGGCGAAGATTCCTGTGCTGAACAGCACCGGGGTCTACATGGACTGGCGCCGCTGTTTCATCAGCACGATATTGGAGCCGGGCAAGACCTATTTCATGCTCTACGACTTCAGCGAGGGTCGTCGCTACTTCATGGGTGACGACTGCCGCCTGCAGAATGAAATCTTCAAATATCCGTTCGAATGGAAGACCATCGATTTGTATGATGGGGCGGAGAATGCCGGCAAAGGAGGGGAGGAACTCTTTGAACCCTATATTGCCTCCGTCGATAGTCTCATCAAGGCGCAGTATGCCAACACCGACGCACTCTGTGAGCAGCATCCTACGCTTTCCACCCGCTATAACCTTTACAGAAAAGGCAATACGCTAATGCAGCAGGCACGTGCCTTTGGGCAGGCCCGCTTTCGCGCCAAAGGTATGCAACTCTCTGACAATGCCCGTCGCTATGCCTACGACAACTTCTGGTCGAAAATAGAGAAACCCTATACGCTGCACCGCGCCTTCGGTGGATTCTTGCGTGACTATTTAGACGATGCCGCACGGGCACGCAATGCCGTATTCTCATACAGCCTTCGTGACCACTACAAGGAGTTTGCCTCCAATGACGAGGAGATGGCGCTGCTCACGCGTTGGAAGAAATGGATAGACGAGGCTTATCCGCTCATCGAGGCTGAACCCACCGTGGAGGCGAAGATTCGCAAATCGCGAGAACTTGATTCGCTGAATGCCGACTTGATCAAGGAGGTGGATCAGATCATCAGTTCTCCGAGAGCCTCTAAGATCATCAATGGTGGGCTGCTCGTGAATACCCTGAAACAATACGTCTTGACGCTCGACTCGCTCGGTGCCGATCCGTTCATCAAGGACCTGTGGCTCGGTCAGCAGGCATTCCGTCATATTGACCATGAGCGTACCTCGCTGCTGCCCAGCGTCCTGGACACAATCAAGGCAATGATCAGCAATCCCATGTGCATCGCGGTGATAGAAAAGCAGAACGACCACTACCTCGCCATTGAGAACCGTGAGTTCGATAAGCTGGTGCTCAAGTCGTCAGACAACCTGGCAGACCTCAGCGAGGGCGAGGCATTGCTGAAGAAAATCCTCGAACCCTACAAGGGCAAGTTCGTGCTCTTAGACATCTGGGGCACGTGGTGCGGTCCCTGCAAGGAGGCGCTATCGCACTCCACCGAAGAGTTTGCGCGGCTGAAAGACTACGACATCGAGTTCCTCTATCTGGCTAATAACAGCCCGAAGGACTCGTGGGAGAACGTCATTAAGGAGTATAACGTCAGCGGCGATAATGTGGCTCACTACAACCTGCCCGAAGGCCAGCAGACTGCCATCGAGCGGCACCTTCAGGTCCACAGCTGGCCTACCTACAAGCTCTTCGACCGTAACGGCAATCTGCTCGACCTGAAGGTGGATGGCCGCGACCTCGACAACCTTTCAGAACTGTTGGAGAAACTGAAATAGAGACAACGATCTGGTGGCTTGCTTACTGCTGCCAAGTGACTTGCTTACTGCTGCCAAGTGACTTGCTTGCCGGTGCCAAATGACTTGCTTGCCGGTGCCAAGTGACTTGCTTGCCGGTGCCAAGTGACTTGCTTGCCAGTGCCAAGTGACTTGCTTTCCAGTGCCAGACACCATCCTTGCGCTGGCTTCCAGTGGGGGGAGGTGGAGCCTCCCTCATATTGGAGTCCCCCATATAGGGGGACGGAAATATGGAGGGGGTGAGGCTTCAGGAGGGGGGCGCAATCGTCACGACTGCAACGGCAAAGATACAAAATAACAGGCGAGATTCCAACGCCCGGCACCAAAAGAATCCGACCCTTCAAGGTCGGAAAAAACTTTCGGAAGACTGCAAAAATCCTCTGAAGACCCTTTTGTAAAAGGCTTTTCGCCTACGGGTCGGAAAAGGTCGGATAAGGTCGGAAAAAATCGCTCCACTCTGAAGGGCACAACGGGCGATGACCAGATTCTGGTCGAATGGTAAGCGGGACGTATCTCCTTGGGATAGCGATCAACAGAAAAAAGAGGAAGGAAACGGCAGTAAACGGCAAGAAAGTGCCCAAAAGTTTCTGCATTCGAGATTGTTTTTGTATTTTTGCATCCGTCAAAATGCGTATGACAGAGAGAACTATGAGAAAAAGACTGAAAAGACTGAGTCTGATCCTTTTGTTGCTGGCAGCTGCAGGGATGGTGGAGGCACAGATGATGAACCCCGTACACTTTACGTCGGAACTGAAGACGCAGGAGGGGAGGGCAGAGGGCGAGATCGTGTTTGCCGCCAACATCGATGCAGGTTGGCATGTCTATTCTACGGGGCTGGGAGGCGACGGCCCCATTGAGGCAACGTTCCATCCGGTGAAGATGGAGGGTGTGGAGACAGTGGGGGTGTTGACTCCTAAGGGCGTTGTCATTAAGAAGTACGACCCGCTGTTCGGCATGGAGGTAAAATACTTCGAGCATGCAGTTACCTTTGTGCAGAAGGTACGGTTCACCAAGTCCGAATATACCATAGACTGCTATCTGGAGTATGGAGCCTGCAACGACGAGAGCTGTCTGCCGCCTACGCAGGTGGAGCTGAAGGAGAGTGGGAAACTGAAGGGAAGTGAAGAGCGAAGAGTGAAGAGTGAAGAATTTGCTAACGCTCCTCAGGGCAATTCAGATTCGAAGAAGAGTGTAGAGTTTAGAGTGGATAGTGTAGAGTTTGCTACCGCGCCAGAATTGTCCTGCGGAGC
>Ga0310697_10005101_pt1 | contig 12754 bp, 17 predicted proteins | sample 172DNAGHGlowgp2_FD_203883 | JGI IMG/M metagenome (GOLD analysis project Ga0310697, IMG submission 203883) | Sheep rumen microbial communities from Palmerston North, Manawatu-Wanganui, New Zealand - 1728 DNA GHGlow gp2 (v2) (version 2) | ecosystem: Host-associated > Mammals > Digestive system >... | reverse complement strand
TTGCCGATGAGGCTTGCCGCAGCAATTCCACCAGCGATAAGTGCAGGAATCATATTGCCTCCTAGTTATCCTTGACCAGTTTCAGAACACCCTGTGCACACTCGCTGGCCCCGAGGTCAAGGTTTAAGATTGAGTTTTCGATGCGGATGATGCTGCCATCCGTCGCAATAAGAAATCCGTCGTACACTTCTGGAAGCTGGTAATTCGTAACCTTGGCTCCCTTATTCGCAACGATGAGCAGCAAATTCTTGAATACGGTAAGACTGCCCCATTTCTCGCCGAGGTAGCCGTACTTGCCCTTAAACGCTTCGATGTTCTGGTTCTCCTGAGAGTAACGCACTAGCTTCATTTCGTTCTGCATAATGCCTCCTAGAACCAAGCCGCTGGGCTCCATGCCACCTTCATGTTCTCGATTGCGAACGGAACTTCCTCCGTAGTCGAAATCTCGATGGTGAAGAACTTGCCGAAGCCTAGATGCCACATGGTCGTTTGCCATCCGTAGTCACCAACTTTGCCAAGGTAGTAGTCTTCGTAGTCCGAGAAGTTTCCACCGTCCCAAGTATATCTTACCGATACCCTAGGGTTAAGCTCACCGTCAGTCGGCTGTGCAATAGCACCGTCAATCAGGTTTGAGAACCTAGTGCTATGTTGTCCGTTATTACATATAAGCTCCAAGCTGTCGATGAAGAACGGCTGGTCGTTCGATGTAAGCACACCGCCCCTGCGGAGTTTCAGAATCTTGCGTCCGTCGTGCTCGTGGAAAACGTGTTCGTCCATGTAGCACAAAGTATTACCAGCAGCCACCATTGTTCTGTTGTATGCAAACGTAGCATGATTGTAACGCCAGAACGTTAAGTTGTTCGAAATGTCGTAGCTTGCCCTGCGGTGCCACTTGTTCTCGGTCACGTCGTAAACGTAAGTAAGTTTGCTGTCTTCGAAAGTCAGCGAGTAGAACACGTGCCTGTGCTCCTGCCAGATGCTGGAATATGCGTTCTCTGGATGCACCATCTGGGCCAGTTCACGCTCAACGTCGCCAGTCGATACACGGGTAAGCTGCGTATCGTTAATCATGAACACGGCGTTCTCGCCAATGTCGGAAGAGCCCAGCCATATCGTCGTATGTCCGAGCATGCACAACGAATTGACGGCCTTTATTCCGATGTTTCCCGCAGCGTTGTCAGGTGAACTGAATGGATTTAATTTATCATCATTGAAGGAGAACGCCTGCCAGCTTCTCGGGCCGAAGGTCATCAGCTTGGACCCATTGCTGCAGAGTGCAGACGTGATGTCTTGGCACCATTCCGAATAAGTTATGAATCCTATGTTGTTCGTAGTAGCTAGGCGCCACCAGTCGTAGTCAATCTGGTTGTCTGCCGTAAGCGTTTCGCCTGGGTACTGGATTGACGTGTAGAAAGCATCAGTTCCCTCGTCATTACATACAAGGTAACCATACAAGTAGGCCACGTGCGTCGGCTTGATGTGCTGTGACTCGTCAAGCGGCTTCAACGGCAACTCAATCGTACGGAAGTCAGTACGCTGCGATGCAACTGGAATAGTCGTATCGACCGCATACATGCTGAATCCGTCAACGATAACAAGGTGCGGGTGGGCTGAATTGTAGCCACCAGTTTCCACCATGCGGCATTCTGTGCTCGTGCTCTCGATAGTCGCAATGACGTACTTCGTGCCATCCTTGTCGAACAGATAAAGCTTATGGCCAAAGACACCGTACAAGGCAGGCTCGTTTCCCGTCTCGTCACGTCCTCTGGACACCCTATACAGTCCCCTACATACTCCGTCAAGTTCGTCAGCAAACGGAACTTCTCCATCTACGGAGCGCATCAGCAACTGCGTGCTGTGCTCGTTGAGGTCCTGTGTTTCAGGGTACATATTGATACTATCGCCGAGGCCAACCTTGACGATATTCGAACGGGAAAGACCGCCCGCCACATTCTGAACAAGCAGTACTCGATTTCCCATTATACACCCCACATTCGACCGCCAACTACGCCCCAATAGGAGCTGCGGTCATCGTATCCGTCATCACGTAGAACTTGTTTCGTGTCGGCCTTCGGGACCTTCACGTTGTTAATCATGTCGCCCAGTTCGGTCTTGAGCCTTTCGACCTGTGCATCGTCCATCCTCGGATATGCCACGGCCAGCTTATAGGTAAGTGCAACAGTCAGCAACTCAATGTAGGCATCAGGGATACGCAAGTCAGTATCCAAGTCGAACTCGACCGCCTTGTTGTAGTCCAGCTTGAACTTCGTGGCAGACGATGCCAGATAAGGTTTCGTCCTGATAATCCATTCACCCTGTGCCAGTTCCTTGAACGTCCACAGCAAGTCGCTGTTTGCGTAACCGTCGAAGTCGGCATGTGGAACAAAGTTCAGTTTGAGCATACCATACGGCTGTGCTCTGTCTACGTACAATGTATTAAGCTTCGATACACCATCTACGTGAACGTGATAGGCCTTTACGTACTGCAAGATTTGCTGATACCTAGCGTCGAACCCGTCCACTTCTATTGGCTCCCAGTGGTATGCCCCCGCAGTCTCTACGACTCCGTAGACCTGCTGTGGATTGGTTTTGATAACCGCCCAAGCGTCGTTTTGTTTCTCTTCGACGGATGGAACGTAGCTAGTCATTTCCGACGCATCATTGAAGACATAGTTGTAGTCTCCCAGCATGGTGTCGTCCTTTCCATAGATATGGATGAGCTGCTTGCTCGGCAGGCTAAGACCCATCTGGGTAAACGCAAGGAAGTTGTCGTTGTTGAACTTACCGACAATGCCCTGCAAAAGCTTATATGCGGAAAGCATGAGGTCGCCTGGTGCTGGTTGCCTTCTCGGAACCACATTAGAGCGGCTCAATGCCTCTGTAATGATACTACGGACTTCCATGGACAGTCCTCATGTTAAAATGTGAAACGTTTTACGGCTTAAATAAGTATTACAGTCCCATGTAGTACCTGTCAAGGACGCTCCTAGCCTTCTCCGTCGAATAGCCTTCGTTCGGTTTAGCCACATCGTGGTTCTTTGCATAAACTGCCAAGGCCACCGCATCAGCCAAGTCGGGAGAGTGACCGAGTATCTTCTTTGCCAGTTCCTTCGGCAACAGCTGCTGCTGTCCCTTCTTGTTGATTTCTACCTGCATGGCAAGGATTTCGTCCTTCACCTCGTCGCAGACCCAGAAACCGTTCTTGATTTCCTTGGCCAGTTCCAGATACATTTCCGTACGGGCGTTAGGATAGTCGGCATCGTTGAAGGCCTTCTGTGCGAAGTTCACGGACTTCATCTTCATGTCACGGGTTTCGGCAAGGTCCATGGCACCCTGTCCATAGCCACCAGTGCCGTCACCGAAAGCGCTTAAAGGATTGAAGTTCCTCCAAAGACCAGCTATCTGTTCCACCTTCTGACTGGTGTTCAGTTCAGGAGCATGGGTCCAGTCCACCATGCCAGTCTCGTCGATGACGGCCACTGTGTTCTCGTCGGCGCCCAGTCCAGCGAAGTCGGCTCCCATCCAATAACCCTTCCTGTGCGGGTTAACGAGCTTGGCCTTGATGAAGTCGCTCCTCATGACAATCTGGGAGGCGATGTCGAAGTCGAATATCTCCCCTAGCACCTGCTGACGGTAAATATTGGAGCCTTCCACGTACCTGTCTTTGAGTCCCTGCTTGAAGCGGTCAGACGTGAACGGGTTGTCAAATGCCGTTGCATGTATGACACACTCTGGATGGTTCTTACATAGCGAGCTAAACCAGTTCTCCGCAGTCATTGATTGCGGTGAGCTAATCATGCGGCTCATCGGCTCATAGCGGCCACCACGCATACGGTCAGAAGCGTACTGATATGCCTCTTCTGGGATGTACGCAGCTTCGTCTACGGCAAGCAAATCTATTTCAGATAGACCAAGCATGGCCTCTGGGTTCTCGCCAGAATATCCAAACAAGACTGAACCGTTCTCTAAGCTGAACTCCTGTTCCGACTTGTTGTACTCGTATGACAGGCCGTTTATGGCACAGACGGACTGCAACTCACGTATGAGCACACGTTTCAATGCCTTGTGCGTCTGGGCTATGCCGATGCAACGGATGCCATTACACCTGACCATCTGCATGATAATCCACCATGCGAGGGCACGGCTCTTACCAGCAGAAATTCCAGTACAGGCGATGCGTAGGTCATCGTTGAAATGGTCTCTGAATGATTTGACACCGATGAACTCTTCCTGCCATTTAGACAGTTTGGGCTTATCAGACGATTTCGAAATCGAAGACGACTTTCTTGCTTCCATTTCCGCCTCCTTCTGACTTCGGTTCGTCAGTCGATGCGGACGCCTTGATGTTCATAGCCTTCTTTTTCTCGGCCCACCTGTCGGCATCCCTACGTTCTAGGATTTGCAGATATCGGCGAGCCAATCTATCGTCGGGGTCAAGGAGAAGCTTCTTCGTGAGCAGCTGTCTCAGGAGGAGCACCTTCTCCTCCCAATACTTAACGGGCACCTTGTCAACGATTGTTCCAGCAGGAGCCCAATGGAATGCAACACGGGCCCAGTCAGCAACATTATCAGTTGAGAGCAAAGCGATAGTAAGCTCGACCTGAAACTGCGGTACTGCGAGGCGCTTACTGCCATCGGTAATAAATTTATCTAGCGTGACATGGGAATAGTTCATCTCCAACCAGCCGCTAAGTGTGCAGCCTGGGGCCTTATCTTCCAATGCTTTAGCTTTTTCTGTTCCAAGTCGTTTCATGCCCTAAATAAGTATCAAAAAGGAGGGGCTCCCCTGCCTAGTAGGGAGCCCTAGCAGCGTGTATGTCTAAGCCTTTCGCTGCCTTTTGTACATGTTGTCGAACGGGTCGCCGTTCGGAAGTCTTGCCTGCTTTGCCGACTCTGGTGCCTTATCAACCTGGTCTGGCGGAGTCTGCAGGTCTAACGTGTCAAACATCTTCTTGGCCATCTCCTCAGCGACCTCTTTCGGGAGGGGCTTGAACTGCCCGTTGAGTACCCTTTGTGCCTCAATCATGCGGCCTTTCTCTTCTCTGGTTTTGGCCTTCTTCAATCTCTCGTTCATGTTCTCTCCAGGCACATAAGTGCGCTTTCTAGTATTGCTTTTCTGCATTCCTTGCACAGGCAAGTCTTCTTTGCTCCCAAGTAGAATGCCGACACGTCTACAAGCGTTTGGACGTAGGCTCCATTGGAAAGTGTAACATCCTGCATGGTTGAGCCATTGGTGTCCATGTACATCTCATTCTCGCAGATGTCACACTTTATCCTTTCATGTACGACGTATTCTCTCATACACCCTCGACGTATGACGTAACCTCAACAACATCAGCAAACGGTATTTCTCTGGCCGCTTCCCTGACTAACTTGATTGATTGTGGTATTGCTACCTCTTTGATTAGGTCAACAATGTCCTTTGTGGCAAAGTTCATTTCAACAATAGATACGTTGAAGATGTAGCCCTTTCCCTGCTTTGTCTTTACTTTCATATAGACCGTAAACGGGCCACGTATGTCACACTGATATTCCTTGAAGAACACTGTCAGTGCGTTCCTTGGGGCATCGCTGAAATAAGCAGTGCACGGGTTGTTAAGCACTTGCGATATGTTAACATCTCCACGAAGGATTCCGTTAGCCTCGTTCTTGGCCATCTTGGCAATCAGGAGCTGCTTATCCCAGGCAAATGCCTCTTTCATCGTAATATCTTTCGTCCTCATAAATCCTCTCTGTATTTAGGCTCTAGTGGGTGGCGGGTAAAGTAGCACTGCACACATTGGTTGAAGAAAACCCCGCCACCCGCTAGGGCCCAGCCAGAAGGCTGAACCCCAGTAGGTAGTAGAAATAACATGAATACAACAGTACCTGTCTATTTTAAGCCAGTCAGGCAGTTGGCTTTTAGTCCAAGGGCAGGGCTCGAACCTGCGACTACGGTATTATCAGTACTAAGTAACCCATCCTATCGCCACCCATAACCATGCGATTTACCACAATTCACCAACGAATGGGGGAAACATACGGACAGGTAACGTTTACGTGCTCTACCAACTGAGCTACCTTGGAACCTTTTAATTAGAACGGCAGGTCGTCCTCGTCAGCCATCGGGTCAACACCCTTGGCAATGGCGCCCTTAGGCAAAGCCCTCGGAACCTTGTTCGCTTCAGCCTTAGGCTGTTCGGCAGGTTCAGAAGACTCTTCCTTTGCACGCACACCAATACCGTCGGCGAGCTTATAGTCGAGGGCTTCCGTGAGCATCCATTCAGGAATATCGTCGTTGGCAACGTCCTTTGCCGTCTTGGAGGCAGGGGAGATGCTGACGATATCGTTGAACGTCTTGCCCTTCTTGGAAGTGACCTGATTGACCATGAGCTTGCCCTTCTTGCCGATGAACTTGCTCACGTCGAAGTGGGCACCGTTCTCGTCAGTGACGAGAATGCCACCCTTCTTGAGAATGTCAACAATGGTCGGCCAGTCAGTCTTGTTGAACCACTTGCTGATTTCCTTGCGGAAAACAGAACGTTCATCAGCACAAATCTTCCAGCGTTTGCCGAGCAGACTGTGCACGAGGCCTTCACCGTCGGTGAGCTGCCAAATGAGCTGAACCTTTGGACCATGGTCGTCACCCTCGAAGACATGCGGCTTGATGACATAGCCACGGACGACTGCGTCATAGACACCTTCTTCGAGAAGGAACTTCGAGGTGGTTTCGCCGCTTTCGAAAGCTGCGAGTTCTTCTTCATTGAGGTCGAGTCCGAGATTGATTTCGTTATTCATAGTATTACTCCTATTGAGATTGTTAACACCAGCACGGTGGATTTCTGTGAAGGCCGTGCCCCTTATTGAAACTGTACTTGTAATATATAATTTTTCACAAGGCTTGTCAACTACTTTTTATCGAAAACAATGCTATTTTTTCTTTACATTAGTCTTGCAGCCATACGCATGAATTCGTCAATGAAGTCGGCTTCTACCGCTTGTGCCAACCGTTCAACGCACATAAAGTCCAAGCCATGCCTTTTAAGGTATGTAAGGATTTCGAATGACGTGCGGTTGCGTTCACCCTCATGCATTTCCCCGAGAGCCTTTTCGGCCCAACGGAGCATGCGTTCCTCTTCTTCCTTTTCGGTGACAGGATTGCCGTACTTATTGTTGAATTCAGCAGCGGCATGTTGAAAATCAATTTCATTATGGCCACGTTCACGCTCAGTCTCAACCTTGTCCCAATCAATGGAATATTTGGTTCCCTTGTTGTAGGCCCATCGATATGGCGACTTGGGTTCCCTTATGATTGGAATTAGCTGACAGTGGCCACGGTCGAAACAGGAAGGGTCACATCCCCATTCATTAACCATGGCCTTCTTGAAGTAATAGTCCTGCATGTCGCAGTCCAATGGCTTGTCAAGCGGAACGATTACCCTGAACCTATCATGCTCACCCTTGTAGCTATGACTGTGGCTAGTATAAAGAACATACGACATTCCCTTGTGGTCGGCCATCCATTCGTCGATGCTGAACGTGGAGTCATAGTCGATTTGAAGGAAGTAAAGGCTAGCAATGTTGGCCCCGATATACTGGGCCTGCATCGTCACTGGATTGAGTGCAGGGTTGGCAACGAGCGTTCCGTAGATGCCTAGCGGAGCATCTTCCTTGTTAGGGCAGACAAAAGGTTTATTGATGAGTTCAAGCCACTTCTCTGCCGTAGGGCGCCAGTGCCAGAGGCTTTTATCATAGAAGTGTTTTCTGATAAGGATATCCATGTTGCCTCCTAGAATAGCACAGACGTATCGCTGCTTTCAATAGTTGAGTCTTTCATCATCCGTTCAGAAACGGGAGCATCGTCGGTGTCAAAATCTACATAAATCTTCCCGTTCGGACCAGTGCAGTCAGGAAGGATATGCTGAACATCACGGGCGAAGTATTGCAGTGCCTTGCCCTTGTTTCCAGTTTCCTTGCACCAATTGGAGTAGAAGCGGAATGCAGCTTCGAGCTTTGTCTTTCCAATGCGGAGGTTTACAGCATCGGCCCACATTTTCGTCGTAGTTTTCGTCGGATAGTAACTTTTCTGAATCTGCTGTACCTGTTTACCAACTTCTGTATCAGGGTCAAAGTATCCTTCATCCATATTCTCGTCAATGGACTTCCAGAAGTAAATCGAATTGTCCAAGTACTTGTTGATTTCGTCAAAGGACTTTGGCCGAACACCAGTGCAGTTGAAGTCGAAGAAACGACGCATGGTTGTTTCATCATAAATCACATCGTAGAGATGTTCGTTTGCAGAGCTGATACAGCTGAACGTAATCCTACGCTTTGCCTGTTCCTGAGTTCCATATACACGGGCATCCATCTTGTCACCCGTGATGATGGATTTGAGGATTGCCTTCTGGTCAGCAGTGAGGCGCCCACCGCTAGATTCGCTTTCAACGTTCACTGCCATTTCATCGAAGATGAGTATGAAGTTTTCCGTGAGGCGTTTAATTTCCTTGGTATCATCGAAGAGCTTGGAAATGCTCGTAGTAGATGTGAAGTCATTGATTGGAGAAGAAATCTTGTTGAGGGCCGTGGTCTTTCCTAGGCCAGCTGCACCGTAGAAGTTCAGCCAGATATGATACTTGACTGGCTTGTCGTTCATCTTGCGCTTGACCTGCCAAGCCCAGTGCTTCATCAGCGTTGAAAAGATTTCATAGCTTTCAGTAGGTTTGAAGTATTCATAGATGGCTTTTAGCCAACGTTCACCGATATCTTGATACCGTGCATCATATTTAATATCCTTAACGACAGTGGCGAGACCAGTTTGGTATCCCCTCATCGCCATGTTCTGCAGAGTGCTCTTGATGGCATCAACAGTGTATCTGGCACCACTATTATAGATATCAGTCATAATTGCCGTACGCAAATTGTCGAGGTCCTTGTATGTTGCAACGCCCATTCCAATATACTTGATTTCTTTCCATGCAGGACTGATATACCATTCATTCGAATGGTCTTTAATCCATTTCGTGATGAACTCAATAGGAGTCGGCTGGCCATCATCATCCTCTTCTTTTTTACGCTTGTCAAGCCACTTCTTTACTTCATCTTGGGTAACAGTATCTTCACGGTCTGAATCGTTTAGCCATTGATTATAGGCCTCGAAAATATCCCTAGTAGTTACCGAGCGTTCTCTTGCGTTGTGAAGGATGCCCTTTGTTGTGAAGTGGTAGTCTTTCTTTTCATAGAATCTTTCGAATAATTCTGCATTCATATTGTTTCCGTCACAAGCCACCCAAACGGAAAGGGGCCTGTCAGTTAAACCAATTCCGCTGGCTTATAGACAGGCCCCTTCTTGTGACGGAAAGAAACTCTTCAAAGCTATACAAGGGCGGAATCCGTTGTTGGCTTTTATGTACCCTAAATATACTATTAGTTTAGATGATTGTCAATAGGGTTTTACCAGATTTTTGCTTACGGAAATATTATTTATTTCTTACATATAATATACATTTTTAATAATCAACTCTGAAACCAACTAAACTTACAATAATCTTACAGAAATCTTATAATATTCTTATGAACTTACGAAATTCTTACGGAAATATTACAGAAATGTGATTTGTAAACTCGATATGGCGTTTTTAGTGAAATTTCGAAGGTAATGTAAACTTTTTTCAAAAATAGTGGTCGTGAATTGTAAGATTGATTGACACGTTGTCAATGAAATATAAAAGAATATATATAGAGAAAAGTTCACTTTTTTATGAAAATCATGTGAAATAGAAAACACTTTTTATATATTTATAGCAAATAACAAGGAGTAACAATGCAAACGACAACATTCCAGAAAGGCCTAGCCGCCTTTATGAAAAGAAAAGATTACACTCAGTCATCCCTAGCCGATGCCATAGGGGTAACCCGCATGGCACTAAACTACTGGGTCCACGGCAAGCACGAGCCGCTGCTTAAAGACATCAAGAAGCTTCTCGATACAGGAATGACACTCGAAGAAATCTTTGGAAAATAAATCAGGGTCGCCCTTTCGGACGGCCCTTCAACCTTTTGAACTGTTGTTCTCTAATACTGTTTATATATTTTGAATTTTTCGTGAATAAACAGGTGTTCAACCACTGGTTTGGACAGACCTTTACCGTTAAACAGCGAGCGTTTTTCGTTGCTCCAAATGCTTACAAAGTCTTCTGGCGCCTGGTACTCCGAGACGTAAACGGGGTAGTTGCGGGTGCGAACCCAATCCCAGAAAGCATCGGTATCAAATTGGATTCCGTAACCATGAGTGTTTTTATATGGTGGGTCGCAGTAGATTACATCACCATCACGATACTTGTAATCAGCATAGCTCATACTGGATGTTTCTACTGGGCTGTCCAGTCTTTCCAGTCTTTCCAGACTTTCCAGACTTTCCAGTCTTTCCAGTCTTTCCAGGCTTACCAGGCTTTCCAGGCTTTTTATACCGCGCCTTTCTGGCGTCCATTTAACTTTGACCGACCTGAACATCGGATTTGACTACCAATACTCGATTAAGCCTTTCTGCTTTATATGGTCGGCAACAGCATAACCAGAAGCTAGGCGCCTTCCTTTACGGTCTTTGCCTTTGCAGTATTCCTTGATGATATCAACGACTTGCGGGCAAAGGTCTTCCATTGGCCCGTAATTTTCCCAGAAGATAATATGGTGAAGGGCTCTCTTATAGGGTTCAAGCGCTGGATTATACATATATGTCTTGCCGTTGTTTCCAAAAGAAAAGCACATATTTACGTATGGGTCGGTATCCTTCAGGCGGAAGAAATCTTTACGGGAAATCCATCGTTCTTCGTAGTTGAATCCGCCGTTAAGGGCCTTGACGTATGCTTGTGGAGACCACCCGTTAAGGTCATTGACAAGAAACCGTTCAAACTTGCTTGTGTTCTTTAATGCGTAGTCCGTGATTGAACATCCGCCGCAAAACAGTTCAACCAGGCGTTCGCCTTTCGGCAGTGTATCAACGATATCCTTCGCAATTGTGTTCTTGCTTCCCATATATGGAAGGCCCCATGATTTCTTAGCCATTTATACGCTCCATTGCTTTGTTTACCCTCTTTATTAAAATCCTGGCTTACGCTTGATGAAGATGCGCTTGTAAATGGGTTTACCGTTGATTTCGCACCCCCACGGTGTTCCAGCGATGTGCTTACCGCAGTCACCGTATTCGTATGAGCACCCGAGAATATCCCACACAGTCGGGTCGAGATAGTACAGGAATGAGATAGGAACTCCGATTACACCAAAGTAGTCGCCAGGAATATCTTGGCATTTGTCGATGTTGATAGCATCGTAGTTATCGTACTTCGGGTACTTTTCGTTTCGTTCATCTTCGGAAAGTTCATAGTAACTTTCAAGAGTTTCGGGCTTGCAGAAGTCATAAATCAACTTAGCCAAAGCACACTTTGCCGCTACATCAACCTTGAGATTAGTGAACCAACAAGAGTTGTCTACATGGAAGCAAGGTTCACCATCAATCATTTTTTCAAATTTATTTCCATTGGGAACAACATACCACGCTCGTGATGTCAAACTCTTATATCCAAGACGGATTTTATCATCCTTGATGAGGTGAAAAACTTCTTTATATGTAATGGCATTTCCGTTACCGAGAATAATGAACTTCACGCTATATTTATCAAGAATAGCAATCAATTCACGGAACAGCGAGAACGGCGGATTAGTAACAACCACAACATTCTCAGCACCATACTTTTCAACCACTTTTGGTATATTGGTCTGGAAAGTTCCATCACAGTCTTCGATGATTGTTTCGTTCTTGCCATCGAACTCAACATAGGAACCTTTCATCGTAGAGGCATTTTCTACACCCGAACAGACAACACGCTTGATACCAAGTGCGTTGAAGTTCTGCGTGTAGAACTTGTAGAAGTTGGACTTCTTGTAGTCATCACAACCACAGCAAATAACTTTACCCATAAATTGGGCTTTGTAATGTGCAAGTTCTTTTTCAATGTCGGAAAGACGGGTATAGAACTCGTCATTTTTCGCCTTGTTAGCTTTAAGCAATGCCTTATTGTCCATTTATACGCTCCATTTCTTTAAGTATTCGAATAAGAGAAAGTACAGCCTTGCGCCATCCAGCACGTGCCTGCCACAAGAAATGCACAACATCGTGAGAGGTCTTATTCAGGCAAACAAACTTCTCCTTGTCGGATATGTCCGTATAATGGTCTGGGTTCAAGTCCTTGTGGTGGAGGTTGCACGTAGGCGACAGGCGGCTACCAGTGATAGGGTCTACCACCTGTGCCGCCTTCATCATCTTGCGGAACTTCATCCATTTAGACGTTCTTCTGAACTTCGTCTTTTCAGACTGTAACTTGCTGTGGTTTCTCTTGTAAGCCATAACGCCCCGTTATTGTAAGTTTGTCGTCAGTTCTGGCGAGGGCCGTAACCGCAGCCTCCGCCGCCCTAGAATGTAGAATACAGCCACCGTCAGTGCGTCCAAACCCGACGAGCAGACACCCTCTGGATTCGGATGCCTGATTGCCAGCATGGAACCTGACCCCACGGTTGACGGCCACGTAGTCGTTGTAGATAAGCGGAAGCTCCCGACCGAACTTCGGGCTATGGCATACGTACAGCTTGTACTCACCCATCGGTATCAAGGTTTCTGCGTTTTCGAGTGTGTCGCATACGGTGACCCCGTCAATGATGAGCTTCCCGAGAACAGCGTTACCTGTCTGTGTATCACGGATTACCAGCATCTTTACTCCTTAAA
>Ga0310697_10005100_pt1 | contig 12756 bp, 16 predicted proteins | sample 172DNAGHGlowgp2_FD_203883 | JGI IMG/M metagenome (GOLD analysis project Ga0310697, IMG submission 203883) | Sheep rumen microbial communities from Palmerston North, Manawatu-Wanganui, New Zealand - 1728 DNA GHGlow gp2 (v2) (version 2) | ecosystem: Host-associated > Mammals > Digestive system >... | reverse complement strand
CAAATAAAAATCAGCGAAAACGACGAGTTAACTAAAGAATTTGCTAGAATCGTAGAAACTTCGCTGTCGGAAGTGGAAGAAAAGCCATTTGAAGAAAATTCGACAGTTGAAGAGCCACCGCAAGACGTTGTAGAGACGGCACAAGGTTATTTGCCCTATTCACAAGTTTTGGGCATGGAAGCGACAGCGTATTTGCCGACGGACGGCAACGGAGAAGGTATAACGGCAATGGGAATTCCCGCGACGTATGGAATTGTTGCAGTTGACCCCGCGATAATTCCGCTGGGCACGCGGGTTTACATTCCAGGTTACGGCGAGGCTTTAGCGGCGGACACGGGCGGCGCGATTTACGGTTATAAAATAGATTTGTGCATGGAAAGTTATTGGCAAGCAATGGATTTTGGGCGCAGAACAGTTACGGTTTTTGTTTTGAAATAAAAAAAACCTCCTGTAGTGGAATAAACTACTGCAGGAGGTTTTTTATTCTTTACAGTGGATTTTTACAAAAATCTATGAATGCTTGCGCCGCCTTAGATACGTAACGTTCCTTTTTCCAGGCAAGCCCAATATCTACAAAAATTGGTTCGCAAAAAGGAATTGTTTTTATATCTGAAGAATTTTTACATATAAAATCTAGCAGAAAAGCTATCCCGACTTTGTGCGCAACCAAACCTTTTATCGTGACGATTTGGCTTGATTCAAGGACGGTGCGCGGTGTGATTTTCATTGCGGATAATTTATTCTGGACGACTTCGCGCAGATACGCGCCTTCTTTCATCATGATTAAATCTGCGGCGGCAATATCTCTTGCGGTTATTTCGGATTTTTTCGCGAGCGGGCTTTTTCGCGCAACGCAGACCATAAGTTGATTACGGCTCATTTTTAAAACGTTCAAATTTGGCGTTGATTCGGGTATAATTATAATTCCAAAATCTAGTGCGTCGCTTTCCAGTTTTTCGCGGATTGACAGCGAGCCTTCTTCATAAAGTAAAACATCAAGCTTAGGATGAATTTGCCTAAAACCAGAAAAAACTTTCGGGAAAAGATACGCGCCCATCATCGGCGGGATTCCGATTTTTATCGTGCCTTTTTGTAATTGTTTATAGTCGTCGACTTCTAAAACTGCGTCTTCGATATTTCTTAGCGCGATTTCTATTCGCCGCAAAAAAACCGTGCCTTCCGGCGTCAACGTCAGTTGTTTTTGACTGCGGTCGAAAAGTTGAACGCTCAATTCTGCTTCCAATTTTTTTATCGCAACGGTGATATTGGGTTGTGAAACTCTCAGGCGTTGTGCGGCGCGGGTGATATTTTTTAATCGGCTTGCCATACGAAAATATTCAAGCTGTCTCAGCTCCAATTTGAATCACTTCCTTTAATTGTGAAACAAAATTATCTATAACTGCAATTTGTATTCTACACCGTCAAGATTTACCTTGCAACGAAAAATTTAGGAAAGCAGGACAAATTATGATAAAAATTTGCGGCGTTGAAAAAGTTTTTGGCGACGTGCAAGCGGTCGACAATTTGAGCTTTGAAATTTTTGGCGGTGAAGTTTTTGGGCTTTTGGGTAAGAATGGCGCGGGCAAAACTACAACGATAAAAATGCTTACCTTGCAACTTAAACCGACGGCGGGCGAAATTTTTTTTGAAGGGAAACCGATTGACGGCAACGAAATTTTTATAAAAAGTTTAATCGGAGTGGTGCCGCAACATTTGAACTTTGACCAAGATTTAACGGTTGAGGAAAATTTGGAACTGCACGCCAGACTTCATCACTTGAAAAAATCTGCGCGGCTTGAGAGGATTGACGAACTTTTAAAATTCGTGGAGTTGGAACGGGTGCGCAAATCATTTGTGCGGGAATTATCCGGCGGAATGAAGCGGCGGCTGTTAATCGTCCGTGCATTGATTCACCGCCCGAAAATTTTATTTCTGGACGAGCCGACAGTCGCGCTTGATCCGCAAGTTCGCCGAAAAATTTGGGAGCTGATAGAAAATTTAAAGGCGCAGAGAATTACAATCGTTTTGACGACGCATTACATTGAGGAGGCGGAAAATTTATGCGACCGCGTAGCAATTTTGAATCGCGGAAGATTGGTTGCACTCGACACGGTAAAAAATCTCTGCGCGGGACGAACTTTAGAAGAAAGATTTATTGAACTAACGAAATAAAATTTTTTGGAGGTGGCTAAAGTGTTTATTTATACTTTTTGGGAGCCGCGTGAAAAAGCTCCTTACTACTTGCAACTTTGTATTGCGACGTGGAAAAAATTTTTGCCAAACGCGACGATTGTAGTCCTCGATTATAAAAACATTGGCGAATTTATTGACGTGCGCGAACTCGGCATACATTTATTTCCAGGCAGATTTTTGCTTATGCACATTGCCGACGCGGTAAGAGTTTCACTCCTTGCCAAACACGGCGGCATTTGGCTTGACGCCGACACAATTATTTTAAATTCCAACGCTGAAAAATATTTTTTGCCCGACGAAAAGAATCGCACAATTTTTTTCGGCAGTCCAAAAGAAAATAAAATTCATATTTGCTTTATTAACACGCCGCCTAATACGCCGTTAATGAATGCTTGGCTTGAATTCATCAAAGAAAGAATTCATAGCTTAACGCCTTCAACGCAAATCACTTGGGATTTTTTAGGCAACCAATTTATTAACTCTTACGCAAAAGCTCACAGCGACGAAATAAAAATCCTTGACAGGGTGCCCACAATGCCTGAAATGAATCTTATTTCAGAGGCAAGCGGCGTTACTTACAGATCATGTTATACGCTTTATTATTTTCTACAAAATCATCACTTAGCAGAAATAAATTCCGACTTGCTCCTCTTGCACAACTCTTGGACGCCGGAAATATATAAACAGCTTTCGCCCGAAGATTTTTTTCGCGTAGATTGTACAATGACGAATATTTTGGCGGAGGCTTTGGAAATTAAATTACCTCCTTCAAATGAGCGTCTTTATTTCCGTGCTACAAAATAAAAATTCCCCGCCGCGTTGGTGGGGAAATTTTTTTATGCATATATGACGGGGAAGACGCCCAAATTTTTTAGCCAAATGCTTTTGTCGTAAACAGCGTGGATTGAATCTTTTAAAGCGTCGTCGCCGGCGTCGGTCTCAAGCTCGAAGAAAAAGATATACGCGCCCAAAATCGTGCGGGCGGGTCGCGACTCAATCCGCGTCATGTTCACGCCGCGCTTGGCGAATTCTTCCAAAACCGCGCAGAGAGAACCGGCGCGGGAACCGTCAATCTGACAGATAAGCAAAACTTTATCGCCGTCAAATGTTTCAATCGGGGCGGCGTCACGTGGACGATATTTTATTTCAAAAAAGCGCGTGAAGTTGTTCGGGTTGTCTTGAATATCTTTGGCGGCGATTGAAAGCCCGTTTAGTTTTCCGGCGCGTTCCGGACAAATGGCGGCGGCGTCAAAAGTTTCAGCGACAAGTTCGGCGGCGCGAGCGGTCGAGGTCGTCGAAATAATTTCAGCGGCGGGAAAATTTTTGTGAATGAACTTCCTGCATTGAGCTAACGCTTGAGTATGTGAGAAAATTTTTTTAATGCTTCCCTTGTCGACTTGCGGTTTTGCCATTAAAAAATTTTTTACCTTCCAAACGAGTTCGCGGGAAATTTCTAAGGTGTCACTTCGTGCCAACGTGTCGAGTGTGATATTTATCGAACCTTCCAGCGAATTTTCTACGGGAACAAGTCCTGCGCTCAATTTCCTTTCTTGCACCGCCGTCAATACGTCGAAGATGTCCGCGCAGATTTTCAACTTAAAATCTTCCCGCGAAAATTTTTTCAGCCAAAGTGCTGCCTCTTCAGAATGCGTTCCTTTTGGTCCCAATATTCCTAATGTCTTCATGTTAATCACCTAGTCCAATTTCAATTTGCTTAATTCGGGGAAAAGGTCGCCGATTGATTGCGAAAGTTTTTTAGGGCGAAGCAAATCGATAACCGGTTGCATGACGCGGAAAAATTCTTCATCGTCCTGCAACAGCGTTAAAATCGCCGCAGTATTTGCCGCGTCCGCAAGCGCAGTGTGTTGCGTGCCTTCAAAGTCTCGATTCATTGCGCCAATCGCGTGCTTAAGTGCAAGCGAACTGTGCAAACCAATCCTGTCGTCGAACGCCCTTTGCAAATCCTGCCATTGTCGTTCTAACCTGCCAATATTATATTTGGGAATTTTCAACGTGCACTCGTCTTTTAGCTGTTTAATATCCGAATTGCTCCAAGAATAAAGCGTCATGTCCCAAGTACCAATCCAATCCATAAAACTTTGAAAGGCTTCAGGGAAAAGCGGCTTATCGGCGACGGTCTCGTTGGTTATGCCCGTCAACTTAGTTATATGTTTTGTAATTTCGCCGTATTGCGGGCGGACGTAACATTGAAACTCAGCGAACTGCTGATAATTATCGTCAAGCTTCACCGCGCCGATTTCTATGATTTCGTCGGTTGTAAACCTGCGAATATCTTTAAAATTTTTGCTAACAGGATTCATTTCCAAGTCAATCACTACATGAATCAAAATTTCAACCTCCCAATTCCTAATTCCTAATTCCTCTTCCCTAATTCCTAATTTCTTTAAAAATTCCTGCCTAAAAATTTTTGTTGACAGAATCAAAACTGTATGATAGTATTCGCCCTGTTATGTACAAAGTGTTCATGACAAGAGCGCGGGGTGGAGCAGTCGGTAGCTCGTCGGGCTCATAACCCGAAGGTCGAAGGTTCAAGTCCTTCCCCCGCAACCAATGCTGATGTAGCTCAGTCGGCAGAGCGTATCCTTGGTAAGGATAAGGTCACCAGTTCAATCCTGGTCATCAGCTCCATTGGCGGCGTAGCTCAGTTGGCTAGAGCATTCGGTTCATACCCGGAGTGTCACCGGTTCAAGTCCAGTCGCCGCTACCAATCTTGAGATTAACGCCCCTGCATAAGGGGCTTATTCAATTAAAAAAACAGGAGGCTTGAGCATGAGGACAAATATTACACTGTCCTGCACTGAGTGTAAAAATCGCAACTACAGGACGAACAAAAACAAAAAGAATACGCCCGACCGTATCGAGATCAAGAAGTATTGCAAATTCTGCAAAAAGCATACCCCTCACAAAGAGACTAAATAATTTCGCGGGGAGTGTGAAAATATTGTCGGAGCAAAAGGGCGAAAAAAAGGGCATTATCCAATTTATTAAGGAAGTCCGAATTGAACTCAATAAAGTTTCGTGGCCGACAAAAGACGAACTTATTTCTTATACGGGCGTGGTCGGCTTGGCGGTTATCATCGTCTGCGCGTTGATTTGGGTTTGCGACACAGCTTTTGCAAAACTGTTTCGCATAATTCTCGGCTGAAAGGAAGGTTTGCAATGGAAAAAAAAGTTCCCGAATCGGAACGAATTTCCGAAAGGGCATGGTACGTTGTTCATACTTTTTCTGGCTTCGAGAAGAAAGTTAAAGCTACACTTGACAGCAAAATTGCCGCGCAAGGGCTTGAGGATAAAATTTTTGATGTAATAGTGCCAATGCGAGCCGAATCCGAATTCAAGGACGGCAGACGTCGAATCGTTCAGAAAAAAGTTTTTCCTGGTTATGTTTTGGTTGATATGATTGTCAACAATAATACTTGGTATGTCGTGCGAAATACGCAGGGCGTCACGGGCTTTGTCGGCTCCGAAAAAGATCCTATTCCGCTAAGTGAAGAAGAGGCACAAAGAATTTTAACTGAACTTGTCGACGGGCGTACAGATAATACTCTTGCCTTCAAAATAAATGACAACGTGCGCATTATCGACGGCATTTTTGAGAATCGGCTTGCGGTTGTCAAGAAAATTGATTCGGCTAAACAACGCCTTAAGGTTTTAGTTGAAGATATGCCGGTTGATTTGGATGTCAGCCAGGTTGAAAAAATTTAGTCCACATTGAAAGGAGGTGCAATTATGGCAAAAAAAGTTACCAAAGTCGTCAAGTTGCAGGTTCCTGCGGGTAAAGCTACGCCCGCGCCGCCTGTAGGTCCCGCGCTCGGTCAAGCGGGCGTTAATATTATGGCGTTCGTCAAGGAATTCAACGACCGCACCGCACAACAGGCGGGCTTGATTATTCCTGTAGAAATTTCGGTTTATGAAGACCGCTCGTTTACTTTCATAACCAAAACCCCGCCGGCGGCTGTTCTGCTCAAAAAGGCGGCAGGTATCGAAAAGGCTTCAGGCGAACCGAATAAAAACAAAGTCGCTAAACTGCCCCGCGCTAAAGCTCAAGAGATTGCTGAACTCAAAATGAAAGACCTTAACGCGGCGTCAATCGAGGCGGCAACGCGCATGATTGAAGGCACGGCGCGTAGCATGGGCATTGAAATTGTTGCGTAATGCGTAATGATATGCGGGAGATTTTATCGTTTGAACCGCAAGGAGGAAATTTTAATGGCAAAGCAAAGCAAAAGATTTCGCGAGGCGCAAGCACTTGTTGAAGACGGAAAATTTTATTCCGCTGAAGAAGCAGTTGCGCTCGTGAAGAAAACCGCAACGGCAAAATTCGATGAGACGATTGAATTGCATGTTCGCTTGGGCGTCGACCCGAAATACGCAGATCAGCAAGTTCGCGGCGCGATTGTCCTGCCTAATGGCATTGGCAAAACCAAAAGAGTTTTAGCATTTGCTACGGGCGAAAAGGCGCAAGAGGCTCAAGCGGCAGGCGCGGATTTCGTCGGTTCCGATGATTTGGTTGCTAAGATTCAAGGCGGTTGGTTTGATTTCGACGTGGCAGTTGCTACGCCCGATATGATGAGAATTATTGGTCGTTTAGGTAAGCTTTTAGGTCCTCGCGGCTTAATGCCCAACCCGAAACTTGGCACCGTCACGCCCGATATAGCAAAGGCTATCGGCGAACAAAAAGCCGGTAAAGTCGAATACCGCACCGATAAGCAGGGCAATATCCACTGCCCGATTGGCAAAAAATCTTTCGAGGAAGATAAGCTTAAGGAAAATTATCAGACGCTTATTGATACCTTGATTCGCGTTAAACCGGCGGCGGCTAAAGGGCAGTATATCCGCTCAATCACGCTGGCGGCGGCAATGGGTCCCGGCGTCCCAATTCAAATTTAAGTTTAAAAAGACCGTAGAAAGCAAGTTCGACATGTCGATTAAAGTACTTGCTCAGGTTGAAAGTAACTTTGACATTAAAAGTTCCTTCGATCTGCGCGGTCGAAGGTTTTTTTAATAACTTATGGGAGGTGAAAATTTAATGGCAGTTACAAGCAAAGTTACGCCCAAAAAAGAGGCGGTTGTCGCCGAAATTAAAGGCTGGCTGACTTCGGCTAAGGGCGTCGTTTTGACAAGCTACAACGCGCTTGACGTTGCAACTGATACGCAACTGCGCCGCGAACTTCGTGCGGCGGGCGTTCAATATAAAGTCGTGAAAAATACCATGCTCCGCATTGCGGCAAAACAGGCGGGAATTGAAGGTCTTGATTCTCATCTTGAAGGTACAACGGCGATGGCTTTTTCTACTGAAGATCCCGTTGCTCCGGCGAAAGTCATTTGCGACTTCATTAAGAAAAACAAGCTCGAAGACAGAGGCATTTTGACGATTAAGGTCGGCATGGTCGAAGGCAAAGTTATCGACGATAAGGGCGTTAAGGCTCTGGCGAATTTGCCGAGCCGTGAACAGCTCGTCGCAAAACTTCTTGGCAGCTTGAACGCTCCTATTGCAAACTGCGTGGGCGTCCTGTCGGCTGTTATTCGCAATTTCGTCGGCGTTGTCGATGCTATTCGCGAGAAAAAGGAAAAGGAAGCGGCTTAATCCGTGTTAAGTTTTTATTTGAAAATTGGAGGCTGAAATAAAATGACTAAAGAAGAAATTATGCAGGCGATTGAAAGTATGACGGTTCTTGAACTTAGCGAACTGGTCAAAGCTATGGAAGAACGTTTTGGCGTTTCGGCGGCGGCTCCGGTAGCGGTTGCAGCGGCGGCAGGTCCTGCGGCGGCGGCTGAACCCGAAGAGGAACAAACTGAATTTGATGTTGTCCTTGAAAACGTCGGTCAAGAAAAAATTAAAGTTATCAAAGCTGTTCGCGAGGCAACCGGTCTTGGTCTTAAAGAGGCAAAAGCTCTTGTTGACGGTGCACCCGCCCCTGTTAAAGAAAAAATTTCCAAAGCTGACGCTGAAGCTCTCAAGGCTAAACTCGAAGAAGTCGGCGCGACTGTTAAAATTAAGTAAATCAGGCAAAATATCGGCGTTGCTCAAAATAGCAAGCGTATGTAAATTTTCTATAAACCCCCGTTCAGAAATTTTGTTCGGGGGAATTTTTTTGCAGAAAATTATTGACTTAAGCAAACTCGAAGGATTATTATAAAAAAAATCCCCTGCGCAGGGATAAAAAGGAGGAAAATTTTTATGGCAATTCAAGCTCCCGTTGTCGGAAGTAAAAACGTTACCGGCGAAAAATATCAAAGCTCGGCGGCTAAAGTTTATTTCACAAAGAAAATTGACGCTGAACATCTTATCAAGCTTTACAAAATGATTGACGAAAATATTTTTGGTAAAGTTGCAATCAAACTTCACACCGGCGAAAAACACGGACCAAATATTATTCCGCGTGACATGGCGCAGGCGTTCCAGGCGCAAATTCCCAATTCCGCAATCGTCGAGTGCAATACACTTTACGCGGGCGACCGCTACGATACGCAAGGGCACCGCGAAACTTTAAAGGTAAACGGCTGGACGTTCTGCCCCGTTGACATCATGGACGAGGACGAAAAAATTGTAAATCTGCCTGTTCGCAACGGCTTCCACCTTAAAGAGGTTGCAATGGGTGCCAATCTCGTCAATTATGATTCGCTGGTTGTCTTGACGCATTTTAAAGGGCACGCAATGGGCGGTTTTGGCGGCTCAATGAAAAATATTGGAATCGGTTGTGCGAGCGGTCATTTGGGCAAGGCGCAAGTTCACGGCGTCGACCCCAATAACGTTCCCGATTGGACTAAATGGCCTGATAAAGAATATTTTATGGAACTTATGGCGGACAGCGCGAAATCCATTTGTGATTATTTCGGCAAGCACATTGTTTTTATCAACGTTATGCGCCGCTTGAGTGTTTCCTGCGACTGTGAAGGCATTTACGCCGCTGAACCGACTATGAAGGACATTGGCATTGCCGTTTCAACGGATATTCTTGCCGTAGATCAAGCTTGTTGTGATTTGGTTTATGCCGCGCACGATAGCCACGATTTAAAGGAGCGCATGGAAAGCCGTCACGGCTTGCGCCAACTTAGTGCAATGGCTGAAAAAGGCATGGGCAATCCTCAATACGAACTGATTGAGATTGACTAAATTTTTCTTGACAAGCGGCAATAAATGATTTAAGATAACGCCGTTTTGGGGGCGTAGCTCAGCTGGGAGAGCGTTTGACTGGCAGTCAAGAGGTCAGGGGTTCGATCCCCCTCGTCTCCACCAAACGCGAATATTAAAATCAGATATAAAAAAAATCCTCCGCTATTGCGCGGGGGATTTTTCTTTAGCAATAATGATGGTCAAGATGAATAATTGCGCGGTCGTCGGAGTGCAATTTAATTAGTCGCCGCTGAAATTCTTTTTTTAATTCCTTGTCGCTCATGGAAAAATTTTGCGGAACGGCAACATCAAAAATCAATTTTCTGCCCGTCTTGTAAGGGACAATCCTAAAATCATGGAGCGATAAATTTTTGTCAATCCCGCGCAAAATTTTTTCGGCAAGGGCGCGGTGTTCGTCAAAATTTTTATCGCCTTGAATAATCGGATCAATATGCAACGTCACGGAAATTTGAAACTGCGCTTGAAGTTTTCGTTCCAACCTGTCAATAATTTCATGCGCCGCCAAAAGATTCAACGTCGCGGGCATTTCAACATGCATTGAAACAAAAATCCGCCGTGCGCCGTAACTGTGTATAATCAAATCGTGGACGCCTAAAACTTCGGGCGCGTCCATGACAATTTTTTTTATGCCGTCGATAAGTTCGGGATTGGGATTTTCTCCAAGCAACGGATTTAAAATTTCTTTCAGCGAAGTAAAGCCGCCGCGCAGAATAAACGCCGAAATAAAAACGCCCGCGCCGCCGTCAATATTTATCTCGAACTCAAGATAAATAACGACAGAAATAATCACGACGCCGGTAGCAAGGCAATCGGTGAAGCTGTCGAGAGCCGCCGCGCCAATCGCCGCAGAATTTATTTTTTTCGCCGCGTAACGATAAAACAGCCCTAAAAAAAATTTCGCCGCAACCGATAAGCTCAAAACTAGCAAAGTTATCTTGTCGACAGTCAAAATTTCGGGCGCAATAATTTTTTCCACAGAGGAATATAAAAGTTCGCCGCCTACAAAAATCATCGTCGCCGAAATGAAAAGCCCTGCAAGATATTCGGCGCGCCCGTGCCCAAAAGGGTGCTCTTCGTCGGCAGGTTTGGCGGCAATTTTGAATCCGGCAAGCATTACGGCGGAAGTCGCCATATCTGAAAGATTGTTGAAGCCGTCGGCGACAATCGAAATTGCGCCGCTCAAAACGCCAATTGCAATTTTAACGACGCTCAACAACAGATTTATAAAAATGCCCGCCAAGCTCACGAATTGCCCGAAGTCTTCGCGGGTTTTATGATTAAATAATTTTTTCCAGCTCATTTAGTAATAAAATATTCTCCTCACGTGAACGAATTGCCGAACGTAAATAAAACTCGTCCAATCCCGCGAAATTCGCGCAACTTCTGATTAAAATTTTTCTTTGGCGCAAGCTCGATAAGATTTTTTGCGCGTTTTCATGTCGGAACAGGATAAAATTTACAGTCGGCGGAAAAATTTCAACGCCGCGCAGATTTTTTAGCCTTTCAACGAAAAATTTTTGCTCAATCTTCAGCCAAGCGCGAGTTTTTATTAAAAAATCTTCGTCGGACAGTGCCACAACGCCCGCTTTTTGTGCTAAAAAATTTACGTTCCATACGTCTTTTGATAAATTTAATTGCGCCGCTAAATTTTTTTCTACGACTGCAAAGCCCAATCGCAAACCAGGTATTGCAAAAATTTTCGTCAGCGACTGCACAACTGATATTTTTTCCGAAATAATTTGCCGCGCCGATTCAATTTCTAAAAAATCTATAAACGATTCATCGATTAGAACGTTTGCAAACTCTGAAAGCCGCAAAATTTCTTCGACGGTGATTAAATTGCCCGTCGGGTTGTTTGGTCGCCCAATTATCACAACATCGGACGGATTTTTTATTTCTGCGCGGAGTTTTTCGATATTTATCCTAAAATTTTCCTCAGCCGCCGTTAAAAATAATTTTACGTCGCAAAAAGCCGCACGCGCCGCCCGTTCATACTCCGAAAAGCTCGGAACAGGAATAATTACTCTTTTTGGGCGCAAAACGTTTAAATAAAGATAAAAAAATTCTGCCGCGCCGTTCAAAACAACTAAATTTTTATCATCAACGCCATATCGCCGCGAAATTGCGCGTTTCAATTCTAAAGCGTTCGGGTCGGGATAATTCACCACTCCGCGCAGATTTTCCGTCAAAACTTGCAAAATTTTTTCCGATAAGCCAAAAGGATTGATATTTGCGCTGAAATCGAGCCAATCAACTTTTTTTCCCGCCGAATCGTAAATTTGCCCGCCGTGTTCGTATTTTTTCAACTCTTAACCTCCTTTTTATCGATTATACAAAACAAAAACCGCTCAATCAATCGGATTGAACGGTTTTTTTATTTTTCTTAAAGCGCGGAGAGAATTTTTTTAGCCGCGTCGAACATTTTCGGGATTCCGTCGGGATTTTTGCCGCCCGCTTGCGCCATATCGGGACGCCCGCCGCCGCCGCCACCAACTAATTTGGAAATTTCTTTAACGATTTTGCCCGCATGAACGCCACAAGCCACAGCTTTTTTATCAGCCTTAACAACAAGCGAAACTTTTCCGTCATTAACCGCCGCAAGAACAATTACGCCATTTTCCAGCCTGTCAATAAGAAAATCGGCAACTTTGCGCAATTCATCGGGATTTTTCGCTTGAACGACGCCTTTTAAATACTTAATCGCGCCAATTTCTTCCACACCGACCAAAAGTTTTTGTGCTTCGGCTCGTTCGCGGATTTTTTCCACTTCCTCAAGTTGTTTACGCATATTTTTATCTTCCGCAACGATTTTTTCAATCTGCGCGGGCAAATCTTCCGCTTTTACCTTCAAAATCGCCGAAATTTGATTCAAAAGTTCATTTTGCCGCGTCGCGTCCTTAATCGCCGCTCGACCTGTCACAGCTTCAATACGACGAACGCCCGCCGCAATTCCGCCTTCGCTGACAATTTTAAATCTGCCAATTTGCCCAACGTTTTTAACGTGCGAGCCGCCGCATAATTCGCAACTGAAATCCTCAACGCTAACCACGCGCACAACATCGCCGTATTTTTCACCGAATAACGCCATTGCACCGAGTTTTTTAGCTTCTGCTATCGGCATTTGCTTAATATCAACGTCGACCGCCTTTAAAATTTCCTCGTTTACCAATTCTTCAACGTCTGCAAGCTGTTGCGGCGTCACCGGCTCGAAATTTGAGAAGTCAAAGCGCAAACGTTCCGGCGTAACCAACGAGCCAGCTTGATTTACTTGACTTCCCACAACTTTTTTCAAAGCCGCTTGCAATAAATGCGTCGCCGTGTGGTTTCGCGCTGATGAAAGTTTTTTATCAACGTCAATTTTTATTTCTACAACGTCGCCAACCTTAATTTGTCCCTCTTCAACG
>Ga0310697_10005099_pt1 | contig 12760 bp, 10 predicted proteins | sample 172DNAGHGlowgp2_FD_203883 | JGI IMG/M metagenome (GOLD analysis project Ga0310697, IMG submission 203883) | Sheep rumen microbial communities from Palmerston North, Manawatu-Wanganui, New Zealand - 1728 DNA GHGlow gp2 (v2) (version 2) | ecosystem: Host-associated > Mammals > Digestive system >... | reverse complement strand
GACGATTTCTACGACTTCATGGTCTGGCACCGGGGCCTGTCCATTCCGCGCGCCCGCAACCTGCATGACAAGGATGTCCAGCGGGGCAAGGAACTGTTCATGAGCATGGGCTGCGCCTCCTGCCACAAGCCGTCCTGGAAGACCGGCGACGACAACTACTGGTCCCCGGCGATGAATGAGAACAAGCCTCTTCCGCGGTATGCGAACCAGACCATCTGGCCCTACTCCGACTTCATCCAGCATCGTCTGTTCATGAAGAACGACATCCACGGTACCTGGTGCCGCACCACGCCGCTGTGGGGCCGCGGCCTCTCCGCCCTGAATACCGGCGCCTCCGACCGTCTGCACGACTGTCGCGCCCGGAATGTCGTGGAAGCCATCATGTGGCACGCCTATTCCCGGAAGAGCGACGCCTTCGAGTCCACCGAGAAGTTCTACAACCTCTCCAAGGCCGATCGCGACGCCGTCGTGAAATTCATCGAATCTATCTAGCGGATTTTCCGTTATTTAGGTTATCTTTGTCTCCTGTATGAAACGAACTTGCAAATATCTCTCCTACGGCGCGGCGGCGGTCCTCATCGTGATGATGATGGCCGCCACCATCGTCGAGAAGATCAAAGGTACGCCCGTCGCCTTTGACGTGTTTTATCATAATCCGTTGTTTATCACCCTGTGGGCGGTGACGGCCGTGGCGGGGCTGATCTATCTGGTCCTGTACGGAACGCCCAAGCGGGTGATCACGATGGCCTTGCATGTAGGCCTCGTCGTGATCCTGGCCGGAGCGTTCGTGACCTATGTCTTCGGCGAAACCGGGATGATCCATCTCCGGGAAGGGGAGGCGAAAGGCACCTTCGAACTCGAGGACGAGTCGATGGCCGAACTTCCGTTCAGCATCCGGCTGGACGAGTTCGCCATCGAGTACCACCACGGCTCCAAGATGCCTTCCGACTATCGGTCCGAGATCACCTTCCTCCCCGAAGATGAGGCGGTTACGATATCCATGAACAACATCGCCAAGTACCGGGGCTACCGTTTCTACCAGGCCGATTACGACGAGGACGGGAAGGGTAGCATCCTGGCTGTGAGTCACGACCCCTGGGGCGTCGGAATCACCTATGCAGGCTATCTCATCCTGCTCCTGTCCATGATCGGATTCTTCTTCCAGAAGGATACGGCCTTCCGGGCTGCGCTCAGGCGGGTCGCGTCCATGACGGCGGCGGTGGCGCTCTTCCTGGCGCTTCCGTCCGTCAGCGCTTCGGCGGCCGGTTCCCGCGACCTGGAAAAGGCCCTGGGCGACATGTACGTGTACTATGGACACCGGGTATGTCCTTTCGATACCTATCTGCAGGAGAAGGGGGCCGATGCGGCCATCGAGTCGTTGGAGAAGATGAAGATCTTCCCGCTTGCGGACTCTACCGGCACCGTTTCCTGGTATGCGGCTTCGGACCAGTTCCCGGAGCAGGTGTATGAGGACGAGGCGCTCTGGACCTTCCTTCGGAAGTCCGCGGACCTCGTGAAGGAGTTTGTGACGGCGGGCGATATCGCCGGGGCGGAAAAGATCCTGCAGGGGATCAAGGCCTATCAGGAGAAGACGGCGGCGTCCGTCATCCCGTCGGCAAAGAAGGTGAAGGCGGAACGCCTGTATATCCGGATTGCGCGGCCCAAGGTGGAGTTCATGCTGTGCCTGACCCTCGGGATCGTCCTGTTCATCCTGGGTGGCATCCTGATCACGAAACGGAAGAAGTATCCGGCCTGGGTGCTGACCGCCGGGGCGGTCGTCGCCCTCCTCATCTGGCTGTACCTGACGGTCGTCATCGGCCTTCGCTGGTATGTCTCCGGCACGGGTCCGTATGTGGGCCGATACAATGTGATGATGCTGATGGCGTGGTTCGCGACGCTGGCTATCCTGCTGCTTTACAAGCGGTTCCCGCTGATTCAGCCGCTGGGCTTCCTGCTGGCGGGCTTTACGATGCTGCTGGCGAGCCGGGCCGGGGTGAGTCCCCAGATCATGCCGCTGATGCCGGTCCTCCAGTCTCCGCTCCTGTCCATCCACGTGCTGTCCATGATGATGTCCTACACGCTCTTCGGCCTGGTGGCCTTCAACGGCATCATGGGCGTGGCCGTTCCTTCGGCCGAGGTGCGGGAGAACCTTCGTGACGTGAGCCTCGTCGTGCTGTATCCGGCGGTGTTCCTCCTCACCTTCGGCACCTTCCTCGGCGCCGTCTGGGCGAACATCTCCTGGGGCAGCTACTGGGCCTGGGACCCGAAGGAAACATGGGCCCTGGTCACCCTGCTGGTCTATTCCTTCACCCTCCACGGGGGAGCGCTGAAGCCCTTCCGGAATCCGCGCTTCTTCCACTGGTACACCATCGGCGCCTTCCTTTGCGTCCTCATCACCTACTTCGGCGTGAACTTCCTCCTGGGCGGAATGCATTCGTACGCCTAAGGAATTTGGCGTCTTTCATCCAGATTTGCTATCTTTGTCAATCTTTGACTGATAAGCATGCTGAAGAAGATAAAAGACGCGTTCAGGGTACGGCTCAGGGCTTTCCAGATTTGGCAGAAGCTGGGCTTTTTGCCGTGGGCGAAACCCAAGGAGAAAGCGAAGAAGAAGTCGTCCGAAAAAAGGAAGGGGGACTTCTACCGGGGAACCTTCGACGGGATTCCTTTCCTGAACGACGACGCCAAGCGCACGTTCACGCATCTGTTGCTCCGTCCCGGGTATATGATCCGGGACTACCTGAGCGGACAGCACGAACGGTACATGGCGCCGTTCACCTCCATGATCATCTTCTTCGCCTTCTTTGCGCTGGTTTCGTCGATCGTCAATCCGGAATACCCCAGGAAATCCGCTCCGGCCAAGGAGAAGGTGGAGATCCAGGCGGGCGATTCGACAGCCGTTGATTCGACAGCCGTTGGTTCGGTGGCTATTGATTCAACGGCTGTTGACTCGACGGCGATTGATTCCATAGACGTCGATTCGGCGCCCCTCAATCCGAGAGCGAAGAAAATCATCCGAGGAATTCTCCGGCTTTTGGAACACAAGCATATCCTGAGCCTGGACAGGCATCCGGAAGATGTCGATACCCCTTGGGAAGCGTCCCTGGCGGCCCTCGAGAGTTCCCTCCGGAGTCGCGGCGTCTATCTCTTCCTCGGGGATTTCCTTTTCATGTGCTTTGCCATGGCCTTGGCCCTACGGAAACGGGGCCTGGGATTCTCCGCTGCGGCTGCGACATCGGCCTATGTCCTGTGTCAATTCTCTTTCTTCATGCTGTTCAACCTGCTGCTGACCTGGGGAAAGAGTGGTAAGATCGGCTTCTTCCTGATGGCCGTCCTCCTCATCATAGACTACCGCCAGCTATTCGGGGAAACCTGGAAAGGCAGCATCCGCCTGGCCATCCGCACCGGTCTCATGTACCTCCTGGTCTGGGCGCTGTTGATCATCCTTCTCCTCCCGTTCGTGTACCTGCTGCTTCAAGTGATATAGGAGAGTCGTTTCGTTTATTACAGATTTGGAAAACTGCAGCAAATACGCTACATTTGCAGCAGTTATGAATCATCGGAGGCGACAGCCCTGCCTCCATCGGCGATATCAGGGGGAGCAAGGGTGATATCGGATGGTTCTTTAGAATAAGCCGTGAGAACCCAGTTTCTGGTCTCCGGCTTTTTCCCGTTAATCCGGTAGTTCTTTCTGATGACGGCGATATATCCCCTGGATTTCAAGACAGCTTTATCTCCACTCTCGAAAACGAGGTCTCCTTTTTGAATTGTTTCTGTCACAGTCTCGATCATTAGGTTGACGGTAGGGAAATCCTTTTCGTTGATGTGCTTCAGCAGGATATGGCAAACGCCGCAGTTTTCGTCCCCCCATGGAAGGTCGATGTCCCCTATGTCGTCTCGGAAAAACACACTGTATAGATTACCTTTCTGATGATCGATCAGATACCAAAAAGCATCATGCGGCCTTCCCTTGAATGAATGACAGATATCATACGTCATCTGCTCGTGGATTTCCGGCTCGGAGGTGTAGCCGATCAGCAGTTCAAAAGGAACATTCAGTATGATTGATGCCCGATAGATGGTATCCAGGTTTTTGGTCTTGAACAAGGCTTTAACGTTTTGCTTGTGTATTCCCATCCGGCGGGCAAATTCTGCTTTGCTGATGCCGATGTCGCGGAGCAGTCTTTCTCCGTTTTCTTCAAAATAGATTCTGCTCATTGTCTTTTTTACAGGTCCAGGATTTCTACGGATACAAGGTCTGCCAATGGATCGTCTCCGAGTAGTTTTTTCAGAGGATTCGTCATGAGATACAGTTCGCCGGATAACTCCGTTTCACAAGTGTTTTCAGAGCAATAGATCTGCATGCCTCCGGCCGTAATTGGCAGTCTGCCATGGAATCCGTCCGGCTTTGCATCTACAGGCAGCCATTGGCGGCATTGCCTCCATTGGAAGAATGGATATATCAGATTAACATCGTAGATACATTGCATACCTGTCTCAACCCATTGTTTGACGGTCAGGTCTTTCAGCTCCTCTTCCAATTCATTTTCCTTGAATAGGTTCGGCTTGATGTCCATCAGCGAGTATATCTTCTTTCGTAATACTGTGAGTGCTTTTGCGGGTAAATCACCTCGCAATGAATAAGAAATGAAGCCGAGGTGGCTCTTTTTTTCGTAAAGGTTTGTCGGAAAAGCCTGGTCCAGTTGTTCCGAAACATACAGTCGAGTAGTGTGGTCTGCATCGATGTGACCCATCATAAGTTTTGACTTTTCAATGGTCGCTTCCAGCCGCATAAAAACGAAGTAGGTGGATTTTCTCATTTTATAATGTTATGTGGCTGTTAACCAGTGATTTGTACTTATTTGTCCCGAGTGATTCCTTAAGCAGTCTTTCCAACTTACGATTGATTTCATGGATGGCGATGCCGTTGGTGGGATAGAATTTATAGGGTGAAAGATGGACTATGAAACTGTCGATGGTCAGCATGGCCTTACGTCCGTTCATCATGGTACTGCATGGGAATGAGTCTTTTTGGAATGTTCTGTATTGCTTTTTCTCCGCGAGTTCGATCATACCATCCAGATTGGCTTGACAAATTCTGGCCCGTAAATAATGTTCGTCCTTCGAACTACGCTGGGGCTCCTCTCCAATCACTCCGCAAATTGTGTGAATGAGAGTGCGTAGTTCAGATATCTCGACTGCGGGTGTTTCAGGATGCAGGCGGATTAGGCCTTGCTCCTCAAATAGGGAATAGTCAAATAGATTTTTCGGAAATACAGGATAAAACGCGTCTCGGGTCCAAGATTCGTTGTTTATGACTCGGACCTGATACATAATTCCTATGCAGATATATCTTGACATATCGCAAAGGTAATATGTAAATATTACTTTTCAAAGATTAATACACCATATCAGTGCAGGTTGCGGTCCATGAATCCGAGCATGCGGGCGTTGACTTCCCTGGATTCGGGGAGGTTCTGGTTGGTAACGTTGTGCACGTGGCCGACCCGGCGGTTTTGGGCTTCGATGTCGATGAAATCGATGCTGCGTCCCAGGGAGTCGCAGTCCGACTTGACGAGAAGGGCCTGGGCGCCCACGAGGGACGCTATGTGTCCGAGGGGTTTCCAAAGGAACAATGAGAAGGAGTAGGGCAAATACATGATCGCAGGGTATGGTTCATGTGGATTCCCCGATTTCGGACAGAAGCCAACAAACAATAAATCTGGGAACCATGCGCCCGGAACATATCGAAATCGGCAAGAAGGCTATCGCTACTCCTTCAAACTGTCTTTAGCTTCTTGGATATTGATGTAGCCTTCTTTCCCATTCTTATGCAATAACGCAAGAAGATGTCCACCATTAAGAAGTTTCAGAGGTTTATCCTTGGCAAACTCGTAGGAGTCATGGCCGTAGTCAGAGGTCGTGATAAGGATACCAGTATTTGCGCCCTCGTTGATGACGGTGCCATAAAGGTCACGGACGGCAGAGACTCCCACAGTATTGGTATACCGCTTCGCCTGAATGACAATCTTTCCTCCTCTGAGAGGATCGGGATCAAAGACAACGGCATCAACACCGCCATCACGGCTTGCCTGGGTAACGCGCACTTCTCCACCATTCTTGGCGAACTCCAATTCGAAGAGTTCCCTTACCAGATGTTCGAATTCTTCCCAGTCCATTGACGCCAGATTGGTTCCTGAATTCATACTAATCTCTTTGCCCTCCACGAAACGTCGATCGTTTCTATTGAAGTATAAGACCGGCTGCACCGGGGAGATATCAATAAGCTGAGCAGCAGACACGCCTTTCAGGGATTTAAAACACTTCTTCGGGTCAACATTCTTCAAATCCATAGAGAGAAAACGCTCCTTAGACACCTGCAAAGAAAGAATACATTTTCGCTCTTTGATGCCATTCGCTCGGTTTATGGCTGTCACAAATCCGTTAAAGACAACAGACTTGACGCTATCGGTTTTTGGAGCTACACAAAGCTCATAAATTGAACGGAGACAAATGGAATACAATAGCTGCTCATAGTCTTTTGATATGACAGATTCGGCCATCGGCACCTCCTTAATGGTATTACTGGAGGCAACATACTTGTACTCTTTAACCCATGTTAAATCATCTTTTGCCGGGAGATTATATTCGATCAGTGCGATATCTTTTTCGCAGTATACGGATAGCTGTTTCTCAAATAGTCCAGCATAGTCTGACTTTTTGAGAATAGCGGCCAAATAATTCTCCATGTTGGTTTCTTTTGACTGAAGATTGTGCGCAGAGTCTATGCCGGCCGCCAGGATGGTAGTTAACCTTTTGCTCTTCGCAATAATTTGCTCGTTCTGGCAAAAACACCAGACAAAGTTCCTCAACCCTTTCTTCGACTGAAACTTCTTGAGAGAGCCTTCACCGATTCTTGCAAAGCTGACATTCACATCTTCATTGAAGGCAAAATACATTGAGTTTCCTGATGAGGCGTGAATCCAAATCTTGAAGGATTCGTTCTCTAAGCCGTACTTACTGACATAATTAAAGAGTTTGTCAATATCCAGATTCTCATTGGTTTGGTACTCAAGAGATGCGTATCCATAATCCGCCACATATTCTTCCTCCTCCTCATCATCGTTCTCGTAGTCGTGTTCTACTTCGGTCAATCCAAGTCTGTTCAGTGCTCTGTCTTGCTCAGCAAGCCGCTTTTTGTATTCCTCGATACGCTTCTTTTCCTCTTCCTGTTGCTTGATTTCATCCAGCCGACGTTGCTCTTCCAACGCCTCTTTCTCCCGCTTTTTCTGCTCCTCCCGGGCCAAACGCTCTTGTCTCTTTTTCTCTTTCTTCTCTCGAAGAGAAGCCATTCTAGCTCGATTCTCCTCCTCTTTTATACGACGCTGATCATTTTCAATCTTCGCTTGTTTAGAAGGTTTGGTAGTAATCACGCTGGCGACTACAATAACGAGGATGATTACAACAAAAGAAGTGACTGACATAATAAGTGAATTATCAAGAATCTGCAATTGTTACGGAAAAGGTTTGGGCGTCACGAAGGACGCTGTAGTTCTATTAAGCGTTAGGATTATTCCACTTCTTCCAAGGAGGAGTCTTCCTCATGGGCATAAAATTAGCAAAAAATTGAATTTTTTTCAATTAATTGTTAAAGAATCCCTCAAATCGCGAAGCTCTATTCCTCTTTTAATTCTCCCTTCTTATACTTGTCAAGGAGATAGTTCAGCCAACAACCATGCATATTGGTCAGAAAATGGTCGACCGCTAGAAGCGCGTCAAAGAGCTTCATTGAGTCCATCATTACCTTGCTTTCAATAACATCTTCTTGGCGAGATTCGTACAACTCTTCAGCATCCTGATGTGTCTCGCAGTCGCGCTCTTTTTTCCACCATGAAGAAGAAAACGCTTGCTCCTCAAGAAGAGACGTAAGCTTCTGATATTGAACCTTTATCCCTTCGGGGTAATACTCCATCAGCGGAGAGAGCCGGCTCCACTCCGTCGTTTTGGTTTTGCCAAAACCGTAAAGTTTCTTGAAGCCCTCATTTAAGATAACACTTAGTTTTCCGCGCAGGAGTCGCCGCTCATAGTCTTTTTCCGCTAGCATGAAATACTTACTCACGACCAAAATGTCAGTCATGGTAATCACGACAAAGAGGGAAACAGAGTAAATTGTCTCAAGAAAACGGTGCTTTTCGCCAGGTTGATCTTTGTGCTCTTTTAACGCGTCACGTAATAAAGGCAGTCCTTCGGAATACTGATCGATGGTGTTGTTCAGAACCGCGATATAATCTTGCTGATTACGACCGGTTAAGACTCTTCCATTGTGCTGAACATCTTGGAACCACTGAGCATAATTGTAGTTCCTTATCGGTGAGAATTGGATGTATTCAAGGTCTTCGTTCATTCTAAAACATGAAAATAATAAAAAGTTTCGCTACGTATTATGCCCTTGGATTGATTGCATATGGGATATACTGCTCCGTCCGGTTATGTAATTTGGACTACAGTGAGGTTGCCCACCATGTCCTCATTCCGTCATGGGTTTTGACAGCGATGCGGATGATTTCTACAATCATTATCATTTGTATTCGTGATGTGTTCTTTGTATGCAAAGATATACCATAGATGTGCCAGACTGCGGCACATTCTGACCATTCTGCATTTCTGGTTTTTATGAAAGAAGTATCCAAGTGATCCTTCCGTCCCAAAACCATGGACGAAAGAATCAAAAAGCGGTGAAATTGACTCTTACGTCCCGGCTTTTGGGACGTAAGAATCGATGCCGGTGCTTTGGGGGGGACAAGTAATTGTGCGGAAGGTGGCTCGTTGCACAATTATTGACAAAATTGGCCGATAATTGTGTGCGAGCGTCTGTTTTGCACAATTAATCGGGCAACCAATCAAAACGCCTTTCAATGCTACTACGTAGCCTCTTTCATCAGGCGGGACGTACTGGGACGGGCGGATATCCGGCTTTCAGCGGCTGGGGAGCCGGAGGGAGGGCGCGGTCCCGACAGGGATGACGGCGTGTGTTTGACGACCGTTAGGCCCGCCCTTAGGCGGGACTAAAAGGGAGGAGTTAGCCGTCAAGCGTCCTCCCGACATGGCGATACCGCTGAAAGCCGACATGGAGCCCGCCCAGTGCGTCCCGTCTGAAAGAGGCTGTGGCCTAGCTATACTATTATTCGAGAAGGTCCTGAAGTGATTCTTCTGTCCCAAAACCATGGACGGAAGAATCAAAAAGCGGGAGAATTGACTCTTACGTCCCGGCTTTTGGGACGTAAGAATCGATGCCGGTGCTTGGGGGGTGGACAAGTAATTGTGCGTGGGCGGTCGCTGTGCACAAATAATCGAACGATTATCCCGAGATGCCGGAAAACTGGACTGTCGGCTTTCGTCAAACCGTTGCGCTCATTTGGATTATTGTGTGAAAGTAAGTAATTTTGAGGCGGTTATATGTTTGTGTCCGGAAAGAGGGAAGGTGTATTTTCATGCTTTGACGGATCACTCAATGACCAGATTTCTCCCCACCATCAAGGCGATGCCTTATGCCTTCCCCGGTTACGGAGAGAACGCAAATAAAATGGAGCCGACTCGTTCGTGAGCCGGCTCCTGTCTTGTTCGCTGCGGGCGCAGACGGGCTTATTTCTCGAAGAAACGCTTGTACAGGCCCAGGAAGCCGGCGCCGTGGCGGGCTTCGTCCTTCGCCATCTCATGGATGGTGTCGTGGATGGCGTCGTAGCCGAGTTTCTTCGCCTTCATGGCGATGGCCAGCTTGCCTTCGCAGGCGCCGGCTTCGGCTTCGTAGCGCTTCTTGAGGTTGGTCTTGGTGTCCCAGACCACTTCGCCGAGGAGTTCGGCGATGCGGGCGGCGTGGTCGGCCTCCTCGAAGGCGTAGCGCTTGAAGGCATCGGCGACCTCGGGATAGCCCTCGCGCTCGGCCTGACGGCTCATTGCGAGGTACATGCCCACTTCGGAGCACTCACCCTTGAAATGGTCCTGGAGACCTTCCCAGACTTCGGGGTCACAGCCCTTGGCCACGCCGAGCTCATGCTCGCAGGCCCACATGGACTTGCCTTCCTCTTCCTTCACTTCCACGAACTTCTCAGACTTGGCGTGGCAGATGGGGCATTCGGCCGGAGCGTTCTCACCTTCATACACATAGCCGCAAACGAGGCAGCGGAATTTCTTTTTCATATCAATATCCTTTAAATTGTTGTTTAGAATTATTACAATTTCAAAGATAGAAAAAAGTTTTCATTGTGCAATGATTTGGCAAAATGAAAGTATATCTTTGTGATATGATTCCATTCTTGAAGCAAGTCGCTGCGCATTATCTGGCGACGGACATACAGGATACTTGTTTCGTGTTTCCGAACCGGCGGTCGTCGGTCTTCTTCCGGAAGTATCTGGGAGACTTGGTCCGCGAAGGCGGGGAGGGGAGGCCGATGCGTGCGCCCAAGTCCTTGACTATCAACGATTTTTTTTACAAGGTCCATGGCGGCGAAGTGACGGACCGCATCCGGCTCCTGCTGGAGCTGTACGAGTCCTACAAGGCCGTGTATCCCAAGGCCGAACCTCTGGACGAGTTCATCTTCTGGGGCGAGGTGATCCTCGCGGACTTCGGCGATGTGGACAAGTCCCTCGCGCCGGCGGAGGACCTGTTTACCAACGTCGCGGACTTCAAAGGTATCCAGGACGACTACAGTCACCTGACGGATGTCCAGCGTGCGGCGGTGGAGCGTTTCGTGTCCCATTTCCGGGACCGCAACGGCCGCCTCACCGTGAAACTGGATACGGACGACAGCACCGTGAAAGCCCGTTTCCTCCAGGTGTGGAACATCCTGTATCCGCTTTATTCGGACTTCCGGAAGCGCCTGCAGGAGAAAGGGATGGCGTATGAAGGGATGGTGTACCGCGACCTCGCTGCCCGGCTCAAGGGCGGAGAGTCCGTCGTGGACGTCCTCGCACCGGTGTTCCCGGAAATCCGGCGCTTCGTGTTCATCGGCCTGAACGCCCTGAACGAATGTGAACTTACGGTCCTGCGGCGGATGCGGGACGCCGGCATCGCCGAATTCTGCTGGGACTTCGTTTCCCCGTGGGTGACCGATCCGAAGAACAAGTCCTCCGTCTTCATGGCGGAGAACGTCCGGGAGTTCCCGGCTCCCTTCCAGGTGGATCCCGACGGCCTCCCGGCGCCGCAGTTCCACGTCGTGAGCGTCGCATCCTCCGCCGGCCAGGCCAAACTGGCTCCGGAGATCCTCCGCCGGTCCGATACGGAGAATCCCGTGGAGACTGCCTTCGTCCTTCCCGACGAGAACCTCCTCATGCCCCTGCTCGGGTCCATCCCGTCGGAGTATGAGAGCATCAACGTGACCATGGGCTGCCCGCTCACGGGCGGCGCCATCTATTCCCTGATGGCCTCCGTCGCGGCCATGCAGCAGCGTCTCCGGGAAAAGGCCGGCGGCTGGTTCTTCTACCACCGTGAAGTGCGGTCCATCTTCTCCAACAGCCTGTTCCGAGCGGTCCTGACCCCGGAGGAGGAGAAGGTGGTGATGGAAGTCAAGCAGGGCGTCAAGTACTACATCCCGCAGGACGATCTCCAGGGCGGGCCCCTGTTGGACCGCTTGTTCAGGCCCGTCGTCCGCGCGCCCAAGGAACCCTCCCGGGAACAGAACCGACACATCGCCGGTTACCTCTCCGACATCGTCACCTATATCGGCTGGAAACTCCGCGGCGTAGAGTCCATGCTGCTGGAACTGGATTTTGCCAAGCGTTACCTCCAGTCCCTCAATATCTTGGGCGATATCGACCTGGACGTTCTCCCCGCCACCTGGCTGCATCTGCTGGACGAACTCCTCTCCGGCGAAGCCGTCCCGTTCCGCGGCGAACCCCTGGAAGGGCTGCAGGTGATGGGCCCGCTGGAGACCCGGTCCCTGGACTTCCGGAACCTCATCCTTTTCTCCGCCAACGAAGGCTCGTTCCCGCGCCGGAGCAGCAGCGCCTCCTTCATTCCGCCCGAGCTCCGCAAGGGCTTCGGCCTGCCCACGTATGAATACCAGGACAGCGTATGGGCCTACTACTTCTACCGGATGATCCAGCGGGCGGAGCACGTCTGGCTTGTCTATGACAGCCGGACGGAAGGCCTTAAGACCGGAGAGGAGAGCCGATACATCAAGCAGTTGGAATACTACTACCAGGTCCCCCTGGAGCGTTTTGTCGCGACGGCGGGAATGCAGCTCACGCCCCTGGAGAACGAGATTCCCAAGACGCAGGAAGCCATCGACGCCATCCGTGGCGGCGAACTGTCCGCCTCCGCCCTGCAGAGCTATCTCTATTGCCCGGCGAAGTTCTACTACCAGTTCGTCGAACGCCTGTGCCAGGAGGACGAAGTGGCCGAGTCGCTGGACGCCGGCAGTCTGGGCACCGTGTTCCACAGCGTCATGGAAGCCCTGTACCGCCCCCTGACCCGGGTAACCGTGGCCGACCTTGACCGCATGCTGGCCGACCGGAAGGCCCTCAAAGCGCTCGTCCGGGACCAGATTATGGCCGAGATGCAGACGATCGATGTCACCGGCCGTGACCTCGTCGTGGAGGAAGTTATCCTCGAGTATGTCGTCCAGACCCTCCGGCACGACCGGGAACTCCTCCTGAAGGAGGGTTCGCCCGGGTTCGACATCCTGTACCTGGAACAGCGGATGGCCTGCCTGTTCGAAGGATTCAGGCTCAAGGGCTTCGCCGACCGCATCGACTCCTACAA
>Ga0310697_10005096_pt1 | contig 12762 bp, 8 predicted proteins | sample 172DNAGHGlowgp2_FD_203883 | JGI IMG/M metagenome (GOLD analysis project Ga0310697, IMG submission 203883) | Sheep rumen microbial communities from Palmerston North, Manawatu-Wanganui, New Zealand - 1728 DNA GHGlow gp2 (v2) (version 2) | ecosystem: Host-associated > Mammals > Digestive system >... | reverse complement strand
CATGGTATTCCCGGAGAACAAGGACAAGAGCCCGTTCGACAAGGACGGTCTTGTCATGGCCAAGAGCATCAAGGACGAGCTGACGTACGACGAGCTGTGGGACATCCCCGCGACCGACGAAATGACGCTTCTGAAGCTTTTGGGCTATGCGCGCAACGAGATGTTTGCCCGCGGCGGACATAAGTTCAACGACACGAGCAATTATTATAAGTACTTCAAGCAGTTTTCCTGGTACAAGCCGACCGGAAAGGTCACGGCGGATGAGCTTGCAAAGATCTACCCCGCGACCAAGAAGAACATCACCACGATCAAGTTCCTCGAGAATCTGATCAAGGAAGGATAAGCAACCAGCACATCGGAAAAGGTCCTCCGGAAAGGGAGGACCTTTTGCTGTATCAAGGGGATGCCGGCCGCAGAATATGCTGCCGACGGTCCGGTTACGATTCAAGCATTTCCAAAGCGTCTCTGAGGAAGGACATGGAAACAGCGTACCGGACGATGGACAGGACCAATGCGCCGACAGCAATGAACGGCATCGTCTGATAGCTCTGCGGGATCACGCCGAGAACGATCGAAAGAATGAAGATCGCGATCAGGATGCGCATCACGGTATTGCTGCGGTTGACGCAATAGAAGCTTTTGCACTGCTCCGCAAGCGACCGGATCCCGAGAATGATGAGGATGGTCGCGCCGAAGCTGAAGGAGATCTCTCCGATCGAAAGGATGATTTTTGCAATAACGCTGTTCGGGAAAAACACTTGGAAAAGCGAACAGAGAAATGAAAACACGACAAAGATCAGCGCCTTGCTGAACGATCTCTCGTCCGCTTCCGCGCGGACGATGCCGATGATGTACAGGATCATGCCGGCAAGCAAGAAAGCCAGACCTGCGACTGTCAGGACGATAACCGCAACGGGATTGCGACGCGTAATGCAACTCGCTGCCGCAAGAAAGGACGAAAAGAGCGTCAGGATCAGGGATGTGCGGATATTCCTGATGCCTTGATACGCATGTGGAAATGTCATAACGGGAAACCTCTCTTTCAAACAACGGATGATCGCAGTATAGCATCTTTTTCCCGGTTGTCAATCGCTGCCTGTGCGCGGAGCTATGACCGGAGAACGGGCTGTCAGCATCCGGAAACGGCTTTTTCGATCGCTTCGATGCGCTGCGAAAGCGTCGGATGCGAATAGGTCAGCGCGACAAGCAGCGGAGCGGGGGAGAGATCGCCGTAATTTTGCCGTGCAAGCTTTTTCAGAGAGGAGATCAGCGCTTCGCCGCAGCCCTCCCGAACCGCATGCGCGTCTGCGCGGTATTCGGCGCGGCGGGAGAACCAGTTGCTGACAAGCCCCATCAGCGGCCACAGCAGCTCAACGCCAGCGCTGAAGATCACGATCAGGGCGAAGCCGTAGTTGATCTCCGGAAATCCGAATGCGGCAAACAGCGCGGGAAGCTTCAGAACGCCCCATGCGAGAACGCCGATGACCAGCATCTCGAAGAACAGCAGAATATGATTCCGCAGCGTGTCCCTGTGCAGTCCGTGACCGAGCTCATGCGCGAAGACGGCGACGATCTCGTCGGTCGTCATGATCTCCAGAAGCGTGTCGTAGAGCACGATCGTTTTCATTCTGCCGAAGCCCGCGAAGTATGCGTTCGCCTTCGTGGACCGGCGCGAGGCGTCCATCACGCGGATCGCGCGGACGCGGTAGCCGTTCTTTTGGAGAAGCGCGGTGAGCTTGTCCTTGAGCTCGCCGTCTTCCAAAGGCTTGAATTTGTTGAACAGCTTCGTGAACAGCGGATAAATGAAGGTGAAGAACAGGAGAATCAGCGTCGCGAACGCGGCGAACAGCAGGATCATCCAGTCGCCGAAGCTTTGGTGCAGGCCCATGAGCATCGAACCGAGACCGAGGAGCAGACCGAACCGCAGCACAAGCTCCTTGACGCGGTCGGCGACGAATGTTCCGGCCTTTGTGCGGTTGAAGCCGTATTTCTGCTCGATCCGCATCGTGTCGTACCAGTCGAACGGAATCGAAACGAGCGAGCCGATCAGAAACAGCAGCATCACGCCGAACATCTGCGGCCACGGATCGGGATCAAACAGCGCCGCAAAGGCAGCGTAGACGTTGAAGACCAGAAGTACGAGATCGACAGCGAAGCCCGCGGTGGCTTTCACCATGCCGAGGCGGTTCTTTTCCACACTGTACAGAAGACGCCTCCGGTACGTTTCTCCGTCATAAACGTCCCTGACGTTTTCCGGGATCGGGCGATCCTTCGACCGCATGGACAGTCGCGCAAGAAACAGCTGCCAAACCCAGACAAGAACGGCGGCACCGATCACAACGATTTTCCAGATCATATTTGCGTCCCTTTCGATTCTCTGCGATACGAAAAGCATACCACACTTTCCCGCACAGGGCAAGAGATCGGATGTTTACCGGTACAAACCATGCAAAAAGCGAGGTTTCAGGTCTTTACAAGCGGATCGCTTTCGAATATGAAAAAGCTCTCCGAAATGATCGGAGAGCCTTTTGCTGCTTGTCGGTTTTGTTTATGCTTCGAGCATTTTGGCGGATCTCTTGAGATAGACCAGATAAACGATGTACTGGACGATGCTCAGGATCGAAGCAATGATGGTGATGATGCCCGCTGCCATCATAACTGCCGTATTCTTCGCAAAGATCGCGGCAAGAAGGCTTGCAACGATGATCGCTGCATAGATGGCAACGAGGATGTACAACGTGGTCTTGCCGTGGTTGACGATATCTTCGCGGTTGAGCTGTTTTGCAAGCTGCTGGATACCGAGGATGATAAAGACGGTCGCGGCGAGGTTCGCAAGGTTCTGGACGATCTGCAGAATGTTCTTTACGACCGCGTTGCTGGAGAAGATCGCGGCAATCACGGCACAGACGAGCGAAACGATGACGCAGATCAGCGCCTTGGTGAATGAAGGCTCATCCGCCTTTGCACGGTTGATACCGATGATATAGAGGATGAGACCGATGACCATCAGGACGGCGCCGCCGATTGAGAACAGCACAAGTGCGATGCCCATGCCGCCTGCAAGCCCCAAATTGCCTTTCAGAGTCGCCGCGGTCATGATCGCGGCGAAGATCGCCGCAAGAACCAGCAGCGCAGCGCCGATCAAGGCAAGGATCTGAGACTTGTAAATCTTCTTTACGCCTTCGTGTGCATTTGGAAACATCATAATATATTACCTCCCTTTCCTTTATGCATCATATATTATAGTACACTCGAATGGGCGTTTTCAATAGAAAAGAATGAACGAATTATGAATTCGACAAAAACCGCGCGCCGAAAAACCGCGTAAAATCGGGTCTTTACAAACCGCGACGTTTCGGATATAATAATCCGGAAATCGTTGATCGGGACGAGTAGCGCTTCGGAAAACCCACAGCGAGCCGCGTACGGTGCAAGGCGGCGGCGGAACGAGCGTGAAGATCACCCGGGAGTGGAACTGCGAAAGGCTGCGGCAAAGTAGTCGTTCCCGTATCCCCGCGTTAAGGGGCGATGAGCGGGCAGGGGGATTCCTGTCAACTGAGGTGGTACCGCGGAGTTTCGCTTCGTCCTCTTTTGGGACGGAGTATTTTATTTTTGGAGGAAAGCATGTATAAGAAGGTAAGTACGGACATGGATTTCGTTTCCCGCGAGAAGGAAACGCTGGCGTTCTGGAAGGAGAACCGCGTCTTTGAAAAGAGCGTGGAATGGCGTAAGGGCAGCCCCGCCTTTACGTTCTTCGACGGCCCGCCGACGGCGAACGGCAAGCCGCACATCGGGCACGTCCTGACGAGAAGCATCAAGGACCTGATCCCGCGCTACAAGACCATGAAGGGCTTCGACGTTCTCCGCAAAGCAGGCTGGGATACGCACGGTCTTCCGGTCGAGCTGGAGGTCGAAAAGCAGCTCGGGCTCGACGGCAAGGAGCAGATCGAAGGATACGGCGTCGAGCCGTTCATTTCGGCGTGCAAGCAGTCCGTCTGGAAGTATGAATCTCAGTGGCGCGAGATGTCCGACCGCGTCGGCTTCTGGTGCGACATGGACAATCCCTACGTCACCTATAAGGACGACTATATCGAGTCCGAGTGGTGGGCGCTGAAGACGATCCACGAGAAAGGGCTCCTCTATAAGGGGCACAAGATCGTTCCGTATTGCCCGCGCTGCGGCACGGCGCTGAGCTCGCATGAGGTCGCACAGGGCTATCACGACGTTAAGGAGGTCTCTGCGATCGCGCGCTTCTATCTCAAAGACGGAAGCGGCACGGCGATCCTTGCGTGGACGACCACGCCCTGGACGCTGCCCTCGAACGTCGCGCTGTGCGTCAATGCGCACGAAACGTACTGTAAGGTCGTCAGCGAAGGCAAAACCTACATCATGGCGGAGGCGCTGGTTCCTTCCGTTCTGGGCGAAAACGCTGAGATCGTCGAGACCTTCTCCGGCGAATCCCTGGTCGGCACGGAATACGAGCCGCTGTTCGAGCTGCCCGTGAACTTCCGCGGCAAGAAGGGCTATCGCGTGGTCGCGGACGATTACGTCACGCTGACCGACGGCACCGGCGTCGTCCACATCGCGCCTGCGTTCGGCGAGGACGACAACCGCGTCGGCAAGACCTGGGATCTGCCGTTTTTGCAGCTGGTCAACACGTCCGGGCATATGTGCGGCGGCACGCCGTGGGACGGTCTGTTTGTGAAGGACGCGGACAAGCCGATCCTCGAAGCGCTGAAAGAAAGCGGCAAGCTCTTTGCGGCGCTTCCGTTCGAGCACAGCTATCCGTTCTGCTGGCGCTGCGATACGCCGCTGATCTATTATGCCCGTGAGAGCTGGTTCATCAAGATGACTGCGGTCAAGGATAAGCTGATCGCGTTCAACAGATCGGTCAACTGGATCCCCGAGACGATCGGCGAGGGCCGTATGGGCAACTTCCTCGAGAACGTCATCGACTGGGGTATTTCGCGTGAGCGTTACTGGGGCACGCCGCTGCCCGTGTGGATGTGCGACTGCGGTCACGTACACGTGATCGGAAGCAAGGCGGAGCTGAAGGCAATGAGCCGCAACTGCCCCGAAAACATCGAGCTGCACAAGCCCTACATCGATCAGGTCGAGGTCGTGTGCCCGGTCTGCGGCAAGGTGATGAAGCGCGAGCCGGTCGTCATCGACTGCTGGTTTGACAGCGGCTCCATGCCGTTTGCACAGTGGCACTATCCCTTCGAGAACAAGGAGGAATTCGAGCGCCGCTATCCCGCTGCGTTCATCTCCGAGGCGGTCGATCAGACGCGCGGCTGGTTCTATACGCTGATGGCGGTCGCCGCCTGCCTGTTCGACAGGGCGCCGTTTGAAAACTGCGTCGTGCTCGGGCTCGTGTGCGATAAGGACGGCAAGAAGATGTCCAAGCACATCGGAAACGTCATCGCGCCGGCAGACGTGCTTGACAAGCAGGGCGCGGACGCGGTCCGCTGGTATTTCTACACCGGCTCCGCACCGTGGCTCCCGTCGCGCTTCTCGGGCGAGGCGGTCAGCGAATATCAGCGCAAATTCCTGAGCACCCTCTGGAACACCTACGCGTTCTATGTGCTGTATGCCGACATCGACGGGTTCGATCCGACGAAGCACAGCCTGAAGCGCGAAAACCTGTCCCTGATGGATCGCTGGATCCTGTCCCGGCTGCAGACGCTGGTCAAGGGCGTCGACGGCAATCTCGAGGCGTTCCGCATCACCGAGGCGGGCAGACTGCTCATCGACTTTGCGGACGAGCTTTCGAACTGGTACGTGCGCCGCTGCCGCGACCGGTACTGGGGCGCGGACATGACGGACGACAAGGAAGCCGCGTACATGACGCTCTATACCGTTCTGAAGACCGTGACGCTGCTCACCGCGCCGTTCTGCCCGTTCATGACGGAGGCGATCTATCAAAACATCGTGCGCAGCGTCGATGCGGACGCGCCGGTTTCTGTGCATCTGAACGACTATCCCGTCGCGGACGATTCGTTTGTAGACGCCGCGCTCGAAGATGAGATGGCGAAGGTCCTGAACATCGTGACCGTCGGCAGAAGCGCCAGAAGCAGCGCGGGACAGAAGACGCGTCAGCCGCTTGCCAGAATGTATGTGCAGGGCGAAGCGCTTTCGGAACGCGCGGCTGCGATCGCGAAGGAGGAGCTGAACGTCAAGGAGATCGAATTCATCGAGAACGCCGACGCGCTGATGAGCTATAAGGTCAAGCCGCAGCTTCGCACCCTCGGACCGCGCTACGGAAAGCTTCTGGGCAAGATCTCCGCACACCTTGCGGAAAACGGCGACGCGATCGTCCGGGCGCATCACGCGGGCGAGAACTACACCTTCGAGGTCGACGGCACGGAAGTCGTGCTTTCGCCCGACGACGTGCTCGTTTCGACGCAGCAGAAGGAAGGGCTTGTCTCCGAACAGGGCGGCGGCGTGACCGTCGTGCTCGACACGAATCTGACGCCGGAGCTTCGCGAGGAAGGTCTCATGCGCGAGCTGGTCTCCAAGCTGCAGACGATGCGCAAGGAGGCAGGCTTTGAGGTCGCCGATCATATCCGCATCGGTTATGTAAACGGAGGAGAGGCCGCGCGCGTGCTGCTGAAGTTCGCGGACAGCGTCAAAGCGGATACGCTTGCCGAGCACATCGAGGAAGGCGTGTTCGGTTATACGAAGGAATGGGATCTGAACGGAAACGCGATCACGCTTTCCGTCGAACGGATCTGACGATACGGGAAAGGAAACGGAAATGCGCGTACTGATCGTCGAGGATGAACGAAACCTTGCGGAGACGCTTCGGGAGATGCTGAAGCAGAACCGCTTCGACAGCGACGTCTGCCTTGATGGCGAGACGGGGCTTGCCTATGCGCGGGAGAACGCATACGATCTCATCATCCTCGACGTCATGCTGCCGAAACGCAGCGGATTTTCGGTCGTGGAGGAGCTCAGAAAGGAGGGCAGCGCGACGCCGGTCCTGCTGCTCACGGCAAAATCGGGGGTGGAGGACTACGTACGCGGGCTCGATCTCGGCGCGGATTACTACCTCACGAAGCCGTTCGAGATGCAGGAGCTTCTGGCGTGCGTACGCGCGCTCACCCGACGCCGCGGCGAGGTCGTGATGGATACGCTCGCGTTCGGCGATCTTGTGCTGAACAAATCGACCTGCGAGCTCTCGTGCGGCGAACGGTCGATCCGGCTCGGCAAAAAGGAGTTCTCGATCATGTACATCCTGATGGTGAACGGCAGCGTCGTCGTCAGCAAGGAGGCGCTTCTGAAGCGCGCGTGGGGCGTCGATTCCGACGCGGAGGACAACAACGTCGAGGTCTATATCTCATTTCTCCGGAAAAAGCTGCGTTTTCTGCATGCGCGCACGCAGATCGAAACGCTGCGCAAGTTCGGCTATAAGCTGAGCGGGGCGGAAGCATGATCCGCCGTCAGCACAGGCGGTTCATCCGCAATTCGATCCTCGCGGTCTGCGGGATCCTTGCCGTGATTTTTCTGATCACGGCTTTTATGTTCGTGCGGTTTGTCGACGCCAGCATCGAAAACGAACTGTTGTCGCTGATCCACTTCACGACCGGCGACGTCGCCGAAAGCGAGAGCAAGCTGACGGAGCTCATCAAGCTTCTGGGACTGGGCGGCGCGCCCGATCCGACCGTCGGCGGCACGCGGTTTCCGACCTACCTGTTCCGAATATGGCAGGAGCATCCGGATCCGCAGGCGCGTTCGCTTTCGCCGAACGACCGTATTTTGCAGATCCGCGGCGAGCAGACGCATCTCGAGGACGGGGAGACCTGGCGCGCGCTGTTCGACGTCATGCTGCAAAGCGAGAAGCGGATCGACCGCATCGAAAGTGAGAAATTCTGCTACATGGTCGAGCGCAGCGGCGCTTCGATCAGCATCGCGATCGTCGATTACAGCGGATACAGCCGGCTTTTGAACCATCTGTGCCTTGCGGGCGTCGGACTGATCCTCGGTTTTGCGGCGGCGTTCTACCTGCTGCTGCGGGTATACGCCAAAAAACTGCTGCACCCCGCGGAGCTTGCGTGGGAGAACCAGGAGCGGTTCGTCGGCGACGCCTCGCACGAGATCAAGACGCCGCTCGCGATCATCCTGTCCACCGCCGAGCTGGGTCCGACCGATCAGCCGGCGGAGAACGAACGGAGATTTGCCGTTATCCGCGACGAAGCGCGCCGGATCAATCTTCTGATCACGCGCATGCTGGAATCCGCGCGCATCAAGAACCGCGCGATGCAGCAGCAGAACAACCGGGTGTTTTCGGCGTCCGACGCGGTGACGGAATGCGCGCTGCGCTATGAACCGCTTCTTTATGAGCAGGGCGTGACGCTGCTTTCGGACGTGGAGGACGGGCTGTTTGTCTGCGCCGACGAGAACGCCTTCAAACAGGTCATAGACGCGCTTTTGGACAATGCGGGCAAGTATACGCCGCAGGGAAGAAACGCCGTCGTTTCGGCGCACAGGAAACGCAAGAACATCGTGATCACGGTCAGGAGCGAGGGCGTCGGGATCCCGGAACAGGACCGGCAAAGCATCTTCAACCGCTTCTACCGTGCGGACGAGGGACGCGCGCACGTCGAGGGCAGCTACGGACTCGGGCTTGCGATCGCGAAAAACCTGATCGAAACGATGGGCGGCACGATCCGCTGCGAAAGCGACGGCAGCGCCGTCACCAATTTCGTCGTAGCGATCCGCGCGGTCCGCGCGCCGAAGAACGCATAAGGATTCCGGAAAATAGAAACGGACAGGCAAAAACCTGTCCGTTCGCTGTTTTGGGGATCAGTTTGCCTGCGGCACGGCTTCCGGCTCCGGTTCAGGCTCCGGCTCCGGTTCGGGTTCCGCTTCCGGCTCCGGCGCGGGTTCGGGTTCCGGATCGGGCTCGGGTTTGGGCGTCTCCGCGTTTGTCTGCTCGACGCCGGTCTTGCTGACGGCGATCATCAGAAGCGCGGTATCGAACATCAGCACGGAAAGGATGTGCAGGATCGGTTCGTCGTATACGGTCATGAAGATCAGCAGGATCGCTTCCGCAAGAAGGAACATCCTTGCGGCGACCCGTACGCGCGGCAGCTGCCCGCCGACGGTATAGTTCATCAGCAGCAGGATGCTCGCATAGGCGGCCGCGCCCCATGCAAGCGGTCCGATCTTCCGGATAAAGCCGGAAACGATCAGTACGGACGCGATCGCGGAGAGCACCGCCCATTGGATCCACATTTTCAGCGGCATCGGAGACCGGTACAGGAAGGCGAAGATCAAAAGAACGTGCGCAGCCATAAAAAGGATCGCGCCCTGCAGGACATACAGGCACATCACGACGTCGGCGACGATCAGCAGGATGAATCCCGGCAGCATGAGAAGCGTGCGCCCCGACCGCCAGTGCCGCAGAAGGAAGATGACGAGCAGCGCGGCGCCGAGGATGATCTTCCACAGCATACGCAGGTTTGTATGATCCGCGAAGAACCAGAACGCGAGTTCCGCTTCGAGCATGGCGATGCAGAACACGCAAAGGCACAGCCAGACGGGGATGCCGGGCTTTTTACGCTTGCGGTTCAACAGCAGCGCCGCCCAGATGAGGACCGTGATGAGAATGCCCGCGATCCCGGCAAAGAGCATCAGCGAGACGCGCCAGTTGACGCCGACGGAGTCGATGCCGATGAACGCGGCGAGATCCTCTGCGTCGAAGACGGCGGGCACAAAGCTTTCCGGCATCCGGAATTCGCCGGATTCCGACCGGTACGCCGTGCCGGCGTCGCCGCGAACGACGCGCACCGGATCTGTCGTCATACCGTAATACCGCGCCGAGGCATGCACGGAACAGTTCGCCAGATTCACCTCCACAGTCCCGTTCTCCACGGCTTCCCAGGTGACGGTGAAATCGGCGTCGTGCGGGACGGCGATGACGCTTGTATCGCCGATCCGCTCTGCGTACTGCCGGTGGATGAGCGAATCCTGCGCGGAAGCGTCTTTGATGGCGGCGTCCGAACGGGATCCGTCCGACGTGATCGCGCCGTCGGCGGTCAGCGTGATCCTGCTGTCGGGATCGTCTGCGCGGGACAGGAAAACGTCCACCGGTCCGCGTATGAGCACATAGGTGAACTCGAAGTCCTCCTCGAACGCGCCGGCACGGATCAGGTCGACGTTCGCAAGGTATGCGTCCTCGCAGTGTTCGTTGAACAGACGGAGCGCGATATTGCCGGTGTTCTGATTGGCCTCGTCGAATTCCGTGCGCGTCAGCACGTTGCCGAACACGCGGAAGACGTAATCGACCAGCGTGTCCACGTTCATTCTGCCTGCGCTGCCCTTGTCCTTCACGGTGAGCAGCAGGCTTCGGACGGTCGAGAGCAGGTTGGAGGCGTTCTTGTTCTGCATGATGCCGACCACGGCGGGCTGCAGATGCGCGTTATACTGTTCCCGGGTCTCCGCGACGTCCATGATCATGGACAGCAGCAGACGCATGCGGAGGTTCAGCGCCGGGCTGTAATTCGCCTCGATGCCGAAGGTCCGCCGCGCGATGCCCGCACGGGCGGCGGTAAAGATCTCGCCGGTCGAGGAGAACTCCGTGACGGGAATAAAGAGATCGGTCCCGAACCGCGCGAAGTCCCAGTCATACGGCATGACCTGCGGAACGACGTCCATCGGATTGATGATGTTAAAGATGTTTTCGTAGCCGCTTTGCGGCGCGTTGTTGACCGCGGCGGGCGTTGCGAACGTATAGGCGTACACGTTCTCCTTCGGGAACATGCCTTGCTGCACCAAAAGTCCCGCCGTCACGTTGGAAACGGCGGCGGCGCGTGAGAAGCCGGAGATCCAGACCTTGATGTTGCCTTCGATGCCGTTGGTGAGGATATAGCCCGCAAGGCGGTCGATCACCAGCATGGATGCGGATCGGAAGCCCTCGTGCAGCTTGCCGCTGCCGGGCGTCATATTAGATTGCCATTCGTTCTGATATCCGCCGCCGCAGACGCCGATCGCGATCAGCGTAAAGGGCTCCTCGCCTTCGCGCTCCATGACCCGCGATCCCATCGCCATGGAGATCGTGTACATGCTGGTCTCCCGGGAATAATCGTCCTTGCGGATGTGCGAAAAGCCCGCGTCCGTCAGGTATTCTTCCAGATGCAGCGCGGGATCGAAGTATTCGACGGATTCCTTCGACGGCTTTAGCGCGCGGTTCGCCGAAAGCGCCATCGCGAGCGACATCACGGCAAGGTTGCCGTCATATTGCGTTGCGGGCTGCCAGAACGGATACTCCGTGAACCAGATATTATACTGATACGCCGCGCGGTTCGCCCGCAGGTTGATGCCGGCGCGGACCTGCCGTACCGGACAGCCGTTGACGGAGACGGGCTCGCCCTGCTCGTCACGTTCGACGACAGCGTCTGGACCGAACTGCTCGGCGTCCTGCGCCGCGGTCGATCGCGCATCTTCCGCGCTGTCCGCAAATGACGCCGGAAGAACGGCGAAGATCAGGAGCAGGATCAGAAGGAAGGATAGAATACGTTTACGCATGGGAATGCCTTTCTGTATGGATTCATGGATGACGGGAACGGGAAATCAGTCCGATGCAATGGCTTCCGCGCGGATCCGCACGCGTCCGCCGTCGGGGCAGCACGCTTCAAAGAAAGCTGCGCGTTCGTCGCCGTGATCGAGCTCTGCGCCGTTTTGCAGCGCAAAGACCTGCGGATAGATGACGCTCCAAAGCTCATGACACAGCGGGGGACAGATGTTTTCGACCGTGAAAGTGTCGCCTGCGGCGCACAGACCGTCGCGACAGCGGCTTTCCAGAACGGTGATCCTGACTTTTCGCATAACAGCCTCCGGTTCAGTTTGCGGACGAGTAGATCCAGCCCGCGTGGAATCCCTCGTCGGAATAGTGCAGAAGCTCGGAAACGGTCACGAGCTGATACCCGCGGGAGAGCAGCTCCGACACGATCCGACTGAATGCTTCGGCGGTCTTTTTCGCCTTGTCGTGGCAGAGAATGATCGAACCGGCAAGCGGCTTTTTGGATTCGTCCGTCTCGGCGACGCCGCGCCGATAGATCTTCTCCGCGGTGTATGTGTCGTAGGTGTCGTGCGTGCTGCGCGTATGATTGACGACCGCCATGTCCCATTCGTTCATCAGCGCAAGCAGTGTGTTCCGCGTTTCGCTGCCCTTTTCGCCGTACTTGATGTACGGCGGGCGGAACAGGCGGATCGTATAGCCGAAGCGCTCGCGGACCGCGTCGTTGACGCTGCCGATCTCCTCGCGCATCTCTGCGGCGGAAAGCTCCTCGACGTTCGTGTGCTCCCAGGTGTGGTTGCCGATCTCGCAGCCCAGAGACAGCATGCGCATGAGCTGCTCCTCATGCGCGGCAATGTTTTCGCCGTTGATAAAGAACGTCGCCCGCACGCCGTACTGCTCGCATACGTCGAGCACAAGGTCGGTGATCCGGTCGCGCGGACCGTCGTCGAAGGTGAACGCGACCATCTTTTGTTCGGGATCGATCGCCATCGTCGCCATGCGCGCTTCGATCGACGCTTCGTCGGGACAGTTTCCGTACGCGCGGACGTAATGTTCGATCTCCGCAAGACGCAGCTCCTCCCAGCTCGGTTCCGGCGTAGGGGAGGGCGCGGGCGTGATCACGGCGGTGGGCGTCGGTGTCGGAACGGCGGAGGGCGCCTCGGTCGCCTGCACGGCGGCAGGCGCGGTCCCTAAGGTGCACGAAAAAAGCGCGATCAGAACCGCAAGCATCAGCAGCAGCA
>Ga0310697_10005092_pt1 | contig 12766 bp, 12 predicted proteins | sample 172DNAGHGlowgp2_FD_203883 | JGI IMG/M metagenome (GOLD analysis project Ga0310697, IMG submission 203883) | Sheep rumen microbial communities from Palmerston North, Manawatu-Wanganui, New Zealand - 1728 DNA GHGlow gp2 (v2) (version 2) | ecosystem: Host-associated > Mammals > Digestive system >... | reverse complement strand
TAAGCTTATTTTGCACAGCCTTCGGCATCGTCGCAGCACTTCTTTGCGCTCTTTTGGTTATAGTTACATTGTACATAGTTGAATATAATCAATTTTTGATTATTTGTCAAGTTTTATCTCTTTTTTTTCGCCATACTCCTTCAAGCAAGCTTTAAATATGAGCGTTACCAATTCAGAAACCGTAATTTCCCGCTTTTTCGCTTCAGCCTCAAGTTTTTCGACAACCCACACAGGCATTTCCCAAACACAATCAACAAAGCCATCACCAGTTGGTGTTTCGGATATAACCCTAAACGGGAAATCCTCTTTGCATTTTTCGATGTTGTTATTCATACAGCCTCCGTTTTGTGGTCGCATTTGCGGCCAGTTTATTGTTAGAGGCGCTCCCTTCAATCCAAATTTCAGGATAAAAAAAGAACGCATCTCGCCTTTCCTTAGACGAGATGCGTTCGGGGATGCAGTAATTGTACCTATATTTTACAACCGTGGCAAGGGGGCCAAAATAATTTTACAATTCGTGGACGACTGTTCAAGAAACATCTTCATAAAGCCTCCATTCTAACCCACCTGTCCAGAAAAGCCATCTGCTCGGCGGTATGGAACCAGTGTTCGCCGCCGTCCATTATGGTCAAGGGGGCTCCGATTTTCTGGGCAAATTCGCGCATCGTTTCTAGCGAAGTCAGGTTGTCGTTCGAGCCGTACAGAATTTTCGTCGGGATGCGCCACTTGATCGGATTTTCACGCACGTAGCACAGGTATTCCCACGAAAGTGTTTCGCCGAAATTCGTCGGCACAGTTTTCTTTTCGCGGAGTTCCTCTTCGGAGACTCCCGCCCACGTCATCATGTTGCAAATCAGCTTTTCCATGTTGACTATCGGCGAAATAAAGTACGCCTGTTTGACGGGCTTATCGGCTAGCGCATTCATCGAGAAAAACGCTCCGATGCTATTTGCTACAAGGGTCACTTCGTCATAGTCCGCCGCGACAGAATCAAAATAAGCCGGAAATTCCTTCTTGGCGTCCCACGGAGTTTCAGCCTTGTAATCAAACCCGAGAACATCGGCATCAGGGCACAGGCTCTTGTAATGCAGAGCCTCGTCGGCGTTCCCGCCCTTCCCGTGCACATAGATAACAAGTTTTTTCATGCCCTGCTAGTCCTTTATGCAACGAACAGAAAACCCGTAGTCCTTGGGGAAACTGAATTGGATAACGCTCATGTCAATGCCCGACAAAATCGTGTGGAATGCGAAATCTTCACCATCCTGATAAGAACTCCAAAAAGACGCTCCGGGGGTATTGCCGCCGAAGTATCCATTCTCATTCCTTGAGCCAGAGGGCAGCGCGGAAAAGCCGAAGTCGTCGGTGGCATAAGAGCACCAGCCTATCAGGGACATAAGCTTGGGTCCCCCCGGATCGCGACCGCCCGCAAACCTAATCAGGATGCCCCATTCTGCTCTGCTGGGCAAGTGCCAGCCCGTGGGGCAGATGCCCTGCACCTTTTCCGGAAGAGTACAGGGCCAGCCATAATAACCGCAGTTCTGCGGATTCAAAGTATCTGAGGCAAATTTCACCGAATCAATAGCATCTGCCCAGGTATAAAGGCGACCAAAGATGGCGCAGTCGCCTTCCGACCAATAAAGTCCACCACCGCACCAACTGTTTACGGTCTCGTAGTTCAAGTTCTGCGCCATCCAAACCTGTTCGCCAATCTTTACAGTTTTATAGACCTGACCATCGCGTTCATCAAAAATCGAATCATACTGAATTTCTGGATTAAGATAGGCTTCTTTTGGGAGACTCCAATCAAAGTCATCTAGACTTGAAGATGATTCCACAAACTCTTTACTTGACGAAGATTCTTCCTTGTTCGACGAGGAGGAATTGCCTTTACTGTCGCTAGAGCGTGAGTCACTGGATACTTCGCTACTGCTCAGGATGACGGAAGAGGAAGAAGAACTCCCCTGCTTTTCTGCACTGCTAGATTCCGGGTCGGAGCCCGGAATGACGTTTACGCTGCTTGAACAGGATCCTTCGTGGCTGTCGTCACTCTGGATGACGGAGGAAGAACGGGAATTGTCGGCATCGGACGGGGACCACGAATCATCATCACCACACGCCGCCAGGAATGCCACCATGAAAATGGATCCTATCGCCGCGATGCGGCTCCAGGATGACAGCACAAAAAACTTTTTCATAAAGCCTCGAACAAACCGACATTATAAATCCAATACAAAAGCAAATTCCTTAATTCCTTACACAGCGTAAATAGAAGGAAGCTGATTTAGTAGTCTCCTCAAACCCCACATAATCATAATTCCATCTAAATTTGACAATAATTGCGTCACCGTAACTATTTTCCGTGGAAGTCAATAAATATCCTACATTACGGTCATAGTATTTACTATACACTCCTCCAGGATAAGCAGAAAAACCATAGACATCCGCACCATTACCATCAAAGCCCCAAGAAGGATTATTGGGTATCGAATTAGGCCAATCGGCATTCGCCTTCAACAAAAGCCCCGCTACAGACTGTCCTCCTACCGACATAAAAAGTATCTCATAATCGGCAACAGACGGCAAATGCCAGCCTTTCGGGCAAATTCCTTGAACGGGGTAATTCGGCAAACATAATTTTCCATCACCACAATTTTTTCCATTTTCACTATATCTACCAACACTATCCATTGCCTCTCCCCATGAATAAAAATTACCACGCACATCCTTTTTTTGGGAGTCCGAGGCATTATACCTAAGATTCTCAGCCATCCACCATTGATCACCTATTTTCACTATTTTATAGCTTTGACCATCACGATCGTCAGTCAAAGATTCCTTTTCAACAGTTAAATTTGAGAAACTCGCCAAAAACTCTTGCTTATTTTCTGATGCACATTCGATGCATCGTTCCCTATATCTGTACGGTTTTTTCAACTCACCTTGAATGCAGCGAACGGGAATGGTAAACTCCTTAAAAAGATCGCCTACAAAGGCCTCTTCACTATAAGCAGCTATCTGTACCTTGAACGCGCGATTATAATCACTCTCAGTAAAGCTCCAATAAACAGCTCCAGATTTATCACCTTGTCTAGTCCCCGAAAAGCCGTAACGGCCTCCTCCACCTCCAAAAGATTTAAGCATTGTTCCCGCAACATATCGTCCACCCACAGTATCAATCAACGCCTGCCATTCCGAATACAAAGGCAAATGCCAACCCGCAGGACAAGCGTCCATAGCAGCTTCCCATGTATAACGACGACCATATTCGAGACAATTTTCCTCTCTATCATCATCACAGAAACTATTGGAATCCGTAACAAACAACAGATTTTCAGCCATCCACCATTGACCGCCTATTTTCACTATTTTATAGCTTCGACCATCACGTTCATCAATCAAAGTTTCATATTCACAACTATCATTCGAACCTCCATTGCAAGGGGGGAGAACTTTACTCATCGAAGATTTAGCCTGCATTCCAACTGAAGAAGACGATTCCGCACTCGGTTCATCATTCGATCTAGCAGAAAGCGTCCACGATTCATCATCATCACCGCACGCCGCCAGGAACGCCACCATGAAAATGGATCCTATCGCCGCGATGCGGCTCCAGGATGACAGCACAAAAAACTTTTTCATAAACACCTCTTTATCCCTCACGCTAAAAATAGAATATTCCATCAATACTTTTTTTGCCGGTATCGGCAAGTTTTGCCCCTTCATCTACCAAAGCAGGCCTGTTTTTTGCCGATATCGGCAAGTTTTAGACTAAAAAGCGTCAATTCTTTATGCATCGGGCGGGAAGTGCAACAGACAAAGTCAAAATAATTATATTTTATGACATGTTTAAAGTCCAGAATACTCTCGCTATCTTGACCGCCTCGGCAGCCATGCTCATCATGGCATGCGACGGCACGGCCACGTCAGAAGAAATCCTGTTGCCCCAGGAATCCGAAACCAATTCGTCTTCCATCAATTCCACGGCAAGTTCCTCGTCCGTCGATTCCGCGGCAGGCAATTCTTCCCAAGATTCCGGAGTTTCCTCGTCGTCGCAGGCGACATCGTCACCGGCATCTTCGTCGCAGGCAGCTTCCAGCGATTCCGGCGCCCAGATCACCAAGATGGACGCCCTCCCGTTTGACACCTCAGGGATCGACCCTGATACACTGCATTACACGTACATACTCAACGAATTCAAGGACGAGACCGTTCTAGATTATTATAAAACGGAATACGGGGAGAACCTGGAGTATTACGTTTTAGTCACCGTAGGCGACGGTCACTATTGCCATATCGGCTCCGGAAGCGCAGGCGGCCAAGGTGACTACCAGAACGTATACACGACCCAGACACCGACGGAATACATCTTCATGGAGAACAGGGACTCGCTCCTGTTTACATACGTCGAAAACTGCGCAACGCTCAGCTGGGACGGCTGTCACGAACCGAAATCCAACAATGCCTTCATGCAGAAAATCATGGTCGGGAACGACACTTTCTATTACAGCGAATTAGAGAAGTTGCTTCAGCTCGCCAAGGTAACCGATTCCTCCGTCATCGTTTGGGAGAAAAAGACCTCTTCCAATGAATCCACGACGACCGCCAAGAAGTTCGCATGGGACAAGAGTGATTTCGAAAACGACACGCTGGTCAAGTTCATCAGCGACGACACCATATTCATCGAGAAGTATAATCTGAAAATCACCGACAACGAAGACACGTGGATTTTCGGAGACGAGGTTTGCAGCACCTTGGGATACAAGAAAGCTCCCGGGATGACCGACGAAGAATCGTGCAAAGCCCTCGAGACATTCCACAACGAAGCTATCAGATGCAGACAGCGCAACCTGAACATAACCAGTCCCCGTCTTTTCCCAACCCTCTGCAGGCCGAATTATGGCAAGAAAAGCGATATATACACCTGGTGCATTCTGGACGAGGATCTCGAAAGCAAACTCAAGTACGCGCTATAAAAAAAACACACTCCGAAAAAAAACGTGTAAAATGCGTTTTGTAGCACTTTGATTGAGAAACCGATAATTGTATTTTGAATTCTAGTGTTATACAAGGGGTGTTTCATGAAAACAGCAAAGATATTATCTTGCGGAATTCTTTCCATACTATTCATCGCCTGCGGCAGCGACTCCTCGGGAACCGCCGCCCAGACTGACGAGCTCGCGGACGGCAGCATCACAAATCCTGACAGTGGCATCGTAGCGCCGGACGGCGGCATCATCGGAAGTTCCGGCAGCGTAGATTTCACGTCGTCGGCCAACACTGACCCGTTCGACACCTCCTTCACTGGAAGGAGCTACGCCCTAATTAACAGCGCCACATTCGGCATAAGCTCTAGCAGCACGGGCCTTATCGGCAGTAGCGCGGGCGGCAGCAACGACTCCCCCGACACCGAAGAAGACGACGTGGTTTCGCTCGATGGTTCCGAGACGACCATCACGTTCAGCGGCACCGACGCGACTGTCACAAACGACAACGGCTGCCTCACGAAGGGCGACAAGTCCATTACCGTCACGTGTTCCGGCAACTACTACCTGCAGGGTACCGCGACCGACTTCCAGGTAATCGTTAGCACCGCGGCGGGCGACACCGGCAAGGTGGACCTTTTCTTGAACGGAGTCTCGCTCAAGAGCAGCGACGCGCCCATCTACGTGCAGAACGCCGAGAAGGCGGAACTCCACCTGGTGCAGGGCACCACGAACACTATCGAAGACGGTTCCACGCGCCCGCAGACGCACACCTTCAACAACAAGGTCGATACCGCGAAGGCCGCCATTTACGCGAAGGACGACCTGAGCATCAAGGGTAGCGGAAGCCTCACCGTGAAGGCGAACTACAACAACGGCATCCACACGAGCAACGACCTCAAAATCAAGAAGAGCACCGGCACGCTGAACGTTACCGCAAAGAACTGCGGCCTCAAGGGCAAGGCCTCGCTCACCATCAACGGCGGAAACATCACCGTCAACGCCAGCGGAGACGGCATCAAGAGTGACGAAGACGACACTGCCAAGCTCGCCGAGGGCAAGGGTTTCGTGATGATTGCGGGCGGCACCATTACCATCACGTCGGCATTCGACGGCATCAGCGCGAGCAACACAGTGCAATTCACCAAGGGCGAAACCACCGACGAACCGACGGTCAAGATTACGGCGGGTGGCGGCCAGACATGCCTGGGCAACAGCACTGGCGGCCAGGGTGGCAGAGGCGGCTGGGGCATGATGGGAGGAGGCAACTCCTGCTCCCCCGACTCGAGCATGAAGGGCATCAAGGCGGACTCGAACATCGTCATAGAGGCCGGCAAGATTGACGTGAACAGCCACGACGACGGCATCCACAGCGACGGGAACATTACCGTGAGCGGCGGGTTCGCAAGCGTGAAGACGGATGACGATGGCCTGCATGCCGAAAAGGCCCTGACCATCAAGGATGGCGTCGTGGAAGTCGCGATGGCGTACGAAGGCATGGAAGGCGCCGAGATGAACTTTGAAGGCGGCGTCACGAGCGTGGTGACCACCAACGACGGCTGGAACGCGGCCGGCGGGACGAGCACTTCGACCGGCGGAAACCAGGGAGGCCGGGGTGGCGGATTTGGCCGCAGCGACGGAAGCAAGGCCAAGGTGACCGGCGGTTTCCACTACATCTATGTGGGCACGGGCGATACAGACGGCCTCGACAGCAACGGTGATATCGATATTTCCGGAGGCGTAGTCGTGATTGAATGCCGCATGAACGGCGGCATGGGCGGCATGGTAGACTCCGACGGTTCCACGAGCATCACGGGCGGCAAGCTTCTTGGCTTCGGCACGAACAACTCCGAAGAAGGCACGCAGTACAGCGTGAACTTTACCGCCGACAACTACTACGGCACATCGGATATTGCGTTCAAGCCGAGCTTCAGCGGAAGCAAGATGGTATCGAACGTGGGCCAGCCGGGCGTAGTGAACAGCGTGAGCGGCATGAATAAGCAGTGTTTTGGAAGCAGCACCACGAACTGCGTGTACTACAGGTAATCCAGTTTCTCTCTCTACCCCCCGACTACCCGTAGTACCGCAGTACATCAATTATCGTGGCATTTTTACCAGCCGTTCTCCGGCTGGTTTTTAATATACCCCATTTAATTCATACAAACAAATATATAATTCTTATATATTCAATCAAATTCTATTATAAATTTGAACAACTTTCCGCATTTTCGCGTCAAAAAGTCAATTTTTTGTTTTGCGAATCCATCAAAATAAGTTAAATTGAATAGAGAAAGACACATCTAGGGGAACTAAATGAGCAAAGTCGACGCAGAAAAGATTTGGTTGAAACGTATCCGTATTTTCATCGGGATTCTGGGAGCCATACTTCCGTGGATAGCCTTGCTCGGGACGTTCATCGTAGGCCGCGCAAACCCGGGAATCTACTCGCAGGAATTCTGGACCAAGTTCTCCATTTCGGCAACGTACTACCTGACCCCGCCGCTGGTAGGCATATTGACCACCGCGGCCATCATCCTCATGTGCTACAAGGGCTACGAGCTTAAAGACCACGTGGTGACCACGGTGACGGGTGTATTCGGCGTCATGATCGTGATTTTCCCATGCAACTGCCCCTACGTAACCGACGAGACTCTCGTAGGGTTCTTCCAGCTGCCGGCCAAGATATCGCACATTTTCCACTGCGTATCAGCCGTCTCGTTCTTCCTCCTCCTCGCCTACAACAGCATGTTCCTGTTCACCAAGACATACGACAATAGCGCAAAGGAAATTCCCCCGCAAAAGAAGATTAGGAACACCATCTACAAGATTTGCGCCTTCGGCATGATCGCAGGGCTCGCGCTGATAGTGATTCCTTACAAATTCACAGCAAAAACCTTCATTGCAGAGGCTATCGCACTGACCTTCTTCGGTGTGAGTTGGCTCGTGAAGGGCGAACTGTTCGGTTTCCTCGCCGACAAGGACGAAAAGTCCTAAAGGAGTACATATGCATCCGTCATTCATCTTTTTCATCGTCCTCGCCATTGTCGTTGTCGCGGTAGCCGCCTACCGCCTCGGCGTTGCCGTAAGCAAGGCGTCCAAGAAGGAATCACCCGAAGCTAGGAATACGGTGCCCTACGACAAGTGTCTGGAAAAGAACGCCGTGGCTTTTGGCTACGGCAGCTTTACCGACGCCCGCGACGGCGAAACCTACCGCACCGTAAAAATCGGCAAGCAGGAATGGATGGCCGAGAACTTGCGTTTCAAGGCCGAGGGCTCTTACGCCCCGGACAACGAGGAAGCGAACGTGAAGCCGTTCGGACGCCTGTACACCTGGACCACCGCGCTCGACATTCCCGCCGAATACACGACGCAGTCTCCGGCCAGGGACCTCGACATGTACCACAAGATACGCGAAGCCGATTACCGCGGCATCGCTCCCGAAGGCTGGCACATCCCGAGCCTCAAGGAATGGGAAGAACTGATGGAGAATCTGGCACCCAAGTCGAACGGTGACGAGCTCCGCAGCGCATGCTTCTGGCAGAACCCCGGCAAGGATTCCCTGGGATTCTTCGCCCTGCCCGCCGGCTACCGCTTTGACAACGGAAGCTTCTGCCACTTCGGCAAGCGCGCCCGCTTTTGGAGCAAGGACGAATACGGTGCGGCAAACGCCTACCGCATGAGCATCACGGACGACTCGGCCGATATCGAGGGCGTCTACAGGTCCGACGCGCTTTCTATCCGTTGCGTAAAGAACGCCTAACGTGGCACTCCTTTTCGGCATAATCTTCTTTGCGCTGTTCGTCAGCGCCATCATCCGCGGAAAAATTTCGTACGGAAGCGCCGACTACGACTTCCACGAGCATCCCGTGCAGTTCGTAATAGTACTCGTGTTCATTCTCGGAATTTCGGCGTTGTGCATTTACAGATTCCTCGTAGAGATGGAACTTTTATGATTCTCCGCAAGCCCGACTTTTACGACAGCTTCAAGTGCATCGCCTCGCGGTGCAGCGATACGTGCTGCGTGGGCTGGGAGATTGATGTTGACGAAGCGTCGCAAGAAGCGTACCGCAAGGTGGCGGGCGCTTTTGGCGACAAGCTTCGCGAAAACATCGAGGACGGGCATTTCAAACTGCTCCCCCACGACCGCTGCCCGTTTTTGGACAAGGCGAACCTCTGCGAAATTTACGCGCACCTGGGCGAAGGCGCGTTATGCGGCATTTGCCGCGAGCATCCGAGATTCGTGGAAGTTTACGGCGACATCATGGAAAAGGGACTCGGGCTTTGCTGCGAAGAGGCGGCGAGGCTGTTGCTTGCAGGCAAGGGCCCGCTTGCCTTCACGAGCGAGGAATGCGACGAACCCGAAGACGAACTGGACGATGACGACCGCGAAATCCGCGACCAGGTGCTTTACGAGCGCGAACAGATTTTAGAGACTCTCGCCGATACATCCATGCCATTCGAGGAACGGCTCCACCAAACGTTCGGCTACACAGGCGAACAACCGCTTGCGCCTTTTAAAAACGTCGGCGCCCTTGTCGAGCTGCTCGAAAAGCTGGAAAGCTACGGCCCCGCGTGGGACGAGGCGCTAGCGCGCATCAAGGCGAAGGTCAACGCGACACAAAGCGCGGAACAAGACGCGACAGACGCAACGACTCTCGAAGACCAGGGATTCTTCTCGGAAACGGAAAGCGCGCGCCTCCTCGCCTACCTTGTATACCGCCATTACGCCAAATGCCTCATGGAAGGGCGCGAGCAGGGCAAGCTCATGTTCTCGCTGTTCTTCTGGAACCTGGCGCGGTTCTTTACGCGCGAACTCGCGGGCAGTGCGGCCGACGCTCAGACCATCAAAATAAACGCCGTGAAGATGCTCTCGAAACAGCTGGAATACTCCGAAGAAATTATGGAGCTCGTCGAAACTTCGCTGGATGGATAACTAGGCCGCAAGGCGGTCTTTGTCCATCACGTGCTTGCGCCACTTGCCGCTTTTCCAGCGCCACCAGAAAATGACGGGCGCCGTACTGTAAACAGCCACTACCGCGATCCAGGCGTAATGCGCAGGCAGGTGGAAAATGTAGGCCGCCACATACAGCGCACCCGAAACACACCAGTTCATGATGGCGCAGGCGAACATGACCCACACAGTATCGCCCGCACCGCGAAGCGCACCTGCATACACAACAAGCAGCACCTCGACAAAAATGTAGAAGGTCGCGATGCGAAGCATGAAGATGCTCATGGGGCGAGCGGCGTCGAAAATCGCAATCGCCTCTGCCGAAGCTTCCGCCATGTCGGGCCTGAATATATCCGTCAGCACTCCCGGCAGGAATACGAAAAAGACGCCCATGAGGAGCGAATAGCCCCACCCGAGCTTGAGTCCGGAATAAGTCGAGCGGGTCGCCGCCGCGGCATCGCGGGCACCCACGTAACGCCCCACGAGGCTCGTGGAGGCGACTTCAAGGCCCATCAGCGGAACGTACGCCACCATGTCCCAGTTGAACATCACCGACGACGCAGTGGCCGCATCGGGACCGAGCGCGTGGAACATAAGAATCATGAGCTGGAACGCCGACATGTTCAGGAACATCTCGACGCCGGAAGGAATGCCCTTCTGCAAGAGTTCGCGGGTCAAGGGCCAGCTGAAAGCGAAGGAGGAGCGCGTATTGAAACGGCTATTGCAGGATTTCGCGAAGAACTTCGCGAACAGGATGACCGTGGAAACGAGGTTCCCGATGAGCGTACCGTAGGCGGCACCGGCCACGCCAAGCGCGGGAATCGGGCCCAAACCGTAAATCAGTACAAAGTTGCAGGCCACGTTCACAATCATGCCCACAAACGCCGCCTTCATCACAATCTTCGTTTCGCCGATACCGCTAAAGAAGCACGGGGCAGCATTGCGCACCAGGTTGATGACGCCACCGAACATCAAGATGTTAAAGTAGGTCTTCTGGTATTCCAGTTGGTCGGCGGGCAAGTGTTCCATGCCGAACGCCAAGTGCCCCAGCGGAATCGTGAGGTACAGGAGCGGCACGGAAATCAGCGAGAGGTACACCGCCTGCATAAAGACGCGCGCACAGTCGGACGTCTTCTTGGCTCCCAGGCGTTGCGCCACCATCGCGGTCGTGTAACTGATGGCACCGGTAAAGAACATCGTGAGCGCAAGCTGCACCGCCCCAGCGCCAAGCGCCGCGTTCATCTCGGCAGGTCCGAGCTTAGAGAGGAACAGACGGTCGATAAACGTCATGATGGTGTCGAAAGACATCGACAGAAGCATCGGAAGCGCCACCACGAGCACATCCTTCACGTCCCCGTTCTTCTTGAATTTTTTAGGACTGTAGAACTTATTGAGTATCGTGTCGATCATATCAACGTTTCAGCTTATTAAGGCTTTCAAGACGATTCAGCGCATCGTACAGCGTTTCATCTTTTTTCGCGAAATGGAGACGCACCAGGTGGTCCACCGGTTCACGGAAAAAGCTGGAGCCGGGCACCGCGGCAACGCCCACCTTCTGCGCCATGTCGATGCAGAACTGTTCATCGGGCAGCTTGTCACCGGCATGGGAACCGCGCGAGCCGTACCCGAATTCAGAAATATCAATAAGGACAAAGTAAGCGCCTTGCGGTTCAGTAAAGCGAAGTCCCAAGTTCCGCAAACCGCTTGTAAACAGCTGCTTCATGTGCGTGTAGTGCGCCTGAAGGCCCGCATAGTACGAATCGTCGAAGCGGAGCGCTGTCACGGCGGCCTCCATGAGCGGGGCTGCAGCGCCGACCGTCAAAAAGTCGTGGACTTTCTTGACGCGGTCCATCACGGGGGCCGCGGCAAGCACGTATCCGAGGCGCCACCCGGTCACCGAGTATGTCTTGCTAAGGCTGCTGCATTCGATGGTGCGTTCGAACATCCCCGGGAGCGTCGAGAGATACGTGTGACGGTGAGGCGCGTAGATGATATGCTCGTACACCTCGTCCGTAATCACGTACAGGTCGTACTTTACCGCCAAAGACGCAATCACCGAGAGTTCTTCACGGGTAAAGACCTTCCCGCTCGGGTTCGCCGGGTTGCACAGCACGAGCGCCTTCACGCCCGGCTGCTTCATGGCGCTTTCCAGAACGTCGGCATCAAAGCTCAGGTCCACGGGAGAAAGCGGCACATAGACAGGAGTCGCCCCGCAGAGGATGGTATCGGCGGAGTAGTTCTCGTAGAACGGCGAGAACAGCACGACCTTGTCGCCGGGATTGCAGACCGACATCATCGAGGCCATCATCGCCTCGGTACTACCGCAGGTGATGACGATTTCCGTTTGCGGGTCGTAACGCAATCCGCTAAAATGGAACTGCTTGTCGCTCAGGGCCTCACGGAAATTCTGCGCACCGAACGTAATGGCGTACTGGTGCGGGCCCGTAAGCGCCACCTCCGACAACCGCTTCGTCAGCGCCTCCGGAGGGTCGAAATCCGGGAATCCCTGTGAAAGGTTGATTGCCCCGCAGGCATTCGCGATGCGGGTCATCCGGCGGATAACGGAATCGGTAAAAGTCTCGGTGCGCTCACTTAACGGCTTCATGGCACGCAAATTTAGCATTTATCTTTCTTTTTTTCTATATTACCGCTCACTATGTTTTCACAGCTGACCGACTCTCTAGAATCTACCCTCAAGAACCTGCGCGGGCAGGGCAAGCTCACCGAAGAAAACGTCGCCGAATCGCTGCGCGAAGTGCGCCGTGCGTTCCTCGAAGCCGACGTGAACTTCAACGTGACCCGCGACTTCGTGAAGGCCGTCAAGGAAAAGGCC
>Ga0310697_10005089_pt1 | contig 12769 bp, 12 predicted proteins | sample 172DNAGHGlowgp2_FD_203883 | JGI IMG/M metagenome (GOLD analysis project Ga0310697, IMG submission 203883) | Sheep rumen microbial communities from Palmerston North, Manawatu-Wanganui, New Zealand - 1728 DNA GHGlow gp2 (v2) (version 2) | ecosystem: Host-associated > Mammals > Digestive system >... | reverse complement strand
TCCTCTCTACTGAAGGGCCAGACTCTGCTGGTCTATGCCGACATGGCCCGCTGGGAGATTCAGCGACGGCAACGCCAAAAGGCCGTCAGCGCGTTGGGCGTCGACAACCGCGACGAGGCCCCGTCGAAACAATACAAGCGCGGCTATTTCGTCGACTGGCTGGTATGCGACGAACTGAAAAAGCGTCTTCTCGACCGCATCGACTATTGGCTGGACACCACCCAGCCTGACGAACCGAAGATGATGACGGGCGACACCATCAGGAACGGACTGGACATACTGTCGCAGCAGCCTTTCCGAGTCGTTCCCTTCTTCGACCCTGCCCCGTGGGGCGGACAATGGATGAAGGACGTCTGCGACTTAGACAAGACGAAGGAAAACTTCGGGTGGTGCTTCGACTGCGTACCCGAAGAAAACAGCATACTGCTGGGCGAGATGGAGCTGCCCGCCAACGACCTCGTGTTCTATCGTACGCGTAACCTCCTGGGAGCACCAGTCGAAGCACGCTTCGGACAGGACTTCCCCATCCGCTTCGACTTCCTCGACACCATGGGCGGCGGCAACCTCAGCCTGCAGGTGCACCCCACTACCGAATACATCCACGATACCTTCGGCATCTTCTATACGCAGGACGAAAGCTACTATCTGCTCGATGCCGAGGAAGGGGCTACCGTCTACCTCGGACTCAAGAGCGATGTCAATCCCGACGAGATGATTGGTGCACTGAACAAAGCACAGAACACGGGTGAGGCTTTCGATGCCGAACGCTATGTGAACCGTTGGCCTGCCAAGAAGCACGACCACTTCCTCATTCCCGCCGGTACTATCCACTGTTCAGGAGCCGGTGCGATGGTATTGGAAATCAGTGCCACACCGAACATCTTTACCTTCAAGCTCTACGACTGGGGACGTCTCGGGCTCGACGGTCTGCCCCGCCCCATCAACATCCGTCATGGCTCGCATGTCATCCAATGGGAACGTCAGACCGACTGGGTGCGCCAAAACATCGTCAATCACATCGAACCCATTGCCAAAGGAGACGGATGGCGCGAAGAACGGACCGGTCTGCATGAGAACGAGTTCATCGAGACGCGCCGCCACTGGTTCACCAAGACCGTCCACCACCATACGGGCGGCGGTGTGAACGTACTGAATGTCATCGAGGGCGACGAACTCATCGTAGAAAGCCCCACCAATGCTTTCAATCCTTACGTTGTGCATTATGCGGAGACCTTCATCATTCCTGCCTGTGTCGGCGAATACACCATCCGCCCCCATGGCTCAGCCGAAGGCAAGGAGTGCGGAACCATCAAGGCTTATGTGCGATTCAAATCCTAAACAATAATAAAAGCATAGACTATGAACTACAAACAAGACAAGAGAGTGATTATGACGCTGGATGCCGGTGGCACAAACTTTGTGTTTTCGGCCATGCAGCATGGGGAAGAAATCGTGAAGCCGTTCTCGCTGCCCGCCTGCGCTGACGATTTAGAGAAGTGCTTAGGACAACTCGTCACGGGCTTTGAGCGCGTGAAAGCCGAAGTGCCCGTGGCACCCTCTGCCATCAGCTTTGCCTTCCCCGGTCCTGCCGACTATGCCGCTGGCATCATCGGCGACCTGCCCAACTTCCCGTCGTTCCGCGGTGGTGTGGCACTGGGTCCGTTCCTTCAGGAGAAGTTCGGCATCCCCGTATTCATCAACAACGACGGCAGCCTCTTTGCCTATGGCGAAGCCATGTCGGGTGTTCTTCCCGAAATCAACAAGAAGCTGGCGGAGGCCGGCAGTCCTAAACGCTATAAGAACCTATTGGGACTGACCTTTGGCACTGGCTTCGGCGCCGGAGTCGTCATCGACGGTGAACTGCTCATCGGCGACAATGGTCTGGGCGGTGACATCTGGTGTTTCCGCAATAAGATCCACCGGGAGTATATTGCCGAGGAAGGTGTTGCCATCCGTGCTGTGAAGCGTGTCTATAAAGAGCTGTCTGGCGAAGACCACCAACTGGAGCCGAAGGATATCTGCGACATTGCCGACGGATGCCGCGAAGGTAATCAGGAAGCAGCCAAACGCGCCTTTGCCGAACTCGGCGAGGTGGCAGGCGATGCCATTGCCATGGCCGACACCATTGTCGACGGACTCATTGTGATTGGCGGTGGCGTGGCCAATGCCCACCGGCACATCCTGCCCGCATTGGTCGGCGAGCTCAACAGCCCGTTGAAGATGATGAACGGCGGTACGGTCCATCACATGCAAATGCGCGCCTTTAACCTGGAAGACGATGCCGAGTTTGGCGAGTTTGCCAAAGGAGAAGCTGTGAAGATCCGCGTACCGGGTTCAGACACCGTTGTTGACTACGACCCGATGAAACGCATCGGTGTGGCTGTCAGCAAACAAGGTGCCAGCCGGGCTATTGCCATGGGTGCCTATCTCTTTGCCCTTCACCAACTGAACTAAAGTCGTTTGGTGGTTTGGTCATTTAGTTATTGTCGTCTCCAGACGGATGTCATCGGAAGAAGCACCGACCATCAGTTTGAACGAGCCTGGCTCTACGACCCACTGCATCTGCCGGTTGAGTAACTGAAAGTCTTCATCGGAAAGGGTGAAACGAACCTGCTTCGTCTCACCTTTCTTTATATATACGCGCGCGAAACGAATGAGTTGCTTTTGAGGCCGCACGGTAGAAGCCAGGTCATCATGAAGATAGAGCTGGACGACTTCCTCGCCATCATAGTCTCCTGTGTTTCTGACATCCACCGTCACCTCATTTCCACTGACCCTAAGGTTAGAATAGTCAAAGGACGTATAGCTCAGGCCGTAGCCGAACGCATAGAGTGGCTTGGCGGTCTGTTCGACATAGTCATGGCTGACGGGAGCCTTCTTGTTGTAATAAACCGGCAACTGTCCCACGCTGCGGGGTACGCTGAACGGCAGACGGCCGGCAGGATTAAAGTCGCCGAAGAGTACATCGGCAATAGCGCGTCCGCCTTCCTGTCCGGGATAGTAAGCTGTGAGCAAGGCATCGGCTTCGGCGGCAGCCCAGTTCTTCTCCATTGGACGGCCCTCGATATACACCACGACGAGGGGCTTGCCCGTTGCCTTCAGTGCCGACAGCAACTGCTGCTGACGACCCAGAAGAGAAAGCGTCGCACGGTCGTAACCTTCGCCACACTCCATGTCAGGAATCCGGGTGTTGCCCGATGCCTGTTGGGTATTGGCGGCACCCGTTGCTTCATAGCTTGTCTTGAAGTCGCGGGCACTGGAGCCACCGACCACAGCCACGACGACATCTGCCTCGCGAGCCGCACGAAGGGCATCATTGATGTTATTCTCGGTTGTATCGCGAATGGCACACCCCTTTGCATAGACGACCTGACGGTCAGAGAGTTTCTCTCGGATGCCCATGAGCACAGTCTTCACATTGCCCTCTTCCTGTGGGGCGGTATAGTCGCCAAGCATGTTATACACATTGTCGGCATTGGGTCCCACGACAGCCACCTTCAAATCCTTTCGTAAGGGTAGGATATGGTGCTTGTTCTCCAACAGTGTCACTGAAGCCTGAGCCACATGCAGGGCAACCTCCACATTCTCTTTCGAACGTACCTCGCGGGCAGCAGCCTTCGGTTCCACATAAGGATGCTCGAAGAGTCCCATTTCAAACTTCATCCTTAGCACACGTTCGCAAGCCCTGTTGATGTCGGCTTCGCTGACGAGTCCCCGTGACAAGGCTTCCAGCAATCGGGCATGACAGAGACCGCCAAGGTCGACATCGACGCCGGCTTTCAATGCCATTGCTCCGGCATCCATGCCATCACGGGCGACGAAGTGGGTATGATAAACCCCGTCGATGCTATAGAGGTCGGAAACGACAAAGCCGCCGAACTTCCAGTCATCACGAAGCAGGTCGTTGAAAAGCGAGCCATTGACGGTGCAGGGAATGCCGTCGATGGAATTATAAGATGTCATCACCGACAAGGCGCCAGCGTTGATGGCACGATGGAAGGGCGGCAGGAAGTTTTCATGCAGCTCGCGTGTGCCCAGATAGGAAGGGGCACCGTTCTGTCCGCCTTCAGTGGTACCGTAGGCGATGAAGTGCTTCAATGTGGCAATGGTGCTATAGTCTTTCGAAAGGTCGCCACCACCCAATCCTTCGACCATCGCGGCACCCATCATGCCGGTCAGCACGGGGTCTTCACCGTAGGTTTCCTCGACACGAGACCAACGCGGTTCGCGGACGAGGTCGAGTACGGGACCATAGCTGATATGGCCGCCTTGCAGACGTATCTCCTTAGCGATGACCTGTCCTGCCTGACGAATCATGTCGTCGGACCATGTCGCAGCAAGACCGATACCCGTAGGGAAGACGGTTGTTCCGATGGCCATGTGACCGTGGGGAGCCTCTTCGGCAAGGAAGATGGGAATGCCGAGTCGCGTGTGTTCAATGACATACCGTTGGAGGGCATTGCCGGCTTTGGCTGCCAACTCCGGCGACAATCCATTGTCAAGGGTCTTCTTCGTCCAAGGGTCTGCACGGTAGACAGCCCAAAGCATACCAATATGCTGTTGGTCGACAAGCTGACGGAAATAGTCGGTTTCACTGACATTCTTCCGCTTGGCATCAATGGCATACGACTGCCAGCCGAGCGGACACAGCAACTGACCCACTTTCTCGTCGAGTGTCATACGGCTCATCAAGTCAGCCAATCGCGTTTCTATCGGAAGCGACGGATTTTTATAATCGGGCTTTTCGGCTGCACGCAGAGAGGCTGTGGCAGCAACAAGAAGAATAAGGGTTAGTAGTTTTTTCATAGCTTCGGTTATACTTTTTTCTGCAGTGACTCCACAAAGTGGCGGGTTGTCTCGAAGGATGTCTCTGCCACTTGACTCCAGAAGTCATGGTATTGCGAGGCGTCGGTGTCGCGGAGAGGTATGTCGCTGATGACCCGATAGGAGATGAACGGCACATTGTATTTGTAGCAGGTCTGTGCTATGGCTGCACTCTCCATGTCGACGGCTTTAGCCTCGGGGAATAGTCCGACAATGTGGCGCATCTTCTCTTTCGAGTCGACGAACCAGTCGCCTGTGACGATGAGACCGGTATGAATATTGACGGAAGACTGTTGACTTTTGAATTGCTCAGCGAGTGCCAGCAGGCGGGCATCAGCCTTGAAACGGGCAGGCATTCCTTGTACCTGCCCATACTGGGTGGTGTCATCGATGGCCTTGCCGCAATAGACATCGTGATAGCAGAGTTCCGTACTGACGACGACATCCTTCACATTGACATCATCGCCGTTGCCACCGGCACAACCCGACGAGATGATGACGTCGGGCTGATAACTGCGAATCATCTCGGCTGCGCCCAAAGCAGCATTGACCTTTCCGATGCCACACTGACTGACGCAGACACCATCTTTCTCACTGAACAGCGACTGGAGTCGTCGAAGTTCCTTCTCCATCGCTACGATAATACCAATCTTCATTGCTTCGTGTCCTCCAATGCTTGCAGACGCAGTTTGTCGGCAATCTCGCGGGCTTTCTGATTAACTTCGTCCATGCTGTTCTTACGATAATAGGAACGGGTGACACCGCCCGACGAGAGCACCAGGGAGTCGCCCTGCAGGTAGTCGATACGGCAGGTGTCGTCAACGAGGTCGGTGACGGTGGTCGTCTTGTCTTCATTAAGGGTTGGCGTACCGCTTGTCACAACAAGGTAACCGTTCCACAGATGCCACTCGGTGAAGTATCCCAACTGCGGATAGACCACGGGGCTTTCGCTCTCGAGCGTTGTCTCGCGAACGTAGCCTACGCTTTGTGCCACCCAGTTGCGAGTCATGGAGAAGCCATACTCACGCGGAATGTAATAGAGTTCGCGCAGCGAGTCAGACATGGCTTCTACCAGCCGCTCCTGCTGACGTTCTGTTGCATTGACATGATCGCGCAGCTTCGGCATCACGATGTAGCACCAGATACCCTTCAGCTGGTCGATATCGACAACGACATCGCCTTTGAGCGAGTCTGCCTCGTTGGGTACCACACCCACACGGTCGCCAATCTTCGGCTTGCCGAGGATGCGCCCCTGCTTTGTGGCCTCAATGACGGAGTAGCGAATGGGGTCGCTGCCATCGGAGGGAAGGAGCACCAACGTAGAGTCGTTGCAGCCATCACAGGCCAGTCCATACACCGTCCGATCGCCAATCATCCGCCAGTTTTCTTCTGTCAGAGGGTTCACTTTCTCTTCCTTTTTGCTGTTGCCGCAGGCAGCCAGCAATGTCACCATGACCACAAGGGTCATCGTTATTGTCTTTGTTCTCATAGTTATTCTTTCTGAAAAGCCTTGACAAACCTTCTCGCAAGGCCGCTGGCTCTTGTGGGGAGACTTGTCAAGGCTCGGTAGACGGTGAGAAACCATCTCTGACTTAGAAGTTCACACCGAAGTTGATGTTGAAGGCATGTCCGTGAGCCGTCACAGGATCGGCCTTGCTGATGTTGGCAACGCCTGCCTGATAGGCGATTTCGAGATAGAGCTTGTTGTAGTCGGCACCGACACCAAACTTGAAGCCCATGTCGGGATGTTTGAAGGAGCCGTCACGGAAGGACGACTGGTCTTGATTGAGGTCTTTGTTCTTAATGCGACCACTGATGGCATACGAGAAATACGGGCCTACAAAGGGAATGATGGCGATTTCGTCGGTTGCCTGAATGCCGTATTTGATGAGTGCGGGGATTTCCAGATAATTCAGACCGGCAGTGGTTCCATTTTCCTTACCGCCACGCTGGGTGTAATAGAGACCACTCTCAAGGAACAGCGCATTGGAAACACGCATACCGACAACGCCGCCGAGGGTCATGCCTGTTTTCGTGCCCATGCTGGCATCGCCACCGATACCAGACATATTCAGTCCGATACGGGCACCATAATAGAGACTCGACTTATCAAACGAGAAGTCACCGCTGCTGTACTGAGCGAAGGTAGGCAATGCCATGACTGTGGCAACGATTGCCATGATAATTTTCTTCATAATCTTCTTTTGTTAAGTTTATTGATGTTTATATTCTGCTATTTATTACTTTTTACGCTGCAAAGATACATTTATTTTTCCTTTTTTCAAAAGATAATGCACAAAAAACGACCCTCGAACGAACTTTTTTGAGTTATTTGTGTTATCTTTGCCGAAAAAACAGACAATACCGGTGATAATGGAAGACTATTGGTTTGCAGGCAAACTGTTGAAATGGTTTCACGAGAACGGACGCCCATTGCCGTGGCGCGAGACCCGCGACCCCTATCTGATATGGCTCAGCGAGATTATTCTCCAGCAGACACGCATCGAGCAGGGACAGCCCTACTGGGAACGCTTCGTCGGCCGATGGCCCCGAGTGGAAATGCTTGCCGCCGCTACTGAAGACGAGGTGTTGCGCCTATGGCAGGGACTGGGCTACTATTCGCGCGCCAGAAACCTGCACACTGCCGCACGCCAGATTGTCGAGCGAGGTCGTTTTCCAAATACTTTCAGTGAGATACGCCAACTGAAAGGTGTCGGCGACTATACGGCCGCAGCCATTGCCTCCATTGCCTTCGATGAGCCTGTGGCCGTCGTCGACGGCAACGTCTACCGTCTTCTCTCCCGGCACTTTGCTATTGAGACACCCATCAACACCACTGAAGGTAAAAAGCAATTCACCCAACTTGCCAACCAACTCCTGCCACCGCACGAAGCCTCTGCCTTCAATCAGGCAATGATGGATTTCGGAGCCATACAATGCACGCCTCAGTCGCCACGATGCCTGCTCTGTCCACTTGCCGACAGTTGCCTTGCACTGGCTGAAGGAAACATTGCCAAGCTGCCCGTGAAACTGAAGAAACTGACCGTTAAGGAACGGCGCATGACTTACGTCTACATACGCCACAACGGATGCGTTGCCATCCGACGACGACCCGCCGGCGACATTTGGCAGGGGCTTTGGGAACCCTACCTGTTACCAGAGGGACAAAAACCGGAAGAGGCTTTTCCTAATGCCGATCTGCGGTTGTTACGGAAAGACGTAAAGCATGTGCTCACCCACCGCATCCTCCTTGCCGACTTCTACCTGTGGGAACCGACAGAGCGTCTCACCCTACCCGACGGCTACCAATGGACGCCCGAGGCCGACCTCAACAGCTATGCTCTACCCCGCCTCATTGAACAGTTGGTGAAAGGATTGGCCGGAGAAATCTATCACGGCGGCAGTAAGAATTCGTGAGCATACAGAACGAAACAACGGCATCACTGGTATCAAAGACCTTGTGATGCCGTTGCTGTCTATCGACAGTAGTCTGCGATTATTATTTCGGCTGTGCAGGAGCTTCCTGTGCAGGAGCTTCCTGTGCAGGAGCTTCCTGAGCGGGAGCCTCAGCCTCGGGTGCCTGTTCCTCACCTACGCCGAATGCGGGAGCATTGACGGGATTGGTAGTCTGGGTTTCCGTGGCACTCTGCTCAAGCACGCTCTGGTCGGTGACGGCACGGGGTGCCACATAAGCACAGATGATGCTCAAGAGAACCATAGCGGCAGCGAGGCCCCATGTTGCCTTTTCTACGATGTCAGTTGTTTTACGAACACCCATAATGGCGTTTGACGATGAGAAGTTGGAGGCCAGACCTCCACCCTTCGACTCCTGGATCAGTACGATGCCAATCATCAGGATGGCAGCCAGGACGATGAGAATTACAAATAGTGTGTACATCTTTTTAAATTATTTTTTTGTTTGTTATTTATTATTCTTCTACTGCTTTTTCCGACTCTCGTTGAGGATTAATTTCTCAAGATATCGGATTTGGTCTGCAAAGTAAGCATTTTTTTTCGGATTATTCAAATTTATTCGCTTAATAATTTCTAAAGCCCTTGAATAACTGCCCTGTTTGATGTATATTTTGGCCAAATTCTCGGTCATATAGCCTTCGTCGACCTCATTTTCATCATTTTCAGCCGACTGGTCGGGTTGCGGGATTTCATAGTCTTCTTCGTCCTTCAACTGTATGCGACCGACGTCATTGTTGATGAATTCGTCGATGAGTTCCTGACCACGCAACTGAGGCTGTCGGAATGCATTCTGGTCTTCCATGTGAAGAAGATAGGACACATAGTCTACGGCGGCATCAGCGGGAGTGGGCTGTCGGTGTGACTTTCCGACTTCCTCTTCGAGTGTGGGCTGTGAGTCGAGGAAACTGTCGATGAGTTCGCCGGTACGGTCGGCGCTGCGGTGCTTTGTCGGAGCCTCTTCCGATGGTTCGCGCTTCAGCTGATAGTGGACGGCCTCTACGAGTTCGAAGATTTTCTTCCGGTCGGTGATATAGATGGCAGCCTTTCTCAACTCGCGGTCGAACGACGGGTCGTGGAGAAGAAACAGATTGCGGAGCATCAGCAGACGGGCAGGCTGGTAGTAGGGATACAAGGCCAGTTGGGCACGCAGCTCATAGAGCGTGTCCTTGTCCAATCGGTCGGGGTGGCTGGCTAATCTTACGATGTCCATTCTTTCTCTCTGTTGAAGTCGTCTCAAGTGACGACCTGCTTCGTTCTTATTACCAGTTGGCAACGGTGGCGTTGAATATCTGGTCGCAGATGTCTTTCACCATCTGGGTGACCAGCTCTTCCTGCACGGAACTCAGGCTCTGGGTAGAGTCGTAGGTCTTTGTCGACGTGAACTGGCGTTCGAAGTCTTCCTTATGGTTGACATTGTTGGTGAAGCGCACGTTGACACTCATCGTCAGTTCGACCTGAGCCGAATGGCCTTCGGAGGAGACAGACTTGTTGCGCTGAGAATACTGTGTAATCTCGCCTTCTATCTTCAGGTCGCCGTTGCGTTTGACTTGTATGAGTTTGGTATGGTTGGCATATTGGTCCTTGAGTTCGTTGTTGAAAATCGGACCCATCGGACTCCACACATAGGTGCTTCGTATGGGAAAGTCGGCAATCTGTATGGTCTTCGTCGTGGCATAGTTGATGCTGGCGCCATTGAAGCTATACGTCGGTATGCAGGCGACGAGGCAGGTCATCATGCAACAGACGACAAGCGAACAGACGATATGTAGCCTTCTATTCCAATCCATACTCTTTGATGCGCCTGTAAAGTGTGCGGTCAGAGATGCCCAGTTCGCGGGCGGCCTTCTTTCGGTTGCCACCGTTTCGGTCGAGGGCTTTCTGCAGCATCTGCCGTTCAATACTATTGAGGTTGAGCGTCTCTGGCTCATTGATTTCTTCTGCCTCGGCGTCTTCCACCTTTGGCTGTCCGACATTGGCTGGCTGGACGGTGGTAATGGTGGGCACTGTTGCATCGTCGGCCGGCGACGAGATGGCAAACCCCGAGGCACCATTCAAGGCCCGTGCCTCGTCGAGTTGCTTTCGGATGCCGTTCATGTCGCGCCGCAGGTCGCTGACGTTGCCACGCAGTTCGACCAGGATTTTATAGAGCATCTCGCGTTCACTCTCGTAGGAGTGGTCGCCCTTTGTTCCGCCAATAATGGCGAGCTGAGTGCTCTCAGGGTCTTGGGGTATGAAGCGTCGCAGCGTGTCGAGACTGATTTCCCGCTGTTCGCTGAGCACCGACATCTGCTCGGTGATGTTCTTCAGTTGCCTTACGTTGCCCGGCCATTTGTAGCTGAGCATCAGCTGCTGCGCCTCTGGTGTGAGGGTAATCTTCGGCAAGCGGAACTTCTCTGCCATCTGCAGGGCAAAGAGTCGGAAGAGCAGCAGGATGTCATTACCCCGCTCGCGCAAGGGGGGCATCTGGATGGGGATGGTGTTCAGACGATAGTAGAGGTCTTCGCGGAAGCGGCCCTCGGTGATGGCTTTCTGAATGTTGACATTTGTGGCAGCCACGATGCGTACGTCAGTCTTACGGATTTGGGTTCCGCCGACACGGATGTATTCACCTGTCTCAAGGACGCGCAGCAGGCGTGCCTGGGTGGCCAACGGCAGCTCTCCCACCTCATCGAGGAAGATGGTGCCTCGATTGGCAACGCCGAAGTATCCTTCGCTCTCGCCGATGGCTCCCGTAAACGACCCTTTCTCATGGCCGAAGAGTTCGCTGTCGATTGTCCCTTCGGGTATTGAGCCACAGTTGATGGCAAAGTATTTCTCACGTCGGCGCGGTGACCGGTCGTGAATGACCCTGGGGATAATCTCCTTACCTGTTCCGCTTTCACCGACAATAAGCACACTGAGGTCAGTTGGCGCCACTTGCAGTGCGACGTCAAGAGCACGGTTCAATCCGTCGCTGTTACCGACGATATTGTACCGTTGTTTGGTCTGTTGTAGTTCAGAAACGTCCATTGGGTGACAAAATTACACAATTTCTCTGAAACGACTGCTATTTTGGCATACTTTTTAAGGTTTCTTCGCTCTTTTGGCTGGTCAGGCCGTTTTTTTTAGTAATCGTAAAAAAATAAATTTGTACGATTTTTTTTGAACGGTTACTTATTCCTGTTCGTCCAGCGGGAAGAAGCCGAAGAGCTTGGCATCAATCATGTCGGTCACCTGCTTGAAATCCTCGGGATTATTGCCGAATTTCAGGCGGTCGCCATCGACGATGAGCAGCGGACCTTTATAGGTGCTGATCCAAGCCTCATAACGGTCGTTGAGTCCCTGGAGGTAATCGATGCGGATTGACTTCTCAAATTCTCGTCCGCGCTTTTGTATCTGGGCGACGAGGTTAGGGATGGTCGACCGGATATAGATCATCAGGTCGGGCAGCTTCACCAATGAAATCATCAGGTCGAAGAGGTCGGTGTAGTTTTCGAAGTCGCGGTCGCTCATCATGCCCTGCGCATGAAGGTTAGGAGCAAAGATGCGGGCATCCTCGAAGATTGTCCGGTCCTGGATGATGGTTTCCTTGCACTTCGCTATCTCAACGACCTCGGCAAAACGCTTGTTGAGGAAGTAAATCTGCGTATTGAAGGCCCAACGGGGCATGTCGGCATAGAAGTCAGCCAGATAAGGGTTGTTGTCTACGGGTTCAAATCTCGGTGTCCAGCCGTAGCGGTGGGCAAGCATTTTGGTTAGTGTGGTCTTGCCGCTTCCAATGTTTCCTGCGATGGCGATATGCATATGAGTTAGGATTAGGTGTTAGGGGGTTAGTCGGGGAAAAGGCCGAAGAGGGTCCGGTCTATCTTGTCGATGATGCCGGCGAAGTCGCGAGGGACATTCAGGTAGTCGATGTCGTCAACCTCGATGGTCATCACTTTTCCCGGATACTTATGGTAGATGAAGTCTTCATAACGTTCGTTCAGGTTCGACAGATACTCAAGCGGGATGGTCTGCTCATAGTCGCGGCCGCGCTTCTGGATGTTCTGAACAAGATGTGGTACCGATGCCCGAAGATAGATCATCAGGTCGGGTTCGCGTACGAGGCCCGTCATCTGGGCAAAGAGTTCCATGTAGGTCTGGAAGTCGCGGTCGTCAAGATACCCCATGGCCTTGTTGTTGGCCGTGAAGACATAGACGCCCTCGTAGATGGTACGGTCCTGAATGACGGTATGTCCGCATTTGGCAATCTCGAGTTGTGTCTTGAAGCGCTCCTTCAGAAAGAAGCATTCCAGATTGAACGACCACCGCTGAATGTCCTTGTAGTAGTCTTCCATGTATGGGTTGTAGTCGACGGCTTCAAACCGCGGCTCCCATCCATAGTGCCGTGCCAAGAGACGGGTCAGCGTAGTCTTTCCGCTTCCGATGTTTCCTGCTATTGCAATGTGCATGTGCTTCAAATAAGTTTGGCACAAAGTTACAACTTTATTTC
>Ga0310697_10005088_pt1 | contig 12769 bp, 11 predicted proteins | sample 172DNAGHGlowgp2_FD_203883 | JGI IMG/M metagenome (GOLD analysis project Ga0310697, IMG submission 203883) | Sheep rumen microbial communities from Palmerston North, Manawatu-Wanganui, New Zealand - 1728 DNA GHGlow gp2 (v2) (version 2) | ecosystem: Host-associated > Mammals > Digestive system >... | reverse complement strand
CTACTTCTACCGTGAAGAGGAGCCATCGGCCCTCGACCCTCAGTCCTCGACCCTCCACCCTCAACCCTCCACCCTCCACACATACAACGTCCGCATTGTACGCACCGACGGCACGGAGTGCTGTCGCAGCCGGCTCGTGTTTGTGTAGTTTTTTTATAGGGATTTTTTTACGTTTTAGGGTGTCAGGGCGACAAGGCCGTAGCCTGCCATCCCGAGACCATCGACACCAATCGGATCGTTAAGGAACTGTGCCGTCAGGAGGGCATCACCGAGGGCACCGCCTACACCGTGCTGATAGGACTCTCCAAGGTCGTCAGACGCCACCTGCGGCAGGGCAACAGTGTGCGGCTGGACCATTGGGGACTGATGAAACTCGAGATTGAGAGCGACACGGTGGACAGCCCTGACGACTTCGATCCGCGTGAGCACATCCGCGGCCTCCGCCTCCACTTCCTGCCGGAGAGCAGCAAGGGCAAGCCCGAGCTCTATCAGGGCGTGGAGCTTGTGCAGGATTGAGTCGTGGCTCATCACACTTTTCCCTCAAATTGTTTGGCTGTTTTAGATAAAGGTAGTACCTTTGCACCAACAGAACCCGCCACGCCTCCTCACTTGGGGCGAGGTTTGTGCGTATTATTAAACGGAATGATTGGAACTATCGTTAACACTGCCACTATCATTGTCGGCGGTATAGCAGGCACGCTGCTGCACCGAGGGGTGAAAGAGCAGTACAGGGAAGTGCTGTACACGGGCCTCGGGCTGGCATCGCTGGCCATAGGCCTCAATGCTACCATCAGCCATTTCCCGCAGTCGGAGTATCCTGTATTGTTCATCGTGTCGCTGGCCTTGGGTGGTGTCGTCGGTACGATGCTTGACATTGACGGACGCTTCAAGCGGCTGGTAGACCGTCTGAAGCGGGGTGGGGCAGACGACTTCGGGAACAGGCTGTCCGACGGTCTGGCAACCGCAATACTGCTCTACTGCATCGGACCGCTGTCGATGCTCGGTCCCGTCGTCTCGGCACTCAAGGACGACCATACGCTCCTTTATACCAATGCCACGCTCGACTTCGTGTCGTCAATGGTCTTCGCCTCGACCTACGGCATCGGGATGATTCTTGCAGCACCGGTGCTGTTTCTGTGGCAGGGGATGTTCTGGACGGTGGCCCACATATCAAGTTCGGCCATCAGCGATTCGCTAATGGCCGAGCTGCTAATTGTCGGCGGGCTGATGATTACTGGCAGCGGACTGTCGCTTCTACGCCTCAAAGACTGCAAGACACTCAACCTGTTGCCTGCCCTGTTGGTGCCTGTGCTTTGGTTCCTGCTTATGTCTTTTTGGTCGTGACACCCCTGTGACACTAGTCCACTGTCTGACGTGCGGTGGCCGAAAAAGTTTGTCTAATGTTTGGCGGTTTGGCAACAATTTGCTAATTTTGCACGCGATACTTAAAGTTAACCCCCTCGTCGCACCCTCGTGCAGGGTGTGAGTGTGCTGATAAGACGACGGCTCTCGTGTCAGGGCTGGCATGGCGCAAAGGGGAATGTATAACACAAAAAAACAACAAAAGCATTATGGCAGAAATGAATTTTGGTGGCGTCATCGAGACAGTGGTCACCAGCAAGGAGTTCTCACTCGAGAAGGCACGTGAAGTATTAAAGGACGAGGTCATCGCCGTCATCGGCTACGGCGTACAGGGTCCCGGACAGGCTTGTAACCTGCGCGACAACGGCTTCAATGTCATCGTCGGACAGCGTCAGGGAAAGACCTACGACAAGGCCGTCGCCGACGGCTGGGTGCCGGGCAAGACGCTCTTCGGCATCGAGGAGGCCGCCGAGAAGGGTACTATCCTCTGCATGTTGCTCTCTGACGCTGGTCAGATTCAGCAGTGGCCCACCATCAAGCAATATCTTAAGCCCGGCAAGACGCTGTACTACAGCCATGGCTTCGCCATCAACTGGAGCGACCGCACGGGTGTCGTCCCCCCGAAGGATATCGATGTCATCATGGTTGCTCCCAAGGGCAGCGGCACCTCTCTGCGCACGATGTTCTGCGAGGGCCGCGGCCTGAACTGTTCGTATGCCGTCTATCAGGACGCTACGGGCAAGGCCAAGGACAAGACGCTGGCCTTCGGTATCGGTATCGGTGCCGGTTATATGTTCGAGACGACCTTCCAGCGCGAGGCTACCTCGGACCTTACCGGCGAGCGCGGCTCGCTGATGGGTGCCATCCAGGGTCTGCTGCTGGCACAGTACGAGGTGCTGCGCGAGAACGGCCACTCGCCCTCGGAGGCTTTCAACGAGACCGTCGAGGAGCTCACCCAGAGCCTCGGCCCGCTCTTCGGCGCTAAGGGTATGGACTGGATGTATGCTAACTGCTCGACCACCGCTCAGCGTGGTGCCCTCGACTGGGCTCCCCGTTTCCACGATGCCATCAAGCCCGTCATGGAGTGGCTCTACTACTCGGTGAAGACCGGTAACGAGGCACAGATTACCATCGACGCCAACTCTAAGCCCGACTACCGTGCCGGTCTGGAGAAGGAGCTTGAGGCTATGCGTAATCAGGAGATGTGGCGTGCCGGCGAGACCGTGCGCAAGCTGCGTCCTGAGAACCAGGAGCTGTAAGACCTCCCGGCAGTCTGTAAGTAACAGCACGAGAACCATAAAGAGGATGTGTCACTACGGGCACATCCTCTTTTCCTTTCCGCGACAGAAACGGTGGGATATCTGGCGGTCGTCACCGGTGTAGATGAATCGCTCCAGACGCTCGAGGATGGTGTAGCCGTCGGGATAGAGATCGCCGTCGTCGACGACAAGGGCGTCGAAGTCGTAGCCCTCCTCGAAGGCTCCCACGCGTCCGAAGATCCGGCCGCCGGCCTTCGTGGCCATCCAGAACGCCTCCGGGAGCGTCAGGAACGGCGTCTGCCGGTTTGACTGTTGGTAGTGCATCTTGCTCACCTGTATGGCGTAGACCATAACGCGGAAGATGCTCATGTCGTGGCCCGCGCTGATGTCGCTGCCCAGTCCGACGTTGATGCCTTCGTCGAGGAAGGTGCGTATGGGGGCCATGCCCGACGCTACGTTGAAGTTCGACGTGGGGCAGTGGGCAACCGTCACGTCGCCCTCTCTCATGAGCCTGCGCTCAGCGGCATCGCTCCACACGCAGTGGGCCATCACCGTGGGTGTCTCTCCGAATAGTCCGTAGCGTCGATAGGCATCGCCATAACTGTTGCTGTCGGGCTCCAGCTCACGCACTAAGGCTATCTCCGACAGATTCTCCGACAGGTGCGACTGTACTGGCAGCTGATGACGGCGTGCCGTCTCGCCGCAGGCCCTCAGCATTTCGGGCGTACACGAGGGAATGAAGCGCGGCGTGACGATGGGCCGTACCAGTGCCTGCCGGTCCGCCGTACTCCTCTGTCAGCTCTTCCATGCCCCGGAGGTAGTCGTCGACCGTCTCGGCGAGACTGTCGGGACAGTTGCGGTCCATGGCTACCTTTCCCACAAGCGCTCCCATGCCGGCTTCGTCGAACAGCTCCATCAGCCGGCGTGTGGCCGGCGTGTGCGTGGTGGCAAAGACGGCGGCACGCATGGTGCCCACGCGCCATAGGTGGCGTATGAAACGGCGGTAGACAAGCTCGGCATAGCCAGTGTCGGAAAACTTCACCTCCTCGGGAAAGGTGTAGCGGTCGAGCCACGGCAGCAGCTCGAGGTCCATGGCAATACCTTGGTTGCGGTACTGTGCCGCATGTACGTGGACATCGTTCATTGCCGGTATGAGGAGTCTGTTGCCGAAGTCTGTAACCTCGGCATTGGGACAGCCGAGTGTCTCGAGGTCGGCGGCAACGCTGATAACGCGTCCGTCGTCGCCAACAGCTACATAGCCGTTCTCGATGGTCTCAAACCGTTGCGGCTGCGGGGTGTGGATGATGTGTGCCTTGTAAACTTTCATATTGCAAAAAAAAAGCTCGCTGGTGTTCAGCGAGCAGTCGTTTGTCTTTTGTGTGTCTAAAGTGTGGGTGCTGATGGATTCGAACCACCGAAGTCGAAAGACAGCAGATTTACAGTCTGCCCCATTTGGCCACTCTGGAAAACACCCTCCGTGTCTCTATTCGAAAAGTGGGCGTTGACGGATTCGAACCGCCGACCCTCTGCTTGTAAGGCAGATGCTCTAAACCAGCTGAGCTAAACGCCCTTTTGCCGTTCCCCGGGCAGTGCCGTCTGCCCGGCGGTTTTCCAAAAGCGGGTGCAAAGGTACTCTTTTTTCTTGTAACCGCCAAATGTTTTTCGAAAAATCTTTCAAAAATCCCCGAACTGTTGGTTGTTCCAAAAGTTATTTGTATCTTTGTCAGCAGAAAACACTAAACGAATACTTTATGCTAAAGAAAACAAGAACTCTGCTCGCGGCAGTGCTCCTGACGGGCATCACACTGCTGTTCCTTGACTTCACGGGAACGGCACACCGCTGGCTCGGCTGGATGGCAAAGATACAGCTGCTGGAAGCGGTGCTGGCTGTCAATGTGGTGGTGATAGCCGCCCTCGTGCTGCTGACGCTGGTCTTCGGGCGTATCTACTGCTCGGTCGTCTGTCCGTTGGGCATCATTCAAGATGTCTTCGGCTGGTTAGGCAAGAAGGCGCGTAAGAACCGCTACAGCTATTCCGTGGCGAAATCGGTGCTGCGCGGTGCCGTCTTCGCCTTCTTCCTGCTGTCGCTGTTGTTCGGTTTTGGCACCATTGTCCAGTTGCTGGCACCCTATTCCGCCTTCGGACGCATAGCCACGAACCTGCTGCAACCGGTCTACATGGGCTGTAACAACGTGCTGGCCTCCATAGCCGAGCATTACGACAGCTATGCCTTCTACCATACCGACGTGTGGCTGCGCTCCGGCGTCACATTAGTTATCGCTGCGGTGACGCTCGTGGTGCTGGCAGTGTTGGCCTGGCGCAACGGCCGCACCTACTGCAACACCATCTGTCCTGTAGGTACTACGCTTGCACTGTTCGCAAGGTTCTCGTGGCTGAAGGTGCGCTTCGACGAGGACAAATGCAAGAACTGCTCACTGTGCTCGAAGAACTGTAAGGCTTCGTGCATCGATTTTAAGACCCATAGCGTTGACTATACCCGCTGTGTTGTCTGTGGCGACTGTATCGAGTCATGTAAGTTCGGGGCCCTGAAGTATGCCGGAGGCGGAAAAGCCAAGGCCGCTCAGTCTGACCATACCGACAACAGCCGCCGCTCGTTCCTGCTGGCTACGGCACTCGCCACTACCGCAGCTATGGCACAGAAGAAAGACAAGGTGATGGACGGCGGACTGGCTGAGATTGAGGATAAGGTGGCCCCCGTTCGTCAGACGCCGCTGACTCCACCTGGCTCTCTGTCGGCAGCTAATATGGCGTTGCGCTGCACCGGTTGTCAGCTCTGCGTGTCGGAGTGCCCGAACCACGTGCTTCGGCCTTCTGGCGACTTGCTGCACCTTATGCAACCGGTGATGTCGTACGAACGCGGCTACTGCCGTCCGGAGTGTACGCGCTGTTCCGACGTCTGTCCTGCCGGGGCCATCAAGCCGTTAGACGACATTGAAAAGTCGTCGGTACAGATAGGCCATGCCGTGTGGATAAAGAAGAACTGTGTGGTGCTGACCGACGAGGTTACGTGCGGCAACTGTGCGCGCCACTGTCCCACAGGGGCTATAGAGATGGTGAACGTCGATCCCGACGACGAGGAGTCGCCGATGGTGCCCGCCGTCAACGAGCAGGCGTGCATAGGCTGCGGTGCCTGTGAGTATGTGTGTCCGGCGCGCCCGTTCTCGGCGATTATCGTCGAAGGACACGAGGTGCATAAGATGATTTAGAGAGGGCTTAGCCATATAGGCCCATAAGGCCCCAAAAAAGAAGAGATAGTATGAAGCAGAAAAACATATCGCGTCGCAGCTTCCTGAAACTGTTCGGGGGCGGTGCTGTGGCAACGGCAGCTGCCGTGGCAGGCTGTAAGACTGAGAACAAGGCAGGCAAACAGGCTGCCGAGGAGTACAAGAACCAGGTGGAGCCCCCGGTGGGCAAGATGACCTACCGTGAGAACCCCAAGACGGGCGAGCGTGTGTCGCTGCTGGGATACGGCATGATGCGCCTGCCGATGAAGGCCGACAAGCCTGACGAGTTCGATCAGGAGATGATCAACCGCCAGACGGACTACGCCATAGAACACGGCCTGAACTACTTCGACACCAGCCCCGTCTACTGCCAGGGACAGTCGGAGCGCTGCACAGGCATAGCACTGTCGCGCCATCCGCGCGAGAAATATATCGTGGCGACGAAGCTCTCGAACTTCAACCGCGAGCTGTGGTCGTTTGAGAAGTCGCTCGAGATGTACCGCAACTCGATGCGCGAGCTGCAGGTCGACTACATCGACTACTACCTGCTGCACGCCGTCGGCGGCGATATGGGCGAATTCAACGGGCGCTATATCGACAACGGCATGCTCGACTTCCTGCTGCGTGAGCGCGAGGCAGGACGCATACGTAACCTCGGATTCTCGTTCCATGGCAAGAAGGAGGTGTTCGACGAGCTGATAGCCACACACGAGCGTTACCACTGGGACTTCGTGCAGATAGAGCTGAACTACCTTGACTGGGACTTCGCCGACGAGATAAACAACCGCAATGTCGATGCCTCATACCTCTACGACGAGCTCCGCAAGCGCGGCATACCGGCGGTCATCATGGAACCGCTGCTCGGAGGACGGCTGGCACAGCTGCCGCAGTTCATCGTCAACGACCTGAAGCAGCGCGACCCCGAGCGCAGCGTGGCATCGTGGGCTTTCCGATATGCCGGTACGCCGGAGGGGGTGCTGACGGTGCTCTCCGGCATGACATACATGGAGCACCTGAAGGACAACCTGCTGTCCTACTGTCCGCTAAAGCCGCTTAGCGACAGCGAGCAGGAGTACCTGCACCGCGAGATAGCACAGAAGATTGTTGGACTCGAGAACATTCCCTGCAACGACTGCCAGTACTGCATGCCTTGTCCCTACGGCATCGACATTCCTGCCATCTTCGTCCATTATAACAAGTGCAAGAACGAGGGATCGCTGCCTTATGCCATAGGCGATGCCGACTACCGCCGCCACCGCCGGCAGTACCTCGTGTCGCTGGACCGTGTGGTGCCGCGCGAGCGGCAGCCCGACCACTGCATACAGTGCGGGCAGTGTCAGCCCCACTGTCCGCAGAACATCCGTATACCGCGTGAGTTGGCAAAGATCGACCAGTTCATCGAGGAGCTCAGAAGGAAAGAAGAGGTGTGACCTGCCGGCCTCCTTTTCTTTCCTTCGGCTACAACGGAAGCACTTTGTCTCGGAAAAACTGAAATTAATTTGGTTTTTCTCTCGACTTTTAGTACCTTTGCAGCCTGTTATGGTAAGAAGGATTGTTTCGATGCTGTTTTTTGCGCTGTCGGCAGTTGTTGTCAGCGCGCAAACAACGCCCAACGCACAGCAGGCGCGGCGTGTCTTCGAGAAAGCATACGGCCAGGTCTTCGGTCCCCAGGGAGCCACCTTCCATTACGATGTGAACATTGTCGGCATCTACAAGACCCAGGGCACCATCTGGTATAAAGGCAAGAAACAGAAATTCATAGACGAGAAGGTAAACACCTGGAACGACGGAGTCACGGCCTACATGGCATACCGTAAGAAGAAGACCGTCGAGATACACGCTGCACAGTCGGAGAAGAAAGACAAGTACAGCTCGAAGTTCAAGTTCTCACTCGACGACTTCGACTACTCCATCGCCGAGGACGGCAGTGACCTGCTGCTGACGCTGAAGCAGAAAAAGCGCGCCAAGGGCACCATCAAGGAGGTGCGCGCGTGGGTACGTCGTGGCACGCTGGTGCCGGTGCGTCTGCGCGTGAAGGTGGCGTTCGTCTGGACGACGGTGCTCATCAGCGACTTCCGTTCCGGCGGCATCACTGACGACATGTTCGTCTTCCCGCGCAACCAGTACAAGGACTGGAAGTTCGTTGACAAACGCAAGGAGTAGCACAGAGAGAGATTCGACATTCATTGACAAACCAATAGCACTATGGCAAAATTAGTAATCAACAGTTACGACGAATTTGCGGCTCATCTGGGCGAAGAGCTCGGAGCCTCGGAGTGGCTCCAGGTCGACCAGGAGCGCATCAACCTGTTCGCCGATGCAACCCTTGACCACCAGTGGATTCACGTCGACGTGGAGCGTGCCCGGCGTGAGAGCCAGTACCAGAGCACCATTGCCCACGGCTACCTGACGCTGTCGCTGCTGCCCTACATGTGGGACCAGATCATCGAGGTAAACAACATCAAGATGCTGGTGAACTACGGCATGGACAAGATGCGCTTCGGACAGCCCGTCATCACGGGCTCACGTATACGCCTTGTCACCAAGCTGCACAACATCCAGAACCTTCGCGGCATCTGCAAGGCCGAGATAGACTTCCGTATAGAAATCGAAGGACAGCGCAAGCCCGCTCTCGAGGGCATAGCCTCGTTCCTATATTATTTTACATAAGACCATGGGCGGATTCTTTGGAACCATCAGCACCGAGCCGTGCGTGAACGACCTGTTCTACGGCACCGACTACAACTCACACCTCGGCACAAAGCGCGCCGGTCTCGTCACCTTCGACGAGGAGCGCGGCTTCAACCGCAGTATCCACTCGCTGGAGCGCGACTACTTCCGCTCGCGCTTCGAGGACGAGCTCGACTCGTTCCATGGCCGTCAGGGACTGGGGGTCATCAGCGACACCGACCCGCAGCCCATCATCGTCAACTCACACCTGGGACGCTACGCCGTCGTCACCGTTGCCAAGATCAACAACCAGCGCGAGATCGCCGAGGAGCTGTTGGCGCAGCGCATGCACTTCAGCGAGATGTCGGCCAACAACATCAACCAGACCGAGCTCGTGGCACTGCTCATCAACATGGGCAACACCTTCGTCGAAGGCATCAACAATGTCTACCGCAAGATCGACGGCTCGTGCTCGATGCTCATACTCACCGAGGACGGCATTATCGCGGCACGCGACTTCCTCGGACGCACACCGATAGTCGTCGCACGCAAGGACGGGGCCTACGCCGTGAGCTCAGAGACCAGCAGCTTCCCGAACCTCGACTACAAGGTGGTGCGCGACATCGGACCGGGCGAGATAGTACGTCTGCGCGCCGACAGCCTCGAGGTGCTGCAACCCGCTCAGGACCACGAGCAGATATGCTCCTTCCTCTGGGTCTACTACGGCTTCCCCGCCAGCAGCTACGAGGGCATCAACGTCGAGGACGTGCGCGAGAAGAACGGCCGCCGGTTGGGCGAGGCCGACGACACCGATGTCGACTGCGTCTGCGGCGTGCCCGACTCCGGCGTGGGCACCGCCCTGGGCTATGCCGAGGGTAAGCAGGTGCCCTACGAGCGTGCCGTGCTGAAGTACACGCCCACGTGGCCGCGTTCCTTCACGCCGGGCAACCAGACGCGCCGCGACCTCGTGGCCAAGATGAAGCTCATACCCAACGGAGCACTGCTCAAGGACAAGCGCGTCGTCTTCTGCGACGACTCCATAGTGCGCGGAACGCAGCTGCGCGACAACGTGCGCACGTTCTTCGAGTACGGTGCCCGCGAGGTACACTGCCGCATCTCATGCCCGCCGCTGGTCTACGGCTGTCCCTTCATAGGCTTCACTGCCTCGAAGAGCGACCTCGAGCTCATCACGCGGCGCATAATCCGCGACTTCGAGGGCGACGACAAGAAGAACCTCGAGAAGTACGCACAGACCGACTCGCCCGAGTACCAGCGCATGGTGGCCGAGATAGCGCGGCGGCTGGGACTCACGACGCTGAAGTTCGCCAAGCTCGAGGACCTCATAGCCTCCATCGGCATGCCTAAGTGCAAGGTCTGCACGCACTGCTTCGACGGCACGAGCTACTGCCACCGGCCTGACTCGGAAAAATTCTTCTAAGGGATACTTCGCTTTACGTTTTCGATAACATTTGAGACGAACAATGGGGTAGGGATCCGCTTTTTCTGCGTATCTTTGCCCCATTGTTCAATTTATAAGACTAACCAGATGAGAAAGATTCTTACAACAGCACTGCTTGCCGCGGCTACCGCGGCAATGGCCGCCACGCCGTGGACCAAAGGTGCCTTCGAGACAGGCAAGTACCGCAACCTCTTCGTCGAGATGGGCTATAGCCCGTCGGCCGTCGATGCCAAGCTGAAGGAGGTGTTCAACGACGTGTTCCGTGGTCCTAACAAGGTCTACTTCGAGGTGGGCGACACCATGGGCTACGTCTCCGACGTCAAGAACCACGACGCGCGCACCGAGGGCATGTCCTACGGCATGATGATTGCCGTGCAGATGGGCGAGAAGGACATCTTCGACCGTCTGTGGCGCTGGAGCAAACGCTATATGCAGCACCAGTCCGGGCCGCGTGAGGGCTACTTCGCATGGAGCTGCCGCACCGACGGCACACGCAACGCCGAGGGTGCCGCCAGCGACGGCGAGCTCTACTACATCACAGCCCTGCTCTTCGCCTCGAACCGCTGGGGCAACGCCACCGGCATCGACTACAAGCGCGAGGCGCAGCACATACTCGACTGCATACAGCCGCGCGAGTACGAGGCACCGGCACGCCCGCGCTTCGGCGGACCGTTCGGCGGCGCACAGGGTCAGCAGCCGGCCGCCGGCGAGATGCAGAAGCAGAAGCAGAAGATGTACCTCATCGACCCCGAGACGCGTCTCATAACCTTCACTCCCGACGGCTTTGGACAGCGTTATACCGACCCTTCCTACCATATCCCCGCTTTCTACGAGGTGTGGGCGCGCTGGGCCGACGACGGGCGCAGCGACTACTGGCGCGAGTGTGCGCGGCTGAGCCGTGAGTTCCTGCACAAGGCTACCAACGCCGTGACGGGGCTCAACGCCGACATGTGCCAGTACGACGGCTCGGAGATGCAGGGCTTCGGCGGTCGACGTAACGGTTCGAACAACTTCCGCTACGACTCGTGGCGCGTGCCGATGAACATCGCCCTCGACTACGAGTGGAGCTGTGCCGACGGCGAGTGGCAGCGCGGCTACGGCGAGCGCATACAGGACTTCTTCTACTCGCAGGGCGTCGACACGTTCGTCGACCAGTACCGCACCGACGGCTCGCTGCCCGAGGAGGGCGAGATTCTCGGTGCCGGTGGCTTCCGTAAGCTGCGTCACAGCATAGGTCTCGTGGCCACCACCGCCGCCGCCTCGGTCATGTGCTCGCACGACAAGTCGAAGGAGTTCGTCGACGCGCTGTGGAAGGCTAAGCACGAGCCCTTCGACGACGGCTACTTCGATGCCTACTACGACGGTCTGTTGCGTCTCTTCGCCTTCATGCACCTCAGCGGCAACTACCGCATTATACTGCCGCAGTAACCCTGGCAGCAACAACGATAAGCGGGTGTGCCGACAGGCACACCCGCTTATTCGTTGTCAGCATCGGCATCACATGCCGACATCTGGTGCTTAGAAGTCCTTCGTCATCTCCTGTACCTTGGCGTTCACCTCGTCGATGAACTCCTGGATGGTCTTCACGCTCTGCTCGCCGCCGCCCTGCGGACGTACGGCGACGGTGCGGTCGGCAGCCTCTTTCTCGCCGACGATGACCATGTAGGGTATGCGCTTCAGCTCGTTGTCGCGTATTTTGCGGCCCAGCTTCTCGTTCCTCAGGTCGATGGTGGCGCGCACGCCACCCTGCTGGAACTCGCGGCACACCTCCTGGGCGTAGTCGTTGTACTTCTCCGACAGCGGCAGGATGGCCACCTGCTCGGGCGTCAGCCACAGGGGGAAGTGTCCGCTGGTGTGCTCGATGAGCACGGCGCAGAAACGCTCCAGGCTTCCGAACGGTGCGCGGTGAATCATCACCGGCGTCTTCTTCTGGTTGTCCTCGTCGGTGTACTCCAGCTGGAAGCGCTTCGGCAGGTTATAGTCCACCTGAATGGTGCCCAGCTGCCAGCGACGGCCGATGGCGTCCTTTATCATGAAGTCGAGCTTAGGCCCGTAGAAGGCGGCCTCGCCATACTCTACCTTGGCCTTCAGGCCCTTCTCCTGACAAGCTTCTTGGATGGCGCGCTCGGCCAGTGCCCAGTCCTCGTCGGTGCCCACGTACTTGTCGTGGTCGTTGGGGTCGCGCAGCGAGATCTGTGCCTCGAAGTTGAAGCCGAAGGCGGTCAGCACCACGCCTATGATGTCCATAACGTTCAGGAACTCCTGCTTCACCTGGTCCGGACGGCAGAACAGGTGTGCATCGTCCTGCGTGAACGAGCGCACACGAGTCAGTCCGTGCAGCTCGCCCGACTGCTCGTAGCGGTAGACGGTGCCGAACTCAGCAATGCGCAGCGGCAGGTCCTTGTACGAACGGGGCTTCCATGCGAATATCTCACAGTGGTGCGGGCAGTTCATGGGTTTGAGCATGTACTCCTCGCCCTCCTCCGGTGTGGTGATGGGGCGGAACGAGTCCTTGCCGTAGTGGGCATAGTGGCCCGAGGTGACGTAGAGGCTCTTGCCGCCGATGTGCGGCGTGATGACCTCCTGGTATCCGTAGCGCTTCTGTACGCGGCGCAGGTGGTCCTGCAGGCGCAGACGCAGGTCCGTGCCCTTCGGCAGCCAGATGGGCAGACCCTTGCCCACCTTCTCTGAGAACATGAAGAGCTCCATCTCCTTGCCAATCTTGCGGTGGTCGCGCTTCTTGGCCTCCTCGAGCATCACCAGGTACTCGTCGA
>Ga0310697_10005087_pt1 | contig 12775 bp, 11 predicted proteins | sample 172DNAGHGlowgp2_FD_203883 | JGI IMG/M metagenome (GOLD analysis project Ga0310697, IMG submission 203883) | Sheep rumen microbial communities from Palmerston North, Manawatu-Wanganui, New Zealand - 1728 DNA GHGlow gp2 (v2) (version 2) | ecosystem: Host-associated > Mammals > Digestive system >... | reverse complement strand
CCATTGGTAGAGGTGCCGACACCACGCTGTATCTGTACCGAACCCAGCAGCGAACCATAGCTGTTCATGTTAACCCAGTACACACACTGGTCTTCAGGAGAATTGAGAGGCACGCCATCCAGTGTCACATTGATGCGAGAATCGGAAGCACCGCGAATACGGAGGTGGGACGTACCGATACCTGTTCCGTTCTCGCTCCACGCCATCACGCCAGGAGTCTGTGAAAACAGGAACGGCAGTTCCTTTCCAGTCTTCGAGAACTCATTCAGCTGTATCTTCTTGATATTGCTGATGGCATAGGGAGCATTCTTCTGCGCCCGCACGCCTCTTACCACGATTTCCTGCAACTGCTCCACGCGACTGGAGTCCGCCAGGCTCTTCTGCTGCGCTGATGATGTGACAGTACTGCCTAACAGCGCAATAACCCATAGGATCTTTTTCATTTTTACCTTAATTATTAAAAGAATAAATAAGGGGATTTCGTCATACTCTATCATCCCTACGCCGGCATTATCCGTATCAGGTTCGAGGGTATCATCTCAGCCCACACCAGTGAGCACCCCTTGACAAGCATTTTGCTAATCGGCTGCAAAGGTACGGCAAATATCTGAAATATCCAAATAAATTTGGTATTTTGCACCAAAAGCAGTACCTTTGCAGGCAAATTCAAGGAATTAGTCTGATTATGGATACTATCAAAAAACAATTCGCACAAAAACTGATGGACATCAAAGCCATCAAGCTGCAACCTAACGACCCGTTCACCTGGGCTTCCGGCTGGAAATCACCCATCTATACCGACAATCGCAAGACATTGGGCTTTGCCGACGTCCGCTCCTTTGTCAAGTTAGAACTGTGTCACGCCATCCAGCAACACTTCCCTATGGCTGAAGCTGTGGCAGGAGTGGCAACAGGGGCTATCGCGCAGGGGGCTTTGGTGGCTGATGAGCTCGGACTACCCTATGCCTATGTCCGTCCGAAGCCGAAAGACCACGGCATGGGAAATCAGGTGGAAGGCGAACTGAAAAAGGGTGCCAAGGTGGTTGTCGTTGAAGACCTCATCTCCACGGGCGGTTCGTCACTAAAGGCTGTTGAAGCCCTTCGCCAATACGGCGTAGAGGTTGTCGGCATGGTGGCATCGTTCACCTATGGCTTTCCCGTTGCCGAAGAGGCTTTCCGTGAGGCTGGCGTAAAGCTCGTCACGCTAAGCGACTATGCGGCTGTGCTCGAACAAGCAGCAGAGACGGGATATATCAGCGATGCCGACAAGGCCGTACTGGCTGAATGGCGTAAGGACCCCAGCATCTGGGAGCCCAAAATCTAACCGCTCACCTCTATTTATAATATGACGAAATTTGAAAGCAGCATCAAGCAAATCCCCTACCCTGTAGAGGATGTCTATCGCAACATCAGCGACCTGAGCAATCTGGAGCGTGTCCGCGACCGCGTGCCCGAGGACAAGCTGGAGAGTTTTGAATTCGACAGCGACACGGTACAGGTTAGCGTACCACCTGTAGGAACTATCAAGTTGCGCATCATTGAACGTGAAGAGAACAAGTGCGTCAAGCTCGAAACGGAACAGTCGCCCATGCCGTTTAACCTGTGGATACAAGTATTGCCTGTCGACAGTACCACCAGCAAGATGAAAGTCACGGTCAAGGCCGACATCCCCTTCATGCTCAAAGGCATGGTGAGCGGTCCTCTTCAGGACGGCGTAGAGAAGATTGCCGATGCGTTGTCACAGATTCCATATGTTTAACGACATATCGGATTATCGGAACATCGAAAGAAAAGAACAATGGCAAATAAACTGTGGGAAAAAGACTTCGAGGTGAACAGCGAGATTGAGCGTTTCACCGTAGGTAGAGATCGTGAGTTGGATCTCTATTTGGCTAAATATGATGTCTTGGGGTCAATGGCACATATCACGATGCTGGAAAGCATCGGACTCATCGGGAAAGACGAGTTACCACTGCTACTCAAGGAGTTGAAGCATATCTATGCCATCTGTGAACGTGGCGAGTTTCGCATTGAAGAGGGCATCGAGGATGTCCACTCACAGGTCGAACTCATGCTGACCCGAAAACTGGGCGATATGGGTAAGAAGATTCACTCCGGACGCTCGCGCAACGACCAGGTGCTGGTTGACCTGAAACTCTTTACCCGCCATGAACTGATGGAGGTGGCTGAAGCCGTGAAGGTATTGTTCGACGAACTCCAGCAGAAAAGCGAGCAGTACAAGGACGTGCTGATGCCAGGCTACACTCACCTACAGGTGGCTATGCCCAGCAGCTTCGGGCTGTGGTTCGGCGCCTATGCCGAGAGCCTCTGCGATGACATGCTGTTCTTGCAGGCTGCCTATAAGATGACCAACCGCAACCCGTTGGGGTCGGCAGCAGGCTATGGCTCCAGCTTCCCTCTAAACAGGCAGATGACGACCGACCTACTGGGCTTCGACTCCATGGACTATAATGTCGTCTATGCCCAGATGGGACGCGGCAAGACGGAACGCAATGTTGGCTTTGCCCTGGCAACCATTGCAGGCACGCTGGCAAAGCTGGCTTTCGATGCCTGCCTGTTTAACTCACAGAACTTCGGCTTTGTCAAACTGCCAAAGGAATGCACGACGGGGTCGAGCATCATGCCGCATAAGAAGAACCCCGATGTCTTCGAACTCATCCGTGCCAAGTGTAACAAGCTGCAGGCGCTGCCACAGCAGGTGACACTCATCATGAACAATCTGCCCGTTGGCTACTTCCGTGACCTGCAGATTATCAAGGAGGTGTTTCTGCCAGCCTTTGACGAACTGAAGGACTGTCTGCAGATGACCGCCTATATCATCAACAAGATTGAGGTTTGCGATACCATTCTCGACAACCCCATGTACGACCCCATGTTCAGTGTCGAGACAGTAAATAAGCTCGCGTCTGAAGGCTTACCCTTCAGAGACGCCTATAAGAAGGTGGGTCTTGACATCGAGGCTGGCACCTTCCGCCCAGACAAGAACATTCACCATACCCACGAAGGCAGCATCGGCAACCTCTGCAACGATCGCATCGCAGCCTTGATGGACACGGTGCTCAAAGGTTTTTCCTTCGAAAGGGTAACAGAAGCAGAAAAGAGATTATTGGCATGAGACACTACAAAACTATACTGTTCTTACTGGCAACGGTGATGCTGCTTTCCGGTTGCGGCAAGGCCGAAAGTGAATATTCCACATGGGCATGTCGCTTCGCGTATGACAATCCCAACGGCGACCCCGTCCTCGCCTCTGCCTTGGGTGGCACACCTGGGGTCTTCTGCTTGATAACGGAGACCACACAAAGAGGTCAGAAGTGCCTCTTCTTCGAGAATAACTTAGGCATCAAGTCCGACAAGCCCATCCCCGAGACGGCAGAAGAGGTGCAGGCGAAGTTTATCCTTGGGCTAAACAATGGTATTATCGTAGGTTTCCAAGCCTTGGTCACAGAACCTAACAGAGGATTCGTGGCTTACGATGTGCAATGCCCCAACTGCGTACGCCGAGAGAACAACACCATAAATCCCAACTATCGTGTCACCATGGACTCGAAGGCCATCGCCACATGCAGCAAGTGCGGCAAGACCTACGACATGAACAATGGCGGCATCATAACCAACGGCGCTGAAGGCGACACCGGTCTGGCGAAATATGTGGCAGTAACCGATGGTCAGCACATCAGCGTATTTACAAGATAACATTATGCAAATAGAACAACAGATACAACAGGCAGCCATTGCTGCCGTAAAGGCACTCTACCAGCAGGACGTGCCTGAAAAGATGGTACAACTGCAGAAGACACGCAGCGAGTTTGAGGGTAATTTGACCCTCGTGGTGTTTCCCTTTGTCAAGATGGCTCGCAAGAGTCCTGAGCAATGTGGTCAGGAGATTGGCGAATACCTCGTTGCCAACTGCGATGCCGTCAGCAAATATAATGTAGTGAAGGGGTTCCTGAATCTTAGCATTGCCGATGCCGCCTGGTTACAGCTACTCACCGACATCGACAACGACCCACACTATGGCGAACGCGCTGCCGACGAGAATTCACCCCTCGTCATGATTGAATACTCATCACCCAACACCAACAAGCCCCTCCACCTCGGTCACGTACGCAACAACCTGCTGGGATGGTCGCTGGCACAAATTATGCAGGCCAATGGCAACAAGGTAGTGAAGACCAATATCGTCAACGACCGTGGCATCCACATCTGCAAATCCATGCTGGCATGGCTGAAGTGGGGCAATGGCGAGACACCTGAGTCAAGCGGAAAGAAAGGCGATCACCTCATCGGCGACTACTACGTAGCCTTCGACAAACATTACCGCGAGGAGGTAAAGGCCCTGGCCGCCCAACTCGTGCTCAGCGGTGTACCCGCTGAGCAAGCGGAAGAGCGTGCCAAGCAGGAGGCTCCCCTCATCAAGGAGGCTCATCAGATGTTGGTGAAGTGGGAACAGAACGACCCTGAGGTGCGTGCCCTGTGGGAGAAGATGAACGCATGGGTGTATGCCGGCTTCGACGAGACTTACCAGAAATTGGGTGTCTCCTTCGATAAGATTTATTATGAGAGCCAGACCTACCTGAAGGGAAAGGCTAAAGTGGAAGAGGGTCTTGCCAAAGGACTCTTCGAACGCCATGATGATGGTTCGGTATGGGCCGACCTCACCAACGAAGGCCTCGACAAGAAGCTGTTACTACGCAGTGACGGCACCTCCGTCTATATGACTCAGGACATCGGCACCGCCGAGATGCGTTTCCACGACTATCCCATTGACAAGATGATTTATGTCGTAGGCAACGAGCAGAACTACCACTTCCAAGTCCTCTCTATCCTACTCGACCGCTTAGGCTTTAAGTGGGGCAAGGAGCTGACACACTTCTCCTATGGAATGGTGGAGTTGCCCAACGGTAAGATGAAGTCGCGCGAAGGTACCGTTGTCGATGCTGACGACCTGATGGCACTCATGGTAAGCGATGCCCGCCGTGTCAGTGACGAGGCAGGCAAGAATGCCGACATGACGGAAGAGGAGAAGCAGGAGATTGCACGTATTGTAGGCATGGGTGCCCTGAAATACTTCATCCTCAAGGTCGATGCCCGCAAAAACATGCTCTTCAATCCCGAGGAGAGCATCGACTTCAACGGCAATACAGGACCTTTCATCCAGTACACCCACGCCCGCATCCGCTCCATATTGCGCAAGGCGGCGAATACAAACGAGTCTAGCCTTTCTATTACTTCTAGTTCTTCTAGTCTTTCTAGCAAAGAGGTGGAACTCATCCAAAAGATGAGCGAGTATGGTGCCGCTGTCGAGCAGGCAGGCACCGACTACAGCCCCTCTGGCATTGCCAACTACTGCTACGAGCTGACGAAGGTCTTCAACCAGTTCTATCACGACTATAGCATCCTCAACGAGGAAGATGAACAGAAGAAGGCTGTGCGTCTGGTGATTGCCCGCAATGTAGCTAAGATTCTCAAGAACGGCATGGCACTCCTGGGTATCGAAGTGCCTGAAAGGATGTAGTAGAAGTTGAGAGTTGAAAGTTGAGAGTTGAAAGTTGAGAGTTGAAAGTTGAGAATATAAATCCACCAGACTATCGGCACGACACCGTGTTGCCCTTGCCTCCGCCTGTAACGGCAGATGCATGGGCTGTGGATGCTGCCTGTAGCGGCAACCCTGGACCGATGGAGTATCAGGCCATTGACCTGCAGACGGGAGCCCGCGTGTTTCACTTCGGTCCCATGAAGGGTACGAACAATATCGGGGAGTTTCTGGCTATCGTTCATGCTTTGGCTCTCATGCAGCAACAGGGGCTGTACGAGAAGACCATCTACAGCGACTCGTACAACGCCATCCTGTGGGTTAACAAGCGTAAGTGCAAGACCAAGTTGGAACGCACGCCAGAGACGGAACCGCTCTACCAGATTATCCTACGCGCAGAGCGCTGGCTGCAGACGCACACATGGCATAACCCCATTGTCAAATGGGAGACCTCCAAGTGGGGTGAAGTGCCTGCCGACTTCGGCAGGAAGTAACTCCACACCCGTAGCTTTAATAAAAAAAGAGGTAGATCAGTCTTTCTCTATCAGTGCGACAGCATAGGCGGAGATACCCTCCTCACGCCCTGTGAAGCCGAGTTTCTCGGTTGTCGTGGCCTTGATGGAAATGCAGTCAGCATCACACCCGATGACCGCTGCCATGCACTGTTGCATGGCTGGAATGTGGGGATTCATCTTGGGGCGCTCGGCACAGATGGTAGCATCAATATTCACTAGGTGATAGCCCTTGGTAGCTATCAGCGCAATGGTCTTCTGGAGTATCACCTTGCTGTCCATCCCCTCGGTCTCGGCGGCGGTGTCAGGGAAATGGTACCCAATGTCACGCATATTGGCAGCACCCAGTATGGCATCGCAGACGGCGTGCAACAGCACATCGGCATCGCTATGTCCCAACAGTCCTAACTCATAGTCCAACTTGATACCACCCATCCACAACTCCCTGCCAGGGACAAGCCGATGGACATCATATCCCATTCCTACTCTTATCATAACAGCACCCTCCTATTCTTATCTTCTAAACAGGTCCTTGATGCCATCCATATCGAATGCCAGCGTGAAGCGCAGCGTCTGGTCGAGGGGGTTCGACTTGGCTGTAGAGATGACATATCCGACATCAAGCGAGAAGACACTCATGCGGAAGCCACCACCCACGGTGAAGTATTTGCGGTTACCTTTGTTCTCTGCCTCGTTATGATAACCCGCACGCAGCGTAAACTGGTCGTGATAGATATATTCCAGACCGACACCCCACATAATCTCCTGCAACTCCTCCTTGAAACCGCCAGGAGCATCGTGGAAGCTCTTGAAGATACCCGAGATGCTGCTCACGTCATTGTACTCCTCCAACACACGGCGCTGATAGTCCTCAGTCGACTCGCCGTCGTTCTGCTTCGGCACCGTGGGTACCAACAGTTTACTGGCATCGGCAGCTATCGTGAAGCGGTTGTAATCATCAATAGGCACCATCAGCGAGGCACCCAGCCGCAGGGTAGCAGGCAGGAACTGCGAGCGGTCGTCTCCGTAGAACTTTATCTTTGAACCTACATTCTGGATGTTAAAGCCCAATCCCAGCTGACATTCGCGCTGTCCTATGTTGATGTAGTTGTTATAGTAACCAGCAAGGTCGGCAGCAAATGCCGAGGCGGGCTTGGCATCTTCGGTATAGTCAAAGCGCAGGTCGCTATAGAGCCAGCGCAGGGCGACACCCAGCGAGAACTTCTCACTCAGCATCAGCGAAGCACCCACGTCCACCGACATCTCATAAGGTTTCACCGTCATGGCATTCTCCTCCATAGATGTCATCACCTCACCCAGCGAGAAGTAGCGCAGCGAACCGCTGACAGCAGCATACTCGCCAATGCGGTAATAACCAGCCACATAGGCAAGGTCGATGTCGTTGACCAGTTTGCGCAACCACGGTGTGTAGTTCAGAGCGACACCTGCACGGCTGATGCAGAACGGATACTTGGCAGGGTTCCATGCCTGTGAGTTGACATCAGGGTCGGTAGCCGTACCCACATCACCCATAGCACCGGCACGTGCATCAGGGGCAATGGTCTGTGAGATGACGGCATGGTCAACAGGGTTGAACTGGCTCTTCGTGTCTTGTGCCTTAGCGTTGACACCCACGAACAGCAGTGCTGTCATCAAGATTATTCTCGTTGTTGTCTTCATCCTTGTTTATGTTTTTATTTGTTTTTATTTCGTGTTGTTCCTTATTTATTTGTCAGGACAATCAGCTTCTTTGATTTCGAGGCGTAGGTGCTGCCGTCGCTGTTGATGCTGACACGGTAGAGGTAGAGTCCTGTGCTGAGTTTCTTGCCGCCGCCCGTTGTCAAGTCCCAGTTTACAGTATAGGTATTGTCCGCTGGCACACCGCTCTCAGTATACGACCAGAGCTGGCGCCCTGATGTGTCAAAGACCTCAAGCTTCACCTCTATCCTACTACCTGCACGGTCGTGTATCACGCGGAAGCCCGTAGTGCTCTTGGCAGGATTGGACGTACACTCCACATCAACAAAGACGGGTTCCAGTCCTCTCACCACATTGAAGGTCAGCTCCGCCGTCGAGGAGTTGTTCAGCACGTCCCATGCACGGAACTGCAGCTTGTGCTGTCCGTACGTGAGGGCGGGAATACTGAAGCCCACCTTACCGCGGGTATAGCTGCCGAAGTCAAACTGGAAATAGTCGTTCAGCGTATAGGTAGTAGCAGCGCTGCCGTCAATGATAAGCTGCAAGCCGTGACCAATGCCGCTGCCTGCTGCATTGATGCCGTCTTCATCGGTGAGTGTAGCCACAAAATAAGGTGTGGTGTTCACATCACTGCCGTTGGTAAACGACTCGCTGTTCAGATAGCAGTAGATATCTGGACCTACGGTACCCGTTGCCTCCTCCGATGTGCCATTGAAGACAAAACTGCTGCAGGTGCCGTTGGCTGTCACGCTCTTGTCGCTGTTCACGGCATAGAGGTTCAGCAAGGCTTTCAGGTCGCTGTAGTTGATGTCTTTGGGTACGGCAAACGAGAACGAGAACTTCCCGTCCTTCACCGTATTGCTGCCACTGAAGACGGTATTCGGTCTATCCTTATAGACAAAGGGCGTCGATGTCTCGCTGGTGTCGTTCAGCCTACAGGTAATCTCTTCCTCCACATCGCGCACCTGTGCCGTCAGCGTACCGTTGAAAGTCTCATCGGTGGCGGCTTCGGCATTGAGGACACGACCCGTCACCGTAGCCGTGGTGCCAGCTTGCAACTTCAGCGCCGTCTCGCTGTCCACAGCCGTGCCATTGATGGTCTCCACCTCTATGCTACGCGTAGGTACTGCCAGCCTCAAGGCGGGGTCACCCAGCAGCGTATACTGCAAGCGGTTCTCCGAGCGGTCAGTGCTATACATCTCACCACCCCTTGAGTCATAACCTACAAAGACACCTGTGGTCATCAACTCATTCTTCGTCTTCATCACCGCCTCGCCGATAGGCAGCGTCTTGCCATCGCTACCCTTGGAGAGTACGTGGTAGGTAAAGGAGAGGTTCATCAGGCGGTTCTGTACCTGAAACACCGTACGCGTAGTGCCGTAGAATGCGATGGCACCACCGTTGCTGTTGAAGAGTGCCGCCTCTCCGAAGTTGGCCTCCTGTCCGTCGAAGGGCATGATGTCACACGATGCCGTCACCCAGAGGGGAAGCCTCAGCGAGGTCGTGGTCTGGAAGTCTGCCAGCACCAGCACCTGCTCATGCGACATTGCCGTAGCAGAGCCGTGACCCGAGTAGTTCATCATCAGCGCACCCTGCTGCATCTGCTGCTGAAGAATGCGCGTCACATCGGGATAGCGGTTGCCCGTTGATGAACTGACGCGGTTATAGGCATCCCACATCACGCGTTTGACAACCAGATTCGGATAGTTTTCCTCCACCCTTTTGGCTACGTCATCAGCATCTTTCATGTGCGCGTTGTTATTGCCGTCATCGCCCATGAAGCACAGCTGGTTCTGCCACGCTCCTGCCTCCTTGTTATTTACATAACTCTCTATCTTGTTCACCATGATGGCAGCTTCCGAGGCGGTACGTGCAGGGATGCGCCCCACACCGACATCCACCTTGTCGGCAGTCAGGATGGCACCACCCTCGTTGTCATCCAGCAGTCCGAAGTAGTCATCAGAGATATAACACTTCGTAGCGTTATACGAGTTCTCGCTCTCATAGCAGAGCAGGAAGTCATCAGGACTGAAGCCCTTCCACTCTGGACATAGCATGCGGTTGTCCCATGCACAGTCGCCCATCAGCAACAGGAAACGCGGCATGTCAGCCTCCGTAGTGGCACGGTCGTACAGCATCTTCAGATAACGCCGATAGGCATTGGCATCGGGTGTACCGCTTGAGAACTCGTTAAACAGTTCGTCAGCGGGCACTATCTGCACCCTCAGTCCGTCCTTCTCCGTGTGTAGCGTCTTCAGCCGCTCGGCCTGTGCCAGCAGCTTCTGCGTTGTGGGTATGATGATCACCATGTCAGCCTGTCCGGCAGCATGGTGGTTCTGGTTGGTAATCGTTCCTATGATGGTGGGCACGGCGAAGACATCATCGGCACTGTTGGCATTCCTGGGTTTGTCGGCATATGTCGAGATATAATCCAGACGCACCGTTCCGCTGCCGGCAGTGGGTGTCAGCGTCACCTCGTTGGAAGCCTGCAGGTTACTCACGGTGAAGGTCTGCACCGCCGTCCGCATCTTGTCGTACTGTCCCGACGAGTAGATAGTCATGCTGCCCAAAGCCTCCCCGTTCAGGCTGACCGCCACGGATCCTCCCGTCGCGCTGTAGCCAGAGAGACTCACTGTCAGCGACCCATTGGCACTGTTGCCCGTCGAACTGATGGTATAAGTGTTACCGCTGCCGTTGGTAAGCACCTTGCTGTCGTAGAGGTTACGTCCGCCGTGAAACCACGCATAGTCCTCCGTCTCATACAGTGAGCAGTAGTCTTCCTCCAGCGGGTAGTAAGTCTTCTGGAACTCCTCCCAACTCATGGTCTTCGCCTCCTGGTCGTTCTCCGTCAGGAAGTACGCCCCGTAGGTAGCGTATGGGTTGCGCACCCGTTGGTGGTTGCTGTCCCAGCTCACGGGACCTCTGCCGAAGAACAGCCGTCGCCCCCCGACATAGCAGGTCGGCAACTCCTGCAGGTCGTCGGTCTCGGTGATGTAGTCAGCCGTCAACTTCTCAGGCTGCAAGTTGCCGCCATAGCCGTAAATCTTCACCTTACTCATATCCGAGAACCCTGCCTGACGAATGAATTCGTCCGACAGCCACCAGATGCCAGTAACCGGCACACCTATCTTCACCCACCGACCCGTTGCCAGCACCGAATTGGCTGCATAGCGGTCAGCGGCAGCACGTGCACGGCGCACGCGTTTAGCTGTCGCCTGCACCTTCAGCTGGAAGCTCACCAGTTTCTGATACTCCCCGTTGCGATATACAAGAGGTACGAAAGCCACGTGCAGCGCTCCACGCTTGCGCTCCACGCCCACCTGCTGGTGCACCTCAGGCAGTTCACCCAGAGGTCGCCCTGACAACTGCTTGTAGCGCTCAACATCGGCATCACTCATTGTGATAAATTCAGGGTATGCAATGCGCACCTCGTATGTCGAGTCAGCATAGTCATATCCCAAGTCGTGGGTATAGTGAAACACTGGCAGCACCGAGTCTATCTTCACCTCCTGTGCCGTCAGGTTAAAAAACTGCTGCGCAGCCACCGTGACCAGCGACAAGCAGTAAGTGACGAGTAGCATCAGCACCCTCGTCCTCACATTCCTGTCTGTCAATATGCTCACTCTCATTCGTTCTCATCTCACCCCCTCCTCTTAGATGAGTCAGGGGTATTTACTTACAGTTAAATTCGAGCACCTTGCGCTCTTCCAGCCACCCTTCCAGGTGGTCGTCAATCTTCACCGGTCCTACGCCAACGGGTGTCCCCGTATATAGCAGGTCGCCAGTCTTCAAGGTAAAGAACTGTGAGATGTAACTCACCAGTTCGTCTATCTTGTATAGCATGTCGCTCGTACAGCCCTCCTGCACCGTTCGTCCGTTGATGTCCAGATGGAAGTGCAGCGCCTGCACCTCAGGCAGTTTCTCCTTCTCCACCCAGTCACCGATGACTGCCGAGCCGTCGAAGCCCTTGCATATTTCCCACGGTTGCCCGTTCTTTCGGGCTTCGCGCTGCCAGTCGCGCGCCGTAAAGTCGATGCCCACCGTCACCGCATCGTAGTAGCGATGAGCAAAACGCTCTGGGATGCTCTTTCCCAACCGGCAGATACGCACCACCACCTCCGTCTCGTAGTCCACCTGTTCCGACCAGTCGGGCACGAAGAAAGGCTTGTGGTCCTTCAGCAATGCCGAGTCAGCCTTGGTAAAGATGACGGGCTTCTCCGGTTTATATAACGCTCCATCCAGCTCTTTATTGTGCTGGATATAATTCATTCCTACTGCAAAAATCTTCATACGCAATCGTATAATTATTTGTAAAACTTGGTTTCTACCGCCTCACAGCCGTCCAGCAATCCGCGACGGATGCGGCTATTGGCATCAGGATCGGACGAGTGGCGTCGCTTGCCCTGAGGAGTATAGTTACACTTGAAACCGGTGATGTGGGTCTTGCTATTAAAGTCCTCCGGATTATCCACGCAGACGCTCTTCACGGAGATGGAGAACTTACCCAACTCCTTGAGGTCAACGGTATAACCATGCTGCATATAGAACTTGATGGCATCATAGAGTTCTCGCAACACAAGACGCACGTCGGAGGCTTTGGCAGTACAGTTCTCCTGTATCATCTGCTCAATGTCTTCCATGTTGATAACACCTTGCCTCACTGTGTGGGCATAATACTTACGGTAGTTCTTACTACCCTTGATTTGATTCTGAAGCAGTCTGTAATGTATCGGCATAATACTCGTTTTTGCCGCAAAGGTAAGCAATATTTGTGATTCAGCCAAGTCAAACGCAAACAAATTCACTGAATTTGCAATGTAAATTCACTGAATTTGCTCACCAAATTCACTGAATTTTCTTCTAATCGACCCGACTCAAATCCCAGCAATGGTCATAGTCGTTCCATCCAGCGTGAGAGGAATACGTCGCTAACGGAGTATGTCACACCATCAAACGTAACATCATCGTTAAGTAGGCCTTTTTCACAAAGAGCATCGGCAAGACGACG
>Ga0310697_10005086_pt1 | contig 12777 bp, 9 predicted proteins | sample 172DNAGHGlowgp2_FD_203883 | JGI IMG/M metagenome (GOLD analysis project Ga0310697, IMG submission 203883) | Sheep rumen microbial communities from Palmerston North, Manawatu-Wanganui, New Zealand - 1728 DNA GHGlow gp2 (v2) (version 2) | ecosystem: Host-associated > Mammals > Digestive system >... | reverse complement strand
GATTTGTCGTAGAAGATGTGGCACGGTATTCCGAGTTTTTCGGCGTATGCCAGTTCATATCCCACTCCAAGCGACGGGCATGTACATTCAGCGATGAGCAGTTCTGCTTCGCGTAGCCATCCCGTGTCCTGGTTGTATATCATTTCGTCTTTTGACCGTCCTTGTTCAAAGGCGCTCAGCGACAAGTCGCCCACATGCTCGGTCAGCACCCGGTCGGTGTGTTGTATATGTTCGATGATGCGGTGGTAAAGCCCGGCGTCAATCCTTCCGCCACGGATAGACCCTGCAAAATATACTTTTTTGTTCATATGGTTATTGATATAGATATATTCATCCTATTTGGTTCCAGCCTTCTTTTTTTATTTGTTGAACCACCGGCTGTAGGTTATAAAGCAGGTATAACACCTTGCATTTGCAAAGATACTATATTATTTCATTTTTAACGCATTATAAATATAAAATGATTCATTAATTGTTTGATACATAAAAAAATCGTGTGTTTTTGAAAATATTTTCACTTTATGTTCAAAATCTTAATATAAAAATGTATATTTGCAATTTAGAGTGATTCGAAAGGTGTTATTTTATTTGTGTTTTATATATAATAATTGAAGGATTGTTGATTGTGAAAATGATAATTAATAAAAAAACTATAAATATATGAGATGTAATAATTGTAATACAGAATTTCAGGACGGATTGCAATTCTGTCCAAACTGCGGTGCTCCGGCATCGATGCAGTCGAAAGCAACGGTTCCGCTCAGAAGGACCTCTGCTTCATCACCTCAGCCACCACAACAACCCCAACCACAGTATCAGCAGCAGTCCCAGCAGCCGTTTGATGCTAACTCAACACAACCATTGAGTGGTAATGCTCCAGTGAGCGAAGAAACTATGGCAGGCCAATCGCAGCGGCCATACCAGCAACCGTCTCAGCAGCCATACCAACAACATTCTCAACAGCCATACCAGCATCCATATCAGCAACCACCATATCAGCCGGCAAAGAGCAATGGCGGCACCAAATGGTTGGTAATCGGTTTGCTGGGCGTGTTGTTTATTGCACTTGCCGGTTTTATAGCATGGATGTTGATAAACAAAAACAAGGATAATGAAGCCAAGAAGGCCGAGTTAGAAGCAATAAAGACAGAAACCCAGGCAGTGAAGGACTCCACTAAAGTGATGAGGGAAAGAGCGCAGGAAAACGTGGTTCATGACACCGTGATTGTTGTGGAACAAACACCTGCTCCACCTCCACCACCACGCAGAGTGAGTTCAAGTGGTAAGGGAATATGGCCACATACATCCACCCGTTATCTGGACCCTTCCGAACTTTATGGTATGAGTGCCTGGGATTTGAAAATCATGCGTAATGAGATTTACGCCCGTCATGGATATATCTTCCAGACAACCGACATGAGAAACTATTTCAACTCCCAACCTTGGTATACTCCTATATCGAGGAATGTAAGGCTCTCTAAAGTAGAGGAGTATAATGTGCAACTCATTAAGAGTTTTGAATAACAAATACAATGAAAATGACGGATTGTAGCATGTCTATAGTCCGCCACTTTTGTTTTTTGAGAATCGTAATAATTAGAGAAAAAAAAAACAACTAGCAAATTACACTATGAGAAAATCTTTGACGATCCGGCTGATAATGTTTATGTCAGTCATGATGATTTCCTTTACATCTCACGCCCAGAGAACCGCCACATCAAGCGAATCCATCCAGGCCGGCACATGGGCGGTACGCGTGCCTTATGACATCTCTGCCCCAGGCACAGAATATCGGTTTATGTCAGGTCAGGGCGGATGGAGATGGGACTTCTTCGGCCTCCAGATGAGAAACTATAGCGGAACCGTCCATCCGGGCGGAACCAACGGATTGGGTGTGGCGCGTATAGGATTCACCGGCCGATTTGATGCCAGTTATTCTTCCCTTTCTTCAACTCAGACGTCAGAACTTAATGCCGAACTTGATAACATCCGTTGGATAGGTGTTAAGAATGTCTTTCTGCTCTGCGGAGTAGGAAATTCGGGAGATCAACAAGGCAGTTCCACCAGCACTCCTTCATGGAGCACCACTCAGCGCAACAATTATGTTGACGACATAGTCCGCGCTGCAGAATATGTAGAAAGCAAGGGGTATACCGTGTATGCCGTGGCTCCGTTCAACGAGCCTGATTTTGAGACTACCTACACAGGTAACGCCTCCAATTACAGCGCTGTTGCCGCCATCATGCAGACCAAGCCCAAACTTGCCGGCAAGGTATATGGACCGAGCACCTTGAACAGTTCGCAGGCTCCTACATGGTACAACACGGTGAAGAACAACATCGACTTCGCAAACACCCATCAGTTGGCGGGCAACCGGTTTACTGACTGGACCGGTTTCTGGCAGACAGCCAAGGCAGACGGTAAAAAACTGATTGCCGACGAGATGCACAACGTGATGGAGATGATGGCATGTGCCTATTATGGCGGAAGTGCCGGTACATGGTGGGGGTATAACGGTGTGACCCGTGGCGAATACACCAACATGCTCAACGAAGGTGTGCAACTGGCATATAAGGAGCGTCCGAACGAATGGATGATTGCAACGGTAAACAAACGGAAGGATAACGGAAAAACAGCGGCATTCATCGGCTCGTCCGAACGTCAGGGAGTGGCCACCGCATTCACGTTCGTTTCCGGCGACCGCCTGGCTTACTACGACGGCTACGGACCGGTATATGACTACACACAGAATATGCCGGGCGGTGCGAGCGGAAGTTATTCAAACGGACAGACCAACACCGAGCGTACTATAGACATATGCTATGGTGAAAGCGTGCCGATAGAGCCGATCAACGGAAGATACAAGATAGTGAACAAAGCCACAGGAAAAGTGATATCACTCACCAACGGAAACGCATCGGTAAGAGACAATGTATATCAATGGGCCGACGGAGGACAAGCCAATCAGGCGTGGGATGTGGTGCCGGTTGCTACCAGCTGTTCCGACTTCAGTTATGTGTATATAAGGAATGCCAACACATCCACTATGAACTTATATCTCGACGCTCAGGCATGGAATATGGACCCGGGTGCAAATGTGAGCGCATGGTCGGATAGCGACACGTCAGGGGAGAATGAATGGCAACGATGGCATCTTACACATATATCCGACGGATATTACACAATAAGAAACCACCTCACCGGACTCTTCCTCGACGTCTACAACGGCAATACCGCCAACGGAACAAATATCATGCAGTGGAGTGGAAACGGCGGTGACAACCAACTCTGGAAATTCGTTCCTGCAGACCATGCTGTGGATACCACCAAACCGAATGCGCCAACCGGATTGACCGCCACCGGACAGTCGGGGTCGGTAAGCCTCTCCTGGACTGCCAACAGCGATGCCGACATCTTCCGTTATATGGTATACCGCTACAATTCCAATATCAACTCATGGGAGTGTATAGGCCGTAAGGTAAACGGAACAACGTTTATCGACAACACTTGTCCGAAGAATGAGTCACTGCGCTACAGAATCCGTGCGCTCGACAAGTCATACAACTTGAGTAATCCGTCGGCAGAGGTGACCGCCCAGACTACGAGCGAGCATGCCCTCGTGGCACGATGGAACGGAAACAATATGGCGGACATGTCGAAAAACAAGATGGACGCTGTCGCTTCACCTTCCGGTTTGACCAACGAGACACAAAGCACCCATGAATCGTTCCATTTCAACGGCAGCAACGGATATGTGGAACTGCCTTATAATGTGGGTGACTATCAGGAGATGACATTCGCCACATGGGCGAGGGGAGGCAGCACCAGTTCATGGCAGCGTATCTTCGACTTCGGCAACGGCGAAGACTCCTACCTCTTCCTCACTCCTACCAACGGCAGCCGCATGCGCTTTGAAATCAAGGCCAACGGAACAACTCAGGGTCTCAACGCCACCACCACGCTCGGCACCAACACATGGAAACACATAGCCGTTACCATCGGACCAAGCGAGGTGAAAATATATATCGACGGTGTGCTCAATGCCACTGCCACAGACATCACATTACGTCCGTCCGACGTGAAGCCGAAACTGGCTTATCTGGGCCGTTCCATGTTTGACTCTGACCCTGCGTTCAACGGTTATCTCAGCGATGTGCGCATATATAACTATGAACTGACCGCAGCAGAGGTTCAGGCGCTTGCGAACATCACCGACAACACCATTTCCGATTATGAGATTACCGCTGAGAGGATTCCGAATATAGCGGATAATGTAAATAATTGGGACGTTCATACAAACTGGTCCACCCAGAACTCTGCTGAAAGCGGTGCCACGAATATGAATGTGCCATACGTGAGGGCGGGTAACACGTCATGCAACCTGAGCAAAACACTGAGGTATATGCCGTCAGGAACCTATTATATGCAGGCAAACTGCTATGCTTATTACAGCGGTAATAGCAGCAGAAACAACCAGCAGATTTTCCTTAACACAGCCACCCAGACCATCAACTCAGCACGAAACAGGACCGGAACACTCCGCACATTGAACGGTGGAACTGTGGGAACTGACCATCAGTTGTCGTTCGGCTACAGGACCACCAGCAATTCATACGCCACAAACCTCGCCATGGACAATGTGCGCATATTCTTCAAGGGTACGAAAGAAGAATATATTGAAGGTCTTGAGGCAATAACCGATGACATACTCGGCGATGCAACCAGCCTGTTGGCTCTGCCGATGAACAAGGACGTGAAGGCCGCCCTGCGTGCTGCGATAGACAAGGTGACCGGCTCCCTCTCTGCGTTAGAGACTTCCATTCAGGGCGATGCGTCCGACGTGCACACAAAATCCGACGCCTGGATTGCCGCACTCGACAACTTCGGCGGCTCTGCCATTGCCAACGCGCAGACATCGGCAGCCGAATATGCAAAACTGAAAGAGGCCATGGACAAGGCAGAGGCAAAGGCGGCAGCCCATCCTCAGACTCATGGCGGACTGGATGTCTTCAACAGCGACCTGGGAGATGTATACAACAACTATCTTGAAGGCGAATATCTCGACAGCGAGATTCCTGCCACCATCAACGTGACCAAGGGCATCGCCAACACATACGTGATGACCGATGCGGTGTTTGAGGCAAGGACTACCAACGCCATCAATGTGACCGGTCTTGTCATGGACGGTGCCGGATTCGATGACGACTATCTCTCGCCAGACTGGACAGTCAGCCCAACTCCTACGGGTGTGGCATACGGAAGCCTCGAATATTGGAACACCAACTTCCATATCTATCAGGTGCTTTATGGAATGCCTGCCGGCACCTATCGTTTCGAGACACGCGGCTTCTACCGCTACGGAGGACAGCCGGAGAACTATACCGCTCACAACAATGGCACACTCGTGCACAACGCCAAGATTTACATCACCGACGGCGACAACACTCAGTTTATTGCAGACGTGATGCCAATCAGCGACGACCCGTCTGAGGTTCATCAGTGGGGAGCATGGTCGTCACAACTCTACAACGGAAATCCGGTGCCTGACAATATGCAGGCGGCAAGCGAGGCAATCGACGTGAGAGGCAAGTATGTGCCTAAGAACGGTCTGAATGCCGTGACACTCGAATTCGCCAAGGGTGGTGACATAATAGTAGGAGCACGAAAGGACGTGATGGTTGGTGCCGACTGGACATTCTTCGGCGACTTCTCGCTCTATTACCTCGGCAACTTCGTGACACTCGACGAGATGAGCGACGCCCTTCCAACGGTGAACACCACTCGCAGCACAAACGTGAATGTGGAACTTGCACGAACCATTTCCGCCGACCAATGGAACAGCATCTGCCTGCCGTTTGCCATGTCGAGCGAACAGATAGCCGCTGTGTTCGGCCCTGACGCGGAAGTGAGAGAATTGACCGACGTGGTTGGCGACAACGGTTCATACACACTTGAATTCACTCCTGTTGATGCCATGGAGGCCAACAAGCCGTATATCATCAATGACGCAACTGTGGCGTCCAACTTCCTGATTAAGGGTGTGAACTACAGTCCGGGCACAGAAATCAGTGTAACCGTAAACGGAATGGTGTTCCAAGGCAACTACACCTATCCTACAGTGCTTGACAATGCAGGCGGCCAAGACTACTACCTCTCCAACAACCAGTTCAAGTCGTCGAAGGGTGGTACGAAGATAAAGGGATTCAGGGCTTACTTCAAAGACCCTAACAACATGATCAAGACCCTCAATTTCAATATCGAAGGTTCAGCCACTTCAATCAGCGGAGTTCTGAGTGACGACGGCAGCGTGGTGGTATTCCCTGCCGACATCTATTCTGTCAGCGGCAGCATGGTGCGCAGTCAGGCAGAAAGTCTTGAAGGACTTCCACAAGGCATCTACATAATTGGAGGCAAGAAGGTGGCCATCAGATAAACCAGGTAAAATAATTCATATCATTCAGGAAGACAGGATTATTCTTGTCTTCCTGTTTTTTTAGATATCGACAATTATGTTTTTATCTTCAAAAAAACTTCGTTACCGTTGATTAACTCGGAAAATTGATGTATATTTGTAGCATATAATCATAAATACTATGGAAGAAGTTGGCTATAGAAACGGCGAGATGATGCGCCGTGGCAGAATCGAAGTGGTTTGTGGGTCTATGTTTTCCGGAAAGACCGAAGAGTTGATCCGCAGGATGCGCCGTGCTCAGTTCGCCCATCAGAAGGTGGAGATATTCAAGCCTGGCATCGATGTGCGTTATAGTGAGGAAGATGTGGTGTCGCATGAGGGCACGTCGATACCTTCCACTCCCGTCGACTCGTCACAAAGCATCTTGCTGCTTGCCAACGACAGTGATGTGATTGGCATCGACGAAGCCCAGTTCTTCGATGAGGGTATCGTGGATGTGTGCAATCAGTTGGCAAATAAAGGTGTGCGGGTGATTGTTGCCGGACTGGACCTCGATTTCAAGGGTGTGCCGTTTGGCCCTATGCCAAAACTGCTTGCCATAGCCGACGACGTTCTGAAAGTGCATGCCATATGTCTGAGATGTGGGGCATTGGCCTATGTGTCGCATCGTCTGGTGGCAGGCGAGAGGCAGGTGATGCTTGGAGAAACCAAGGAATACGAACCTCTATGCCGTGAATGCTATAAGCAGGCGATGAGCGAGAAGAAGGAAGAGACTGTCCAAAAGGAACTGTTTTAGACAAACTCAACTTCTGTTACTCCACTCAGTTAATGTTAAGTTAATATAAAAAAATTATTTTATTTTTGTCATATATATGTTTTTTTGTAACTTTGCAGACCGAAATGAATGACTTGCAAAGTTATCGAATTTAATAATTTGATTTTTAGATAATTAGTGGACAGATTTGGGCTGCTTGCAACCACACAAAAAAATGCTAAAACGACATTTGTCTTTTTATTTCTTCTTGTTGCATTTGCAACGGATAAATGTTCTTGCATCTCTTATCCGTCCCATATTTTTAATTTAACAATTTAAAAAGTATGGGTTATTTATTCACTTCAGAATCAGTTAGTGAAGGTCATCCCGACAAAGTGGCTGACCAAATTTCCGATGCCGTCCTTGACAATCTTCTTGCATATGACAAGGATTCGAAGGTGGCATGTGAAACACTTGTGACCACCGGCCAGGTGGTTATTGCCGGTGAGGTAAAGTCATCCGCATATGTTGACTTGCAGCAGGTGGCACGAGACACAATCGAGCAAATCGGCTATACCAAGGCCGAATATCAGTTCGACTCAAAAAGTTGTGGCGTGCTGACTGCCATCCATGAGCAGAGCCAGGACATCAACAGAGGTGTGGAACGCGAAAATCCCGAAGACCAGGGTGCTGGCGACCAGGGCATCATGTTCGGCTATGCCACGAATGAGACAGAAAACTATATGCCTCTTTCGCTCGACCTAAGCCATCATATCCTTAAAACCCTGGCGGAGATAAGGAGAGAAGGCAAGGAGATGACATATCTACGTCCCGACTCCAAGAGTCAGGTTACTGTGGAATATTCCGATGACGGCAAACCGGTTAGAATAGACACCATCGTTGTTTCAACTCAGCACGACGACTTTATCCAGCCTTCAGAAAAGGTGAGTCAGGAAGAGGCAGACCAGCAGATGCTTGACATTATCCGTAAGGATGTGAAGAACATACTCATCCCGAGAGTGATTTCCGAAATCAACTCACCTGCAGTGAAGAGCCTGTTTGACGATCACATCACATATCATGTGAACCCAACCGGCAAATTCGTAATCGGCGGACCTCACGGTGATACTGGTGTGACCGGAAGAAAAATCATAGTAGACACTTATGGTGGTAAAGGCGGCCATGGCGGTGGTGCTTTCAGCGGCAAGGATCCTTCAAAGGTGGACCGTTCTGCAGCTTATGCAGCCCGTCATATCGCCAAGAACATGGTAGCAGCCGGTGTTGCCGACGAAATGCTCGTGCAGTTGAGTTATGCCATCGGTGTAGCACGCCCTGTAAGCATATATGTCAACACTTTCGGCAAATCGAATGTGAAAATGTCTGACGGACAAATAGCAGAGAAGATAAACGACCTGTTTGACCTGCGTCCGAAGGCAATCGAGGATGACCTGAAGCTCCGTGCCCCTATATATTGCGAAACTGCCGCCTATGGACATATGGGTCAGCAGCCAAAGACTGTTGTGAAGACATTCAAGAACAGATACTATGGCGACAAGGAGATGGAAGTGGAACTGTTCACATGGGAAAAACTCGATTGTGTGGATAAAATAAAGAAAGCATTCTTTTGAACTCAATTGACGCATAAACTCTTATTATCTCATTAACTTCGCATAACTGTCAAAAGACTCTTGTTTGATGAAAGATACGCTGGCTGTATTGACTGATTCTGTAAAGACTGTTGCCAACGTTGTGGTAAACGACTCGGTTGGTGGTGTGGAAGGCGTGGAGCGTTCCAGAACCATCGGCTATAGTTCATGGATTACCATAAACATCCTTTTGGTTACGGCGGTTCTTTTTGTCATCATTTACAGGGAACGTCAGTATCTGGCATTCAAAACCAGGGAGTTCTTCTCGTCTGACAACCGCTTTTTCTCAACGCACTCGTTCAGCGGCACAAACAAGGTGGGAGTGATAACTGTTTTGCTTGTCATCATGGCTAATTCAGTAGGATTAGTCGTGAGTGGCATAGCAAATCTCTATCCTCACCTTTTCAATATGCTTGCTGAGAATACCGTTAATTCTTCCTCCGGACTCTTTTTGACAATGAAGGTGTGTGGAATGGTGACACTGTTTGTGGTTATAAAGGCTGTCATTTATGCATTGGTGAATTGGCTCTTCTTCAGAAGGGAACAAAACATGAAATGGATGCAGTCGTATTTCTTCATCACGTCATCGTTTGCATTCATACTTTTCCCATTCTCTCTGATGCTCTTATTTGTAGGTGTTTCCGAGAAAATTTTGTCAATCAGCCTTGCCATTTTGTTCATTTCGTACGAAATTCTGCTTCTTTACAAGCTGATAACAAACTTTAAGGCAAATAAATATGGTATTGTGCTAATTTTTTTGTACTTTTGCACCGTGGAATTGCTTCCAGCCCTTTTTGTCTGGAAAAACATCCATTAAATTTGAGGTAATTAGAGATGAAGGATATTTTTTTAAGATAAAGAGATTAAAATCGTCATTTAACCAATTAAAGATTATTTAAAATTAAGGATACCGGTTAACGAACTGGAAAAAGATGTTATAATGACACCGAAAATTCTAATTTCACAACCAAAACCAAAAACTGCTAAATCGCCATATTTCGAATTGGAGAATAAATATGGCTTGGAAATGGTCTTCAGGCCTTTTATAAAGATAGAGCCGATGACCGCAAGAGATTTCAGATTGCAGAAAGTGCCTATTCCAGGACACACAGCTGTTGTTTTTACTTCCCGTCACGGCATTGACCATTTCTTCAATTTGGTCAAGGAATTGCGAGTGACCATCAAGTCCGACATGAAGTATTTCTGCAAGTCGGAGCAGGTGGCTCTCTACATTCAGAAGTATGTTCAATACCGCAAGAGAAAGGTGTTCTTCCCAGAAACGGGTCTTATTGAAGACTTGATAGAAATCATGAAGAAACATAATGACGAGTATTACTTCGTACCTCAGTCGTCCGCTCATAACAATGATTTGAAGGATATGATGGACGCTGCAGAACTGAAGCACGACGAGGCTGTGATGTACTACACAGTGAGCAATGATTTTTCGAAGGATGAACCGTTGGATTACAACATGCTCGTGTTCTTCAGCCCAGAAGGAATTCATTCTTTGACAAAGAACTTCCCAGACTTCAAGCAGGGCGACGTGGCAATCGCCTGCATGGGACAGAATACCATTGCAGCCGCTCAAGAGGCAGGACTGCGAGTGGATATGCAGCCAACCCCGGAATTGCGTTCTGTGCCTGCAATCATAGAAGATTACATCAAGAAGAACAAGAAACTCGAATCTAAAAGAAAACGAGGGTGACCTCATCCAAGTGGATTTTACTTTTAAGAAATCGGAAAGGATAAGCAGTCAATTAGTTATTGACAAACTATTCGGTGGCGGAAATACAGCGATGTCTGTCTTTCCGCTACGTGCTATTTACATGACAGAGCCGTCGTGTGAAGCCACGGTGCCGGTGAGAGTGCTTGTCAGCGTGCCGAAGAAACGGTTCAAGCATGCAGTTGACCGCAACCGCATGAAACGTCAAGTGCGTGAGGCATACCGTCTCAACAAGCATGAACTATGCAATCTCGCGGAAGAGAAGGGGCTGCTTGTTTCCATCGCCTTCATTTGTATCACTGACGAACCGGTGGAAACATCGAAGGTGGAGAAAAGCGTTAAAAAGATATTGGCCAAGATAGCCGATAAAATATTGCTTCAGGGATGAAACGGTTGGTAAAGGCATTGAAGACGGTTTGGAGATATACAGGCAAGTTCTTCGGTTTCATCCTTCTTCTGCCTGTGTATTTCTACAGAAAGTGCATATCTCCGCTCACGCCCCCTTCATGCAGATATCGCCCCACATGCTCTGCCTATGCCGTGGAGGCGATCAAGAAGCATGGCCCGATAAAAGGTTTTTACTTGTCTACATGGAGAATCCTCCGATGCAACCCGTGGGGCGGATACGGATACGATCCGGTGCCGGATGAATTCCATTGGAACCTTTCTTATCTGAAGAAATATCAGATAAGGGACATAGACATAGACAATTGGCAGGATGCCGGTGATTCCAAAACAACGGTGGAATCTCAAGGCAACTCTCTGCCGGAGAGTGGAGATGAGGACCATGACATGGAAAACCGCATTTCAGAATGATAAAATAAGGATGCTTCTATTAGTCATTATTAAGAATCTTATGACGTAGCAGATTCACCGAAGGAAAATTCCTAATTCCTAATTCCTCATTCCCTATTCCTGCGTATAGACGCGTTGTACGCGTGTTGATATTCCCGTCAGCACTTCGTATGGTATGGTGTCCAAAACGTCGCTGAGAACTGTCACAGGTAGGTCGTCGCCGAATATGATGGCGTGGTCTCCTTCCTTGCAGTCGATATCGGTCACGTCAATCATGCAAACATCCATGCATATGTTGCCCATATATGGCGCTTTTTTCCCGTTTACAAGGCAATAGCAATTGCGGTTGCCGAGGTGGCGGTTGAGTCCGTCGGCATAGCCAATAGGAATGGCGGCTATTCGGCTTGGGCGGTCCACTATGGTCTTTCGGCTGTAGCCGATGGAGTCGCCCGCCGGCACGTCACGTATTTGCAGTATGGTGGTCTTGAGCGTACATACGTTGTGTATCATCTCGTTGTTGCGAGGGTTTATGCCGTAGAGTCCCAGTCCCAGCCGAACCATATCGAGTTGATATTGAGGGAAATGCTCGATGCCGGCAGAATTGCATATATGTCGCAGAATCTTGTGGTCGTAGGAGTCTTGCAGTTTTTTCGATGCCTCATCGAATATTTTGAACTGCTTTTTGGAGAACTCGTCGAATTCGTCGGCGTCGCTGCCCACGAAATGGGAGAACACTGAGCAAGGCACGAGCGCGTTCTGACGGTGCAGCCGTTCTATAAGCCGGTCCATGTCTTTGTCGGGATTGAATCCCAAGCGGTGCATGCCGGTGTCGAGTTTTATGTGTATAGGGAAGTTGGTGATGCCCTCTTTCTCTGCCGCACGAATGAGCGCCTCGAGAATGTCGAAATTGAATATCTCCGGTTCGAGCCTGTAGTCGAAAAGCATCTTGAAGGATGTCATCTCGGGGTTCATCACCATTATGTTGGCGGTGATGCCGGCATTGCGGAGTTCCGCTCCTTCGTCGGCCACCGCCACCGCAAGATAGTCCACGCCGTGGTCTTGCAATGTCTTGGACGCTTCTATCGAACCGATGCCATAGGCGGATGCCTTCACCATGCACACCATCTTCGTTTCCGGCTTTTTGAACTTGCGATACCAGTTGAGGTTGTCCACCAGGGCGTTCAGGTTGATTTCCAGGATGCTCTGGTGTACCTTCAGGGTGAGTATGTCGCTCAACTTGTCGAAACGGAACTGGCGTGCCCCTTTCAGGAGTATGAACTCGTCTTTCAGGTCAGCGAACACGCTGCTGTTTATTAGTTCCTCGGTGTTGCGGAAGAAATGTTTGTCGGCGATTGGGAAATAGTTTGCGGAACTGGAAATGACCTCTCCCACACCTATTATCTTCTCGATTCCACGGCTCAGGGCCATCTGTCCCACCTGGCTGTAG
>Ga0310697_10005085_pt1 | contig 12779 bp, 5 predicted proteins | sample 172DNAGHGlowgp2_FD_203883 | JGI IMG/M metagenome (GOLD analysis project Ga0310697, IMG submission 203883) | Sheep rumen microbial communities from Palmerston North, Manawatu-Wanganui, New Zealand - 1728 DNA GHGlow gp2 (v2) (version 2) | ecosystem: Host-associated > Mammals > Digestive system >... | reverse complement strand
GCCGATCGCGTCCTTCCAGAAGCCGTCGTCGTCCCGCTTCGCGGCGCGGACGTCCGCGTCCGGATACCGCGCCTCCAGCCGCTCCAGGCACCGGGCCATCCTTCCGGAAACATCGTCTTCGCGGCAATCCGGCACGACGCGGATGCGCGGCGCGAACGACGGATCGCGCCGGCCCAGCAGGGCCTCGAAGGCGCCGGCGGCGGCAAAGCCGTCCGCCGATGACACCAGAAACAGCGCCTCGGGCCTCTCGCCCTCCGCGATCCGGGACCGAAGGCGGGCGGCGTTCCTGTCGAGGGCGTCGGGATGGGCCTTCGACAGGGCGGCGATCCGGGCGTGCCGCTCTGCGGAGGGCACGGGCCGGAACGCCGCCGGGGAGACGAGCCGGCCCAGTTCGGGGTTGACCGAACGCACGAACGCCAGGGTCTCCTCCGCAGGCTCGTCGGCGTCGGGGCCGAGCGCCTTCGCCTTCAGCAGGGGCATCCGATACCTCCGCATGGCCGAAAGAGGCTTTTTCATGGACGGATCGCCGCGCACTTTCCGGTAGTATTCGCGCGGAAGATACGTATCCCACGAAAAGCCCTCCGCCGCGAGGGCCGCCGTGAGGCGGGTCTCGTAGCGCTCGATGACGCGGAGTCTGTCGCCGAGCCGTTCGACGCCGCCGAGGAAGCGGTCGACGGCGTCGGCGTCGAGGAGCCGGCGCCGGAAGACCATGAAATAGGACTGGATGTGTTCTCTCTGGCCACCGATTTTCGAGCTTTTGGAAGGAACGTTCGCCGCAAGGCCCCAGAAGTCGCAACCCCGTTCCGACATTTTGTCGAATGCCTCTCCGAAGGGGAAGACGGGACCGTAGCAGGAATCGTTGGCGAGAATCGCCTCGTGGACCCTGTCGGCGGCGAGCAGTCCTTTTTCGCGGGCGATTCCCCAGCCGCGCTTCCAGGAGCCGAAATCGTACTCCCCGTGGAATTCGCAGAGCGCTTCCGCGACCAGACCGCGCAGTTTGTTCTCCTCTCCGGGAAGAATCGGACTGTTCGAGACGTATACGATGTGGTCCGCCACTTCCCGCAGGCCGCGCATGTAGTGAAGCGCCCGTTCGGACACCCGGCCGTCGCCGGAAAAGGCCGCGAAGATCGCCGTTCTTCCGCTTCGCTTCGGCATGACGCCGAAGGAGATTCGCATCGGACGAGCTTGCGCCGGAAACGAAGAACCCTCTTCCAAAAACGACACCTGCCGCGATTCCGTCTTGCAGGAACGGTCGAAATGGAGCAGAGGCTGCGCGCCGACCAGAAAGGCGTCGAAGTTCAGGGCCAGATACTCGTCGTCGGAAAATTCCGGTCCCGGATGGACGAGAACCGGATTCGACTGGCGCAGATACCACTCCGCCGGGGCGCATCGCGCCGCCGCCGCGCCGGGATACTCGCGCAGGATCCACGCCGCGTCGAACCAGGGGGAGCGGGCGACGGCCCTTGCGTCATCGCGGAGCGTTCTGGGAAAGGACGGGTCGGCGCCATCCACGCCGCCGAGCACCCACCGCCACGCCTTCGGGGACGCCGCGTAGCGAATGCATTTTGCAAAGAACAGAAGACCGTCGCGCTGCAGCAGTCGCAGCAGGGAAAGGAAAAAGGAAGACAGCCGTTTCATGGTTGGGCGGCCTCCTTGCGAAGACGGCGCACCGCCTCGTAGTCCACGGGCGGCGGCGGCGGCGGGATGGCCGCCGCGAGCGCCGGATTGCGCGCCCGGATGAAGTCGAGGACGGCGTCCCGGTCGTCGACCATGTAGGTGTCCAGCCCCTTCGCCTTCACGAGCGGCATGCCGTGGACGGAAAGCGTTTCGAGGACGCGCCGCATCGCCATGTCCCCGCCATGCCGGGCGGAGAAGTCCCGCGGCACGAGCGTGTCCCACGCGTATCCGGCCTCCTCGAGCGCGGCGGTGAAGCCGACCTCGTAGCGGCGGACGACCTCCCATCTCGATCCGAGGACCTCGACGCCGCCGAGGAACCGGCCGAGCGCGGTTCCGTCCAGCACGGGGCGTCGGAACACGAAGAAGAAGGACTGGACGTGCTCCGAGCGGTACGCGCCGGCGTTCGCGGTCATGCCCCAGAAGTCGCACGGGCGGCCCGCCATCTTCGCGAAGCATTCCGGGAACGGGAACACCGGCCCGTAGCACGAGTCGTTCGCGAGGATCAGCTCGTCGGTCGCCGCCGCGTCGAGCAGCCCGAGCTCGCGGGCCTTCTCGAATCCGAGCCGATAGGAAAGGAAGTCGTGCCCGCCGTGGACGCGGAACCCGGCGTGGCGGACCAGCCCGTCCAGCTTGCGGAGCTCGTCCGGGAACACCGGGCAGTTGGCGAAGAGAAGGATGTCGTCCGCGACTTCGCGCAGGCCCCGCAGGTAGCAAAGCGTCGTCTCCGGGATCCGCCCGTCCGGGAAGAAGGCGGCGAACACGGCGACGCGCCGATGGCGGCGCGGAGGGGCGGGGAACGGGCGCTCGGTTTCGATCGCCCCCTCGGGAAAGGCGGTCTTCCGGCACTGGATGGCCGAAATCGGGCGGCCTTCCGCCCGGCCGCACCGCTCGAAGTGGACGAGGGGATTGTCGCCGCCGACGCGAACGTCCTCGTTGAGCCGGAGATACTCCTCCGACGAAAAATACGGCCCCGGATCGAAGCCTCCGCCTCGCCCGAACTCGGCGTAATGGACGGCCGGATCGACGCCGGAGCGCCGCACGTCGGGATACTTCCGCAGATACCACTCCGCATCGAACCAGCGCGACGCGCGGATCGTCTCGACGTCCGCCTCGGCGACGCCACGGGCGGCCCCCGCCCCCCCGCGCAGCAGCCAGCGCCACGCGGTCGGGGAGAAGGCGTATTTCGCCGCCTTGGGGAAGACGGCGAGACCGTCGCGCCGGACGATCCGGGCGAAGGCGGCGAACGGTTCGAAAGGACGGAACGGCATGGCGCTACCGGATTCCGGGCAGGGACGTGAAGGCGAGATCGTCGAAGAAGGGATCCGGGCGGGCCAGCAGGCCGCCCCAGCGTTCGCGCAGGTGCGCGATCTCGCCGAGGAAGCGCGCCCGGTTGGGGCCGGCGAAGTCCGAACCGCGGACAAGCGATTCGTGGTGGAAGAGCGTCGCGAACGGGGTCCACACGACCTTGAGGCCGCGCGCCCGGGCCCGGTAGCAGAAATCGACGTCGTTAAACGCGACGGCGAACGATTCGTCGAGTCCGCCGAGCTCCGCCCAGACGGATGTCCGAACCATCGCGCAGGCGAAGGTGACCGCCTCGTACTCCTGCACGTGGAGCAGGCGGCCCATCCGGCCGGGCGAAAGCGCCGCGGCGGATCGCTCGATATGGTCGGGCAGGCCGCCGGGCCGATGCCGGAGCCCGGCGTGCTGGACCGTCGCGTTCCCGAAGAGCAGCAGCGCGCCGACGACCCCGACGTCGGGGCGCGCGGCGAAACCGAGCATCTCGTCCATCCAGTCCGGCAGGACGGCCTCGGTGTCGCTGTTGAGCATGAGGAGGAACTCCCCGCGGCACTGCGCCGCGCCGAAGTTGCACTTCTTCGAATAGTTGAACGGTTCGTCCGGCCTCTTCGGGAACCGGACGACGCGGACGCGCGGATCCTCCGAAAGCCGGTCGTAGAGCGCGAACGTCTCCGGCTTCGAGCTGCCGCTCTCGACGATCACGACCTCGTAGTTCGGATAGAGGGTCCGGGAAAGGATCGAGCGGACGCACGTCTCCAGCACGTTCGGATTCTCGCGGTTGGGAATCACGATCGAGACGAGCGGCGCCGGATCGGGCCGGGGCGGGCGGACGCGGAAGAACGCGCGGCCGGGGCTCGGCGTCTCGACGCGGGCCTTGAAGCCGGTCCGAGCCAGATGGGCTTCGAGGGCCCGGCGCGCGTCGGCGACGCGCGCCTCGGCGGACGCCCCGTCCTGAACGACGGGGACGAGGGGCGCCGCATCGGCGAGCAGCGGCGCCGCGATGTGCGCCGGTCCGCCGCCGGCGGTTTCGCAAAGCCGGAAGAGCAGATCCGTCGTCGCGGCGCTTCCCGCCTCCGCGCGGAACCCGCCCGCCGCCTCGAGCCGCGCGCGGCGGCAGGCGAAGCCGCGGCCGACGAAATCGTGCCCGCGGAACGCATCGAGGGAGAAGTCCGGGCGCGGCAGCACGGAGACGACGTCCCGCACGCTCGACGGATCGAACCGGAACCCGTCCCGCACGAGCAGGCCGCTCGCATAGACGAACGCGGGATCGCCCGCGGACGCGAACGCCTCCGCGAAGCGGAACAGGGCGTCGGGCGCAGGAAGGTCGTCCTGTCCGAGGACCAGCACCAGCGGCGCCGCGGAAAGGCCGACCGCGGCGGAGAGCCGGTCCGCGACGCCGCCGGCGGCGCGGGAGAACCGGATGCGGTCGCCCGCGGCGGCGTCCTCGCGAAGGATCCGTTCGTGGCGGGCGGCGTCCTCCGGCCCCGACGAATCCACGGCGCAGAGCTCCCACGCGGGAAAGGTCTGGGCCAGCAGCGAGTCGCGGAGCGCGGAGAGACGCGCGTCGGACGGATCCGAGAGCGGTACGGCCACGCAAAACGAAAGGCCTCCTCGCGGCGCGGCGGCGCGCTGGCGCGCCAGCTCCTCCGGCGCGGCGAACAGCGACGAGGCGGGACGCGGCGGAAGAGGGCGCAACGGAGCCGGAACGGGAAAAACGACCCGGCGCAGGGCGGCCGCCGCCTCCACCGCCAGCCGCAGCGGCGCCGTCAGGCGCCAGCTTAGCGACCGCTTCAGAGCCTCGATGGCGGCATCCTTCTGCCGCCGCTCGATCCGGCACAGGCGCTCGAGAAACTCGACTTCGCCCCGTCGTTCCGCCGCTTGACTCGCAAGCGCGCGATCCGCGTCCGCCCGGAATGTCCCCTGGTCTGTTCCATTCATGCCCTTCGGCGGGCGATTCTATCAGAACGGCACGGCGGGCGCAATTGCAATATTTGGGTTGCGAAACGACCTGTTTTGCCCTAGAATCACCGCTCCGATGGAACGCCCGAAGACCCCAGCCACGGATCCGCCCCCGACCTGCGACCGCGGGGCGGCCCGCCCTCCCCTGGTCGAGTCCGGGGAACCGGCCGGACTGGCCGCCTTTCGGGCGGGATTCTCCCGGCGGGACCGGATTCTCCAGCGGCTCGGTTCCTCCATCGGCATGCTTCGCGGGCTTTTCGACGCGTTCCGGAAGGATCGGCTGGCCGGCATCCGCCTCCTCGAGGACGTCCTCGCCACCCGCCGGTCGGGCCTGTTCGACCGCGACTACTATTGCTGGGCGCATCCGCAGGTGTCGTCCATCCATTTCTCCTCGCCCCTGCTCGACTATTGCCTCGACGGATGGCGGACGCGGCGGCGCGTCGCGGACCGGTTCCTCGACGCCGCCATCGCCGCCGCCGCCGATGCGGGCTGCGACGACGACGACGATCCCCCCTCCGCCAATCCGCTGGTCGCGCACGCCGGGCGCTTCGGAACGGGCGTCCGCCCCACCGCCGCCAGTTCGCTGGAGCTGATGGACATTCTGCGCCCGATGCGGTTCGGCTCGGAGGTCCGCGCCGCGTCCGTCCGCCGCGCCCGCGCCCAGGCCGCGCCCATGGCTCCGCTCGCCGTCGTCGTCCCGGTCTACGACCACCCGGAGCTCCTGCCGCCGTTCGTCGCGTCGCTCCTCGAGCACACGCCGCCGGACGTCCTCCTGCTTTTCGTCGAGAACGGCAGCCGCGACCCGAGCGTCCGCCCGATGCTCCGGCGGCTCGCCGCCGCCTACCCGGAACGCGTCCGGGTCGAATGCCTCGACGAGAACGCCGGATTCGCCGGCGCATGCAACCACGGCATCCGCGCCGCCGGGCGCCGGGACGTCATCCTTCTCAACAACGACACGGTCGTCTCCCCCCGCTGGTCCGACACGCTCCGGCTCGCCGCCTACGGCGACGACCGGATCGGCAGCGCCACGGCCGTCTCGAACAACTCCGGCGCCGTTTCCGTTCCCGAGGCCGGCTTCAACGGAATGCCGCCGCATCTCTCCGTGGCGCAGGTCGCCCGCGGGTGGATGCACGGGCCGGACGCCGTGTTCGACTGGCACACCGGCCACGGCTTCTGCCTGTATCTCAAGCGCGCCATGCTCGACGACGTCGGGTGCTTCGACGAAGAGACGTTCGGCAAGGGATACGGGGAGGAGAACGACCTGTGCCTCCGCGCCAGCCGCCGCGGATGGACGCACCGCATCGTTCCGCGCGCGTTCGTCTGGCACCTCAACGCCGCCTCCTTCGGATCGGCGGAAAAATCCGAGCGCGTCCGCAAGGCCGGCGCAATCCTCCGGGCGCGCTATCCGGAGCTGGACTTCCTCCAGACCGCCGGGTTCCGCGGCTGGGAGGCGGCCCGGCCCCTCTTCCGCCTCGTCGCCTCCTCCATCGCGGGCGGTCTGCGGCCGCGGCCCCGCCTCCTGTTCGTCCTGGGAGGGGTCCTGAACGGCGGCACGTTCCACACCACCTGCGATCTGGCCAGGGCCCTGGACGGCTCGTTCGAGTCGTTCGTGCTGGTCTGCGACGGGCGGCGGATGAAACTGCTCGACGCATCTCGGCCCGGTTCCGCACCGATCCGCGAACACGCGCTTTCCGACTTCGTCCCGCTCGGCACCCATTCCCTCGCCGAATACGACGACACGCTCGTCGACTGGGCTCTCGACCTCGGCGTCGAAATCGTCCATGTGCGCCACCTCCTTCGCGGCAGCGCCGGGTTCTTCCCCCGCCTGCGCGCGCTCCACATCCCGGTCGTTTTCTCCTTCCACGACTACTACGCCGCAAGCCCCGCCCTGAAGCTCCTGGATTCGCGCCGGCGCTTCCACCCGGACGGCGTCGAGGACGGCGAGACGAAGTTCCTGGACTGGATTCCCCTGCTGCCCGACGGCCCGGTTCTGGACCCCGGCTTCGCCGCCGCCTGGAGGCGCCGGTTCGAGGATCGGATCGCCCCGTTCTGCGACGCGTTCGTCACGACCTCGCCGGACGCGAAGGCGCGCCTCGAGGCGCTTCTGCCCGTCCTGAAGGCACGGGACGCCGACTTCCGCGTGGTCCCCCACGGGCGGGACTTCCCCGCCTTCGAATCGCTCGCCGCCCCCCCGACGCCCGGAGAACCCCTCCGGGTCCTCGTCCCCGGCGCCTTTACGCCGGACAAGGGCTCCGACATCGTCACGGCGATGGCGGAGATCGACGGCGGACGGACCGTCATCTTCCACGTCCTGGGCACGACGCACATGCGCATTGCCGACCTTGCCCGCCCCGGCCTGGTCTTCCACGGCCCCTACGCACGCAACGACTTCTCCGCGCGCGTCCGAGAGATCCGGCCTTCCTTCGCCGCCATTCTTTCGCCATGGCCGGAAACCTGGTGCCACACCCTGACCGAGTGCTGGGCCGCCGGAATCCCCGTCTTCGCGTTCGACCTCGGCGCTCCCGGCGAGCGCCTCCGCTCCGAATGCCCGGGCGGCGGCGCGCTTCTGCCTCCGGATGCGACGCCGAACTCCATCCTCGCCGCCATCCGCGAAGCGGCGGGAAGCCCCGCCGCGTTCGAGCGAGCGGCCGAAGCCGTCCGCGCCTGGCAGAACGGCGAAGGCGCCCGCAATACGGTTTGCAGGATGGCCGCCCGCTACATCGACCTCTATTGCTCGCTTCTCGACTATTCCACCGCTGGCGCCGCGCCCGGTTCGAACGCCCCGTTCGCGGCGGAGAAAACGCGCGACGAAACGCCCGCGGATCCCGCCGCGCTCGACCGGACCGATCTGTCCGCCGCCGGGAGCGTCCGGCTTTCCGGCTTTCCCCTCCCCCGCCCCGACGAGGCCCGCGTCCTTCTCCTCGCACGCCTGTGCGGCGCACGCCTTTCGCTCGACGAAATGGCGGCGAACAACGACGTCTGGCGCACCGGCGGCGTCCTCCACCATGCGTTGCTTGCCGCGGCGGACGACATCTCCAAGCCCAGACGTCCGCCCATCGGCTCCGACGGCTTCCCCGATTTCCGCATTCCGGCATGGATTCCCGTCCCCGACTGGCTCCGCGACGCCCGCCTCGAGGCCTGGCGCAAGGCCAGGGCCGGCCGCGCCGCCTCCGCGCACCATGTCGTCTACACCGCCATCGCCGCCGGCTACGAGACGCTCAAGCTCCCGGAGGCGCCGGACCCCGAGACGGACTACATCTACTTCGCGCCAGCCCCCGCCGCCGAGGAGGGCCCGTGGACCTACCGCCCGTTCGAGTGGACGGACGAGGATCCGACCCGCATCGCCCGCTGGCACAAGCTCCACGCCCCCGACCTCTTCCCCGACGCCGAGACCGTCGTGTGGATCGACGGAAACATCACGCTTCTGCCCGGCGTCGAGCGCGAAATCCGCGAAAAGCTCCTTGCCGGCCCGAATCCGATCGCGACGCTCCGGCACTTCGACCGCGACAACATCCGGGACGAGGCCGAAGCATGCATCGCGCGCGGCAAGGACGATCCCGCGCTCCTGCGCGCCCAATTCGCCCGCTACCGCGCCGCCGGACTGCCGGAGAAGCATCCCTTCGCGGAGACGACGATCGTCGCCCTCCGCCCGGGCGATCCCCGTGTCCGCGCCGTCTTCGCGACTTGGTGGGAGGAACTCGCCGCCGGCTCCCGCCGCGACCAGATCTCCCTCCCGTTCGCGCTATGGAAGCATGGTGCGGACTTTACCCCTCTCTTCGACCGCGACATCCGCCTCGCCGTCGAAAAGGTCCGGTTCGGAGTCCACACGGGGACGGGCGCGCCGCCCCCGCGCGGCATGCTACGGACCGTCGCCGACGAACGGAAATGAAACGGAGCTTTGCACCCAGGAGGGTTTCCGCGCTTGTCTGCGCGATAGCCGCGATCCTTTCCGGAAAAAAGCGCCGTTCGCCGGCGACCGCCGCGAAGTCGTCGGCCCCGCATCCGGACGTTGCCTGGTCGGCCGGGACGCTGCGCCCTCCCCGCCAATCGCTCCAGCGGCTTCCCGGGCGGACCGGGAGCGGCGTCTTCGCCCCGCCAAGCGGCGATGCGCCGTTGGTCTTCTCCCATTCCGGGAAGATCGGCGATCTCGTGTTCGCGCTGCCGTTCTGCCGCGCCGTCGCGGCCGCGTCGGGGCGCGACCGATTCGCCTTTCACATTCGGACGGAGACCGTCATCGAGCGGATTCGATCGGACGGCGCCGTCGTGCGTCCCCGCCTCCTCGACAGGGCCGGCGCCGAATTCGTTCGCCCGCTACTGGAGCGCCAGCCCTACATCTCCTCGGTTTCCCTCTCGCCGGAGACTCCCGCCGGAGCCGTCGATCTGGACTTCTTCCGCGTGCAGACCTGCCTCCCCCTCTGGGGCAACTCCCTCCCGAACTACTACCTTCCCCTGGCGCCATGGCTCGCGGAGCCCCCCGACCTGTCGCGCCCATGGCTGTTCGGCGGACGCGAAACCGACCTCGGCGGACGCAAAATCGCCATCTTCCTCTCGTCGAGGTACCCGAGCGAGGAACTGTCGTTCGGCTTCCTCGAGCCGTTCCGCGACGAACTCGTCTTCCTGGGGACGAAGGAGGAGCACGAAGCGTTCGCCTCGGCGTGGTTCCCCGTCGTGCATCGCCCGATCCGGGATTTCGCCGACGCCCTCGACGTCCTCTCTTCCGTACGTCTTGCCATCGGCAACCAGACGGGGTTCTATGCCATCGTCGAAGGCCTCAAGATCCCGCGGCTCCTGGTCGTCTCGTCCGCCAGCCCCAATGTCGTTCCCTGCGGTGGCGCCTTCCAGTTCCTGCACGTGACCGAATCCGCCAAGGCCTCCTTTCTGGCCTTCTACGACCGCTTTTGCCGCTGAGCGCCAATCCGAGACCGTCCGGAATGGCCCTGCATCGGCAAGACCTGGTGAAGGAATGCGCGACGGATGCGCTACGGCTCGTCCTCGCAGGCGTAGAACGCCACGCTCTCGTACTTCCAGTTCGGATTCGTTTCCCGGAGCGTCCACATCTCGTCCTCGTCGATTGTGAAGAAGTGGTGGCGATAGCGTTTGCTCCAGAACCGGTAGATCGGCGTGCAGGAGCGCGTCGGATCCGACCGCCGGTCCGGATAGACGTAGAACGCGACGCCCTCGTACCGCCAGTTCGGATTCGTGTTCTGGAGCGTCCACATCTCGTCCTCGTCGACGGTGAAGAAGTGTCCGCGGTAGTTCTTCGAGTAGAACCGGTGAAGCGGGACCGTCCCCTGGACCTGCTCCGTCGCGGCGTAGTAGGCGACGCCCTCGTACTTCCAGTTCGGGTTCGTGCACATCAGCGTCGCACGCTCCTCCGGGTCGATCGTGTAGAAGTGTCCCTTGTAGCTCTTCGAGTAGAAGCGGTAGACCGGCTGCCACGGAGATTCCGTCTCCTCGGACCAATGGGCGTAGAGGTACATGTTCCGGCCGCGAGCGGTCGTCTGCGCCGTCGCGAGCTCGCCCCACTCCTCGTCCGGATCGTCGAACCAGCCTTCGAACCGGAACCCCTCGCGATAGGGAACGGGAAGGATGCCGAGCGCCGATCCGATCACGCACAGCATCGAATCGACTTCCACCAAACCGCCGTTGGCATCGAAGTGGACGGTGCAGATCTGCGAGGCGGCCACGGATTCGCTCGCCCCCATGTCCACCCGGCCGCCGTAGATGCGCGGCAGTCCGTTCAGATCGTAGGAACCATGGACGTAAGCGTTGTTCCCCGCGTTGATTCCGGCCGATCCCGACGCGAGCGCGTAGGTCGTCGTGTTCGCAAATCGGGGCGCCGTCCCGGTGTTGCCCGTACCAGCGGGTTTCGGATAGGAGCAGGAGTAGGAAAACGTCGAACCGGCAATTCCATTTCCCCAGTTGTATTGTCCGTAGTTGGAAACCGTACCGTTTCCACAGGTGTTGTTCACGACAATGGAGTTGAAAACGTCGCATTCTGATCCTAGGGTCCAACTGCCGTCGTTATACACAATCACGCCGCCGACGCCGCCGAAACGGCGCTCGGCGTAATTGCCGACGACCGTGCAGTTGTAGAGTGTCGAGTCCTTGGCGCCGCCACAATACCCCTCCAAAGAATCGGCCGGATCCATCACCTCGGCCCGGTTGCCGATGATCAGCGTATTGTAGGCGATGCACCAGCGGATGCCGCCCCAGTCGTTCCCCCGGCAGTTGCGGACGATGCAACGGTCAAGCGTGCAGGAATAGGCGCCTCCGCCCAGGCAGTTCTCGATGACGCAGTCCGTGAGAATGGCGCTCCAAGCGCCGGCGCAGTCTTTGTACTGCTCGACCATCAAACCCGAATAGCTGCTTCGCTCCGTCTCCGTTCCGCCGCAATTGCGGATGACGCAAGAGTTGGCATATCCACCATAAAGCCCGTCCCCTGAGGAATTTTGAATGGTGAATCCAATGATCCGGTCCGTGCCGCCAAGATCAACATTGTCCTGTTCGATGATCGTCTGTTCCGCTCCGGCCACGGAACGAATGACAAGATTCTTACCATGGTCGCCGGAAATATGTGGGCCAGCGTGGTATGTCCCCGGTCCCACGAGCACGGTGTCCCCGGACTCGGCATCGTCACAGGCCGAGTCGATGCTTGAATACGCGTTTTCCCAGCTGTCGCCGGGCTCGCCGTCAATGTAGACGCGGCGAGAATCCATCCACCCGGATCCGTATCCGTCGTCATACCAGTAATCTTCATAGTAGTACCATCGTCCTTCGTTCTCATCGTAGGAGAAATCGTTTCCCGGGCCGTCTACGGAGACATAGACGGTCCGGGCGGGCGAGACGAGCGCCGCGGAGACAAGCATCGCGGCAAGAAGAGTTTTCGTCAGTCGTTTCATGTCGGAGGTTTGGTTTCAAGAGAAAGATCGGTATCGACCGCTACGCTCGTTCGGGCGGCGAATCTTGAAGAATCCTCGAAAGGCCGGCTACGGGATGGCATAGTACGCGACGCCCTCGTACTTCCAGTTCGGGTTCGTCTCGCGGATGTCCCGCATCTCGTCCTCGTCGATCGTGAAGAAGTGGTGCCGGTACCCCTTGCTCCAGAACCGGTAGATCGCCGTGCAGGAACGGGTGGCGTCCGCCGTGCGATTCGGATAGACGTAGAAGGCCACGCCTTCGTACTTCCAGTTCGGGTTCGTGTGGCGGATGTTCCACATCTCGTCCTCGTCGACCGTGAAGAAGTGCCCGCGGTAGTTCTTCGAATAGAACCGGTGGAGCGGGACGGTCCCCTCCACCTCCTCCGTCGCGGCGTAGTAGGCGACGCCCTCGTACTTCCAGTTCGGGTTCGTGCACATCAGCGTCGCGCGCTCCTCCGGGTCGATCGTGTAGAAGTGTCCCTTGTAACCCTTCGAGTAGAAGCGGTAGACCGGCTGCCAGACGGAGTCCGTCTCCTCCGTCCAGTGCGCGTAGAGGTACATGTTCCGGCCCGCCGCCTTCGTCTGGGCCGTCACGAGCGAACCGCCGTCGGGATCGTCGTACCATCCTTCGAACCGCCACCCATACCGGTATGGAATGGGAAGGCTCCCCAAAACGGAACCGACGGCGACCTGGATGAAATCGATGGAAACGGATCCTTCGCCGGGATCAAAGGAAACCATGCAGGTTTTCCGTCCGACGTACTCGTATGCACCCATGTCGACCCGCGAGCCGTGGATGCGTTGAAAGCCGTCCAGATCCTCCGTTCCGTAGACGTAGGAATTGTTCCCGGCATCGATGCCCGGCGAACCGGCCGCGAGCCGGTAGTCCGAATCGGCAAACCGCGGCGACGCGATGATGTTTCCCGA
>Ga0310697_10005084_pt1 | contig 12779 bp, 10 predicted proteins | sample 172DNAGHGlowgp2_FD_203883 | JGI IMG/M metagenome (GOLD analysis project Ga0310697, IMG submission 203883) | Sheep rumen microbial communities from Palmerston North, Manawatu-Wanganui, New Zealand - 1728 DNA GHGlow gp2 (v2) (version 2) | ecosystem: Host-associated > Mammals > Digestive system >... | reverse complement strand
GATTGACTGTAAGTGCTTTTGCGAAAACGCCGGTTGTACCTGCGTAACGCTGTCGGCTTACTGCATCAGGGCGCGGGCCTGGCGGTCGGGATCGTTCTCGACGCGGGAGACGTTGTTCAGGATCAGCGTCGCGCCTTCCTCCTCGGTGTAGCGGGGCCAGTGGGGCAGGCCGCCCTTCTTGCCGGTGTTGGGATCGCCGGTGCGCATGAAGGCCTCCAGCGCATCACCCATCTTGTCGGAGAGCACGCGCGGCTCCTTGCCGCCGCCCGTATGGGAATACATCAGGTCCGTGTTGTTGAACCAGAAGCTGATGTCCAGGCAGTGGAAGGCGCGGGGCAGGCCGTCGAAGATGTGCGGATACCAGTTGAACCAGGCCAGGTAGACCGGCTGTCCCTGCGCGAGCTTGTTGTTCGCGATCCGGATGACGTTCTGGCGGGAGGAACTCACGATGGAGTAGACGCCGAAGGGGCTGTTGCCGGGGAAGATCCGGTCGAATTCGTCGTAGATGGCCCCGGCGTTCTCGCCGTAATTGCGCGCCATCATCTTCACGATGTCTTCCCGGGTGAGGTTCTCCTGCTCGGGCGTGTCGCGGTCGGAGACGAATTCGTTGGTGGTCGTGGAGAGGATCATCGGCACGCAGGGGACATCGTCGCGTCCGGAAGTGAAGAAGTCGCCGATGGGGATGTCCACGTCGTCCGCCACGGGGCTGAAGCCCCGGTAGCGCTGTCCGGCGGGCAGGGAGGCGTTGTACTCGGCAGCCGCCTTGTTGGCCAGGGCGAAGTACTCGGGCCAGGGCATCTGCTGCAGCTGGTCGATCTGCGAAGGCTTGAGGCCGGCGGTCTTGAGGATCTGTGCGCCAAGTCCTTCGGCATAGGCCTTGTCGGAGGCTGCCGTGGACCCGCCGCTCATGGCGAAGGCCTTGTGGACCAGGCCTTTGGCTGCGGGCATGGCCGCGGCGATGGTCACCTTGGACCCGCCGCCGCTCTGGCCCATGATGGTCACGTTGCCCGGATCGCCGCCGAAGGCCGCGATGTTGTCGTGCACCCACTGGAGGGCGAAGATGATGTCGAGCATGCCGACGTTGCCGGAGTGCTTGTACTTCTCCCCGCCGACGGCCGCGAAATCGCTGAAGCCGAAACTGTTGAGTCGGTGGTTGAGGGACACGAACACGACGTCGTGCCGGCGGGCGAAGTTGGCGCCCATGTAGCCGTCCTGCTCCACGCCGTTGCCGGCCGAAAAGCCGCCGCCGTGCAGCCACACGAGGACGGGCCGCTTGGCGGCATCAAGTCCCGGGGACCAGACGTTGAGCTTGAGACAGTCTTCGCCGAAACCGTCGTAGTTCCAGCGGTCGCGGAACTGGGCGTAGGGCGTCGCGCCTTCGGTGTAGGGGCGCTGCGGGGCCGAGGTCGGATACCAGACCGTCGGCAGGACGCCGTCCCAGGGCTTCGGGGGTTTCGGCGGCATGAAGCGGTTCTCACCGCTGGTGTCGTCACCGTAGGGGATGCCCAGGAACGTGTTGACGTTCTGGTAGATGAAACCCTTGACGGTGCCGTAGGTCGTCCGGACCACCGCGATGTCCTTGCCGATCTGGAGTTGCTGTGCATCCGGGTCGTAGCCTAGGTCCGTGGTGTCGGAGCCGTTCTTGCAGGCGCTGATGACGGCCGCAGCGGCCATCAGAAGGAGAAGATAGGACTTTTTCATGGATAATTGTGTTATGGTGCGATCAGTCGGGTGAGCGCGACGAAGTCTTCGACCCCGAGGCGCTCGGCGCGCAGGTCGAAGACCGGGTCGGAGGCGTCGAAGCCCTCCGGCAGCAGGGGCTTGAGGGCGTTGCGCAGGGTCTTGCGCCGCTGGTTGAAGGCCGTTTTCACGACGGTCTTGAAGAGTTTCTCGTCGCAGCCGAGGTCGGTGCGGGCGTTGCGCCGCAGCCGGATCACGGCGGACTGGACCTTGGGCGGCGGGGCGAAGGCGCCGGAGCCCACGGTGAACAGGTATTCGATGTCGTACCAGGCCTGGAGCAGCACCGACAGGATGCCGTAGGTCTTGCTGCCGGGCTGTTCGGCGATGCGTTCCGCCACTTCCTTCTGGATCATGCAGACGACCTCCGGGATGCGGTCCTTGTCGTCCAGGATCTTGAAGAAGATCTGCGAGGAGATGTTGTAGGGGAAGTTGCCGATCACGCGGTAGGGGCCGGGGAAGAGCTTGTGGATGTCGAGGCGCAGGTAGTCGGCCTGGTAGAGGCGGCCTTGCATCCCCGGAAAGTGGGTCAGCAGGTAATCCACGGACTCCCCGTCCAGCTCCACCAGCTTCAGGTCGATATCCTCCCGCTGCAGAAGGTACTGTGTCAGCACCCCCATCCCGGGACCGATTTCCAAGACCGCGGTCTTGGAAATCGGTCCGGAGTCCGGAGAGGCAATACCCCCGGGTGACAGGGAGTCAACGATTCTCTGCGCGATCGAGAGATCGGTCAGGAAATGCTGGCCTAAGGCCTTTTTCGCGCGGACTTCCATCTAGCCGAGTTTTTCGGCCAGGCGGCCGGCGAGTTCAAGGAAGGCGAGGCCGTCCGGGCGGCTGCCCAGGGCCACGGGCTCGCCGGCATCGCCGCTCTCGCGGATGCCCTGCACGAGCGGGATGCGGCCCAGCAGGTCGATGCCCAGCTCGCGCGCCATCTGCGCGCCGCCGTCCTGCCCGAAGATGTAGTACTTCTCGTCCGGATGCGCCTCCGGGGTGAACCAGGCCATGTTCTCGACCAGGCCGAAGATGGGACGGTTCACGTTCTCGTTGCGGAACATGTTCACGCCCTTCTCCACGTCGGCGAGGGCCACGGTCTGCGGCGTCGTGACGATCACGGCGCCCTCCATCGGGATGTCCTGCACGAGGCTGATGTGGATGTCGCCCGTGCCCGGGGGCATGTCGATGAGCAGGTAGTCCAGCGGACCCCATTTGACCTGCAGGATCATCTGCTTGAGGGCGTTGCAGGCCATCGGGCCGCGCCAGATCAGGGCCTGGCCCCGGTCGGCGAAATAGCCGATGGACATCCACTTGACGCCGTATTTCTCCAGCGGAAGGATGAGCTCCTGGCCCTCTTCGGCGCCGGGCTCCGCGGCGGGCACGGCCCCTTCCGTCCCGGTCATCACGGGGACGGAAGGTCCGTACACGTCCGCGTCGGCCAGGCCGACCCGGTAGCCCATGCGCGCGAGTGCGCAGGCCAGGTTGACAGCCACGGTGGACTTGCCCACGCCGCCCTTGCCGGAGGCGATGCCGACGATGTGCCGGACCTCGGCGAGCTGCTCCAGGCCGAGCGCGAGCCCTTTCTTCTTCGGCTTGTCGTCCTCGACCACGATGGCCTTGACCTCCGAAGCGACGGAGGAGGGCAGGTGGCGGATGAGGGCGGCCCGGGCGCTGCCCACGAGATACTCAGTGAGCGGGTCGCGGCGCTTGGGGAAACCGAGGGTGACGGTCACCTTGCCGGCGGCGATTTCGATATCGTGTACCATCCCGAGGTCTACGATGTCACGGTCCTGGCGGGCGGGATGGCGGACTTCCCGCAGGGCCTGAAGAATGTCTTCTCTGGTCATTATTATTTTACGAGGTTCATCTCATTGAGGAGGTAGCCCGCACCGGCGAACTTGTCCACCATCAGCAGGACGTAGCGGATATCCACGCTGATGACGCGCTGCAGGTTCGGCTCGAACATCACGTCGGAGCTCATCGCCTCCCAGTTGCCGTCGAACGCCAGGCCGATGAGGTTGCCGTCGGCGTCCATCACCGGGCTGCCGGAGTTGCCGCCCGTGATGTCGAGGTTCGACAGGAAGCACACGACGAGATCGCCGTTCTTGTCGGCATACTGGCCGTAATCCTTGTTCTCATAGATCTGCTTGAGCTTGGCGGGGACGCGGAATTCGTAGTTGTCCGGGTCTTCCTTCTCCATCACGCCCTTGAGGGTCGTGTAGTATTTGTAGAGCACGCCGTCCTTGGGCTCGTAGCTCTTGACGGTGCCGTAAGTGAGGCGGCAGGTGCTGTTGGCGTCGGGGTAGCTGGGCTGGCCTTCCTGCCACTTGAGCAGGGCGGCGCCGTAGGCCTTGCTGGCTGCGGCGAGGTCCTGGCGTCCGGCAGAGGCAGCCTGGGAGAGGGGCTGGCTGGCCGCGCTGACGGCCTCGGCGAACTGCACGGCCGGGTCGGCGGCCAGCAGCTTGGCGGTGAGGGGCTTGGACATCAGCTTCTCCTCCGAGGTGAAGATGCTCTTCTTGAAGATGTTGTCCACCAGTTTGCGGGTGTCCATGGAGAGGATGCTCTTGCCCTTCAGCTGGACGGCCTCGGCCGGATTGACGTTGGCCTTGTAATGGTCGATCAGGGCTACGGCCACGTCGTGGTCGACGTCGGCGTTGTAGTCCTTGTACTGCCTGCGGAGGGTGCCCAGGATCTCGTCATAGGCTTCCTGCTCGTTGATATCGGCGCCGGGGTTCTGCTGGCGCATCTGGGCGAGCAGACGCGGCACGCTGCCGAGCAGGTTGGCGAAGCTGAGGATCTCGATGCGGCCGAGGGTCTCGCTCAGCAGCGTGGCGGCGAGCTTGGGCTCCTGGGCGCTGCTGACGTTGTCCGCGATGCGCCCGATGGCGTCGCCCCAGGCGGCCTTGCGGGACGGGTCGGCGTTGATCCAGGCCGTCAGGTCGCGCTCCTTCTGCTCTTCGCGGCCGATGATGTCGAGGGCCTCGAAGGCTTCCTTCTCGCCGATCCACTTCTTCCAGCCGTTGGAGGATCCGGAGTACTTGCTGGCATACTGCAGGCCCACCTTCTCGTCGGCGCGCATGGCCTTCCAGAGGACGTCCTGGCGCACGCCGCGGGCGGCGATGCGGACGTCGTTGGTCTCCAGCATGTCCGCGAGCTGCGCGGCGGTCTGGAAGCGCTGGGTGCTGCCCGGGTAGCCCATGATCATGGCGAAGTCGCCCTCCTGCACGCCCTTGAGCGAGATGTTGAGGAACTGGCGCGGGCGCATCGGCACGTTGCTGGGGCTGTAGTCGGCCGGCTCGTTGTCCGGACCGGCATAGACGCGGAACATGGAGAAGTCGCAGGTGTGGCGGGGCCACATCCAGTTGTCGGTGTCGCCGCCGAACTTGCCGGAGGCTGCCGGCGGGGCGCCCACGAACCGGACGTCACGGTAGATCTTGGAGACGATCAGGTAGTAGACGTTGTTGTTGTAGAAACTGACGATGCGTACGCGGCAGTTCGGGTTGGCCTTCTCGGCCGCGGCGATGAGGGCCTGGCGGTCCTTGCCGGCGGCGATGTCATCCGTCACGTCGGTCATGCTCTGCAGGAAGCTGACGGACAAGCCCGGACAAGGGAGTTCCTGGTCGCGGGACATGGCGAAGTAGCCGTCCTCGAGGTAGTTGTGCTCCGGGGAAGAGAGAGCCTGGATGTTGCTATAACCGCAGTGGTGGTTGGTCACGAGCAGGCCGCTGCCGGAGATGATCTCGCCGGTGCAGCCGCCGCCGAACTGGACGATGGCGTCCTTGATGGAAGAGTTGTTGACGCTGTAGATCTGCTCCGGGGTGAGCCGGGAGCCGAGGTTGCGCAGGGCGTCGCTGTTCATCTTCTCGAGCAGCGGCAGCAGCCACATACCCTCGTCGGCGCGCAGGGCGGCCGGCATCAGCAGCAGGGCTGCCAGAACGGTTAATAAAGCCTTTTTCATATCAGTCAAATAAACTTGGTTCCAATTCCTTGGGGTGGAAGGACTTGCGGTGCTCCGGGCAGTAACCGTGCGCCTTGATGGCGGCGATGTGCTCCGGCGTTGGATAGCCGAAATTGTGGTCCCACCCGTATTCCGGGTATTGCTGCGCGAGCGCGCGCATGCGCTCGTCGCGCCAGGTCTTGGCGAGCACGGATGCCGCCGCGATGCTGGCATACGTGGCATCCCCATGCACGACGGTCCGGTAGGGGTAGCCGTCGAACGCGCGCCAGCGATTGCCGTCGACCAGCAGGAAATCCGGCCGCACGGCGAGCCGCCGGACCGCCCGGCGCATGCCTTCCAGCGAGGCGCCGAGGATGTTGAGGCGGTCGATCTCCTCAGCGCTCACGGCCTCCACCGCCCAGGCGACCGCTTCGCGCTCGATGACCGGACGGAGCAGGTCGCGCGCCCGCTCGCTCATCCGCTTGGAGTCGTCCAGCAGCGGATGGCTGAAATCCGCGGGCAGGATGACGGCGGCGGCGAAGACCGGCCCGGCCAGGGGCCCGCGTCCTGCCTCGTCGCATCCGGCCTCCAGCCGGCCCGGTTCGAGGTACGGGAGAAGATGGGGCGTATGCATAGAATGCAAAGATACACAAAAATATGCATCTTTGCATTCTCCGGGAAAGTATTGGAAGGAAGGCCTATTTTTCGACCTGCAGCAGCACGGCGGGGCCGATCAGGCCCGAGGGGAGCAGGGCGGTGTCCGGAACGTCTCTTCGAGAGACTGTGCGGAAGCTTTCGGAAAAAGGAGGGCGGCCATGACGGCCGCAAGGAAGAGTGATCTTTTCATTTGTCTGAAACCAGGGTCAGACAAATTTAATCATTTTTCCGCAGTTGTTCCAAAAGATATTGGTTGGATTGGGTGAGGGTCTGGATGTTGGCGTCCTGGTAGGAGATGATCTTGTTGGCCGCGTCGAGTTTGTCCTGGAGGATGGCGATGCGCTGCTCGTAGTCGTTGACGAGGTTTCGTTTCCAGTCGTCGATGGACGCCTGGTCGCGGAGCAGGGCTTCGTCGGGGCGCTGGCCGTAGAGGAGCTCTTCCGGCTCGAAACCGAGCCGGTCGGCCATCTTGGTGACGAGCTTGTTGTAGAGTTTGGTACGCCCGGTCTCGAACGAGATATAGGTCGTCCTGCCGACGCCAAGTTCCTCGGCCATTTCGATCTGGGAGAATCCGGCCTGCTCTCGGGCCTGGCGGATCCGGATATGTTCACTGTCTAGATTCACATGGCAAAGATATAGCGGCTGATTTTTTTCATCGTGCCGGAAAAAACGGACAATATCTTTAAAAATCGTACATCTGTGCAAAAAATCGTATTTTTTATTTAGATTACCCCCGCTTGTACCCCCGCAAATATGTTGTGAATTCCAAAACCGTCCCCCATCTTTGCACAAACATCCGAACAGCCATGATGAACAAGACAGAGACTGCCTACCGCGAACTGTTCCGGCTCCTGGAGTCGGACCGGATCCCTGCGGATTTCCCCGATGCCTGCCGCCTCCTGCGCGTGCTCCCCGGCGCGCTGAACGAACTGATCCTCCGTGAACTCGGACTCTCCGGGGACGAACTGCTGATGCGTTGGTCCAAAATGATTTGCGTTTGGCCGCAAAAATGATTAGATTTGCGGACTTTCACGAAAATTAATAATACACAATACCACACATGAAAGATTATTCTACCAAAGACATCCGCAACGTGGCCCTGCTCGGCGCTTCCAAGTCCGGCAAGACCACGCTCGCTGAAGCCATGCTCTTCGAGGGCAAGGTGATCGACCGGAGGGGTACTGTCGAAGACAAGAACACCCTCTCCGACAATGATGAACTCGAGAAGATCAACCAGCGCTCCATCTATGCGACGCCGCTGTACGCCGAGTTCCTGAATGCCAAGATCAACTTCATCGACACCCCGGGTTCCGACGACTTCATCGGCGGCGCCTACTCCGCCTTCAAGGTCTGTGAGAGCGGCGTGCTCGTGATCAATGCCCAGCAGGGTGTCGAGGTGGGTACGGAGAACTTCCTCCGCCTGGCCGACGCCAAGAAGCTCCCCCTGGTGATCGCCGTTAACCAGCTGGACAGCGAGAAGGCAGACTGGGACAACATCCAGAATTCCATCAAGGAGTCCATCGGCAGCAAGGCCGTCTACGTCCAGTTCCCGGTCAACCCCGGCACCGCCTTCGACGGTTTCGTGGATGTCCTTACGATGAAATATTACCACTTCAAGGATGCCAACGGCACCCGTGAGGACCTCGAGATCCCGGCCCAGTTCCAGGATCAGGCCGAGGAGGCCCGCGCCGCCCTCATCGAGAAGGCTGCCGAGTTCGACGACGCCCTGATGGAGAAGTATTTCGAGGAGGGCGAGCTCACGGAGGAGGAGATCCACCGCGGCCTCAACCTCGGCATCGCCGCCGGCGAGGCCTACCCGGTCTTCTGCGTCTGCGCCAAGAAGGACATCGGTGTCAAGCGCCTGATGGAGTTCGTCAAGGACGTCGCTCCGGCACCGGCCGTGAAGGCCGACGGCGCCCCGTCCCTGTTCATCTACAAGAACGATGTGGAGCAGCACCTCGGCGAGGTGTCCTACTTCAAGGTCATGAGCGGCACCATCACCGCCGGCCTCGACCTCGAGGATCCCGTGAGCGGCAACAAGGAGCGCCTCTCCGCCATCTATGCCGTCGCCGGCACCAAGAAGGAGCCCGTCAACTCCCTGCACGCGGGAGACTTCGGCTGCGCCGTCAAGCTCAAGAACGGCAAGTCCAACACGACCCTTTCCCTGCCGGGTTCCGGCATCAAGTACGACAAGATCGAGTATCCCGCCCCGAAGTACCGTTGCGCCATCAAGGCCAAGGTCCAGCAGGACGAGCAGAAGCTCGGCGACGCCCTCAAGAAGATCGCCAACGTCGACCCGACCGTGATCGTGGAGTACTCCAAGGAGCTCCGCCAGACGATCCTGAGCGGCAACGGCGAGCAGCACATCAACATCGTCAAGTGGCTGCTCAACAACGAGTACAAGCTCGACGTCGAGCTCTTCGCCCCGAAGGTGCCGTACCGCGAGACCATCACCAAGGTCGCGAGCGCCCAGTACCGTCACAAGAAGCAGTCCGGCGGTGCCGGCCAGTTCGGTGAAGTCCACCTGCTGGTCTGCCCGGCCGAGGGCGAGCTCAACACCAAGTTCATGATCGGCGGCAAGGAGACCCAGCTCAACATCAAGACCCAGGACATCACCGAACTCGAATGGGGCGGCAAGCTGGAGTTCTACAACTGCGTCGTCGGTGGTGCCATCGACCTCAGCTTCATGCCCGCCATCCTCAAGGGTATCAAGGAGCGCATGGTCGAGGGTCCGCTCACCGGTTCCTACGCCCGAGACATCCGCGTGTTCGTCTACGACGGCAAGATGCACCCGGTCGACTCCAAGGAAATCGCCTTCATCATCGCCGGCCGCAACGCCTTCCGCGAGGCTTTCCGCAACGCCGGTCCGAAGATCCTCGAGCCGATCTACAACGTCGAGGTCATGACTCCGTCCGAGTACCAGGGCGCCGTGATGTCCGACCTGCAGAACCGCCGTGGTATCCTCGGCGAGATGGGTGCCGACAAGGGCTTCGCGATCCTCAAGGCCCGCGTGCCGCTCGCAGAGCTCTACCGCTACTCCACCTCCCTGAGCTCCCTGACCGCCGGTTCCGCGACCTTCACCATGGAGTTCGCTGACTACCAGCCGGTCCCGGGCGATGTCCAGACCAAGCTCCTCGCGGAGTACGCCGCAGCCGAGAAGGACGAAGACTAAGCTCCGGACGGAGCTTAGTCCGGCCGATGATTGAGGGGAACGCCCCTCAATCTCCCCCGGTCGCTACGCTCCGAATCCCGTCCGGCGTCAGGCCCGGTGGATGCTTGAGAGCATTCCCGAGTAAATCACCCTATAACAATGCAGTCGGGGGTCCACATGCTGGACCCCCGACTGCATTTTGGAGGCTTTTTGCTGTTAGGGGTCCAGCACGTGGACCCCTAACAGCAGTAATTAGGAAAAAACGGACAGTTTTTATGCGCGTTCGCAGACGAAGCGGAAGAAGGCGTCCACCTCTTTCTTCTCCTTGAAGCGGGCGATGAAGGCCTGGTCGCAGAGGTCGTCGGAGAGGGCGGCGGGGACGCGCTCGACCATGCGGAGCGCGGCGCCGTAGCGGGACAGGACCTCGTCCATACTGTGCTTGTAGGCGTAGCAGTCGCGACGGCCGGCATAGGCGCAGTAGTACTGCTCGCCCTGGCCCTTGCGGGCTTCGTCGAAGACGACCATGTCCGCCCAGATCTGATAGACGTCCGTGCTGTGGGCGAAGTCCATCATGTCGGGGGTGTAGCCTCCCGGCGGACGCATGTTGACTTCCAGGCCCACGTAATCCCCCTTCTTGCCGAGACCCTCGCGGTCGCGGTCCAGCTGGAAGAACTCCAGGTGCACGAAGCGGCTCCGGATATCGAAGGCTTTGACGGTCCGGCGGCCGATGGCGGCGAGCTTCGCCGGGACGGTCTTGTTGGTCCAGTAGCAGGTCTCCAGGTTGTCGTGGACGATCTCCATGATCGGGGTCGGGAAGATCGTGTTGTTCTCGAAGATGGGCTCGCCCTTCGAGTCATAGATGGCGTCGTAGCTCACCAGCAGGCCGGTGATGAATTCCTCGATCACGTACAGGCCGTAGTTGTCGGGATGCGCGGCGAACCAGGCATTCAACTCCTTGTCGTCGTGGATCTTGGTGGTGCCGCTGGCGCCCATGCCGCTGTCCGGCTTGGCGATGACCGGGTAGCCGGTCTTCTTCACGAAGGCCTTGACCTTCGCCGGGCCCTCCGAGCCCTTGACCTGCCGGGCCGTGGGGATGCCGCCGAGGGCATAGTATTTCTTCATCTCGGACTTGTTGCGGATGGAGGCGATCCGGTCGGTCTTCAGGCCGGTCGTCACGTTGAAGTCCGTGCGCAGGCGGGCGTCCTGCGCGAGCCAGTATTCGTTGTTGGATTCGATCCAGTCGATCTTGCCGTATTTGTGGGCGAACCACGCCACGGCGCGGTACACTTCGCCGTAGTCCTCCAGGTTGTTCACCTTGTAATAGTCGGTCAAGGCGCCGCGCAGCTCGTCGCTGAGCTGCTCGTAGGGGGCATCGGCGATGCCCAGCACGTTCGCGCCGTTCGCGCGCAGGCCTGCGCAGAAGTGGCTGTAGGTCTGCGGGAAATGCGGGGAAATGAAAATAACGTTCATAAAGGTATACACTTCATTTTCGGCAGAGACCTGCCGCATTTGTCCGTTGGAAATCTCCCAGGCCAGGCCGTGCAGCTCTTCGCGGCCGTCGCGGCTGATGATATAGCCCCCGTCCGGGAAAGTATAGAAGGCGTGCCGCCAGCTCTCCGGGAAGATGATGTCCTCGAAGAGGCGCCGCCCGTCCACGAGCGCGTGGCGCACCTGGTCGTAGTGCGGCACCAGCTGGCGGGTGGTCAGCCCGAGGCCGGTCAGCCAGCGCCGGTATGAGGGATCCACGGCTTCGCCGGGCAGTTCCGGATGGGAGTAGACCAGGTCCGCACAGTTCATCGAGCCCGCGCTGCAGCCCATCACCAGGCCGTCGAAACCCTTCAGGAGGGCCCGGAGGCCGATCTCATGCAGGAAACGGTTCTGCGTGGGGACATGCCCGCCGCAGAGCACGATCCAGTCGGCCCGCTGCACGAGGTGCGCGGCGATGCCGGCGTTGCGCCGGTCCAGCATGACGACGGCGGCGGGGGTGATCCCGGAATTGCGGATGCATTCCGACATCGAGTCCAGCACATAGTCCGTGAATTTGCGGTCGTCCGGGGCTGCGCTGACCAGCAGCACGCGCGGCTGCGGGGGCAGGGCCTCCTGCACCGCGGCAAGCAATCCGTTGTCGGTGGTGATGTGGTCCTCCCCATAACGGGTCGGACTTCCCGTGAGAATCAGCGTCATCGCGGGTGCAAAGATACGAAATTAACCGGCACAGGGAATGAATAAATTAGGAAAAGACCGGACAGGGACTTGCAAAAACCCCCGACTCTTTCTATTTTGTGGTCAATTTATAAACCGACTGATTATGAAACACTTTTTTCTGCTTTCTACAGACCACCTGGTGGACCGCCTCTGGTTCCGGGATGACGAAGACTTCAGAGTCGCTATGAATTACGTCGCAATCGCTGCTTTTCTTTCCGGGATCTTGGTTCTTTCCTTTATCTTGATGTCCAATCACGTACACTTCGTGGTCGGCGGGAACCGGGAGAAGGTCCTGCTCTTTATCAACAAGTTCAAACAACTCTATGCTGCACACTACCGGCGGAAATATGGCGTATGTGAACTCCTCCGCCGCAACGGTGTCGATTTCCGGGAGGTTCGGGATGATGATGAGTCCCTCGAGCGGGCTATCGCTTATGTGATGATGAACAGCGTGGCGGCGAATATCTGCCTGGAGCCTTCCGGCTATCCCTGGGGTAGCGGCAGCACCCTCTTCACCAACCAAGCAGTTCCTGGCCAATCATTGGGGGAGCTCTCCCGACGGGCCCAGATCCGTTTGTTGAAAAGTAACGTGGAACTCCCCGGCACATACAGGATTACCTCGGAAGGGTACGTTTCCCCGTCTTCCTATGTCCCTGTGCGGGGTGTCGAAGCCCTTTTCCGAACCCCGAAGCGTCTGGGTTTCTTCCTGCGGACTTCCTCCAAGGCGCGGCTTCGTTTGGAGGGGAAGGCTGTGCCGTCATTCCGTGACCAGATAATATCAGCGGCATGTATAGACCTTTGTAAATCACTTTTCAGGGCAGAAGGGATCCAGGACTTGTCGCAGGAGCAGAACGCCGAGCTTCTCCGTCAGCTCGGCCACCGTTTCAGTGCGGATCTCAAACAGCTCTGCCGGGTGACGGGTCTTCCCTATGAGGAGGCCGCAAAACTCTTGGATTCGTTTTGATAAGTGCTGTTAGGGGTACTTGAATCGGACCCCGAACGGCATTATGAGGCTTTTTTGCTGTCGGGGGTCCAAGCCCTGGACCCCCGACAGCAGGGCCCTCTCTCCGACGTTCGTTTCCGGGAATGTTGCATCTT
>Ga0310697_10005082_pt1 | contig 12780 bp, 3 predicted proteins | sample 172DNAGHGlowgp2_FD_203883 | JGI IMG/M metagenome (GOLD analysis project Ga0310697, IMG submission 203883) | Sheep rumen microbial communities from Palmerston North, Manawatu-Wanganui, New Zealand - 1728 DNA GHGlow gp2 (v2) (version 2) | ecosystem: Host-associated > Mammals > Digestive system >... | reverse complement strand
CTAAGACCTGTGATCTTCGCGATTTCTTTGCCGTCTTGATCTGCTGCCTGGTAGGTGACGGATTTTTTATCGGTCGAGAGAACATAACCTTTGGTGACAGTGCCAACCAATTTTGCAGTGTTGCCGGTGGTATCCCAAGCCGCGTCTTTTACTTTGCTTTCATCAACGTCACCTGCTTTTAAATCGAGTATGAAGTTCGGAGCCTTCGCTATCTTATTAAGGACGCCTTCGTCGGACGTTATAGTTGTAGTAGCCTTAGCTACAGTTGCGGTAGTGAGCTTGACTGTCGAGGCGCCGAGGTCGGTTGATGTCAACGTGATTACGCCATTCTCATTTACGTCATTACTATCAATGGTAGCAGTTTTCGTTAAGCCGGTGATTGATGCGTAGGTCGTGCCCGCGTTCGCCGCAGTGTAATCGATTGTGTTCACGCCGTTGTTATTCACCGCAGTAACCTTGTAGTGACCTTTGTCGTAGAGCTTGTAACTTGCGGTGCCGTTGCTCATAACCCATTCAACTTGATTCTGCCAACTTGCTTTCGTGTTTTCATTGTCTTCAGACCAAACATCATCTTCGATAGCTAACGTGTACTTATTCGTCGAGCCATTGGGCACCGAGATAGTAACTTTCTTGTTGTTGAGAGCGTTTGGACCAACAATGACTACATGAGTGCCATCATTCTCCACGTTGATTCCATTGTCATCGCCAACTTTTGTAACTGTCGGGTTAAGACCATTGACAGTTGCGATCGTTTTAACTTCGGTGGGCATGTATTGATAAGTTGTGACACCATTATTACCCTCTATCTTTACCCAACCTGCGCTAGTTGTCTTTTTGTATGTCATTGTGCCGTTAGAGAAAGTAGTATCATCGTAGTTTGAACTTCCACCAGCTTCACTAACGGTAATATCATTGAACGAAGCACCAAAGCCGCTCTTTGTATCGACTATCTTGAGAGTAATCGCCTTCTTGTAGTTATTAAAGAAGGTGGAGTTCACTTGGACTTGAGATCCGTTTTCGTAGTACAATACTTTCTCGCCGTCCAAGGTGATGATGTTTTTGCCGTTGTCGTCTTGTTCCAGTTTGCAACCAGAAGGCAAGCCCGTAATTGTCGCAAGGGTTTCGCCAACCTTTTTCGCACTGTAGGTGATTGTCGGATTGCCATTCTTATTGCCGACTGTGTAACCTTCAGTGGTGGTGGCTTTGAGATAAGCAGTTGTGCCGCTGAGAGCCAATTCATTATCGCCCTTTTGAGGTGCCGAGACTGCTTCGTCTCCAGTGGCAGAATCATCAAGAGCAAGCTTGAAAGTTGAGGCGGTACCGTTAACCGTCTTGTTCGTGAGCGTGACCGACTTGCCGTCAGTAAGTGACGAAAGGGCAGTCTTGCTGAGTTTGAATGTATTGCTGCCTTCGTCGAAGGTGACACCAGCAATCTCGTTTTTGGTGGGATCAGCTAAATCCTCAGTGAATGTGGCCGCCTTATTCAAGCCGCTGATAGTTACAAGGGTATCAATCTTAGGCGCAGTGTATTTGATAAGCGTCGGGCTTTCTCTCGTCCAGCCTTCCGTTATACCAGTTACGCGCGAAAGAGTACCGTCTTTGAATGTATTATAAGATATCTTACTTTCGATGGTGCCCTTGACTTTGAGTTTATTGGCGTCGGCGTCGGAGAGAGCGAGAGAATAATCGCCTTCCTTGCTGGTAAGGGAAACATTCGACTTAGCAAGAGCGTCTGCCGAAAGCGTAATGACCTTATCGTTATCGCCGTCGCCGAAATTTACGCCTGTAATCTTTCCGGAATCCGCTACAAGATCTGACTTCAAGCCATTGATTGTAATGAGGTCGTCGTTAGTTGTGTTCTTGTAATATTTGAGGGTCTTGCCGGAATTCTCAACCTTGAAGCCGTTGTAGGTCGTCTCTGTGAAGGTTGCTTTATTCGTGCCAGCCGTCTTAATCCATTTTGGATCATCTGTAGTAGATCTAATGTCGTTGTCAACAGCGAGCTTGTAGCCGTCGCCGGTGATCTTAATGTCCGAAGTGCCGACTTGATCCGCACCCAACTTGACAGTCGTGACGCCATCCGCCGTTGTAACATCAGTAGATTTAATCTTAGCACCGCTCTTAATGCCAGTGATCGTCGCGAAGGTCTGACTCTTTTTAGCACTATTGTAAGTGATAGATTTTTCGTCTTCGGAGACAGTGTAGCCTTTGCTGAGCGTGCCGCCCAAAGTCGCTTTCGTGCCACTAGTCGTCCAACTGCTATCCGGCGTAGCTTTAGCTTCCAAAGTTGCATCAGTAGAATCGAGCGCGAGTTTAATTTTGGTGTCGCCTTTGGTTGTGAGCGTAACTTTAGCTTTGTTGAGTTCGTTATCTGACAAAATGATTGTGCCGCCCAATTCCGGATTATTTTCGTCAGTCGCTGTGTAGACATTGCTAATCGTCAAGCCGCTCTTAAGACCGGTGATCTTCGCGTGTTCGGTGCCGCTGGTTTCCCCATGATAAGTGATTGATCTTTGATTAGTGGTTTGATTCTGTGTGTCAGTATAAAGCTCGTAGCTGGCTTTATCGTAAGTTTTGTAAGTATAAGTAGAACCACTACTAATCCACTCAGTCTGATCTTTCCAGTCGCTGTCTGTGGTTTTGCTATAATCATGAACGTCGTCACCAAGCGCAAGGACATAAGAACCAGAAGTAGTAAGAGAAACTTTCGATTTGTCAAGAACTGCTTGCGACAAAGTGACTGATGTGCCGTTGACGTCAATTCCGGTTATCGAGCCGTCGGCATTTGCCTTGGTTCCGCTCTTGAGACCTTCGATCGTAAATTCCTCAGTGTTCATATCAGCCGGAGTGTAGGCGATTTGCTTTTTGTTCTCTGAAGTAGTGTAGTAAGCTGACTTGCCTTTCTTGTAGATAGCCTTCGTGCCGCTGACTGTGAAAGCGTATTGATCGTCCTTCGCTTCGCCGGGTACTTCAGTATCAAGCGCAAACTCGAATTTATCACTATCGGCAAGCTTGACCGTGTTGGAGCCGCTGAGAACATCGAGAACGCCCTTATAAACTTTGATAGTGCCGGGGTCAGCACCACTGCTTGCCGGTACATTAGCATAGGAGAGACCATAAGTTGACGTGCCTTCAACTTCGCCATTTTCTTTCAACGCAACGTCTCTCTTCAAGTTGCTGATAGTGGCAAGAGTTTTCGTTGTGGGGTCGGAAGAGTAAGTTACCTTGGAGCCGTCAAGCGCGAGTGTATAACCTGCCGCGGTCGTTTGATTCAACTTAGCTGTAGTTTCCTTGTTGGATTTTACCCAAACCGGATCATAAGCTTCCGCCGCAATGCCTTCTGCAAGATCGAGCGTATACTTATGTGCATCCTTTTCTTCATTGGTCAAGCCTGTATACGAAACTTTTATGCTAGAATCCTTATGGGCGAGAACGTCCGCGTAGTTAATCGTGAATTTGCCAGTGCTGCTCTTGAAGGAGATAGCTTCATTGACTGAAGTCGGTTCGTTTTTATTGACGTTACCGTCGCCGCCTTCGCTAGCATTGCCACTTTCGGCAGCAGCTACTGCACCAGTGAATTCGAGTTTATTACTACGTTCGCTTTCTTCGGTGACTTTGACGAATTCTTTGCTGAGGTTATCAATCTTCGTGGTGATAGTTTGCGCTTTGGTGTATTTGATTGTAGTATCGCCGTCAGTCGTGTAACCTGCCGTAGTCTTTTGCTCGTAAGTTGCGGTTCCGTTGTTGAGCGTCCAAAGATTTGTTGTCACAGGTGCGGCTACGTAAGCGGCTTCATCGTCTTGGTCGCTGTTAAGCGCGAGTTTGTAACCATTTCCAGCCGAGTTCAGAGTAATAGTAACATCTTTGCCGTCAAGCACGTTTTGAGACAAGTAGATCTTTTTATCGTCGCCGAAGGAAATACCAGCAATTTGATATTTATCGTTGATTGTCAAATCCTTCTTGAGACCGCTAATCGTCCCTATTGAAGTGCCGCCAGTGCCGCCGCCAGCCATCATTTTGACTGAGAGACTATCGCCCGCTAAAGAGAAACCGCCTTTGCTAGTACCCGAATAAAGAACGTACTGCCCGTCAGCAGTGCCTTTTACCCAACCTGCTCCAGCTGAATATGTAGCAACGTCGCTATCAAGAGCAAGCTTGTAGGTGTTGCTGTTCTGATTAGTAAGGACAACACTAGTTGAACCAAGTATATCCTTCGACAAAGTGACTACTTTATTGTCGTAGTCGACAGAGATACCGTCAAGGGTCTCATATACTTTTTCAGTAGAGGGGGATACAGCAGTTCCCGAAGACTTGAAGGTTGAGGCAAGACCGCTAATCTTCGCTTGCACATCACCAGATCCACCCTGGATAGATTCGTAAACGAGCGAACTTGTACCGCTGAGCGTATAACCCGAAGTCTTTCCATTGAAAAGGTCAAGATTGCCCGCGCTGGTAACTTTGAAGCCCGCAGCATCTTTGGGGGAGTAATCTTCAGCAGTCGACAGCCCGAAAGTAAGAGTGTCGGTCGTATCCAAGTCGGTGAGTGTAACGGACGCCGCTTTGAGAACATTGCTAGACAATTCAATCTTGTGATTGAAGTCGTTCCCTTGGGCAAGTTCAGCGACGCTGATACCTTTGATTGCGCCACCTTGTATGGTTACGAGATTGCTGGCAAGTCCTTCGAGTTTTGCATATTGGAGATCGTCGGGCAGACCTGCCGCGTTGTAGGAGATAGAATCGCTTGCACTGCCGACAACGCCGTAATAGGCGGAACCTATGGAGCCGCGATAAGTGGCAGTTGAATCTTTGATTGTCCAAACCTTTTGAAGACTCGATACAGCATCATTATAATCAGTGACGTCATCAGCAAGAGCAAAGTAATAATTTTCGTTGCCAACCGGAATGTTGGTAGTGAGCGAAAGTTTAGTATTGGTGGCGAGAACGTCTTTACCAACTGTGATTGAGTGACCGGCTACCGCTAAACCGCCTTCAGCAGTGACTTTTTTAGTCGTGAGACCGGAAGGAAGATTTTTGACTGTCGCGATAGTTGCCGCGGTGTCGTTGCCTGCGTAATAAAGAATGCTATGCTTGTCTTCGCTAGTAACGTAACCTTTGCTAACGCCGCCCAGCAAATATGCCGTCGTGCCTTTGACTGTCCAAGTTGCATTAGTATCACTAAAGTTATCGACGAATTGGGGTTTGATGTTATTTTCTAAAGTGCTATCGAGCGCAAGCGAGTAACCTGCAGCAATAGCGGCGTTATCGAGTTTAGCCGCAACCGTGGAGAGAATGCCTGCGTCTTTGATAGTGATTAAATTTGCTCCGGTACCGGCTGCGCTAAGACCAGCAACAAAGGCACCGTCGTCCTTGTAGTAGCCAATACTTTGACCGTCTTCCGAGACAAAAAGCCCCTTGTTGAGACCGGTGATTTTCGCATAAGTGACAGTCTTGTTACCTTCTTTTGCGTCCGAAAACTTTTTGTAAACGAGAGTTTCTTTATCCGCGTCGTATTCGTAGTAAGCGGGGATAATCGCTTTGTAAGTGGCAGTCGTGCCGTCGATAGCCCAAGACGCTATTGAAGCGGTTGATCCTGGCGCAACAGTCTTAATATCGCTGTTGACAAGAAGATCATAGCCGTAATCGCTCTTGAGCGTGACATTTGCGTTGTTGAGCACGCCATAGGACAATTCGACAGTGCGAGCATCTGTATCAAGGGTTATTCCGCTTAATCCGCCGCCGTCAACGGTACCAACACCGCTTCTAAGACCCGTAATTGTAAAGAGGGTAGTTTCTTTAGTCGGGTTGTAGATGATAGCACTGCCGTCATTGCTAGTTCTGTAGCCGCTCTTTACGTCTGCGGCGTAAGTGACAGTGTTGCCAGTTTGTTTCCATTCCGGCGACTCTATCGTGGGTGCAGAGCCGCCGACTAATTGAAGTTTGTACTTATCAGTTGCATTTGTCGGATTAGTGATCGTGACGTTCTTGTTGTCCAAAGCATTTGCATTGACTTTGATGGTAGTGCCATCAACTACGAGGTCTTCCACAGTGACGTTGGCATTAAGCCCTTTGACCGTCGTTATGGTGTCTGCCTTATTCGAGCTGGTCGTGGCGGTTTTGTAATCGATACTGAGGTGATTATTCGCAAGGGAGTAATAAGGACTGGCGTTTTTCTTCAAATAAGCAGTCGTGCCGAGCGTCCAGTAAGGCTGATCGCTTGTTGTTGCTGTCGGAACGGATCCGCCAATATTGTTAGTGTTATCGAGTTCGAGATCAAAGAAACTGCTGTTAATTTGAACTTTCGAGGTGTCAATAACATTCTTAGAAACTATGATACTTTGTCTGTTGTAAGCATCACTTAAACCAGCAACGGTCGAAAAATCAACAGGCCTGTTGCTACTAAGTGCATCATTCGTTGCCAAAGAGAGACCTTGTTTGAAGCTGGAGCCACCGCCGAAACCAACAGTGCGTGCGCCTGTAGTCGCGTCAACAGTAAGCTTGGTGCCCTTCTTGAGATTGGTGATAGTCGCGAGCGTTTGGTTATCGCCGGATTTGGTGTAGGTAACAGATTTGCCGTCCGACTTGACAACGTAACCTTTCGTTATATCGCCCTTCAAGATAGCTTTCGTGCCGTTGCTTTCAACGTTCCATTGCATATCGCTGAAAGTGGGAGCCGCGACGTCGTCGGCGAGTTTGATCTTGAATTTGTCGCTATTGCCGATTTTAGCCGTGGTGTTGTCGAGCAAAGCAGTACTAATTGTAATGCCGAGATCAGTAGCGTTGGCATTTTTGGTGTATTTCTTTAAGCCTTTATCTGTGCTCTCAGTAACCAAATCACTAAGGGTACCAGTAACAGTAAGACCATCAATCGCCGTGATAATTTTGGGTTCGTATTTGTCGCTTTCGTATGTCTTTGTTGCTTTGTCGAGGCCCTCTGCACTAAGTCCGGTAATCGTCAAGAAGGTGTAGAGTGTCGTTTGTCCGCCGTAAGTGAGTTTGGCGGGGGCGTCTGCGTCATCGGGCTTGTACCAAGCGCGTCTCACTCTTCTGAGATATGCCTTCGAGCCGTCGATCTCCCAAATGTCCTTAATTTGCTCTTTCTCTAAGACATTAGTAACGGTGCCAAATTTCGGAGTGTAAGAACTACTCGAAAGCGAGACCGTCGTGTTAGTGATAACATTGTTGTCCTTGATATTAACAGTGACTTTGCCCTTTGTCGTGGTATTACCGCTTTTAGTAGGATGCTCATCGCTCCCTATTTCATTAACAGTAAGACCTTCTTTAAATTCGGCGTTTTCAGTCCCTGCACTACTAAATGTGTAGGTACCAATAGATTTTCCGTCTTCGCTAACATCGAGATCTTTTGCAAGACCATTGACCGTCACGACAGTTGTCGATTTACTCGCCGTGACTTTGATTTTCGTAGCTCCTGAAGATACGGTAGCGTTATTATTGTCAGTGAGTTCATAGCCAGTCGGCGAATCGATTTTGTAGCTAGCTGTGGTGCCGCTGTAAGTCCAATAAGCTTCCGCTTCGTACTCATCCAAACCGGCTTGAGCGTAGCCATACTTGCCTTTTTTTGATTGATTCAAATCCAGCGTATAGCTGATACCGTTTGCTTTGGCGACATCGCTTGCCGCGATTGAAATATCCGTGGTGCCGAGAACGCTACCTTCTGAGGTCGTGTCGGTTGATTCACCGCCAACATCGACTTTGGACAGGGTGACAACGCCCTTTTTGTCGAAAGTTGTGTCGTCTAATGCTTCGTTAGAGAGAGAGGCTGAACCTTCGTAGGTTTCTATTGCCTCAGTAGTTGCCGACGTAGCAAGCTTTCTAAGCCCGGAAATGGTCGCCAAAGTGGTATCAGGACTAGCATTCTTGTAAGTAGCCTTAGTAGTAGAATTCACCGTGAAACCGGCAGTAAGGTCTGCTTTGACGAGGATTTTACCATTCTTGCTATCGTAAGAAAGATATTCCGAGCTTTTGTCACCTGCTTTGGCGATTTGAACTTTGTTTCCATCAGGAATGCCGATAGTAAAGGCACCTTTGTAACCCGTCAGCGAGTTATTGGTGAGGACAACGTCCTTTTGACCGAGGATTAAATTCGTCAACTGGATTGTTCCGGTGCACTTTTTGGTTTCGGGGTCTTGCACCTCATCAGTGATAGAAATGTAACTTTCATCGAGAGCAACCCACGCACCATCAGACTTCTTAACTTGAATGTCAGTTCCGGAGCCTTTGACATTAAGCCCCGTAATCTTCGCCAAAACATTGGTGGAGAGAGTAACCCCATCCTCTTTAAACAATCTGTACTCCAGTGTTGATCCGTTAAGATACCAACCTCCTAATGGACTTGCCATTTTTTATCCGCTCCTTTCCATAATAACCGAAAAAACTTCCTTGTTTACTTCCATGTAGTATTTTCTATTATAAAGCCAAGGTTTGAGTTTAGCAATATATTTAGAGAAAAATTTCCTTAAGATAAGCTAAATTTTTTAAGTAGCGCAGTTTTCAAAGACCTAATTAAAACCTCTCAATAAATTAGTCGAGAGAAAATCTATATTAATTAAGCGTTGCGGAAAATTTTTTACAGGAAACGACTTTTCATTGTGAACCTAGATTTAGGAGTATTATTTTTCTCCTCAATTTTTTCGCTAATGTCCTGCCACTTGTAATAAGCCCAGCCTTTTTTATAGCCGCAAACTTCCGCGATATGAACGCAATCTTCATAGGATTTAGCGTGTTCGAGCGACTGGAAAGCAACCCAGCCGATTTTATAATTGCGTTCCTTAGCAATCTGCAAAAATTCTTCGGGCTTAGTGGGCTTGTGAATAAGATTAATAATGCGGCTCTCGTGTTCTTTCAAGCGGGCGAGTTTATCTTCCTCCGTGATAAATTCGTAATCGCAACAAGGACAAACTTCGACGCCGAGCGGCACGACAAGCCCGCATTCCGGACAAACTTTAACGGGGGCAATGCCAGCTTCTTTAGGCGGATTGGGGTCAAGCGACCATTTATGAGCGGTGCTGGGCAAACCAAAGCGCGTATAATTTTGAACGTGGTCGATAATGAGCGCGACTTTGTTAGGGTCAGTGGGGTCTGGTCGAAGCGGGCGCATAGCCTGTTGAATAAAAAGCGTTAAAGATTTAGTCGGGCGGGCGAGAATGACGGCTTGCATATTGGGCACGTCGAAACCTTCGCTGAAAAGTTCGGCGTTGCACAGGATTTTAATTTTGCCGAGGCGGAAATCTTCAACGAGTCTATCGCGAGTTCCGGCGGGCGTTTCTCCGTCGACGTGCGCGGCAACAATTCCGGCGTCTTGAAAAGCTTTGGCGACGTTTTTGGAGTGCATGACGTTGACGCAGTAGCAAATAGCTGACTTGCCGGCGGCGAGCTTTTTATAAGTTCCGACGATACTGCCGATAATTTTTTTCTTGTTGACGGCTTTAGCAAGGTCGGAATTAATGTATTCGCCGAATTTAACTCTGACTTTATGCAAGTCGAGTTCTTCGCCGGGCGCGAAGTAATAAAATTTGGTGAGGTTGCCAAGTTCTATAAGTTCTTCGACGTTGGGACCTTCAACCATAGAAGTAAACACGTCGCCAAGATTAATGCCGCCCATGCGTTGCGGGGTCGCAGTGACGCCGAGCAATTCAGCTTTTGGATAAGCGTCGAGAATTTTTTTATAGGAGTTGGCAAGGATATGATGACATTCGTCGCAAACCAATAAATCGGGCGCGGGGACGCTTTTAAGGCGTCTGACTAAAGTTTGAACAGAGGCAATTTGAATAGGCAAATCGAATTGGGATTTGACGCCGGAAGAAATAATCCCGTGTTTAATGCCGAGCCGGTCGAAAATATTGGAAGTTTGTCTAATAAGTTCGTGGCGGTGAACGAAAAAAATAGCTCGCTTGCCGCGCTTAGCGAAATCTCCGATAATTGAACCGGTCATAATAGTTTTGCCTGCGCCACAAGGCGCGACTCCGACAATGCGCTTATGATTTTTTCTGAACTCGTTTTGAACGTCATCAATAAATTTTTGTTGATAAGGTCTAAGCGCAATTTCGTCCATGATAACCACCTTTTCGCAAGTTTGTATTTTCCTTGAATTCATTTTAGCGGCGTAAATACCAATTTGTCAAATTTTTCAACAAAAAAAGCCCCGTTGCGGGGGCGAAAATTTTTCAGAGATAATCCCACGGGCTGACGGGTTCGCCGCCGACGCGTACTTCAAAATGACAATGCGGACCAGTTGAGTTGCCGGTCGAGCCGCAATAAGCGATAACGTCGCCTTGATTGACGTATTGCCCGACGCCGACAGCTAGGCTTTCGTTATGTCCGTAAAGCGTGACAATGCCGCCGCCGTGGTCAATCATGATTGTATTGCCGTAGCCGCCAATCCAGCCCGCTTCGATAACAATTCCGCTCTGCGCGGCGTGAATGGGCATTCCATAATCTCCGCCAATGTCTAAGCCGCTATGAAAACGCGCATTGCCGAAAATGGGATGAGTGCGCCAACCGAATTCAGAAGTAATCGGACCGGAAAGAGGCCAAATCATTGCGCCGCCGTAACTTTGCATGACGTAGCCGCCGCCGTCGTCGAAAACTTCAACATTGCCAGCTTGCGCCATTTGCTCTTGACGCCGCCGCGCTTCTTCTTCAGCCGCTTTGCGATATTTACTTTCCTGAATCATTCGTTCGACTTCCGCGCTTGACGCCATCATCTCATCATATTGCCGGTCGTAAATTTCTTTGTCATTCTGCATTAGGTCAATAAGGGCTTGTTGCTTAGCGACTTTTTCCAGACTGATATTTTTAGCCTCATTAGCTTTGGTCGCTAATTCTTCCTGAATTCTTTTATCGGCTTCGAGTTGCTTGCCGACTTCTTTAATTTCATTCTGATAAGCTAAGACGTTGGCGACGAGTTCAGAATCGCGAATCATGACGCGCTTTAACAAATCCATTCGGGTTAGAAAGTCGCCGAAATCCTGCGCACCAAACAGAACGTCCAGATAAGAAATTTGCCCATTGATATAAATGTCGCGCACGCGCTTTTCTAAGACGGCGTGTTTCTGATTAAGTTCGGCAGTGACTTCGACGAGTTTATTTTCGTTTTCGCCAATGCGGAAAAGGGTTTCGTCAAGGGCGGCTTGTTTCTCTTCGTAATCGGCGGTAGCAACGGCGGCATCTTCGTCGAGTTGCCGTTTGAATTCCGAGACCGAATCAATTTTCCCTTGAATCAATTCTGCGGCCGCTTGAGCTTTGGCGGCGGCCTCTTCGTAGGAAATTTTTTCTTCTTCAAGTTGTTCTATTTCCGCGTCAATCTGTTCGAGTTCGTCGTAATATTCTTCATCGTCGGCGAAGACTGGCGAGCACGTCAGAAAAGTTATCGCCGTCAACAGGATTAAAAATTTTCGCAAGCTAATCATTCCTTATTTGCAATGTGGAAATATTATATTAGCAAATAGTTGATTTGACAATGTGGGCGCGTCTGTGATATTTATTTGCAAAAAAGGTGGGAAAGATAATGGCGATAATGGGCGCGGTAATGAAAATAAAATCTGCGCGGCGCGAAGATATTGAGCAGAGGTTAAAAAATTTTTCGGGCGTGAGTTTGGAAAGCGAAAGTCCAGCGGGCGAATTAATTTTGCTGATTGAATCAGAAAATCTCGGCGCGTTGCATAAGACGAGCCAGAGACTAGAAAAACTTGACGGCGTGTTGGGAATTTATCCGGCATACGTAACGACAGAGGACGAACAATAAAAAAGGACTGCAGGTCAACGCGGCTTGCAGTCCTAAATTTTTATGCTTTGGAAATCTTTACGGCGCAAACTTTGTATTCGGGTTGCTTTGAGCCAGGGTCGAAGGCGTCGAGCAAAACGAAATTAATCATGCGCTCTAAATTTTGGTCGTGGAAGGGAACATAAAGCAGACCTTGACGAGGTTGCCCACGCCCGTTGATTTTAGCTTTAAGCTTGCAAGTGGCGCGGCGCGAAGTCACAGCAACTAAATCGCCGTCGGCAATGCCGAATTTGGCGGCGTCGTCGGGGTGAATCTCAACGTACATTTCGGGGGCGGCGGCTTTCAACTCCTTAACATTAAAAGTCATTGTGCCTGTATGCCAATGCTCCAAAATTCTGCCGGTCGTCAAGAAAAACGGATATTCAGAGTCGGGCATTTCTTGCGCGTCCTGTTGTGGACGAGCGAAAATAATCGCACGTCCCGAAGGTTTGCCGTAAAATTTAATGCCTTCGCCCGCCTTGACGTAAGGGTCATAGCCTTCAGCGTAGCGGATATAAGTTTCGGGCGAATTGTCATCGGGAACCGGCCATGTAAAGCCGTGCCCTTCGCGCAGTCGCTTATATGACGCCAACATCATTGCCGTACCTTTCTGGCATTCTTGATACTCCTTCCAAACTTCCTCCGGCGTATTGAACGGCACAAGCTTTTCATAGCCCATACGCTTTGCAAATTCTATAATCGCCCATAAATCAGGCTTAGCCTCTCCAGGTGGCTTAATCGCCTGCGCAATGTGTTGGGTGCGTCTTTCGCCGTTGCCGTAAACGCCTTCTTTCTCCATCCACAACGCCGCGGGTAAAACTACGTCGGCAAGTTCGCTTGTGCGCGTCGGGTGATAAGCTTCGGAGACTACCAAAAAAGTTTTTTCCATGCCTGGTCGATAATAATTTAAATTCGGGAGCGATTGACCGGGATTGGTCGTCATAACCCATAAGCATTTCAAATCGCCCGTGACAGCCGCCTTAAACATTTCAAGCGTATGA
>Ga0310697_10005081_pt1 | contig 12781 bp, 3 predicted proteins | sample 172DNAGHGlowgp2_FD_203883 | JGI IMG/M metagenome (GOLD analysis project Ga0310697, IMG submission 203883) | Sheep rumen microbial communities from Palmerston North, Manawatu-Wanganui, New Zealand - 1728 DNA GHGlow gp2 (v2) (version 2) | ecosystem: Host-associated > Mammals > Digestive system >... | reverse complement strand
GCCAATGCCACTCCTGACAATGCCGAAAACAGGACGCTGGAATGGATTATTCCCGAGAATGACGTGATTGCGACTATCATGACGAGTGAGAATCACCTGAACATCGGTGCGGCAGGCGAAGGCAATGTAACCATCACCGTTCGCGCTACCGATGGCAGTGGTGTATCGGCCACCTGCGAAGTGTTTGTGTCGGCTAACACGCCCGTCAAGAGCCTGACACTGAGTCCCGAGTCGATGACGCTCTATGTGGGCAACAACCAGCAACTCAATGCCATCATCACGCCACAGGATGCCTACACCCAAGACCTGCGCTGGATGTCGAGCAATAGCAATGTGGCATCGGTTGATAATAACGGTCGGGTATATGGAAATGGTGTGGGCAATGCCGTCATCACCGCCATGACTACCGACGGCAGCAACCTGAGTGCCACCTGTGCCGTCACGGTAACCTGTGTCCCTGTTGAGTCAGTGACCTTGAACACGAGCGAACTCCAGATGAACGAGGGTGACTACTACTATCTGAGCGCCAACGTGCAGCCCTACAATGCCTATGACCGATCCCTCACCTGGACATCGAGCAACCCACGCGTGGCCACCGTCACCAGCAACGGCCGTGTGAACGCCCAAGCCGTGGGCACGACCATCATCACGGCAACGACTAACGACGGCACCAACATCAGCGCCGCCTGCCGCGTGACCGTGGGGAACCAGATAGCGGACAACTGCTTTGTCATGCCCGACACCGCAGTGCTGCACGGCGAAACCATCACCATTCCCGTGCGCATGATGAATACCCAATCCATCATGGCATTCCAGACGGACATTTATCTACCCACAGGATTCAACCTGGTTACCGATGAGGATGACGAATTTGCCATCACGCCATCGAGCCGCCTGAGCAGTGACCATGTTATCATGACCAACCGCACAAGTGACGGTGCCATCCGCATCATCTGCTACACGCCCAACTCACAGCCCATCAGCGGCAACGAGGGTGACCTATTCTATTTCACCATTCAAGTGCCTGACAATGCCGCTAGTGACTATGCCATCAACCTGAGGAATACTCTATTGACCAATACCGACTACCAGGAGTTGACCATTCCCGATGCCGGTGCAGTGCTTATGGTCAACACCTTCATGCCTGGCGACGTGAACGACAGCCGCTCGGTGAATGTGACCGACATCGTGCTCAGTGCTCAGTATGTGCTCGGCATGAATCCCAGTCCGTTTATCTTTGAGGCGGCCGACATGAATGGTGACGGCAATGTGACGGTGACCGATATCATGCTCATCGCTTACCTGATCAACCATCCCTCGATGAACGCGCCTAAGCGCATGCCCGCCCTCATGGACTGCAACGACCGCATGAGCGGAGAGAGTGTTTCACTCATGGCTGGTGAGACGCGCACCGTGAGCATCGTGCTCGACAACGAGATGCTCTACACAGCCTTCCAGATGGATTTGACCCTGCCCGAGGGCCTGACGGCAAGCAACTTCCAGTTGACCGACCGCGCCGGCAACCATGCCTTCGACGTGAATGCCATCGGCGGCAACAAGCTGCGTGCCCTGTGCTACTCGCCCGCCATCGAGGTCATCGACGGCAACAGCGGTGCCCTGTTGACCTTTGACGTCACTGCCAACGCTACCGTCGAGGGCGACATCACCGTGGACGGCATCGAACTCGTCACCACCGACTGCCAGACCGTGCTGCTCAACGGTTTCGCCATCGGCGTGAACACAACGACCAGCGTCAACGAGGTTGCCAACGGCAAGACCGTCGCCCGAGTGGACTACTTCAACCTGGCAGGCCAGCGAATCGATCGTCCCGAGAGCGGCGTGACCCTTGTCGTCACCACCTACACCGATGGAACCCGCACCACCACCAAACTCATCCAATAAACTTAACTGCCTGCGAATTAACCGAATTAATCGAATGACCTCAGATGGCATAATTCGTATCTTCCGTTTAATCCGTGGATATAGAATTCAATTGTTGAGAATAAATAATAATAACTGTTAAACTAATATGAAAATGAAAAGAATTATTAAACTATCACTCCTGCTGCTGGCCCTCCTGCTGCCAGCCACAGCCACCGCCTACGACTTCGAGGTGGACGGCATCTACTACAAAATCAACGGCAACAATGCCACTGTAACTTACCAGCAATATGTAAATTCTTCTTACCAAAGCGATTATTCTGGTGACGTAACCATTCCCGAGACCGTAACTTACAACGGCACCACATATACAGTTGCGTCCATCGGTAACAGTGCGTTCAGAGACTGTAGCGGATTGACCAGCATCAACATCCCCAACTCCGTCACGAGCATCGGCGGATTTGCGTTCTATGGCTGCAGAGGACTGACCAGCGTGACCATCCCAAACTCCGTCATCTCCATCGGCGACAGGGCGTTCTATGGCTGCAGCGGGCTGACAGGTGAACTGACCATCCCCAACTCCGTCACGAGCATCGGCGAAAGAGCGTTCTATGGCTGCAGCGGGCTGACCAGCGTCAACATCCCCAACTCAGTCACGAGCATCGGCGGATATGCGTTCCAAGGCTGCAGCGGGCTGACTAGCGTCAACATCGGCAATTCCGTCACTTCAATCGGTGAAGGTGCATTCCGGGGCTGCAGCGGGCTGACCAGCGTCACCATCCCCAACTCAGTCACATCCATCGGCAACTATGCGTTCTATGGCTGCAGCGGCATGACCAGCGTCACCATTGGCAACTCCATCACTTCCATCGGTGAGTTCGCGTTCTATGGCTGCAGTGGCCTAACTAGCATTGACATCCCCAACTCCGTCACATCCATCGGCAACCAAGCGTTCGAAGGCTGCAGCAAATTACGGACTCTTCTTTTCAACGCTGTGAATTGTACTTCTATCGGCTACCGGGCTTTTTATGGTAATAATATAAGTAACCTACAGTTTGGTGAAAACGTTGAGCATATCCCGGCGGGAATACCATACTTTAATATGAACGGAAAGAATCTTGTCCTGCCTCATAGCGTTAAGACGATTGAGGTTGGGGCTTTGAACGGCAACTGTGATGCCGTGGTCATCGGCAATGGTATTGAAGACATCGCCCCGGGAGCCTTTGGCAACAACATCAGCGTGGCTTATGCCTCCTCGGCAGAGCCGCGGCCTTGCCAGGCAGGCGCCTTTGCCAATCCACAGACACTCTATGTGCCCGCCGGCAGCAAGAACAAATACTTCACCGCTCCTGGCTGGAGCGAGTTTGCCAACATCATCGAGGGTGAGTATGTCCGAACAGATTCCATCTTGCTGAATCAGACGACCGCCGTTCTGCCCAAAGGCGCCACGCTACAACTCAACGCAAGTTTCATGCCTGACAATGCAAGTGTAGCCTCAGTCGGTTGGTACAGTAAGAATCCCAATATTGCGACCGTTGACGCCAACGGCCTGGTAACCGCTATCGCTATTGGTGAGACCGACGTTGTGGCTTGTGCCGACAACGTGACCGCAACGTGTCATGTCACGGTAACGCCGGTATTGGTAGAAAGCCTCACCTTGAGCGACAACCACCTGTCGATGGCGCTTGACGAGACCTATACCCTGATTGCCGACATCACCCCCGACAATGCCGAGAACAAGGCGCTCGAATGGGAAATCCCTGACAATGATGTGATTGTGGCGCAGGTGGTGAACAACAATCGACTCAATATCAGTGCCGAGGGTGAAGGCACGGTGACCATTACCGTACGCAGCACCGATGGAAGCGGCCTGAGTGCCACCTGCGAGGTGTTTGTTTCGGCGACAACGCCTGTCAAGACACTCACCTTGACCCCCGAGTCGCTTGACCTGCATGTTAACGACACCTGGCGACTCAATGCCACCGTTACTCCGCAGGATGCCTATAATAAGGACTTGCGTTGGATGTCAAGCAATACCAATGTCGCCACGGTTGACGGCAATGGCTTAGTGACCGCGCGCGGTGTGGGCAATGCCACCATCACCGTCATGACCACCGACGGCAGCAACCTGAGCGCCACCTGTGCCGTCACCGTGACCAATGTGCCCGTCGAGTCGATAACGCTGAACTTGACCGAACTCGAGATGAACCCGGGTGGCACTTATACGCTGAACGCCAGCGTCCAGCCCAGCAATGCCTTTAACAAAACCCTCGACTGGGTATCGAGCAACCCGAGTGTCGCCACGGTCACCAACAATGGCAGAATAACTGCCGTGGGTGTGGGTTCGACTATCGTCATGGCCATGGCTACCGACGGCAGCAACGTCAGTGCCGCCTGCCGTGTCACAGTCAATAGTCAGTCGGCCAGCAACTGTTTCGTCGTGGCAAATGCCGAGATGCTGCAGGGCGATACCATCGTTATTCCTGTCGCACTGACCAACACCCAGACCATCGTGGCCTTCCAGACCGACATCTATCTGCCCGAGGGCTTCACCATCGTCACCGATGAGGATGATGAATATGTCATCCACGGATCGAGTCGCCTGACCAGCGACCACGTCATCATGGCCGACAACGCCAATAACGGCTCGGTGCGTGTTATCTGCTACAACCCCGCGGAGCAGCCCATCAGCGGCAACGAGGGTGACCTGTTCTACATGACCATCAGAGTACCCGATGATGCTTCGGGAGACTACGCCGTGAACCTGCGCAACAATCTGCTGACCAATACCGATTACCAGGAGTTGGCCATTCCCGATGCGGGAGCAGTGCTCACCGTTAAGACCTTTATGCCCGGTGACGTGAATGACAGCCGCACGGTGAACGTGACCGACATCGTGGTGACCGCCATGTATGTGTTGGACAAGAATCCCAGTCCGTTCATCTTTGAGGCTGCCGACATGAACGGAGATGGTGAGGTGACCGTGACCGACATCATGCTGATTGCTTACCTCATCAACCATCCCACGATGAACGCGCCCAAGCGGATGCCAGCCCTGATGGACTGCAGCGACCGCATGAGTGGAGAGAATGTTTCACTCATGGCCGGCGAGACACGCACCGTGAGCATCCAACTCAACAACGAGATGGATTATACCGCCTTCCAACTCGACTTGACATTGCCTGCAGGATTGACGGCAAGCAACTTCGCCTTGACTGACCGTGCTGGAAGCCATGCCCTTGACGTAAATACATTGGACAACGGCAAGATACGTGCCCTGTGCTACTCGCCCGCTATCGAGGTTATAGACGGCCATGAAGGCGCCCTGCTGACCTTTGACGTTGCAGCAAGTGACGATATCAAGGGCATTATCACCGTGGATGGCATCGAACTCGTTACCGTCGACTGCCAGACTGTGCTAATGAACAGCTTCACGATAGGTGTGAACTCAGCAACCAGTGTGAACGAACTGAACGGAGCCAAGACCGTCGCCCGAGTGGACTACTTCAACCTGGCAGGCCAGCGCATCGATCGTCCCGAGAGCGGCGTGACCCTCGTCGTCACCACCTACACCGATGGAACCCGCACCACCACAAAGGTGATTAAGTAAATAGCTCTTCAATCTTGGATAAAATAAAGAAAAGATGAAAAAGACTATTATATTGTTTGCAGCGATGGTGGTGGCCCTCGGGGCTGCCGCCACCGACCGCTTCTATATAGAAGATTTCACCATATCCCCTGGTGAGACCCGCACGGTGAGTATCCTGCTAGACAACGAGGCAGAATACACTGCCTTCCAAAGTGACCTGTATCTTCCAGAAGGACTGACGGCAGCAAATTTTGCCTTGACTGACCGCAAAAATGCTAACCACACGCTCACTGCTACACTACTGCCGGACGGAGGTATCAGGCTGTTGTCCTACTCGCTGAAACTCAAGACTTACAGCGGCAACAGTGGCGCGCTGGTGACCTTTGATCTGGCAGCGAGCGATGACTTTGAAGGAGAGGCAACCGTTGCTTTACAGGGCACACTGTTCACAACTGTGGCAGGTGTAGAGATTCCATTTGTTGACGAAACTTGCACTGTAACGCTTCCCTCAACTGCTATCAGAGGTGACGTGAACGGAGACGGTGAGGTGAGAATCAACGATGTGACGGCACTGATTGACTATCTTCTGAGTGGTGACGGTTCGAGCATCAACCTGAGTGCTGCCGACTGCAACCAGGACCACGATGTGAGGATCAACGACGTAACTGCTTTGATCGACTACCTGCTGAGCGGCTCCTGGGATTAAATTTCTAACATAGTCTAGATATATTCCTCATGCTCTCCTGGGTGTGGGGGATCTATTTTGCTTTCTTAAAATCCAGAATTATTGGTCCAAGTAAAGTTAATACCATTCCTCTACCATAGATGATGAAAAATGGAAATAGTTTATTACCTTTGTGGGTCAAACCTTTAAACAATGATTCTATAAACCGATATTAACTTCTAAAACTATACGACAATGAAAAGACTCTTCCGCTTATCCATCCTAATGTTGGCGCTAATCCTGCCAGCTACCGCTATCGCTTATAATTTCGAGGTTGATGGCATTGATTACTACACCATAAGTGAGAATCAAGTTAGCGTAATTGGCGGTTCTGTTTCAGGAGATTTAGTCATCCCTTCTCATGTCACTTATAACGGATCCACCTATGCAGTCACATCCATAGAAGGATATGCTTTCGAAGATTGCACGGGTTTGACCAGTGTCACCATTGGTAAATCAATCACAAATATCGGTGAAAATGCGTTTATAGGATGTACGTCTTTGACAACACTTAACTTCAATGCAATTTCTTGTGCTGATTTCAACAGAAGGGAAGAATATCATCCTTTCTACAACTTACATATCACGACCATCAATATTGGGGATAGCGTTCAAAGAATTCCTGCTTATTTTGCCTATAAAAAATTTATAACAAATATTGAATTGCCGAACTCAGTTATTACAATAGGAGCAAACGCTTTCTATATGTGCAACTATTTGACTAGTGCGGTTTTGGGCGAATCTGTTTCAACCATTGGAGACTATGCCTTCTATGCTTGTGCTAGACTTGAAAACGTTAATTTTCCTAATTCCATCACAACAATCGGAAACTATGCATTTAATATTTGCATGGCAGTGTCGAAGATCATTTTAGGCAATTCCGTTTCTTCAATTGGCCACCATGCATTTGATGGATGTATAGCAGCATCAAAGATTACTTTGGGCAATTCCCTTACTTCAATTGGCAATTATGCTTTCAATAATTGCAGTGGGCTAAAAAAACTGTATTGTAGTATTGGCAATCCATCGCTTGTAACAACTGGGACGAACGCATTCTACTTATCATCAAATAATTACAATAGCAGAACGCTTTTTGTGCCCAGGAACTCATTGCAAGAATACCAAGCCTCATCAGATTGGGAGCCCTATTTTGGCAATATTATGGAAATGGATACATCAAGTATCATTACATTTGCTGATGTAAATGTAAAGGCTATCTGCATAGCTAACTGGGATACAAACTGTGATAGCGAACTCAGTGAATCTGAGGCGGCAGCAGTAACTGACATAAATTTGATATTTTATAAGAAGAGAACAATTACCTCGTTTGATGAATTAAGGTGTTTTACAGGTTTAACAGCAATAGGTGATACAGCTTTTTCAAACTGCTCTAATCTGGCCAGTATAACTATCCCCAAAAACGTTACAAGTATTGGTATTGCGCCATTTGCTAATTGCCCTGAATTAGGAAGTATCAACGTGGTAAATGATAATCCTGTTTTTAATTCGCATAATGATTGTAACGCTATCATCGAAACGGCAAGTAACACTCTTATTTTAGGCGGTAAAAACACAATCATTCCAGAATCAGTAATCCGCATTGGGAATAATGCGTTCTATGGTTCAATTAATTTAACCGAGATAGCTATTCCCAATTCAGTATCATCCATCGGCTATAGTGCATTTAGAGGGTGTAGCAGTCTTCAAAGCATTACTATCCCAAGTTCTGTCTCAGCCATTGGAAACAGTGCATTTTATAATTGTACTCACTTAGATACCGTGTATAGTTATATCATGGATCCATCTGCCATTACTATGGGGTCTTTTGTCTTCTGGCGTACATATGAAAATTATTCTAATCGGACACTTTATGTACCCTCTGGAACGCTTGAAATGTACCAAGCAGACACCAATTGGAGTCAGTATTTTGGCTCCATTGTAGAGATGAATGCGATGCCTGGTGACATTAATGGTGACGGCAACATCGCCATCAATGATGTGACCAACCTGATTGACCAATTGCTTAGTGGTGATGAATTGCCTGCTTATGCCGACGTGAATGGAGATGGGGTTGTAAACATTAAAGACGTAACCGACCTGATTGATATATTGTTAAGCGGAAATTAATCAATAAAGACAAGTCAAGATTATACTTCAACTAAATCCCTCATGCTCATCCAGGGCGTGAGGGATTAATTGTTATATAATGAGTCGTTTCTTCAATAATTACATCTTATCGCCATCAATAATGGGCAAAATAAAGAAATGTTATTATCTTTGCAAAAATTGTTAAGAATCCGTATCAATTAACCCTGCAAAACCTATAAATGAGATGAAGAATCCTCTGTATTACCTCAGATTTGCTCTCCTGCTGTTGGGGCTCTCGTTACCAGCCTCTACCGTTGCTAATCCGATATCACGAGAGCAGGCACAACAAAATGCAGTGTCTTTTCTTAAGAGTAAAGGTAAATTTGTTTCGTCTGCATCTTTACGTCAAGCACCTCCAACAATGACCTCAGCAGTCGAAAACTACTATGTGTTTAATATTGGAAACAAAGACGGCTATGTCGTCGCTGCTGGCGATGATTGTGCACCTGCTATCTTAGGCTATTCCGAATCGGGTTACATTAATGTAGATAGTATGCCTTGTAACATGAAGGCATGGCTGGAAGAATATGCCAACCAGATTCATTATATGCAGACAATTGGGATATCTTCATCCGAATCGATTAAGTCACTTCCAACACACCCAGCCATTTCTCCATTGATAACTTCAGAATGGGGGCAGGGCTATCCTTACAATATTAACTGTCCAATTTTTTCCGGTCAAGGTCGATGTGTCACAGGGTGCGTGGCAACAGCAATGGCCCAAGTGATGTACTATAATCGTGATAATGCAACAACTTGTATCACCGCAGAGATCCCGGCCTATGATTTCAGTAGTACAATCAATTCAGAAACCATACAGTTCAGTGTTGATGCCATCCCTGCTGGATCCGTTATAGATTGGGATAATATGCTTGACACATATTCCGGTTCACCTACTGAAACACAGAAACAAGCGGTAGCCGACTTGATGAGGTATTGTGGGGCGTCTGTGAAAATGAATTATGGGTTAAATAGTTCTGGGGCTTATAATGAAGATGTCCCTTTTGCTTTGAAAACATTCTTTGGCTTTCGTGAAGAAACTATATTAAGGCAACGAAATGATTTCCCAACTCAATCTGTATGGGAAGATTTTATTTATTCAGAATTGAGTAATTCTAGACCAGTGTATTACAGTGGTCTAACTGGTTCACTTGGTGGTCATGCGTTTGTTTGTGATGGTTATGACGGCAACGGGTTTTACCATATTAACTGGGGATGGAACGGCAGATATGACGGATTTTTCCTACTATCCGTACTTTATCCATATGATGGACAAAGTACGGGTAATTCATCAGGCTATTGTCATAACCAAGTTGCATTATTTAATGCCGAGCCCAAATCAGTACATATTATTCCTTTCTCAGATCAAGAGGTGAAAGCCCTCTGTCTTCAGAATTGGGATACAAATGGCGATGGTGAACTAAGTGAGAAAGAAGCGTCTGAAGTGACGAATCTTGGTGATGTGTTTAAAAGGAGTTCAATAACTTCTTTCAATGAGCTAATGTTTTTCACAGGGCTTAGTAGTATTAACGAATATTCTTTTGAAGGATGTGATTTACTAGCATCGATTCAGATCCCTTCAAATGTGACAACTATCGATGACTATAGTTTTTCACATTGCTATAGTCTGCAATCCATCACGATTCCTAATGCCGTCACAGCTATAGGCGATCATGCTTTTTCAAATACTGGGTTGACATCCGTCACACTTTCTTCAAATCTCGCATCTTTAGGAAACAGTGCTTTTGAAAGTTGTGAGTTTTTGGAATCGATAACCATCCCGAATTCCGTTACAGCTATAGGAGACCATGCTTTCTCTAATACGGGGTTGTCATCAATTATACTATCTTCTAGTCTGTCTTTTATAGAAAACAGTGTTTTTGAAGGTTGTGAGTCATTGGAATCGATAACCATCCCGAATTCCGTCACAGCTATAGGCCGCCGCGCTTTTTCTAATACCGGATTAACGTCCGTTACGTTATCCTCAAGTGTTGCGAGTATCGGTAGTGAAGCTTTTGATCAGTGCGATGCATTAATGGCCGTAACTTGTTTCGGTAATGAGCCTCCTGTGTTGGAGAATTCTAGATGCTTTTCGAACGCATGCTATAACCGAGCCACTTTGCGAGTACCATCTGAAGCATATGATGTCTATAGAAATACTAATTATTGGAAACTATTCATAAACACAATACAGATTCCGAATATTATTTTCGATGACATTAATGTAAAGGCTATATGTGTCCAAAATTGGGACACTAATGGCGATGGTGAACTAAGTGAGAAAGAAGCTGCTGAGGTAACAAGTTTGGGGGAAATCTTCAATTGGAGCTCTATCCTTTCATTTGATGAATTGAGGTATTTCATTGGACTATCTTGTATTGATAATAATGCGTTTCAGAACTGTCGTTCTCTTACATCAATAACTATACCACTTAATGTGATTTCAATCGGTGAGTGGGCGTTTGGGTCGTGTGAGTCTCTGACATCCATTTCAATACCCTTTGGCGTAAACTCTATCGGCAATTGGGCATTTAATGGCTGTGAGTCTCTGACATCCATCACCATACCTTCTAGTGTTATATCTATCGGTTTTAATGCATTTGAACGCTGCAAGTCTTTGGCGTCCATTACTATTCCATCAAGTGTCACGACCATTCAGAGAGATGCATTTAAAGAATGCCGTAGCTTGTCATCAATCTCAGTAGATATTAATAATTTAAAATACGATTCACGTGATAATTGTAATGCTATTATAGTAACAGCCACAAATTCATTGATTGTCGGGTGTTGTAATAGTGTTATTCCTTCAACAGTAACTGCAATTGGCGAAAATGCATTCATTGATTGTTCAAGTTTGACAAATATAAACATTCCATCAAGTGTGTCTAGTATTGGCCGAAATGCTTTTTTGCGTTGCAGTGGGCTCTGCTCCATTACTGTGGATCCAAATAATCTAGTGTATGATTCTCGGAACAATTGCAATGCAATTATGGAGAAATCAACAAACGTCCTTATTTTAGGCTGTAAAAACACCATCATTCCAACAACAGCAAATATAATTGGTAACAGTGCTTTTGATAGTTGCAGTGAACTCGAATCGATTAGCATTCCTTCAGGCGTTAATAGTATTGGAGAATTTGCTTTCTATGGGTGCACCAGTCTGTTAAGTATTTCAATTCCTTCAAGTGTAACTATAATAGGTGATAATGCATTCTATGGATGTAGAAGCATGAAATCTGTGGATATCTCTATGGGTGTAAATTCCATTGGGTCCAGCGCCTTTTCTAATTGTCAGAATCTTTCCACTATTATAATCCCATCCAGTGTCACCACAATTGAAATGGAGGCGTTTAGGGAATGTTTCGGTCTCAAGACAGTGACCATTGGACGGAATGTGTCCGAAATCGGTAGTAAGACCTTTGATAGGTGTGATTCAATAATGACTGTGACTTGCCTAGGCAACGTGCCTCGTATAACGGAATATTATTGGGGTGAAGTCCATGATTGCTTCTCTGATCGCTGTTTTGTTCAGGCAACTTTGCGTGTTCCTAATAGCTATATTGGTGATTATCAGGTAGATGAGCATTGGAATAAGTTCGCTCATATGGAAGGCTTTGAATACAATGGCCGTGGTGATGCCGATGGTGATGGAAAAGTGACTATCAATGATGTGTCTACATTGATTGATTACCTGTTGGGTGGTAACGCTAACTCTGTTGACATGCTGGGAGCGGATTCAGACTGTGACGGCAGAGTTAACATTAATGACGTGGCGGCATTAATTGACTATATGTTGAGTGGTGTTTGGCCTTATACTCCTGACATCCCTGAAGAGCCCGAAACTGAAATGTTTACAGTCAATGGAGTTGCTTTCAATATGGTTACTGTTGATGGAGGCACGTTTACCATGGGAGCCACTCCCGAACAGAATGATGCTTATGAAGACGAGACCCCAACACACCAAGTGACATTAACTGATTTCAGCATCGGGCAGACAGAAGTCACTCAAGAGTTGTGGCAAGCTGTAATGGGCGACAACCCTAGTTACCATATCGGTGATTTGAATTATCCAGTAGATTGTGTTAGCTGGAATATGACTCAGGAGTTTATTTCCCGATTAAATGGATTAACGGGACTTTCATTCCGTCTTCCTACCGAGGCTGAATGGGAATATGCCGCTAGGGGTGGACGAAACAGTAAAGGCTACAAACACGCTGGCAGTAATTCACTCGACGCAGTAGCATGGTTTCGTGAAAATAGTGGCGACAGCACACATCTGGTGGGCATAAAAAAGGCTAACGAATTGGGAATCTATGACATGAATGGAAATGTCTGGGAATGGACACAGGATTGGTATGGCTTATACAGCAGTGAAGCTCAAACGAATCCTACAGGTCCTTCATCTGGATCCCGTAAAGTGCATCGTGGAGGATGTTTCA
>Ga0310697_10005080_pt1 | contig 12782 bp, 13 predicted proteins | sample 172DNAGHGlowgp2_FD_203883 | JGI IMG/M metagenome (GOLD analysis project Ga0310697, IMG submission 203883) | Sheep rumen microbial communities from Palmerston North, Manawatu-Wanganui, New Zealand - 1728 DNA GHGlow gp2 (v2) (version 2) | ecosystem: Host-associated > Mammals > Digestive system >... | reverse complement strand
TATGCCCATGCGGGGCGGTGGTTTGGGGGGACTGCCTCATCGGGGGCGTTGCCCCCGCCTAAGTTCTTATGCCCCCTCCGGGGGCGGGAGACGCAGCACGCTGCGTCTCTACGATTGGGGCGGATGGTCGGCATGGGGTGGTGAATAAAAAATTTTGCCATGTCGGAGAAAAGTGGTATTTTTGCATTTTGTTATTACTAATGATATGACTACTTTATTAGCTATAGAATCGAGTTGCGACGACACGTCGGCGGCAGTGCTGCGCGACGATGTGTTGCTGAGCAATGTAATTGCAAGTCAGAAAGTTCACGAGCAATACGGCGGCGTGGTGCCAGAGCTGGCGAGCCGCGCGCACGAACAGAATATCATCCCCGTGGTGGACGGTGCCATCCGCGAGGCGGGCATCCGCAAGGAGGAAATCGACGCCGTGGCCTTCACCCGCGGGCCGGGACTGATGGGGAGCCTGATGGTGGGCGTGAGCTTCGCCAAGAGCTTTGCCCAGGCCCTCGGCAAACCCATCATCGAGGTGAACCACCTGCAGGCGCATGTGCTCAGCCACTTTATCCAAGCCTCACCCCTGGGAGAGGGAGTGAAAGGGAGTGAGAAAGAAGTGAAAGGGAGTGAAAGGACAAATGTTCAAGACGTCACAAACGTCCTTTCACTCCCTCTCACTCCCTCTCACTCCCTCTCACTCCCCTCTTTCCCATTCATCTGCCTGCTCGTCAGCGGCGGCCACACACAGATACTACTGCTGCACAGTCACTTCGACATGGAGATATTGGGTCAGACCATCGACGACGCCGCTGGCGAGGCCATCGACAAGGCGGCCAAAATCATGGACCTCGGCTATCCCGGCGGCCCCATCATCGACCGCCTGGCCAAGGAGGGCAATGCCGACGCCTTCCACTTCGCCACACCCCAGATTGCGGGCTACGACTACTCCTTCTCCGGCATCAAGACGTCGTTCCTCTACTTCCTGCGCGACCGCCTGAAGGAGGACCCCGACTTCATCGAGAAACACAAGGCCGACCTCTGCGCCTCCATCCAGAAGACCATCGTGGACTTCCTGCTGAAGAAGGTCGAGAAAGCGGCCCTGAAATACAATGTGCGGCAGGTGGCCATCGCCGGAGGCGTCAGCGCCAACAGCCGCCTGCGCAGCGAGTTGCAGCGCATCTGCGACAAGCACCGCTGGCAGGCCTTCATACCGCCGTTCAAGTTCTGCACCGACAACGCCGCCATGGTGGGCATTGCCGGATATTTCAAGTACTTGAAAGGCGAATTCGCCGACATCAGCCTGCCGCCATACACACGATAAATTGAAAATTGAAAATTGAAACTAACGGGGTTCATAAATTGAAAATTGAAACTATCGGGGTTCATAAAAGGATTGGTCAAGTTGACGTTATGCGTCAGCCTCCTTTTCAATTTTCAATTTTCAATTTTCAATTCCGCCAAGGCTCAGGACATCCACTTCTCGATGCTGGACTTGGACCCGCTGCTGTTCAATCCGGCCTATAGCGGTTTCTTCGACGGCGTGGGACGCTTCGGCGTCATCTACCGCAACCAGTGGGCCTCCGTCACCACCCCCTTCCAGACCATCAGCGCCACCGCCGAGCTGAGCCTGACGCGCAGCAAGCGCAACCACAACGGCCTCAGCATCGGTGCCTGGGTGAGCAACGACCGTGCCGGCGAGCTGAACTACGGCTCCACGTCGGCCAGCGCCATCCTCTCCTTCTTCCAGGCCCTGGGCGACGGCGAGCACCTCGTCTCCCTCGGCATCGAAGGCGGCGTGGGGCAGGTGGGCTTCAACGTGGAGGACATCGACCTGGCCGACGGCACCGAGACCTTTGTGCGCGAGAAGGCCCTCTACCCCACCCTGGGAGTCGGTGCGGCCTGGTTCTGGCAGATACACGACGAGCTCTACGCCAAGGCCGGCCTCTCGGTGCGCAACATCAACGAGCCCGACATCTCCTACCTGGGCCTGAGCGACACCCGCCTCAGCCGCCGCTGGAACGCCTATGCGCGTGCCGAATGGCGCTTCCATCCGCAGTGGAGCATGCTGCCCGTGGTGGGATTCCAGATGCAGAAGGAGTTCAGCGAGCTGGTCTACGGCGCCGACCTGAAGTGGTACTTCAACGAGCGCCCCCGCAACTACCTCGCCTTCAGCGCCGGACTGCTGGGACGACACGGCGACGCACTGGCGGTGAATCTGGCGGTGGAATGGATGTCGTGGATCTTCGGCCTGAGCTACGACGCCAACCTCTCCACCCTTGCCGAAGCCAGCCACACGCTGGGAGCATTCGAGCTGGGAGTCATCTACAAGATAGGCAAAAAGGAAACCGTCCACCGCGGCGCCCTGCCCTGCCCGATCATTTAAATTGAAAATTGAAAGTTGAAAATTGAAATTGCTTGGGTTCATAAAACGAATGGTACGGTTGACGTTCTGCGTCAGCCTCCTTTTCGATTTTCAATTTTCAATTTTCAATTCGGCTTGGGGCCAGTACCGTGTGGTGCACCTGGAGAAGCCGTTCAACACCCCCGGCAGCGAGACCGGCGCCCTGCGCGTGGGCGACACGGTGATGGTCTACTCGTCGATGCCGCCCAAGGTGAAGACCAACAGCCACTTCGACATGGGCGGCGGCGTGATGCAGGTCTACCAGGCCCGCATAGCCAAGAGCGGCAAGGTGTCGCGCCCCAAGCTCGACCGCTGGGGCCTCAACAGCCGTCGCGACCACACGGGCAACATAGCCCTCGACCCCCTCAGCAAGGACCTCTACTTCACCCGTGGCGACGTGGAGACCCTCGACTGCGAGATATACTTCGCCAAGAAGAAGAAACGCCGTGGCTGGGAGAAGCCCGTCAGGCTCAAAGGGCCGGTGAACATGGAGGGCTACACCTCGACGCAGCCCGCCGTGGGCCGGTTGGAGGACAGCACGGTCATACTCTACTTCGTCAGCGACCGTCCGGGCGGCCTGGGCGGCAACGACATCTGGTACACCATCGTCAAGAACGGCAAGAGCGGCGAGTGCGTCAACCTGGGGCCGATGGTCAACTCCGCTGCCGACGAGCTGACGCCCTTTTACGACCAGCGCAACGGCGTGCTCTACTTCAGCAGCGACCGCGACGGGGGTAAGGGTGGCCATGACATCTACTGCGCCCAGGGGCAGCGCAACACCTGGCAGAAAGCCGAAGCCGTATGCCACTGCCTCAACAGCGAACAGAACGACCTCTACTTCAACATCACGGACTACGACAGCCTCAGCGGTCGTCCCGTGGGTGGATACCTGGCCTCCAACCGCAGCGACAGCTATTTCCTCACCGACTCCACCTGCTGCAACGACCTCTACCGTTGGGGCATCGACTCGGGCTTCGTGGTCGAGGTGCCGGTGGTGGACACCGTGGTGGAGAACATCGACACCATCCAGCAGCGCGTGCAGAGGTTCATGTTCCCCCTGTTCCTCTACTTCCACAACGACGACCCCGACCCGCAGAGCCGCGAGGTGGTGACCGAGACCTCCTACCCCGACTGCCAGCGGCGCTATGCCGCGCTGCGTAACGAATACATAGGCCGCCAGCAGAACGCCGACGACTCGGCCATGATGGCCCTCTTCTTCGACACCTGCGTGGTGGGCAATTTCAACCGCACGGAGGAGTTGCTGGAGTACGTGGAGAGCCTTCTGGACGCCGGCCACAGCATTACCATCACCATTGCCGGCTACGCCAGCCCGCTGGCCCGCAGCGACTACAACCTCAACCTCTCGCGTCGCCGCATAGGCAGTTTTATTAATATGATACGCACGTGGCGCGGAGGAGTCTTCGAGGATGCCCTCGCCGAGGGTCGCCTCTTCATCGAGCAGAAACCCCACGGCGCCGTGCAGCCCACCACTGAGAGCACCTCGCAGGACCCCGTCTACGGCCTGCCTGCCGCCTTGGCCCGCCGCATCGAGATTATCGGTTGCAGAATAAAATAAAATTTTTTTTTCACTTTTTTTGTAAGATTTCAGCACTTCTTGCGTCAATAGGGCAAACAACGGACAATAAAACATGGCACAAGAAGCACTCCTCGACACCCTGATGGCCCTCCAGCCCGCCCTGCAGCTCACCGCTGAGAAGCTGCTGCGCTCGGAGGCCGACGCCGAGGACACCGTGCAGGAAACCGTCATCGACCTCTGGCAGCGCCGCAACGAGCTGCAGCATGTACGCGACCTCCGCGCCTACGCCATGCAGAGCCTCAAGAACCGCTGCATCTCCTTCCTCCGCAAGAGCCACGACATTGCCACCGACCGCATCGAACTCCTCGACGCCATCGACGACGACGCCATCCGCGAGGAGGTGGCCCTCACCGAGGAACGCGCCGCACGGCTGGACACCATGATGGCCCAGCTGCCGGAGCGCCAACGCGAGGCGGTGACAATGCGATACATCGAGGGCGTCAGCCACGAGGAGATGCAACGCCGCCTGGGCATGAGCAGCACCAACGTCTACGCCACCCTTTCGAGGGCCATGAATACACTTAAATCGATGATTAAATAAGGAAACAAAGATATGGAAAACAAGGAACTACAAGAACTCTTCGCCGCCAAGCGCACCACCGAGGCCAACCGCCGCCGCCAGGCGGAGCTGCGCCAGCAGCTCGAGGCCACGGCAGCCCCCACCGCACAGGGCAAGACCCGCCGCCTGTGGCCCGTATGGGCAGCGGGAATAGCCGCCAGCATAGCCCTGGTGCTGCTGACAATGCCAGGCCTTTTCCGCAGAGCAGGCGAGCAGCCGGTGCTGATGGCAGAGGCCGGAAAGACAATAGAAGCGATAGATACGATAGAGGCGATAGAAACTATAGAAACAATAGAAACTATAAATCCGAAGCCTGCCAAAACTTTCCATTCCACCGCCACAGCCCTTGCCGCCGCCGAGGAAGCACCCCTGCCCGAGCCGGAGACCAAAGAGACCGAAACCGTCGAGGAGCCGGCGACACCCACCATCGAAGTCCCCGCCATCGAACTGGCCGACAACGCCACTCCCGAGCCTCCGGCCTCCAACGCCCCACGCATCCACCGCCGCACCAGCACAAGCATGGTCAACAGCAGCAACATCGAGACCATCCAGCCCATGCCCAGCGACTTCCAGAACTTCCTGGCCAGCGCATTCGGCACCGAGACCGACACCCCGTTCAACCTGACAACCTTCAATCTTTAATACAAAAATACAAACCGTTTAAAACACAGCATATCATGAAACGCATAGCATCCATTCTCGGCGACATTGTCAAAGTGTCCATCCTGCTCGCCATCGTCAGCATCGGCATCATTGCCGAAGTCAAAGCCCAACCCGCGCAGCCGCAGGACCTCTACCAGATAGAGCAGACGTTCGACCACGACTTCAAGGTCCGCAAAGTGATAGTCAACCCCGGCTGGGACGTCCGCCTCGTCCAAAGTCCCGAGGGCACCCCCACCCGGCTGGTGGTGACCACCCCATGCGCCGAATTCTTCGAAGAGGGCATGGAACCCACACTGATGGAGGCGCAGAAACGCAAACGGAGCGAATACGGCTGGTACGAATTGAAAGCCAACCAGTGGATGCCGCGCACCACGGTGGTGGAACTCTTCACCTCGCAGCCCCTGGAACGCATAGAGCTCAAGCCGGGTGCCCGCCTCACCATCCAGCGCTTCGACTTCGACTCCACCCACCTCGACATCGACGTCGACAGCGGCGCCGTCCTCATCGTCGACACCCTCAGCAACCCCGGTTCCACCATCATCGATGTCGACCAAGGCACCGTCGACCTGCGCCACGTCCGTGGCCGTGTCCTCAACATCTGGAACTACGGCAACAGCCGCATCACCGAGGGCGACATCCAGACCACCATCCCCCACCAGAACGAGCCTGCCAAGGAGTTCAAGTTGCACTACATCAGTCTCAACTTCGGCTTTGACATAAACCACCCCATGTTGAACGACAGCCGCTACGGCTCGCCCTACAACACCAACTTCGGCCTCACCGGCCACATTCGGATGACCTCCAACGATATGGCCATCAACCGTCTTATGAGCTGGAACTTCGGCCTCGACGTCAGCTACAGCATTCTGCAACTCGACAATGCGGTGAAAACCGACGGCAGCCGCCTGGTGCTCGACCCCAGCTACGGAGCCACGCCGCCGCGCCAGAGCCTGTACTGGTGGTCTGTGGGACTGCCCTTCACCCTGAAGTTCAGCTTCGGCAAATGGGGAACCCCCTACCTTGGAGCCCCCTTTCGCGGCCTCTATGCCACCCTCACCCCCACGCTCAACTTCAAACCCCGCCTCGAGACCAAAAGCCTCGACGAGGACAGCCACTGGAGCACCGACCGCGAGCGGGTCGACATCCTCAGCCGATTCAATATCCGCGCAGCCATAGGCCTCAACTGCAACATAGGAGGACTGGACAAGGTGGAGTTCTACATCGACCTCCTGCCCTCCTTCCGCTCCTCGGCCGAAGCGCCACAGACACGCATGTTCGGACTCGGATTCGTCTTCTGAATACACATCCAACAGCACAAATCGGGCACTTTTTTTCAAGGTGCCCGATTTTTTTTTGTAAGATTTCGACAACTTTTGCGTTATATAGATGTAGAACCTCAGCAACACAGACGATGACCCAACGCCGATTCCTCGACACCCTCCTGCCCCTGCAACCCACCATGCGCATGGTGGCCGAGCGGCTGCTGGGCGACAAGGAGGAGGCCGCGGACGCCGTGCAGGAGACCTACGCACGCCTGTGGGAGCAACGCCGCAAGCTGGCACGCCATGTGGCACCCGAGGCCTTCGCCATGCAGACCCTGAAGAACCACTGCGTCGACCTGCTCCGCCAGCGGCACCCCACCGAACCGCTGGACAGCCTGGCCGAGACGAGCGACGACGACGCCCGCCGCGAGGCCGAGCTCCTGGAGGAACGCGCCGCCACGCTGGACCGCCTCATGGAGCGCCTGCCCGAGGTGCAACGCAGGGCCATTCACCTGAAATACATCCAACAATTGAGCCACGAAGAGATGCAGCGGGAGCTGAACATGAGCAGCGCCAACGTCTACACCACCCTCTCGCGCGCCGTCGCCAACCTGAAACAAATGATACACCATGGAAGATAAAGAATTGCAACAACTGTTCGACGCCAAACGCTGGCAGGAGGAGAACCAACGCCAGCAGAAGGCCATAGCCACCGCCACCGCAGGCCACCGCCGCTGGCTGGGCTGGACCATCGCCGCCGCCGTGATGGTTGGCCTGCTGGGGCTGACGCCTTTGCTTCGCAGCGAGGAAAAGGAGCCAGTGCTTGTGGCAGAGGCCGGAGAGGTAATAGAAGTGATAGATACAATAGAGGCGATAGAAACGATAGAAACGACAGAAACGATAGAAGCTATTGAAAATATAGGAACTATAGAAAATATAAAACCTATAGGAACTATAGATACTATAGGAACTATAGATACTATAAAGATTATAGAAACCATAGAGCCTATCCCCCCTACCCCTGCCGGCCCCCGCGTCCATCGCCGCCGCGGCACCCTCCTGGCCGAAACGGCAAGGCAGCCGGAACGCCCGAAGGTGTCGCCTCTCATTGCCCACTACCTCAACATTCCCGACAGCCTCAACTTTACCTCCAACATCGTCATTCCATTAAAAAAATAGCGCCATGAAAAAGACCCTCTTTTCAACAATTCTATTCTTTATTATTCAATTTTCTGCGAGTGCCCAGGACGACCTCTACGTCATCGAGCAGGCCTTCCCCGTGGCCATCCGCCAACTGACAGTGGTCGAGGGCTGGACCCTCCGCCTCGTCCACACCCCCGGCGAGGACTCGACGCACGTCGCCGTGATCACCCCCTGCCCCTACTACTTCGCCGAAGGCAAGGAGCCCACCGTCGTCGCTCTCGAGGGCGACAAACTCCACATCCTCACCAACCGCACCATGCCTCCGGGCACGACGGTCGAGGTGCGCTACCCCGAACCGCTGGACGTCGTCATGGCCACGGGCCACGTGCACCTGGACACCCTCCACATGCAGCTGCGCAGCCAGGGCCCCCGCGCCGCCGCGGTCATGGTGGCCGGACGCAACTCCAGGCTGGAAATCGACTGCCTTAAAGCCGACGGCGACCTCGGCGTGGAATGCCGCGATGAGGGCTCCCGGGTGGAGATAGGCACCCTGCGCTGCCGCCAGCTCTTCGTCGACGAACGCCATCGGGAACGGGTCAAGGTGCAACGCCTGCAGGCTGACAGCCTCGTGGTGGTGCCTCATCATTGGTGGAACGACATCAACTGGTACCTCAACACCATCATCATCGACGGTAAGATCGGCGTTGCCGGATTGATGAGCAACGAAAGCACGCCCTACTCCACCTCCATGATGGCATCCTTCAACATATTGGGGCGCTGGATCGAAATACCCATGCCCAACCGCTGGCGCTTCGAAGCCCAATTCGGCATAGGGTTCAATTTCCAAAAGCTGTCCTACGACGTGTTGTTCGACGACGACCGCCTCGTCTTCAACCCCAACAACACCGTCGACCACCCGATAACCTTCATCGGTCAAACATATCTCGCCCTGCCTCTCAAACTGCAGTACCGTCCAAAGAACAGAAAGGTCCGAGTATTCTCCAACCACCTCGACCTTCACCTCACACCAATGCTCAGCTTCGCCGATCAAATAGATAGATTCAGCAGCGGCACAAATTATTCTAAAAAGGCCAACCTCCACAGCCGTTTCCAACTGCGCCTGGGATTGAGCAACACCTGTCTGGCCTCCGTTAGGGGCGACGTCGTCTCCGGCGGCATCACATGGGAGGTTTTCGTCGACCTCCTGCCCACCTACCGCCCCTCCGCCGGCGCAAAAGGGCTGCACCAGATAGGCTTCGCCCTCCATTTTTAAACCCACCATCCACCCACCAACACCCTACCATCTCCCACCATGGTAGGACATGGGTAGGAGTTGGTAGGGAGTTGGTAGGAAGTTGGTAGGAAGATGATACTGATTATGTGTCTGTTACAGACACCGAAAATATTCACTAAACGCAGAAACGGCACTCAACCAATGGGTCAAGTGCCGTTTTATGCTTGTAACGTGTTGATTTCCAATCCGGGTTCCGGAGGCGTTATTTGGAGCCGAAATGGGATTTCAGGGCGTCGATTTTTTTCTGTTTGCGACGGTCCCAGATCTGGGTGATGAGCTTTTTGGTGGAGAGGGGAAAGTCGGACTTCATCATCCAGTCGTAGTAGGAAGGTTCCTGCTCGAAGATCTGCTCGACCGTTTTGCCCTTGTGCTTGCCGAAGTTGAACACCTCGCGGTGCTGGGCGTCGTAGCCGATGTGGCCCACGAGGTCGGCCCACTGGCTGTTGGCGGTGAAGCGGCTGAGGGCGGCGATGTCGTTGACGACAGGCTGGGAGACGTGGCCGGAGCGGTCCTTGTAGTCGACGCCCTGGTAGCGGTCCAGCTGGGCTTTGAGCACCTCGTAGGTGGCGATGGTGTCGGCGGCGGCGGAATGGGCGTTCTCGAGGTCCTTCTGGCAGTAGAATTTGTAGGCGGCGATGAGGGTGCGCTGTTCCATTTGGTGGAAAATGTTCTGCACATCGACCAAGCGGCGGCAGGAAAGGTCGAAGTCGAAGCCCGCACGGAGAAACTCCTCGACGAGCAGGGGGACATCGAATTTGTTGCTGTTGTAGCCCGCGAGGTCGGCGTCGCCGATGTACTCCATCAGACTGGGGGCCAGTTCCTTGAAGGTGGGTTTATCCTTGACGTCGTCGTCGGTGATGCCGTGGACGGCGGTGGTCTGCTCGGGGATGTGGACGGTGTTGCCGTTGGCATCGACAGGGCGCACGCGCTCCACGCGGGTGTCGGTGCTGTTGTCGGGCATCACCTTGTGGAGGCAGATTTCGACAATGTGGTCGGAACCTACCTGCACACCGGTGGTTTCGAGGTCGAAAAAAATGATGGGTTTGGTAAGGTTGAGTTCCATTGTTGTTTTTTGGTTTCTTTTTTAGTTTAGAGATGATTATAGTGACTATAGTTACTATAGATACTATAGATACTATATATATATTATAGGTTCATGATTGTTTTTCTGATGGCAACGAGGTGCTCGAGCAGGGGCTCGGCGAGGTCGAGGCGGAGCATGTTGGCGCCGTCGCTCTTGGCGCGGCTGGGGTCGGGATGGGTTTCCATGAAGATGCCGTCGGCCCCCACGGCGATGGCGGCGCGCCCCATGGTCTCGATCATGTCGGGGCGTCCGCCGGTGACGCCGGCGCTCTGGTTGGGTTGCTGCAGCGAGTGGGTGATGTCGACCACCACGGGCACACGGTTCTGCTGCATGGTGGGCACTCCGCGGAAGTCGACCACCAGGTCCTGGTAGCCGAAGGTGGTGCCGCGCTCGGTGAGCATGAAGTTCTCGCAGCCGAAGGCGCGCATCTTGTCGGAGACCTGCTTCATGGCCTCGGGCGAGAGGAACTGGCCCTTCTTGACGTTGACGCAGCGGCCCGTGCGGGCGGCGGCATGCAGGAGGTCGGTCTGGCGGCAGAGGAAAGCGGGAATCTGCAGCACGTCGACATACTCGGCAGCCATTGCGGCCTCGGCTTCGCTGTGGATGTCGGTCACCACGGGGACATTGTAGCGCTCGCGGATGGCACGCAGGATTTCGAGTCCCTCGCGGTCGCCGATGCCGGTGAAGGAGCTGACGCTGGAGCGGTTGGCCTTGCGGTAGCTGGCTTTGAAGGCGAAGGGGATCTGCAGGCGCGAGGTGATGGCCAGGAGGCGTTCGCACACCTGGAAGGGGTTTTCGTGGTCCTCTATCACACAAGGACCGGCAATTAGGAAGAAATTGCCGGTCGCTTGATGGGTTAATAATGGTAAGTCTGGATACATAAATATGTATTAATAAGACATCTCTTCGTTGGCGTAGGGGTCGGATTGCTCGTCGTCGGACTGCTCGTGGCGACGCTCGGACGAACGCTGAAGCGAGATGATGAGGGCACCGAGCATGCGGGTGAGCTCCATGAGGTACTCGCGCGACTGGTTGTGCTGCTCGTCGTTCATGAGGCCCAAGTTGTGTGCCACCTCTGTGTAGACAACGCATTCGCGGATGGCGGTCTTGGCAATCTTCAGGTAGTGGTCGAACTGGCTCTTGCTGCGGCTAGAACCCTCGGCGATGTTGAGGGCGATGTCGTAGGCGGAGTGGCAGAACGAGGCAGTGAGGCTCTTTTCGCTTTCGGTACGGGGAGCTCCCACCTGGGTGGACACCCATGTGGCGTAGTCAGTGGCCTTGGCGTAGACGCGCAAATCCTCGAAACGGAAAAAGCTGACGGTTCTTTCTTCTTGTTGCTCCATAATACTTGTAATTTAGGTTTAATGAAAAATGTTAAATATCTATACTCAAACTATTTCTGCAAAATATTTCATGAACTGGGTACGCATAGCCACGGAGGCTTTGTCGTTGGGCTGCACAGCCAGTTTGCCGCGGAACTGGCTCAGGCTGTTGTAGCCCTTCTTTTCCATCCAGGCGTTGAGGCCCTGGTTGAGCTGGGCGATGGTGCCGATGCCGTTCTTGTAGAGGCTGCTGACCACCTGGATGGTGGTGGCGCCGGCGAGGAGCATCTTTACCACATCATCGGCGGTGTAGACGCCCGTCGAGGCGGAGATGTCGCAACGCATCTTCTTGCTCAGGATGGCCACCCAACGGAGGGTGTTGTAGAGGTCCTCGGGGTTGGAGAGGTAGGAGGCGTTCTGGAGAGACTCTTTCTCAATGTCGATATCCACCTGGACACTTTTGTTGAACATCGTCACGCCCTGGATTCCCATCCAGCTGAGCTGCTGCATCTGCTTGGCCATGTCAGTGAAATAGGTGCCCACCTTGATGCTGACGGGGATGCTGATGGACTTGCGCAGGGTATTGATAATCTGCGAGATGGTACGCTCGACATCGTCGGCGGAGAGGGAGGTCTCGTAGGGCAGGATGGCCATGTTGAGCTCCAAAGCATCGCAGCCGGCCTCCTGGAACTTGATGGCATAGGTGAGCCAGTTCTCGTAGGAGAAGCAGTTGATGCTGCCGATGACGGGGATGGTGAGACGCTTCTTGGCGTCGCGGATCATCTGGAAATGTTTGCTCAGCGAGTCGTCGGCCACATGGGCGGCGATGTACTCGTAGCTGTCGCCGTAGTTGTCGGTGGGAGCCACAACGTGGGTGTTGCGCTTGATATCGTATATAATCTGTTCCTCAAAGACCGATTTGAGAACAACGGCGCCGGCGCCGGCCTTCTCCATTTCAACCATCTTGTCGACATCGGCGGTCAGTCCGCAACTACCGACAATGATAGGGCTCTTAAGGTCCAATCCGAGGTATTTTGTGCTAATGTCCATAGTATATTACTCTGTTTATTTTCTATTAAAAATACTTTATTTCTATCCATTCACTCTCACAAATTTCAACTTGCAAAAATATGTAAAATATATTTACAAAAAAAATTTTTTTTCACTTTTTTTAACTAAACAAACACAACTTCCTGAATATCAAATCATATTTTTTACATCTTTTTTTAACCCACAGGCATTTGGGAACGCAACTTTCAACTTTCCTTCTTCAATTCATAAAAAATTTGTACTTTTGCATTCCGAATTTCACGAAAAAGAAACATAAAAAAGTAACACATAATGGAAAAGCAATTAGAAGAAAAAAACACCGAGATGGGTAATGTCATTACCCGCACCGAGGAATTCATCCAGAAGAACCAGAAGAAGATCATCATCATCATCTGCGCCATTGTTGCCGTGGC
>Ga0310697_10005077_pt1 | contig 12790 bp, 10 predicted proteins | sample 172DNAGHGlowgp2_FD_203883 | JGI IMG/M metagenome (GOLD analysis project Ga0310697, IMG submission 203883) | Sheep rumen microbial communities from Palmerston North, Manawatu-Wanganui, New Zealand - 1728 DNA GHGlow gp2 (v2) (version 2) | ecosystem: Host-associated > Mammals > Digestive system >... | reverse complement strand
CGTCATCAGATAACCAGTGAAAGGAGACAAGACAATGAAGAACACAAGCAAAAAGAAAGCAACGAAGAACATGACCGGCATGATGAAAAAGGCCGCCTGCCTCCTCGCATTGGCAATGACCGTGGCGATGCCCGCCAAGGCGCAGATCTACCTCGACGACGAGGACATGGGCGAGAACCGCGCCACGTGGCTCGACGGCGTGGGCAACATCATCCCGCTGCACGAGGTCGACTGGGACCAGGCCGCCTACGCCCCGCTGGGCAACGGCATCCTGCTCGTGGGACTCCTCGGTGGCGCCTACTTGGTCAACAGGAAGCGCAAGCAGGAGGAGGAATAAAAATCCTCTAACATGCTTCTGAATAGGAAAGGTCAAGTCAAACGGCTTGACCTTTTTGTTTTTTCTCGAACCACCAAAAGTTTTTTTTCTACCTTTGCACCATCTAACCTTACAGCGCTATGAAACACTTCTTCATTACTCTTTTGGCCTTCCTGGCTTTCGCCTCATGCGGCAAAACGCTCAACGTGAGCATCAGCAATCCCAATGTCGAACAACAGGTGCGTCCCCAGCCTTTGGCTACGACCACGCCGCGTTTCAGTTGGAACTACCAAACCACTGAGAGCGACGTGATGCAGCTAAGCTATCGCATCATCGTGGCTACGACCGAAGAAAACGCCAAAAACAACATTGGCGACCTATGGGACTCAGGCTTGACCGAATCTGACCAAATGCTTTATATTCCATACGCTGGCAAACCGCTCCAAAGCCGCGACAAGGCTTTTTGGAAGGTCATTGCCGTCGTGGGTAACGGAAATGGCAAATCCACTGTGGAAAGTGAAGTCAAAACGTTTGAAATCAGCCTTTTGAAGCATGACGACTGGCAGGCAAAATGGATAGGGCATGAGTTTGAGGACGATATTCTTGTGGGCAAAACCCGCATAGCGGCTCGCTATTTGCGCAAGGATTTTGCCTTGAAAGACGGCATCAAAGAGGCGCGGCTTTACGTCAGCGGCATGGGCGTCTATAGCGCCTATCTCAACGGCATCGAAATTGCGCCCGATGAGTTGCTGAAGCCCACACTTTCGTGGTACTCAGAACGTGTTTATTTCAACACCTATGACGTGACCAACCAACTGCAAAACGGTGCCAACGCCATCGGCATCATCCTCGAAGGCGGTCGCTATACGGCCATCCGTTACAATGAAGCCAACCCCAATTGGGACGGCACCGAACATGTGTTTGCCTTCGGTACGCCGCGTCTGCTCCTCCAGCTTGAAGTGACCTACAATAACGGCCAAAGGGAAACCATCGTTACTGACGAAACCTGGAAAATCACCAATCGAGGCCCCATCCGCACCGCCAACGAATGGGATGGCGAGACCTACAATGAGAATTTTGACCTCGGCGACTGGAACAAAGCCAAATACGACGACTCCGCCTGGCTCCAAGCCGAACTCGTAGAAGCTCCCGAAGGTGAACTGAGCGCTCAGCCCAACCCCAACATCACCGTGATGGAGAAGCTGAAACCCGTCAGCATGTTCCAAAAAGACGGCAAATGGATGCTCGACATGGGCCAAAACATGGTCGGCTTCATCGACATGAAAGCGCGCGGACAACAACCTGGCGACATCATCACGCTCCGCTTCGCCGAACTTTTGAAAGACGACAGCACCCTTTACACCGCCAACCTCCGCAGCTCCGAGAACATCGACCATTACATTTGTGGTGTACAGACGTTGCGCGCAACGTCTCTACCCATTTCATGGCATCCCATGTTCGTCTACCACGGCTTCCGCTACGTCGAAGTCAGCGGCTTGCGCGAAACGCCCACTTTGGACGATTTTGAGGGCTGGGTGATTTATGACGAAATGCCCGTCACAGGCTCGTTTGAGACCTCCAATGAAATCATCAACGCGGTCTACAAAAACGCCTATTGGGGCATCCGTGGCAACTATCGCTCGATGCCCACCGACTGCCCGCAGCGCGACGAGCGCATGGGCTGGACCGGCGACCGCACCACGGGCAACTACGGCGAGTCGTATATTTTCGGCAACCATCAGCTCTACGCCAAATGGCTCACCGACGGCGACGACAGCCAAAAGGAAAACGGATCGTTGGCCAACGTCATCCCGCCCTATTGGCGTGGCTACACCGACAACATGACCTGGCCAGGCGCCATGGTGACCGTCACCGACATGCTTTACACCCGTTTCGGCGACGTGGAGCCTATCCGCCAACACTATGCGGCTTGGAAAAAATGGATGCTCCACATGAAAGACGACTACATGAGGGCTGGTCTCATGCCTCGCGACACCTACGGCGATTGGTGCATGCCGCCTGAGTCATTGGAAATGATTCATTCCAACGACCCCAACCGCATCACTGAGGCAACAGTCATTTCCACGCCGTTTTATTGTTACCTCTGCGGCAAAATGGCCAAATTCGCCGAAATCTTAGGCAAACCCGAAGATGCTGCGTTTTTCAACAAAGAAATCACTTCCTCAACTGTCGCTTTCAACGACAAGTATTTCAACCGCGTGACGGGCGTCTATGCCAACAACACGGTGACGGCCAACATCCTGCCTTTGTGGTTCGGAATGGTGCCCAAAGGTTTGGAAGACAAAGTGTTGGAAAGCATTATCGACAAGACGATGAACGAATGTGGCGGCCACGTCTCGACGGGTGTCATCGGCATCCAACAACTGATGCGCACTTTGACGGAATACGGTCGCGGCGACCTTGCCCTGAAGATTGCCTCCAACGACACCTATCCCAGTTGGGGCTACATGTACCGCAACGGTGCCACCACCATCTGGGAACTCTGGAACGGCAACACCGCCGACCCCGCCATGAACTCGGGCAACCATGTCATGCTGCTTGGCGACCTCATCCTGTGGGAATACGAATACCTCGGCGGCATTCGTGCCCTTGAACCCGGCTACAGCAAGATACAACTCAAGCCCTATCCCATTGAGGGACTGGACTTTGTGAACTGTGCCTACAATTCCGTTTCGGGCCGTATCGAAAGCTCATGGAAACGCACCGGCAACCAATTTGAATGGGACATCACCATTCCCGCCAACACCACGGCTGAGGTTTGTCTGCCCACCGCCAATGGCTACGAAGTGAAGAGCTATGGCAGCGGCACCTATCATCTAAGCTCCACGTTATGAACGATTTGAAAATAGCCTATATTCAAGCCGACCTTAAATGGGAGGACAGAGCTGCCAACTTGGAACGGTTTGACAAGCTGCTGGAACAAGTCGAGGCTGAAACCGACTTGATATTGCTGCCCGAGACCTTCACCACGGGCTTTCCCGTCGACCCGAAACGCTTCGCCGAGACCGAAGAAGGGCCAACCATGCAATGGCTTCAAAACCAAACCAAAGCAAAAAACGCCGTGATTTGTGCCACCTTCCCTTTGGAGCAAGATGGACATTATTACAACAGCCTTGTCTGGATGCACCCCAACGGAAGCTATGAGCTTTATTTCAAGCGGCACACCTTCACCATGGGCGGCGAGAATAAATTGGTTGAACGCGGTGAAAAGCAACTGATTGTGGAGCTGAAAGGCTGGAGAATCAAGCCGATGGTTTGTTATGACATCCGTTTCCCCGTTTGGGCACGCAACCGATACCAGAACGGACAATATGAGTACGATTTGGCCTTCTATCTCGCCAATTTCCCCGACTCGCGGATGATCGTTTGGAACACGCTTTTGGTGGCCCGCGCCATCGAGAACCAGGCCTATTGGATAGGTGTGAACCGCGTGGGCGAGGATGCCCATGGGCTGCATTACAGCGGCGAGTCGCAGGTGATTAATGCTCGCGGTGAGGTCATCTCAAAGGCAGAACCTTACCAAGAGGCCGTGCTACACTGCACCTTGGATTACGATGCCTTGCAACGCTTCAGGACGAAATTCCCTTTGGGGCCGGATTGGGATGGGTTTGAAATTTTGGCTGCCACTGTGTGACAGCCTTACAACTGAACGATTAAACAATTGAATATGCAGCAAACAGGCGAAATCATATTGTATCAGCCCGATGAAAACGTGCAACTTGAGGTACGGTTGGAAGAAGAAACCGTTTGGCTCACTCAGGCGCAAATGGCATTGTTGTTTGGCTGTTCACCAGACAATATAGGACTTCACTTGAAAAACATTTATGAAGAAAAGGAAATCGATCCCATTTCAACTTCCGAGAAAATCTCGGTAGTTCGAAAAGAGGGCAACCGCTATGTTTCAAGACGTGTCCTCCATTATAATTTGGATGCCATTTTATCTGTTGGATATAGGGTAAGTTCCGCTAATGCAACCAAATTCCGCCAATGGGCAAACAAGGTCCTAAAAGACTATCTACTAAAAGGTTATGCCATCAACCAACGGCTTACAAAGATTGAAAACCAGTTAGAGAACCAGCAAGCCTTATTGGCCGAACATTCCGAAAAAATAGACTTTTTTGTCCGCACATCATTGCCCCCTGTGGAAGGTATTTTCTACAATGGCCAAGTGTTTGATGCACACAATTTTGTCAGCAGCTTGATACGAAATGCCAAAACACGTATCGTTCTCATTGACAATTATGTGGATGATACAGTGCTGAAGCTTCTTGATAAACGTTCATCGGGTATCAAAGCTACCATTTATACAAAACAAATTTTGCCTGCATTGCAAAACGACATCAACCTCCACAACGCACAGTATGAACCTATTGACATTCAAATCTTTGCCGACTCCCACGACCGTTTCCTGATGATTGACGAAACCGTTTACCATATTGGTGCTTCGTTAAAAGATTTGGGAAGGAAATGGTTCGCTTTCAGCAAGATGGAAATTAATTCTACCACATTGTTATCAAAAATGTAATCATTAAAAGACGCAATAAATCGCGTCTCTACAAACAAACAACATGATTTCTGTTTTTACTGACGAATACTACATGAAGCAGGCCTACCAAGAGGCGCAAGCCGCCCTTGAGGCCGACGAAATCCCCATCGGGGCCGTCGTGGTATGCAACAACAAGATCATCGCACGCGCCCACAACCAAACCGAAACCCTCAACGACGTGACCGCCCACGCCGAGATGCTCGCCATCACCGCAGCGGCCAACGCCTTAGGCGCGAAATATTTGGACGAATGTACGCTCTACGTCACCTTGGAGCCTTGCCCCATGTGCGCAGGGGCCTTGTGCCATTCGCATATCGGAAAAATCGTGTGGGCTGCCGGCGACCCGAAAAACGGCTTCTCGCGCTTCGGCAAAATGCTGCATCCAAAGACGAAAACCGATACTGGTGTGATGCAAGACGAATGCCTCGCCCTGCTGACGGAATTTTTCAAGAAGAAACGATAATTTCTGCGCAAAACTGCCCATTCTGCGCAATATCTTTGGCCGTTTTGACAGCAAAAACGGTAATTTTGCCGCCATGACCGGAACCCGTTTACTCATTGTTGCCATCATCGTCGTGTTCGTGATTGCTTTTATCATCACGATGGTGCTGTTGAATGTCAGTGCAAAGAAAATCATCGACACCAATTCGAAATTGGTGGAAAACCAGAACAAATTGCTGGAACAGAATAGGTTGCAAGAAGATGACAAAGCCGACCTGAAGAAACGCATCGACGAATTGGAGGGGCAGTTGAGGCAACAGGTTTCGGAGGAAGTGAAGTTGTTGCAGGCAGAGACACGACAACACCGCGAACACATCGAACTGACCGCCGACATGGACGATATGGCCTTAATGGCTTGGCTCGACCAAGAAATGGAAAAGACGCGCCTTTACACTGATACTAACCTAACACTCAAAACATTGGCAAACACCCTCGGCCTGACGCAGCGTCGTCTTGCCGCGTTGTTCAAGAACCATCCGAAATATGCCAACTTGGGCGACTACCTCAACGAGAAACGCTTCATATTGGCGTGCCGTCTACTGCGCGAGCAACCCAACTGGACCATCGAAGCCGTTGGAAAGGAAGCAGGATTTGGAGGGCGAAGGACCTTCCAAATGGAAGTGAAGCGCAGGCTGGGCATCACGCCCTTGCAGTACCGCCAAGGCGCGGAAAGCGTCATTTCCCAGGAAAACACTGAGACTTCAGATTAACACCTTCCGTTGCACCCAAGCGAAGACAACAATGGCGACAACAGTGGAAATCTCCAACAGCAGGTAAGCCCACAACTGATCAGGCTCGAAAAGCAGCACGACAATGACTGGCAACAAACTGGAAATCAAGATATAGAGTACCATCCAGATGCCAACCTGACGGAGCCGCCCCCGATAGTTGAAGGCGATGGCACTGCCCAAGGGCAGATAGACGAGCATCAGCGAAACGGCGACGGGAAGTCCGATGCTATCGGAGATGGACGGGATGCTGTCCGTCAGGAAACCCGCGAAATTGAGCACGATGACGAGCCACCACCACACCGTAAACGGACGATAGAGCGACTTCATGCCTCGCATCAGACCAATATACATCACCATGGAGCCAAAAGTCCTGACAATGCCACTCAACCATGCGAGACGATGGGCTTCCATCCAAAGCGACACATCCGTCCAACTGACGACAGCCTGTAGGAGATAGCTCACGAAAGCCGCCTCGATGAGCCAGCGGGGCAGGCCGCTGTCCACATGGTTCACAAGGTATTGGTTCTCAATTTTTTCCATCTTTTCGATGGGATGCTGTCGGGTTGTTTCCATGGCTGCAAAAATAAGGTTTTATTTCGATGACAAGCTCAAAAATGTATCGTTGTCATAAGGGAACTTCTAAAATGCTCCATAGGAGCTTTCTTTTAATAACAAAAACGTAATGAACCAATGAGTTATACTCCGTAGGAGTTTTCTTTTATGCTATTATTAGAAATCGCCATGAAACAATTTGCCCGACCTTCCGGTTATTTCGGAAAGTCGGGCAAAGACTCAAGGTCGGGAAAAGCCCACCTTGTTATTCGACAGACAGAGTGAAGTTATATTCCAACTTCTGGGGACGGGCGGTGATGAACTCAATGAAGTCGTCTTTGTCATCGAAGCTCTGTACAGGCTCCTCAATGGTGTGGTTCAAATCTTGTGTGATGGAACCAAGTCTGCCAAAATACACGGGCGAAGGAATTTCGCTTTCATCGTAGGAAACCGTACCTTTCAGTTGGGCCTCAAACGGAGGTGTCACGGTGATTTCCTTGCTCCAAGGCAACGTGGGGTCGTTCACCTCAACCATGTTCCCGTCAGCGTCCTTGTAGGAGAAGGTGTAGTGGAAGCAAGGCGAAACGGTCATCGTTACACCCATGACTTTAATGGAATTGTCCATCTTGTAAACCACCGTCTTTGTGGTTGTCGCAGGCGTTTCGCCACCGCCGTTGTTGTTATTGTTATTGTTATTGTTGGGGTCGTCTTTCTTGCAACCCGTCAGCATCATGCCACCGACAAGCAGGGTAGCGAGCAAAAATGTCAGTTTTTTCATTGCTTGATAATGATGTTTGTTAAACATAGAATTGACTAAAGTGATGCAAAACCACCGACGACATCACCGCCGCACTGAAAGCGCTCTACGACAATGGCCAATTCACAAATATCTTGAATTCAGACGGCACGGCATATATCGATAAACTGATGACACCCGAAGTCTATGCGTATTTCAGTAACGAGAACAATTTCAATGCAATGCCCAACACGCGCAGCGTGGCCCAAGACCTGCACTTGGCCCTCGAAAGCAACAACCTGACGCGAGGCTGGACACCCCGACACCCCGTCAAGCTGTGGCACTACACGAGAGACACCGTCGTGCCCTACATCAACGCCCTAAATGCCCATAGCTGGCTGGGGTCCTATTGCATGCTCACCACACCCGACGAGTCATGGTACCAGTCGAGTTGGGACCACGTGGGCGGTGGCCGCGTGTTCTTCACGGGCTTGAATATCGGCCAAGCCGAAAACGAACTTTTGGAAATCGTTCTTCAGTAGATGAGCATAATTAGTATATAGGACGCGAGACACGAGACTGCGAGACGCGAGACATTGGACTTGTCCCGTGTCTCGAAGTCCCGCGTCCCGTGTCAAAAAAACATGCAGCTTAATTTTGAACAATCACTTAAAATTTAAATAAGGAGGACAAAGCCATGAGAAAGATATTATCAGCAATCGCATTGCTGCTTGCGACCGTCGCCGCACAAGCCACGGGAGTGAGAGCCAGTGTCGGCCTGCCTCTTGAAGGCGGAACGGTGGCAACAAAAGTCGTGCTGAACACCGACACCCACACTGCCTCCATCGGATGGGACTACGACGCCTGCATTCCGCAATATTCCGCAGGAAAACTGAACATTCCCTCTACCATCACTTACGAAGGAACGACCTACACCGTCACGGCCATCGCCAACGTGGCCTTCCGCTTCTGCACCCAACTGACGGAGGTGGAGATTGAAGAAGGCGTGACCACCATCGGCAACTACGCTTTCATAGGTTGCAGCAACCTTGAGGCCATCAGCCTACCCTCGACGCTCACCAACATCGGCGGCGGCGCCTTCTGCGGATTGTCGAAGCTGACCGCCATCAAGGTGTGCGCCACCACGCCGCCCGCATGGGCTTGGTACGATGTGCTGCAAGTCAGTGGCGGCACCGAGGGAGTCAACAGCAACTTGAAACTCTATGTGCCCAATGGCAGCCCAAACGCTTACCTTAACGCCAAGTGGGACTATTCATGGACATGCATGAACACGAGCCACACGCCTTATACTTGGGACCTCACCGAGACCCGCTCGCAGGTAGGCTGGGGCAGCTACTTCAACGCCAATACCATCCTCACGTTAGAGCAGTGGAACCAACACCGCAGCATCAACATCTTCAGCGTGGCCGACCTGAAGGCCTTCCGCGACATGGTGAACGCCGGCACCACATACAAGGATTACATCATCACTTTGGAGACCGACCTCGACCTGAACAACGAGGAATGGACACCCATCGGGCGCGTCGGGCAAAACCTCTCCAACAAGTACTACGACTTCTGCGGCACCTTCGATGGCAAAGGACACACCATCAAGAACCTTAAGGTTTCAGGGGGTTCAGGGGAATCGCACAACAGGGGACTTTTCGGTGGCACCCGCAATGCCACAATCAAGAGACTCATTGTAGAGGATGCCTCCGTGGAAGGCGATTTCTATGTAGGCACTGTCGTCGGCCATGCCGAAGGCACGACCATCATACAGGACACCTATGTGAAGAACTGCACCGTGAGTGGACGTAGCTTCACAGGCGGCATCGTAGGCGGTGCCGTCAACTATGACGACGTAGACAACTGTGACCTACAAATGGACCGCTGTGTGATAGAAGGTGGTTCGGTCAGTTCCTTCTATAATCATTACAAGCTCTCAAATACGAACGACGCGCCTTTCTGGGAAAATTACCCGTTCTATGGCACCGTTGGCGGACTTATCGGCTATGTCGATTGCGCCAAGGTTCAGAATTGTGCCAACTTGAACACAAAGGTCTTTTGGGATTCTAGCCAGGTGAATGATGGATACGGAGAAGAACTCAGAAAGACTGTCACCCGAGGCGCACTCATCGGCTACCAGCAAAACGATGCCACCACTTCTCCGGCCTTGTCGAATTGCTACGTCCTGCTCCATCCGGAAAACAGCCTCACTGCCACGGATTATATGGTGAGCGCTCATAAAGACTATTTGGATCCAGAGCGTTATTATGGCAACGCATATCAATCGGGCGGTGTTACCCACTGGAGCTACGATGAAAACACGTTGGCCAATAGCGGAAATGCAAGCGACCTCCACAGTTTTAAATTACAATCGAAGTTAGGCACCTCATCATGGGCCTATACCATCGGAAAACTGCCCTTGCCGGGCTACTTTGCCTACATGTTCGGTGACATTTCGACCAACTATGCTGCGTATCTGCCCTACGGCACCGAAATCGATGCTCCCAACTACCTTACTTTGACTGAGGACGGCACCGTTTACACGGCCAGCAGCATCCACGTCAACAATAATATTGGTAGTTTAGATGAATATTTGCCTCTCGGCTCCAAACAAATCACCGTTGCGAATGGTGTCGTCAATGGAATCACGCTCAGCGCAACATTGGATGGCACGCAGGAGGTCACCACTGAGTATCCTGTTTATGTGAAAGACGAAAACAATATGCTCGTCCTCGACCCGCATGGCAACCCCGTGCAAGCCACCAACGATGACGGCACGCCCAAGACGGAATCCGTCACCGAAACGGTAAACACCTACACACCAAAAGGGTATACACTTTATTTGCCTTACAGCGTCACCCTCTCAGGCGACTGCAAGGTGTATGAGCCAACCTCCTGGGACGCAAGCACAAATAAGTTGAACTTCACCCGTGTGGAAAACAACGTGGTGGAGGCCTACAAGCCTTACTATGTCGTGGTCGACAAGGGCGAGGTAAGCCTCAGTACCTACACTGAACATGTTATCGCAACGCAGTCAGACCATACTGTCACACTTGATGATGGATCTTTTAATATAATAGGAGCTTTGTATAGAGACCATTTCCTCACTTCCAATTACTACATCCTTAATAACGGTCAGTGGGAGAAAACTTCATTCTGGGACAGGCTCGACGCATTCACTTTCTATATCCAAAGCAACGAAGTAAACCTCGGTGCCTCTTTCGGCATCAACTTGATTGACAACACCGTCATCGATCTTGCCGTAACAGGCCATGGCGAAAGCAACGGTGGCTGGGCGTTCATCGCCTCGCCTGTTGTGAACGACATCGCACCTTCTGTGGTGGAGAACCTTGAGGGAGTGAAGTATGAGACAGGCACTTACAACTACGACCTTTACCGCTTCAACCAAAGCGCCGACTTGGAATGGGAAAACTACCACTCGCACGACACGCAAGAGAATCCTTTCATGCTCGAAAACGGCAAGGGCTATCTCTATGCATCCAAGAATGATAGGACGCTGCATTTCAGCGGACCCTTCAACACCGACAACACCAAGACCGTCCAACTCGAATACGATGCCAACGCCGAGTTTGCCGGCTGGAACTTGGTGGGCAACCCGTTCCCCGTGCAGGCCTGGGCCAACAAGAGCTACTACACCATGAACAGCCAAGGCACAGGCTTGGTGGCCAACGAGGTCGCCTCCTCAACGCCCATCCCTCCGCTCACGGGCGTGATGATGCAAACCACTTCGACGACAGGCGAAAGCGTCACTTTCAGCACCACGCAACCTGAGCAACAGAGTGCCAACAACGGCAGCTTGCTGATTACATTACAACAGGCCGTTGAGCCTGTCGAAACGCCGTTAACTAAGGTCGGCCCTTCGACAAGCTCAGGAACCTTAACCCTCGACAACGCCATCGTGAGCTTCAACGAAGGCTCACAATTAGGCAAATACTACTTCGGCAGACAAAACGCCAATATTTATCTCCCGCAGGGCGGCGAGGAATATGCCATCGTCTCGGTTGGTAGAGATGCAAAATTTTGCGTCTCTACGGAGATACCCATCAATTTCAAGGCATCGGAAAACGGCACCTACACCCTTTCGGTCGTTTCCCAAGGCGTGGAGATGGAATACCTGCACCTTATTGACAACCTGACCGGCGCGGATGTGGATCTCATCCCCCTTTTAAGGGGGCAAGGGGGTTTAAACGATACCCGCCCCTCTACCGCATCCTACACCTTCACTGCCAAGACGACAGATTACCCCTCGCGGTTCCGCTTGGTGTTCTCGGCAGCCGCAGACGGGACGTCTGCGAACCAGGCGTTTGCGTTCATCAGCAACGGGAATATCATCATCAACGAGGCTGACGCACGCGGCGCGTCCCTACAAGTGGTGGACGTGACGGGGCGCGTCGTCGTCAGTAGAGACGTTGCGTGCAACGTCTCCACAAATGGGATGGCACCGGGCGTCTACGTTTTGCGCCTCGTGAACGGCGACGACGTGCGGACGCAGAAAATCGTGATCAATTGAAACAAGGACTGAGGAGGGCGACCAAAAAGGTCGCTCTCTTTTTTTTGCATTGGATGAGAGAAGAATCAAACTTGCGATAGCAACATTTTTTGAAAAATCATTGTTTTCTATTATTTTTGCACCGCCAAAACAAGGCAATTATCATTTTTAACTATAAATCTTAACAACAGATGTCTACCAAACTTAACATCCCAAGCCTGGCAGCCACTGCCAACCGCCCCGCTAATTTGAGGTGGGTGGTCAATAATTGTAAATCAATTGTTTACAAAACAAGCAATTCGCTGAAAACCAAAATGAAACGCGCTTTCGCGCTCTTGATGCTCGCCCTGCTCGCGCCCGCTACGGCGTGGGCGCAAAGCTTCGGCGGCGGTAGCGGAACGGAAACCGACCCATACATCATCTCCACCGTGCAGCATTGGCAGAGCCTGCGAAATGCGGTGAACAACGATGGCACTACGTTTCGTGACCAGCATTTCCGCTTGGATGCCGACCTCGATTTCAGTGGCATTCAGATGAGCGGCATCGGTTGCGAAAACACCACTGCCCCTTCTGGTTACAATATGTTCTACGGACACTTTGACGGCAACGGCCACACCATCCGCAACTTCCAAAACCCAACAATAACCGTCTATTCTATCGGTGGCCTGTTTGCCGTTGCCGGCGCAGGCGCACTCATCGAGAACCTTACGTTGGACAACTGCACATTGCGTGGCGGGAATTATTCAGGCGGCATTGTGGGCTACCTCAATGGCAATGTTGCCTATACCGATCGAGGTGTGCGCAACTGCATTGTGGCTGCCAATTGCTGGGTTAGGAAACAAGGTAGCGACGGATTAGGCGTTGTCGGAGG
>Ga0310697_10005076_pt1 | contig 12792 bp, 11 predicted proteins | sample 172DNAGHGlowgp2_FD_203883 | JGI IMG/M metagenome (GOLD analysis project Ga0310697, IMG submission 203883) | Sheep rumen microbial communities from Palmerston North, Manawatu-Wanganui, New Zealand - 1728 DNA GHGlow gp2 (v2) (version 2) | ecosystem: Host-associated > Mammals > Digestive system >... | reverse complement strand
AGCTAGCGCTAGGTATAACATAATCGTTTTCTATAGTTTTTAAAATACTTTCTACTTCAGCTGAATTCATATAATTATCAATATAACTTTCAGCTTCATTTAAACTAATTGTTTCTGTAATACTACTGAACAAGCCATCTGTTATAGTATTTAAATTATTAACAAAAGCTTCTCGTGCAGGAGTAGTATCTGCAGTTATGGCATTAGATATTTCTTCCATATATCCTTGTGTTTGTTTAGTTAGGGCTGTTTGGTCAATTTTGATATCAAATGCACTTTCTAACTTCTTTTTATCAACAGATACTAGGTCATTAAATTCAAAATCAAAATTATTTTTCTTTTCATCAAAATTTTTACCTGAGAAGACATCTAATTTACTATTATTTAATTGTTTTTTTACTATAGTAGTGCTATCAGCGTAATTAATTATATGATCTATTAATTCCTTTTTATAGGCTACTCCTGGAGATAAGACGCTAGAAGAAGAACCTTTCTTTGCCGTTACTATACCTACTATTTTTAGCTTAGTAGCATTTTTATATAGTTTATTCATATATTCTTCATCATCGCTCATATCTTCATAAACATCATATTTTATATTGTATTTATAAGTATCGGCTGCTTCAATTAATCTTAAATCAACATTTAATAAATCATCGTAAGTAAGTTCTAACGGAGTATTATTAACATCTACTTTTTCACCATTCATTATTTTAGTAACCATATCGTTTAATTCGTCATTATCTCTTAAACCTAGTGAATAAACTAATAAATCTGATATACCATTAGGTTCTGATAAAACAATAATCATCTCATTATAATTCTTGGGCCAGGTACCTGCTAAAACATCATATTGTTCTTTTAGTGTTTCTTCATCATCTATCATTTGTGAAAAAATGGAGGCAAAAGATGAATATGATCCCATAAGATTACTATCACCATACATACTTTTGAATAAGTTACTCGGATTTAATTTAGAAAGTTTATTAGTAGAATCTATAGTATAGATTAAAGGATCAACACTATAGGAATATTTTATACTTGTTAAATCTTTATCAATTTTATTATAGTTTTTTTCTACATATTTTTTAAAACTCTTTAAGTCATTAGTACTTATACTAGATAGCATTGTTGTTATATATTGTTGTTCTTTCACTTTATTACCTTTTTTAGTTTCATTAGAAGAGCTACGCATTGATAATAAAGCACCGGTTATATCTGTTGATTCTTGCATTATGCTTAATGGATAGGATGTAAGTGTATCTTCTTGAATAGAATCAACGTAGTTTTGGAATCCAGTAGATACTGCTAATATTAAAGCAATTCCTATAATACCTATAGAACCTGCAAAAGCTACTAAAATTGTTCTTCCTTTTTTAGTCATCAAGTTATTAAAAGATAATGATAAAGCTGTTAAGAAAGACATTTTTGTTTTGTTTCTTTTTTCTAATTTTTTATTTGTGGTATCTATTTTACCATCATAAGAGTTGGTATCTTTTGTTATTTTTCCATCTTTGATACTAATAATTCTATTAGCGTATTCTTCAGCCAAATCCGGGTTATGAGTAACCATAATAACCAATCTTTTTTTAGAAATATTTTTTAAAACATCCATAATTTGAATACTTGTTTCAGAATCTAAAGCTCCAGTTGGTTCGTCAGCTAAAATTATTTCTGGATTATTAACCAAAGCTCTAGCTATAGCTACTCGTTGCATTTGTCCACCAGATAATTGATTAGGTTTTTTATGAAGATGTTTTTCTAAGCCAACATTTTTTAAAGCTTCTTTAGCTCTTGTCCTTCTTTCTTTTTTAGAAACACCTGACAATGTTAAAGCTAATTCAACGTTTTTTAAAATTGTTTGATGAGTAATTAAGTTATAGCTTTGAAATACAAAACCCACTCTATTGTTACGATAAGTATCCCAGTCTCTATCGTTAAATTTTTTTGTACTTATTTCGTTTACTACCAAATCCCCAGAAGTATAATGGTCTAATCCCCCAATAATATTTAAAAGTGTAGTTTTGCCACTTCCGGAAGGTCCTAAGATAGCAGCAAATTCACATTTTCTAAAATTAATACTTACGTTATCTAAAGCCAATTGTTCGAATTCACCAGTATTATATTTTTTTGTAATATTTTTTAATTCTAACATGTTATCACCCTATTTTTTTTCGTTGTTATTAAGTAAGAATTGTAACTCTGGGGCTACATCACTAGCATTTAGATTTGCACTTTGATTAGGGGCTTGTCCCTCCTGAACAGAGGGTTGATTGGTATTTTGTTCTTCTACTACAGGAGATGGATATACTTGGTCTAGCTGCTGAGAAGAGATATTTTCTTGTGTTTGACTTAAGGACTCAGTAATCGGCGGAGAATCTACTACAGGTTGATTTGCTACAACTCCTTCGGGCACTGGCATATCTCCATAGTTTATTCCTTGGTTTTGATTAACTCCATTACCCATCGTCGGATCAGTAGCTACATTTTGCGAAACCAATTTAGGAGTTTTGCTACTTCCGCCTCCACCTAAACCATCACTACTAGCATAGGCAATCATAGGGTTACATAAGATTCCAATAAAGCTTGCCAAACCTCCATAAGCAACAATTTTTGTCTTATTTTGTAGTGCTTCCATTTCTTTCGTTAGTTTTTCTGAATACGTTGTAAGCATTGAAGAATCTTTTGAATCTAATATCTTTATGTAAGAATTTATTACACTAATACTTAGAAAAGATGTTATTGCTATAACTACTACTATTCCATATTTAAAGTAACGATGCAGATTACTTTGTGTTCTTACAAGAAATGGTATTGTTAAAAATATTATTGTACCTATCGCTTCAGTACTATATATTAGTATTTTATAAAAATTTAAAGCATCCTCTTTATTAACTACCATAAATAGAATTATAATACCTGCATAGAGAAAAGCTACTATTATATCTATTATGGCTAATATAGTATGTTCCATATTAGTTAATAATGAAAAGCCAAAAAATAGTAGAATACCTGAAAATACAAATAGGGTAAAACTTGTAGTTCCTAGAAGCATCTGGCTTGTATCTATTTTTATTTTATTTATAAGTATTAAAAAAATAATTATACTTGAAATAACCGTAAATATTGCTGCTACATATCCTATTTTTTTTGTTTCCATATTCTACACCTCTATTTATATATGATATCATATATTTTCATTATTTAAAATTGATATTTTACGTGCCTTTTTTATGTTATAATTGTAAACGGAAAGAAGATACTATTTTATAACTATAGCAGGAGGAATAAATGAAAAAGAAGTATAAAAAGCTATTATTTGATTTAGATAATACTCTAGTTGATGATGACGAAAATAGAAGATATGCAATTAAAAAAATATTGGAAGAAAGAAAAGAAAAAGTTAATACAAAGGATATAGAAGATTTTCTTAATATAGATAATAAATTTTGGCGCGATAGAGCTGCTGGGTTAATAAAAGATCCTTATGAATTTAAAGACCAACAAGAAAAAACAGATTGGGTACGAGCGCAAAGATTTATTATTTTTTTCAAAGATATTTCTTTACAAGAAGGCATAGAAATAAATAATAAATATATCGAATATTTGAATGATAATATTGTACCAATGAAAAATGCCGATAAAGTATTAGATACTTTATATAACAAAGGGTATGAATTGTATATAATAACCAATAGTCCAGTTAAAGCAATTAATAATAAACTTACTAAATCTGGTTTAAAAAAATATATTACAGATGTATTTTCTGCTGAAGAAGCGGGACATATGAAACCACACACTGATTTTTATAATAATATATATAGTAAAATTGGTAATGATGGAGATATGCTTATAGTTGGAGATGAACTTGGGTGTGATATAGCACTAGGTATTAATAATAATATCGATACTTGTTGGTTTAACAATAATAGCTCTGAGAATAATACTTTATATAAGCCAAATTTTATGATAAAAGATTTAATTGAATTGACTGATATTATTGAATAATTAGTGATATAATAACTAAGGAGATGATAATAGTGATAATAGAAAGAAACGAAGACGAAATAAATAAACTTAGAGAGGCTGGCAAAATAGTTGGTCTTACCCATAAGTATTTACAACAATTTATTAAACCAGGTATTACTACTAAGGAATTAGATAATCTTGCGAAAAAGTTTATTGAAAGTAAAGGTTGTACTCCATCTTTCGAAGGATTATATGGGTTCCCAGGAGCGATTTGTATAAGCGTTAATGATGAGGTAGTTCATGGAATTCCTGGCAAAAGAGTTTTAAAAGACGGTGATATTTTAAAACTTGATATCGGAGCATGCTATGAAGGTTATCATGGAGATTCGGCGTGGAGTTATATTGTTGGTGAACCAAAATCCGAAAAAGATGTAAAGTTACTTAAACACACTGAGGAAGCCTTAATGGACGGACTTAAAGCTATCCATGATGGTTGCACTACAGGAGATATTGGACATGCTGTTGAGAAAACTGCTCATAAGTATAACTTAGGTGTTGTTAGAGAATTAGTTGGACATGGTGTTGGAGATAAGGTGCATATGGAACCAGATGTGCCAAATTATGGAAAAGCTGGCAAAGGGGCAAGGCTTCATAAAAACAATGTAATCGCTGTTGAACCGATGTTAAATCTTGGAAGTAGATATATATATCAATTAAATGATGGATGGACTATTAAAACTGAAGATGGTAAAAATAGTGCTCATTTCGAACATACTGTATTAATTACTGAAGATGGTTATGAAATATTAACTAGAAGAGATGTTGAATTAGATCCAGAAGATATTATTACAAAATAAAAAGCCGTTATGGCTTTTTTAATTGAGATTTATTTCTATACTCATTCCAGGTATTATTACTGTTCCTTCAGGAATAGAAGACGATATAACTGTTCCTACTCCATTAATATGATAGTTTAAATTAAGTAGTTTACAAATGGTTATAGCTTCATTAGAACTATAACCATTTATGTTTGGCATAGTTATTTCACCATTTGTTATTAAGAATACTCTATCTCCAGGTAATAATATCTGATTTTTAAGAGGATATTGATTAATAATATATTTACCATTACCTATAGTAAGAACATTTAATCCTTTACTTTGAATTTTTTCTACTGAATTAGTTGTATTTTCACTTAAATAGTTTTCCATTTTAATCTTCTTGCTATTATCTATTTTTGTTGTATTATCTGTTATATTCTTGTATTTAGCTATTTCTTCAACTACTTTAGTTACCATAGCTGCCAAATCTCTATATACACCGTTAAATTGTTTTACTGAGACATAAATAATATAATCTGGGTCATCATATGGGAAAATACCAGCAAAACTTCGAACATAGTCAGTTCTACCTTTCAAATACTCACCATTTGAACCAGTAATTTGAGCTGTACCTGTTTTTCCTATTAGAGTTACGGTATCGCTCTTATAGAATTTTGCATCTGTTTTACCACTATATACAACATCATACATTAGTTTCCTCATTTTAGCAGCGTTTTCTTTAGATATTTTTTGGCCTAATTCTGTTCTTTCGTGTTGGAATTCTACTTTACCTGTTTTGCTATCCACGATTTTCTCTACTACGTAAGGCTGTAATTCGATACCATCATTTGTTAAAATGCTAAGAGCTTGTAGATTTTGAATTGGTGTTGTAGTTATTCCTTGCCCAAATGAAGCTGTAGCAAGTTCAGTTTTATAAATAAAATTGGCGCTCCCTTTTACTTCACCAGGTAGTGTAATATTCGTTTTTTTACCAAAACCTAAACTGTCATAAAAGTCATGGAGTTTATCACGACCAATTTTTAGAGATAGTTTTGTAGCTGCTACATTGGATGAATAAGCAAAACCTTCATCATAAGTTATTGGCCCCCAACCTACTCCGTTAAAGTCTTGGATTATAGCATCTTCAACTTTAATAGTACCAGATTCATATTTTTCATTACCATTATACATATTGTTTTCCATGGCTGCAAGAAAAGAAAAGATTTTCATTGTTGATCCTGGTTCATAGACGTAAGACGTTAAGGGATTTAAGTAATTAGTAATTACACGTTCATTTAGATTAAATGTTGGATTAGAAGCACTTGCTACTATAGCGCCAGTTTTAGCATTCATAACTGTAAAAGTAAGCCATGCCATTTCGTTTTCACTACTTATTTCTTTTATTCCATTTTCTAAGAACATTTGTATTTTACTATCAATAGTTAAATAAACATCTTTTCCCGGCTTGGCGGGAACTGTAACAGAAGTAGTATTAGGCATTGTATAGCCGTATAAGTCTTTTTGATATATTGTATAGCCATCTTCACCTTCTAAATCTTTGTCATAAAATGACTCTATTCCCATTTTCCCTGATATAGTACCATCATCGTCGCTCGAAGCATAACCAATTATATAAGGGGCTAAACTTCCCATTTGATAATATCTTCTTGTAGAAGAAGTAAAACCTATACCTGGTATATTAAGTTTTTCTATTTGTTTTTTAGTAACTTCACTTATTCCTCTTCCACCAGGACCTAACTCTACTTGATATTTTTTTTGACTCATAAGATTAGTTAAGTTTTCAACACTCATATTTAATATCGGGCTTAGTTTGATGGCAGCATCATTAACATCTAATACATGTCTAGGTTTTTTGCTATTTTCGGTTCTTTTAGGATCTAAAAAAGCGATTACATTATAAGAATTTATATTTTTAGCAAGTAGTTCATTGTCTCCAGAATAGATACTACCTCTTTCAGCAGGTAATACTTCTGTTTCTGTATTTCTATCTTGAACAAATTTTGATAAATCTATATTATCTATTTTTTTAGCTAAGGATATATATGATAATTTGAAAATTATTGCACAAAAAGAAAGAATAAGTACAACAAGAATCAAATGACTAATTGTTATTGTATTATTCTTTTTTCGCATATTACTTCTCCTTATCTTGTTCAACTACTACTACGTTATTATTATTATAAGACAATCCATTTTCGTTTGCAACTAATTGAATTTTGTCAAGAGAAGCTAATTCATTAATTTCCATTTTCAATCCTTCGTTAGTGTTTGCTTGTTTTTCTAGGTCGTCTTTAGCGGACTGTAATGCTATGTTTGTTTCTGACAAAACTGCTTTTACATAAACACTTGTTATAGGAATTGCTAGTAATAAAAGCACTACAATTCCCCATAAAAACACTTCTATAAAAGGAATTTTAATTTTATTTTTTCTCATTATTAAAGCCTTTCTATTATTCTTAATTTAGCACTTTTACTACGAGTATTCTCTTCTAACTCTTTAGAGCTAGGAATAATTGGTTTTTTATTAATTAGTTTAATTAATGGTTTATATTCTGATGGTATTTCTGGTAACCCTTTTACTAATTCATTCACATCACTTGCTTTTTTAAACGCTTGTTTAACTATTCTATCTTCAAGCGAATGAAAAGTTATAACACTAATTCTTCCACCAGTATTTAATATATTTATAGCCTTAGGCAAAATAGTACGTAAAGTATTTAATTCATTATTTACTTCTATTCTAATGGCTTGAAATATATTTCTTTCAGGATGACTATTATTAAAATATTTTGCGCCAACGGCTTTTTTTATTATATCTACTAATTCTTTAGTAGTATTTATTTCTTTATTTTCTCTTTCAGATACTATTTTTTTAGCAATTTGCTTGCTCATTTTTTCTTCGCCATATGAATAAAAAATGTTTAATAGTTCATCATAAGAATAATTATTTATTATATCTTTAGCAGTAGTTTTATCCTCTCTATTCATCCTCATATCTAAAGGAGAGTCACTCATAAATGAAAAGCCTCTTTCTTTTTCATCTATTTGGGGACTGGAAAGACCTAAATCAAATAATATACCATCTACTTTATTTATATTAAGCTTTTCTAATTCTTCAACCATATTAACAAAGTTAGAATGAATTATAGTAAAGTTATTTCCTATTTTTGATAGTCTATTATTAGAGAATTCAATAGCTTCTTTATCTTGATCAAAAGAATATAAATGTCCTTTTGGTATTTTTTTTAATATTTCGCTACTATGTCCTCCATAACCTAAAGTAGCATCTATATAGATGCCATCTTCTTTTATATTCAAACCTTCTATTGATTCAGAAAGTAAGACACTATAATGTTTCACCAAAATCAATCCCCTCAAATAGTTTTTCGGCTGTATCTTCTAATTTATCTGCATTTTCATTAATCATTTTATCCCACGACTTTTTTGACCATATTTCGATACGGTCACTTGCGCCGATAATGATACATTCTTTTTCAATACCGGCGTAACTAACCAATGGGGAGGTAATGCAAACTCGACCTTGTGAATCGAATTCACATTCAGTAGCACCGGAAAAGAAGAATCTTGTGAACATACGGACGTCTTTTTTGGTAAAAGGTAGAGTTTTTATTTTGGCCGTTATTTCATTCCATTCTTTTTCGTGATAAACATAAAGGCAGTTTTCTAAACCGCGCGTTATTATAAACCTTGTTCCAAGCTCTGTTCGGAACTTAGCAGGAATGATAAGTCGGCCTTTATCATCTATGGTATGATGATATTCGCCCATGAACATTTCAATCCCCCACTTTCCTCCACTTTGTGCCACTGTCTATAATTATGATACATTTATTAGTCTATTTTGTAAATATATTTTAATAATTTTTTTAAAACTGTTATGTAAATTGACGTAAATTTTATACTTCCTTTCGAGCAAAAAAAATAAGTTATATGTTATATAACTTATTAATCATTATTGCATTTTCATTTTGCCTTTTGCACCTTTTGCTCCGTCAAATGTACTTAAAACATTCGAATCAAAACTGGTTGTTTTTTTCAAACTACTTTTATATTCTTTTATAGCTGTTGTAATCATTTCATCTAATAGTTTAGGATATTTTTTACCTTTAGGTGTGAAGAAAAAGAAAGCTAAACTACCAGGAATTGTATTTGGTTCGTTTACATATACTTCTTTTGTTTTTTTGTTTACTAGAAAATCAAATCTTGTAACTCCAGATAGGTTTAGGGCACGGAAAGCTTTTTTAGAGTAATCATAGATTTTTTCTTCAATATCTTTGCTAATGTCAGCAGGAATTTTAAATCCGCCTGTTATCATTTTTCCACCAGTTTTAGCTGGCATTTTGCCGCTCTTTTTCCCTCCTTCTACTAGGTATTTGTCTTCAAAAGTTAAGAAGTTATTATCTGTATAAAACTCTCCAACTAGAGAACATTCTACTGATTTTGAAGATCCAACAACTGCACAATCTACTTCTTGAAGATTTTCTATTACTTTTTCTACTATTATTTTTTCATCGTAGTTTATAGCTTCTTCTATTACCTTTTTTATTTCTTTTTCTGATTTAGCTATTTCTATACCAACGCTACTACCTAGTCTTGCTGGTTTAACTATAACTGGATAGCCAAGCTTTTTAACTTTAGCTAATATGTTATCTTCATTTTCTTTATATTCGTGATCATAAAACCATATGTAATCTACAACATTTACTCCTTCGGCTCTCATTACTTCTTTTTGAATTATCTTATCTTGCCCTAAAGCTGCTGAAAGAGTATTAGGTCCAACAAATGGTATGCCTAACGTTTCTAAATAACCAGCTAAAGAGCCATCTTCCACACCCTTTCCGTGTACTATAGGGAAAGCTATATCGATAGTTTCATAAGTTCCTTTAAATAAACCTCTCTTTTTTTGTAAAATAAAATCTCCATCTTTTTTTGTTAGAGTTACTTCCTTAGTCATATTTGGTATTGCTTGTAAATCTTTATACGTTTCCATACTTTTTAAGCATTCTCCTGTATACCAATTTCTATCTTTTCCTATGTATATCGGAATAGCTCTATATTTATCACTATCTAAGTAAGACATTGCTTGAACAGCAGTTATTATACTTACTTCGTGTTCTACTGATTCTCCTCCAAATATTATACCTACTTTTAGCATTTTTATCTCTCCTTTATTCGTTGTAGATATCTGGCAAGTCACTTTGAAGAAGGCAATAAGTATTTCCTTCATCTAATTTTTTTAGAATTTCAAAGGCTTCCATTATATCGTTAGTTATATGTATTTTTTTATTATTATATTTTTCTTCTTCTAAACCATCTTGGATTGCTTTTGTTTGATTTTTACCAACTAATATTACTTCATCTATTTTATTTTTAGCTATTAGTACTCCTATTTTTTTGTTTTCGAAATATTCTTTGTCAGCTAGTTCTATCATTCCAGAAGTTATTATTATTTTTTTACCAGGCATTTTAGCTAATACATCGATAGCCATTGCACAACCTTTAGGGTTGGCGTTATAAGCATCGTCTATTAGGTTTATGTCAAAGTATTTTTTCATTTGTAGTCGATGTTCTACAGGTTCTACACCTTTAACAGCTTTTTGTAAATCTGCTATACTTATTCCAAGTTCATGGCCTAATAAAATTCCAGCTAAAATATTATAAACATTATTTATTCCTAACAATTTGGTTTGAAAGTCGTACTCTTTATCGTTTCCTTTAAAAACTACTTTAAATTTTGTCCCTTTGTGACTTAATTCTATATCTTTAGCATAAGCATCAACTTTTTTGTTTTCAACACCTATCCATAGTATTTTACAATCATTATTAATGTGATAAGATTTTTGCTTTGGATCATCAGCATTTAAGATACCTATTCCATCGCTAGGTAGACTTTCTATTAGTTCAAATTTTGTTCTTTGAATAGTTTCCTCACTACCGAAAGTCTCTAAATGGGCTAAACCAATACTAGTTATTATTCCATATTTAGGATGAACTAAGTCACATAGTTCTTTTATTTCTCCTTTTTTGCAAGCCCCCATTTCAGCAATAAAATAATCGTTATATTTATCCAAATGATTATTTATCGTAATCATTAAACCAAATGGGGTATTGTAATTAGCTGGTGTTTTAAAAGAATTATATTTAACATTCAAGATATCATTCAAAATATTTTTAGAACTTGTTTTTCCATAACTACCTGTAATACCTATTACTTCCATATTTGTCATACTATTTAGTTTATTTATTGCTTGGTTTCTAAAATGGTTTGCAACCATTTTTTCAACTGGTCGATTTAGAAAGTTGATTAATATTATAATTAAAGGATTAAGATATCCTATTAAGCCTAAGATAAAATAGTATAATGGAAGATTATTATCGGAATAGTTTAGTAATGTAATTATTATTAGTAGTATATGTAATAATGTATTTGTAGCAATTAATCTTTTTATTCTTGCTGTATATTTTAATGGAATCTTTGTTGTTTCTTTCTTTTTGTTGCTTATAAATACAAATATTAAAAATATAAATAGTAAAATAGCTATATAATTTATATAAGCCAATAAATTTTCACTAAAGTAAAATAGAATAAATAATATGAATAATAAATTATAGTTTACAAAGTTTTCTTTAAGATTTTTTAATAACCATTTAACGTATTTATAACCTCTGTTATATCTATTTTGTTGTAACATATGTAATGATTTTGTACTTATTATATTAATATATATTAAATAAATTATTGATACGAAAATATAAAATAACATATTATTCCTCCTAGTTTAAAAATGATTTTAAAACACTTATTGTTTGGTTTAATCTCTCTAAATAAGCATAGTGAGTACATCCTTCATATGTAACTAACCCACTATCTGGTATTAGATTTTCTAATTCTTTGGCATCTTCATATGGAACATCAGCATCTTTTGTTCCCCATATTATTAGAGTTGGACATTTAATCTTATTAACCTCTTTGCTCAAATCAGTGTTAACATGTTTTACAAGAATGTCTCTCATTATTGGACTAGCGTTTTTATAATCAGTTGATCCTATATGGCTTTTGGCAAAGTTTTCAAATTTCTTTAATCCCGGTATTTTTTTTAAGGTTTTAAGTATTTTTACTTTAGTGCTTACTTTAGTTATTTTTTTCTTAAATGGGCTAGCTAATAAAACTAGTTTATATACCGAATATTTTAAAGCATACATGATGGCTAGTTTTCCTCCAAAAGAATGGCCGATAATTGTTATATTTTTTAATTCTAGTTTTTGAACCAAGCTATTTATCATTTCTACGTAATTAGATAAATCCCAGTTACTAGTTGGTTCATCTGATAATCCGAATCCTGGTAAATCAATAATAATAAGATGATGAGTGTCTTCAAAAGGATTAGCAATAGGCTCCATCATTTCTATATTTTGTCCCCAACCATGAAGAAAAATAATTGGTTTACCATCTTTTTTTCCGTATTCTTTATAGTTTATTTTTATATTATTATATTCAAACATAAAATCACCTTTAAGGGCTTATAGATGTACCCTTTCTAACATATATTTTACCATATCATGGGCTTTTTGAATATTTATTATAAAAATAGTTGACATAATATAGCCTTTTTTATATTTTTTCAAGAAAAAAGAGCTTGTTTTAAGCTCTACTTGAATACTTACCATCTTCTGTTGTTACTATTATTCTTTCACCTTGATTAATAAACATAGGTACTTTTACAATTAATCCGTTATCTAAAGTTGCATCTTTCATAGCATTATTAGTTGTATTTCCTTTTACAGCATCAGTCGTTTCTACTATTTCATATTCTATTTTTTCAGGTAATGTTATACCTATAATATCTCCTTCGTAGAAATCTATTTGTACTTCTAAATTTTCTTTCAAGTATTTTTCAGCTGTGCTAATCTTATCAGGAGTTATTTCTATTTGTTCGTAAGTTTCATTATCCATAAACACATA
>Ga0310697_10005072_pt1 | contig 12802 bp, 10 predicted proteins | sample 172DNAGHGlowgp2_FD_203883 | JGI IMG/M metagenome (GOLD analysis project Ga0310697, IMG submission 203883) | Sheep rumen microbial communities from Palmerston North, Manawatu-Wanganui, New Zealand - 1728 DNA GHGlow gp2 (v2) (version 2) | ecosystem: Host-associated > Mammals > Digestive system >... | reverse complement strand
TCCGAAACTTGCGAATCATAGCCCTTGTCAAGTTGCAAAATATCTTCGTGAATGCAAGCGTCTTTCGCGGCGCGAATAACTTCCGCCTTTTCAATCGAAGAATCAAACAGCGTCAAATTTTCCGTGACGGTGCCGGTTATCTGGAAAATATCTTGGTCGACGGCGGCGACGGAATTGACAATGGCGGCTCGCGGAATTTCTCGGCGAATTTTCCCGTCAAAGCGAACCTCGCCGCGCCACTCTTCATAAATGCCCGTAACTATTTTTGCGACAGTCGATTTACCAGAGCCGCTTTCACCGACGACCGCAACCCAATGCCCCGGCTCAATGTGCAAAGAAAATTTACTTAGCAACGGCTTTTCAAGTGGGCTGTAACCAAAATCAATGTCGCGTAATTCTAAATCACCGCTCAAACGTTCGACCTTATCTGAAACTTCTTCTTCGCGGCAGTTCAAATCGTCAATTTCATAGCGGCGCACGTCGTCAAGGCGTTGCATTTGCATTTCAGTCGATTGCAACGTTGAGCCTAAACCCAACAACGCATTTACCGGAGCTTGAAAACTTCCCATTAAATTTTGAAACGCCATGAACATGCCGGCAGTCATTGCGCCATCCATTATCGAGAAGCCGCCCAGCGTCATAATCAACGCGCCGTTAATGCCGCCTAAAAGCGTCGGGATAATCGTCGCAGTCATTTGCCAAATTGCCGCGTCTTGACTCGCCGATAAAACTTTCGCCTTGTAGCCCGCCCATTTCGCGAAAAAGTCAGACTCGTTGCCGTTAGCTTTTATCGTTTCAATCATCATCAGCCCGTTCATCGTCACGCCGTAACCTTTGCCCGCGTCCTGCTGAATCTTCATGTTCAAATCAGTTAGGTGACGCCTTAGCGCGAAGAAAATTATTATGTCGATACTGGAAAAGAAGACGCCGATTATCGTCAGCGTCACGTTGTATTGAAGGAGCAACAGCAGATAGAAAATCGCGACGAGCAAATTTAAAACCGCCGTTGCCGCTGGTCCCGATAACACGCCCGCGATTGATTCATTGAAGCCGACACGCGACGCAACCTCTGCCGCATAACGTTGATTGAAAAATTGCATTGGCAAGCGCAGTAAGTGCCAAAAGAAACTCGACGAGTCCGCGAGCGTCAATTTCCTCTGCCAGCGCGTCAAGATTACCGCTTGCAACCACGTCATCGCGCCGCAGACAATCCAAGAAACCGTCATTGCTAAGCAGAAATTGAACATCCAATCGGGGTGCTTGCGCGTCAAAATGTCGTCCAAAAAAATTTGGCTCATGACTGGCGACGCAAGCCCAGGAATTATCATGCCCAGATTTAAAAGCAAAATAAAAAGTGCCGCCCATTTGTCTTGAGCGAGTTTTTCCGCGACGGCTTTGAAAATATTATAGCGGCGACCTTCGGGCTTGAAATTTTCATTCGGGACAATGTCGAGAGCAACGCCGGTGTAAGACGTGCGGAACTCTTCCCATTTGACGGTACGCCGCCCCATTGCCGGGTCATTAAGATAAACCGTGTCGCCCTTTATGCCTTCGAGTACGACAAAATGATTAAACTCCCAGTGAATTATCAGCGGATATTTGCCGACCTCTTTTAATCTGTCAGCTTTCCAACGATAGCCGTTGGCAGTGCAATTCCGATTTCGCGCCGCCCGAATTACGCAACTTGCCTTTGAGCCGTCGCGATTGACGCCGCATTCTTGACGCAACTTTTCAAGTGGGAGCCACAATTTATAATGCGCCAGAATCATTGACAGAGACGCCGCGCCGCATTCGGTCGCCTCCATTTGTAAAATCGTCGGCACTTTAACCCGCGTCGTCGCTATTCCGAAAAAATTTTTTATCTTGTCTATGAAGTTCATTTATCTACTCCGCAACCACTGACTTAACTTGTAGAAAACTTTTTGAATCGGCGGCTTGCGCTCAATGATTATAGAACCCGTGCAGAAACTGCCCGCCGTTATTGGTTTATGCTCCCCGACTTTTGAAGTCCACAAATAGCCCGAACTTGAATCGGGGTCTTTGACTAAATCGAAAGTCACTTCCATAACTGACGACTGTTGCGCTTGCAAAATCCACTGTGCAAGTTGCGCGTTGCCTAAATGTTGCTGTATTCCTTGAACCGTCATTGGATATTGCGAGACAGTGCGCACGACGCCTAATAAACTGCCCGATTGCGATACGTCGACGCCGTTTGGCGCAAGTTGAATGCTCATGCCCGGTTCAACGCGCTTGCCCTTTTCGACCGGAATATATAAAAGCCCTGTCAGCTCGTTGCGGTCTTGAGTAATTCGCACTGAACAAATCGGATTGCCCGCCGCAAGCATTGTGCCTTCGTCGACCATAACTTCATCAACAATTCCGTCATAATCGCTGTAAACATTTTCCGCGACCGTCTCTTGATACTCTTTGGCGTTGTACTGGTAAGCGCGTCCCATAGCGTCTTTGTCGCTGGAGGCAAGTCCCATGCCGTATTGCGCCATGCGCGTATCAGCCGATTGCGAAGCTTGGTTAATGTGCGCGATTAAATCGCCCTTGTGTATGCGCATACCTGGCTTGACGTAAAGCTGACTGATTTTCCCGTTGGCAATGTGCGTAATGTCCAACACGCCTGCCGAATCCATGATTAGCCCCATGCCGTCAGCCTTAACCGTGAACGCACCGTAAATCGACCACAGCACAACCGAGAATAACAGAACCAATATTGCGATTAATGCCATCCAACTTATCGGCGTTGTTATCGGCAACATTGTATCCAATTTTTCGGGTGAGCGAAGTTTATCGAGTGCTTCTTGACTGAATATCTGACTTTTATCTGTTTGTTGCATTAACCATCGTCTCCCGTCAAAGTCACTGTAACTTTCGTGCCCTCTTCTAAACCTTTTGTAGCGGAAGTGATTACGGTTTCTCCTTCTTTAAGCCCTGTCAAAATTTCAATATACTTGCCATCGTTCGCGCCTGTCGTGACTTTTCGGCGGTCAAGAGTATTTTCGGGCGTTATGATGAAAACATATTGACTATTTTCGCTAAGTGCGGACAAAGGAACCGTCAAGGCTTGGTGAGCCGCCGACTTTATCAATTCAACGTCGCTGTAAGCTTGTTGCTCCAAAATGCCAACACGGTTATCAATTTCAAAGACGACCTTGCGCATTGCCGCCATTTGATTTAAATCCGGCATAATTTCCTTGACGTGGACAGTAAAAACTTGATTGTCGCCCAGATTGCCCGCGCCGTATTCCGTATCGTAAGCTTTTCTGAAACCCTTGCTGTTGGTGAAGTTCAATTCAAATTGCTCGCCGATGCTTAGGCGTCTTGCGTCCATATCCTCAACGGGTAGCGAAAATGTCAGCCGCTCAAAATTTCCGACAAGGGCAATGGGTGTGCCAGCCGTCACGTATGAGCCAATTTGCTTGTACATAATCAAAACTTCGCCGTCAATGGGCGCGATAACGTCTTGCCGCGAATCTTGCACCAATAATTGTTCCTTGACGGCTTGCGCTTCGCGTAAATTTGCCTGCGCCGCCTCGAAGTTCAATTTTGCTTCGTCGTATTTTTCCATTGACGTTGCGTTTTTATCTCTCAGCCGCGAATAGCGGTTAAAAGAATTTTGCGACTGCATAACTTGCGCTTCAGCCTTAGCGATTGAACTTTCCGCCTGTTTGATTTTAATTGGAATGTCTTCGTTGACAAGCTCGAATAAAACTTCACCGCGTCTTACATAAGAATTCTTTTTAACGAAAGCGTTTTCAATTCGCCCGTCAATCAGCGCGACGGCGTCCGCCATTTCGTCCGAACTTAAATTTATTGTGTCCAGTATGAAGACCGGATTTAGGTTGCGATATTTAGCTTTTGCGCCCTGCAACGGGATTGTGCGTTCTTTCATGCGTGTTGCTATTTGATTTTCGCCGCTCTCGTTTAGGTAAGTTCCATAAGCAATCATTCCGACCGCCATCATCAAGATTGCCACAAGCCCGACGATATAAAACTTTTTCATTCTGCGTCCTCCGTGAACGGCTCGAAAGTATCTTCCGCCGATTCTGCTACTGGTCTAATATCTTCCGCTGAACGCCGTTTAACTTTGCCGTTCTCGTCAAAAATGTTAAGTGGCACTTGCGCCGAATCTTTTAAGGCTTGCGGCTCTGCAATGCCTTCTTCTATTGCTTCGACGTAAACTGCCGCGTCAATTCCTATTGGAACGCCCATAGCTTTTTCGAGTTGCGCCCGACTGGTATCGTGACTGAAAAGCGCGTTGTAGTAATTCGTACGAGAGGCAGTTAATTTTTCCTGCGCGTCCATGACAGTTAAGTTGGTGTCGACGCCTTCTTCATAGCGAACTTTCGCAATTAGAAATTGTTCTTCAGCCTGTTTGACTGCGTTGAATGCCACAGCGATATTTTTCTCCGCGATTTTCAAATTTGTATAAGCCTCGCGGATTTCCAAGCGAATGATTTCAATCTGCTGTCGGGCTTGCGATTCTGCTTTGCGCTGTTGAGCCTTTGCCTGTTGAACTTGCGCGGAGGTAACGTGGTTGTCAAAAATATCCCAGTTTAATTGAAGACCTGCCGCCCAACGCTCTTTTGTATGGTCGGCTTTGAAAGCACCTTCACCGACGATTGAGCCTTGAACGACTGCCGAGACAGTCGGACGAAAGCCCGATTTAGTAGAATCAACCGTTGCTTCGGCTTGCTTAACTGCGTAAACTGCCGCTATTCCGTCAGGGCGGTGTTCAAGCGCATATTGCAAGCAATCTGCCTCACTTGTCGTGAACTCGTCATAATCTTTTTCATCAATCAAAGTTAAATCGGTATCTGCTGGCAAGCCGATTATGTTATTCAATTCGGCAAGGGCGTTTTCGTAATTGCCCTGCGCGGTGTTGTAATTCTGTTGGAAATTGGCAAGCTGAACATTAGTAGCCAAAACGTCAGACATTGCCACCGTCCCGACTTCGTATTGAATTTGCACCGTGCGCAAGTGTTCGTTCAGAAGATTAATTGCCTCTTGCTGAACCGCGATATTTTCCCGATACTGCAACGCCCGAAAATAAGCCTGCGCGGTCTGCCATTTGACTTGTTGCTTGGAATTCTCCAAAATTAAATCAGCGGAATTTAAGCCGTAACGCGCCGCCTTGCGCCGATTTTCAAGCTGCCCACCGGTGTAAAGCGGAATTGACATAGTTAGCGTATTGGAATTTTCGCTTTGATACAAAGGAAATGACGACATACTTCCGCCATAATATTCAAAGTAAGCTTTCTTTTGTTCGGGCGACATTCCGTAAAGTTGATAGCGTTGCGCTCTGGCTTGATGATAATATCTGCCGCCGATTCGATTTGCCGAGCTGTTCCAATTTAGTTTTGGTCCCGAACTTCGACGCACTGCCGATAAATTCCATCTTGCCGTCTCACGATCCTCGACGCTCTGTTCGATGAGCCGATTATTTTTTAATGCAAGCTGAACCGCTTCTTCAAAGGACAGCGATTTAGTTTCGGCGGAGCTTATCGCAGGCGCGAAAAAAAACGTCGACAGCATAACGCCGATCCCTAATAATTTTTTCGTCGAATACCGTCTCATTTGATTTACTCCGTTCAAATTATTTTCAGTATAAAATTTTAGCATTATGCGGAAAAGTTTTCAATATATAAAAACAAAAATTTAGCCCCGACAAAATTTGACGAGACCTTTTTACAAGCTTAGCAATTCCCCGCATAAACGAAATTTAAATGCCGCTTAGCGACTTCGACCAATTCATAAATTTTTTTAACGGGCGTCGGCGCAATGTCGGTGACTTTATAGCGCGGAAAAAATCTGCTGATATGAAGCGGGATATTTTTAGAAATGCCAGCGAGCCAAGCGGCTTCCCTGTCCATATCGTCGGCAGAATCATTCATTGTCGGCACGATTAAGCTTGTAACTTCGACGTGACAATTTTGCGCGGAAATTTCAATCGTCTTGCGCACCGTCTCGAAGTCGCCACCTAGTTTGGAATAAATTTCTTGACTGAACCCTTTTAAATCAATATTCATGGCGTCAATCAGTGGCAGAATTTTTTTCAAAGCACCAGAAGCGACCGTTCCATTAGTCACAAGCACCGATTTTAAGTCGATAGCCTTTAAAAGGTTTGACGTATCGCGAACAAATTCGTAGCTGATAAACGGCTCGTTGTAGGTAAACGCGACGCCGATATTTTTTTGCGGAATAAGTTCTTGCGCAAGATTAGCGAGTTGTTCAGGCGTAATTTTTCGCGTCGGAAAAGTTAAATCCGCCATAGAAATTTCGTGATTCTGGCAGAACGGGCAGTTCAAATTGCAACCGTAACTGCCAACAGATAAAATCCGACTGCCCGGAAAAAATTTATACAGCGGCTTTTTTTCAATCGGGTCAAGGGCAATCGACGTTATCGCGCCATAATTCAACGCGGTAATTTTTTCTCCGTCATTGATTCGCCCGCGACATTTCCCAACTTCGCCGACCGCTAAGCGGCAATGGTGCGGGCATATCTCACAAATTTTAATATTATCCATAGCTAAAAACCCCCGAAAAGCAATGCGCAACTCCCAAAACATTGCGCATTTCTAATTGCTTTTCACGATTGCAACCACAGCATTTGATATTTTTCCATTTGTCCAATCGCGTAATTCATCACGGACAACGCGACTTCAGGATTTTTACGCAAAATTTCTGTCATTGCGCTCTTGTCGACAAGGAAAAGTTCCGCTTGTTCCGTCAAAACTTCTGCCGAGAGAATTAACCGCCGTTTTTCTAAAAAGTTTGTCGGATTGACGAAAGAATTTTTCCCGATAATGTCAATGGGATTGTACCAGCCGTCACCGGAATCCGCATTCCGCGCCAATTTTCCGCTCATCACGAAAATAAATTTCTCGTTCAAAATTTTACCAGAAAGCCTGTCGCCTTCAAAATATGTGATAATTTCGCCCTTGTTAGCAAATAAATCGATTGAACCTTCAAAACGCCCCTGCAATATCGGCAACTGCGCCAAAAAGTCCCGAATTTTTATCGCTTCATTTTCCGGAGTATTTTTCTCCATTTCCAACTGCATTTCAATGCGATTTAGTACTCTTGTTTTAAAATAATCGTATTTAGCATCCCAATCAACTAATATTTGCTTCAAAATGAACTTATACAGCCCGCAAAGCCGCTCAATTCCATATGGCATAAAACTTTTTTCGTTATAAAGGAAGCTCAACGATAAATTTTTTTCCAAATAGCGAAAATATACGCCGAGTTTCATTCCTTGCGCACTCCAAGAATTGCGATAAATCAAAACTGCACGCCCGTCACAAGGCGTTTCTACGTAATTTAGTTCATCGGATTTAAATTCCTTAAAGCTGAGCAGGTGATTAAATAATTTCCTGCCGCTTTCCAAATCCGACCAATCAACGCAACTATATGGTTGAGAAACGACTAATTGGCGAAATTGTTGGCGGATAATCTGTTCAAGAGTGGATTTTTTGTCCTCAATAATGCGAACCGGAATTAAATTCAACGAAAAATCTTTGCTCGACGACAAAATTTGGCAGAAAAGACAATCGCGCTGATGACTCATCAACTGCAACATAAACCCCCACGCAGTTTGCAGAATTGCCGTCAACATCATGCGATTAGATTGCGCATGGACGCGCAAATCAGAGAGAATATCGGCGGAAATCGTCGTATGATAAGATTTTTGCCGATAACCTTCGGAATGTAATTTTTCGTAAGGCAAATTCACGGCGAGCGGAGGATTTTTAAGGATTTTAGCCCAATAATTGCGAATTTCTTCCTGATTTTTAGGCGGAAAATCGTCTTCTTGGTAATTCTGCTTAAAATCGTAGGGAATGCTCAAAAAGTCACAAAAAAATTTGTCCGCATTGAAATATTCGGAAATTAATTGCGCAAAAGTTATTAAAACAGCGCATTCATTATCATTTGTTTTAAAAACGGCAAAGCGAATCAGCGAATCATAGCGAATATCACAATCACGACGCATATCGGCTTCAAGAATTTTCCCGAACAAATCATTTAAATTATCTCTGTCGGTTTCCATTAAATTGCGGAAAATAACTTCGGGCTTAACTAAATTTTCGGGCTTAATTACTTTAACAGTGCGCGAACCGAGATTGCAGAAATTAGCGCGGATATTTTTATTTTCGTGAACTAAATTCTTGACCACGGCATTAAATTTAACAGGGCTGATATTAAAATTGATTTTGTAGAGCGTTTGAACGAAAAAATTAGGCGAAACGAAATTTTTTGCGAAGAATTTCTTTTCATTAGGGCTTAAATCGAGAATTTCTTCTAGCTTATTAGGATTGTAACCGACGCCGCCAAAAATTTGTCTTCCATAGGTATTTTCAATTATATTTTTTTCAGCGGTGGAAAGTTGAGCTTGAAAAGCCATGTGAGAACCTCCTTTAATCATTTTAAAAAATTTGTGCGAGCATTTTATAACACTCCGCGTTTTTGCGATAAGGATTAGTTAAACTGAATACGACGTTTGCATTTTCCTTGAAAAAATGTTTTCCTGCGCTACTATTAGCAAATTTATTTCTAACGGCAATGTCTCCGACGCTGAATCGCATAAATTTTTTGCCGCGATAATTAAAATCAGCAAAGAATTTTTTATGGTCTTTCACGTCCTCAATCGAAATAAATAAATTTTCCACGGGCAAAAGCAACAATGATTCGCGCACATCAAATTTTATAACGTTAACGCCCATAATTGAGCGACTATGATTATAAAAAATTTCGTCGCGAAAATCAAAGCCGCGCCCGTCAATAACTTCCTGCAAAGTCACGCGCCCAACTTTTTGCCAAAAATATTTCTGGTTGTAAAAAAAATTTTCCGGCTGAATCGGATTTTTCGCCGCTCGGTCGGAAAATTTTATTTCTACAACATCTAAAAGCTCAATGCGCGAGCCGTCAGGATATTTTAAATCGTCAATGGGAACAGCGTCTTCGAGTTCGGGCTTTTCGCTAATTGGTCGAATCCATTCGCCCGTATCCGCGTCGACGCCCGCCACGCAAAAATTACCAAATTTCGCGCTCTCGGCAAGGATAATCAGATTTTTTATAAACATTTCGCGCCCTCATAAATGCTTAATTTCTATGTCGCCAAGAACCTCGCGAATTTTTTCCGCAACAAGCCGCCTATGACAATTTTCCGGCGAAACTTCCGTGCAAAGTAAACAATAATTTTCTTCGTTCGCGTAATTATCAGCAATATAAACGTCAATGTCGCGTTTGTTCATTAGCGCGGCAAATGCTTCCTCGTAACCTTCCCAATCGATATATTTTTTCTTGTAACTGTCCAAAATTTTTTCCGACGGCGCAAATTGTTTGTCATGAAAATATTCAACGTCCAAAATCTTCCGCAGAAAATATTCAATGTCGGGATATTTGCTGAACCCTAAAATCTGCGACGTGTTATGTAAGCGAACGTCGATAACTTTTTTGACGCCGTTATTTTCAAGCGTGCTGAAAAATTCTTCTGCCGTCATTCTGGTGAATCCGATTGTAAAAATTTTGCGCATAAGCTTGCCTCATTTCAAGAAAACACGTACCAAATCATTTTTCGTTGCGAAAAGCATTAGCATAAGTAAAAGCGCAATGCCGACACGTTGAGTGTAAGCGACCGCCTTTGAGCCGAGTGGCTTGCCTCTGACCGCTTCAATAAATAAATTTACGAAGTGCCCGCCGTCAAGCACCGGCACTGGCAATAAATTTACTATTCCGAGATTGATTGACAGGAGCGCGGCGAAATTCAGCAACGGAATAAAACCGCGTTCGGCGACTTGCCCCGACATTTGCACAATTCCTATCGGACCAGCGAGATGCTCGGTTTGTTCCGGCTCTTGAAATAGCGTCGCGATTGATTCAATCATAAAAACCGTCATTTCTTTGGTATGCTCAATCGCCAGCGTGAACGCTTCGGGAATCGTTTTTTCTTCGTAGACAACGTTGCTATGAACGCCGATTAGAACGCGCTTTTCTTCTTCATTGTAAGTCGGCGAAAGCGTGACTTCGCTAATTTCGTCGCCGCGCTTGTACTTTAGCAGAACATTTTGCCCCGCTTCAATCGTTTTGAGTTTGTCAGTAAACTCCGTCCACGTCGTGACCGCTTGCTCGTCGACGCTTAAAATTTCGTCGCCTTCCTTAATGCCCGCCTTCTCAGCCGCCATACCTTCAATCACGTTGCCGATAATCGGTTCAGTCGCGGGTTGCCCCATGCCAATAGTTGAATAAATCGCAAAGAATAAAACTACCGGCAGGATAAAATTCATACCCGCGCCCGCCAAAATGACAATCATTCTGGACAAGACAGGCTTAGCACAAAAACCGCGTTCGCCCGCCGGATTGTTATCAGAATCCATTCCGGCAATATCGTTAAAGCCGCCCAGCGGAATCGCTCGCAAAGAATAAATCGTTTCGCCGCGTTTCTTGCTGATAATTTTTGGTCCAAAGCCGATTGCAAATTCATCGACGCGCATTCCCGTCATCTTTGCCGTTATGAAATGCCCGAACTCGTGAACTAAAACTAAAAGCCCAAAGACGAATACCGCCGCCGCTATCGTCAAAATCAAAAGTATTCACCCGCCCTAAGCTATTCCAGATAAAATCACAAAGTAATAAAAAGTCGGCGCAGTGTAAAGCAAGCTGTCAAATCTGTCGAGTGCGCCGCCGTGCCCAGGCAGGAAAAAGCCCGAATCTTTTACTCCGGCAAAACGTTTCAGCACCGACTCGACTAAATCGCCCAACGTCGCCGCTATCGCCAAGATAAATCCTGCAACCGCCATTTTAATCAGTGGCAAGCCGAAAATTGCTGTGCCGACAATCACCGCCGTTAAAATTGTGCCGACAATCGAACCGAAAAAACCTTCGAGAGTTTTGCTGGGGCTTATCGACGAGGCTAATTTATGGGAGCCAATCGCCGAGCCGACAAAGTAAGCAAAAGTATCGCTAGCCCATGTGCACGCAAATAAAACCCAGACAAGTGCGCAACCTGCGTCGACATTCACATTCAGCGATAAATTTAAGTTTAAATCTATCGTCGGCAGGAAATCAGCGAATTTTCCAAGGTCAATTTTGTCAAGCATAGTCGCATTGTTCGTAGCAATTTCTTGCACCGTCGTAACTGCTTCGCCCGGTTGCGGCTCATCAGTCAGAAAGCGCAGGAAAATTAAATGCGCAAACGGCAATCCGATATACATTATTCCCGCTATCGAGACGCAAGCATCAGTAGGGCGCGTGCTCCCGCGTAGAATTACCGTCAGCAAAAAAATTGCTATCATGCTCAACGTCAAGACCGCTAAAAGTTCTTCAGCATTGCCGAGCCACGCGCAACACAATAATAAAATTAAAGCCAGTGCGCCGAAAATGTAAGTCGTAATGACGCCAGCCCGCCTGAACGCGCCAGAGTATTCATGCCAAGCCAATAGGGATAAAAATATTGCAAAGCCCGCGAAAGGTGCGCCGCCATATTGAATCACGAACGCCGCGATTGCAATTCCGATAATCCCTGTAATAATTCTTAAAGCCAAGCTTTCACTTCCTCACTTATTTTTTTCAAGTTCAGCTATTTGTTCTTGCATTCTAACGAAAATTTTTTGTTGTTCTATCAAATCGGCGAGGAGAAACGATACCAAAACTTCATTTTCTCCAAACTTTTTGCCGAATTCTTTTCTTATTGCCGCGTAAATCTCTGATAGTTGCAAATTTTGACTTGCTTCAAACAGGCAAAAAAATCTTGTATGAATAAAATTTTCTAAAAGTGCGCAACGATATTGCAGATTTTGCTGGAAGAATTCTATTTTGCCCATTAAATCATCGAGAATTTTTAAACCATTAATCAGCGGATTGAGCCAAAAATTTATTTCTTGCGTGGGCGTCCGTTGACTTCTACTCATTGAATTTTCCGCTTGTCGAACAATATATACGACATTTGGAACGCGCAAAAATCTTTTTGCCCAAAATAATAATCCATAAGTCCAAAGCTCATCTTCAGAAATTTTGCAGTGCGGAAAAAATATTTCGCGTTCAACGAGCAAATCGCGCCGAACAAATTTGCACCAAGGCGTTCCGCAAAATTCACCAGCAATTATTTTGCTCACTCTCTCCGCTAAATTTTCTGATTCAAAAGTCGGCTTGTCAATAAATTTACCGTCATGATTCAATATCATTTGAAAATTTGTAATCCTATTATCTGTTTCGTAATTTTTTTCGCAGTAGACAACGTCAGCATTAAAATTTTTAGCGAGCGAAAATAATTCTTCTAATGCCGTAGGTGTAAGTAAGTCGTCGGCGTCAGCAAAAAAAATATATTCGCCACGAGAAAATATTAAACCTTTATTGCGCGGCAAGGCTCCACTACCTGAATTTTTTTCTGTGTGAATGAGTTTCAAACGTCCGCCGAATTTTTCCGCGTAACTTTTGACGACCGCGCAGGAATTATCGGTTGAGCAATCGTCCACAACAATAACTTCATAATCTTGAAACGTCTGCAATAAAATACTTTCGATACCTTCGGCGATATAATTTCCCGCGTTATACATGGGGATAATCACGGAAACTGCCGGGGAATTTGCCATAAATTTTTCTCCTCAATTCATTTTTAGCTTAGCAATTAGCGCGTTCTTCTCTTCAATAACTTTTTGGTATTTGTTTATGATAGAGCAAAGGAGCGGAATTAAAACGTCATAATCGCCAAGCTCATTACCAAATTTATTTTTTATCGCCGCGTAAAGGGAATGTTGCGGGATTTGCAAACTGCTTTTAAACGAAAGCTCGAACA